>ERZ795060.4015-NODE-4015-length-12874-cov-4.463141_pt1 | contig 12874 bp, 10 predicted proteins | sample MGYA00375144_ERZ795060 | MGnify/ENA primary metagenome ERZ795060 (study PRJEB30189, sample SAMN05720157) | activated sludge metagenome | isolation source: anaerobic digester from wastewater treatment plant | place: Japan | collected 2015-05-15 ... | reverse complement strand
GGCGCCAGGGACGGGTGGCTGCACAAGTGGGGCACCTCAATGCCGTGCTCAGAGAACAGCTCCAGCAACATGATCTCCCGGTCAGTTTCAATGACCCGTCCATCCACCGTGATACGCATCATTTTGCCCATAGCCATCCCTTTCAACCTTTAATCGCTTTGTACTATGATCAGAAATCGTCCCACCCTGCGGGTGCTGCACGCTGCGCTCCTAATTAAGCCATGTCTAAACAGGCGCAACGGCACCCCGGCTTGGAGGGTATTGAATACTTGTGCTCTTAAATCTTTTCAATCAACTGTCTAACTTCTACCGTCTACTGGCCAGCTAACTACCGGGCCACAATGGCGCCATATCTGCAGGTGGCCTTGCAAATGCCACAGCGGTTGCACAGCGCCTGATCGATGCGATGTATCTCTTTTTTCGTTCCGCTGATGGCCTGCCGGGGACAGGCTTTGGCACAGAGGCCGCAGCCGGTACACTGATCCGTAATTTCATAGGTAATCAGCGCCCGGCATACCCCGGCCGGACATTTTTTATCAATAATGTGAGCCAGGTACTCGTCCCGAAAATGGGTCAGGGTGCTGCGCACCGGATTAGGGGCCGATTTCCCCAGGCCGCACAGCGAAGCGTTTTCCAGAAGGAATAGCAGCTTCTCCATCTTTTCAAGGTCATCCACTTCGCCTTCGCCGCGACAGATGCGCTCCAGTATGGTGTGCAGGTTTTTTATACCCATTCTGCAGGCCGCACATTTGCCGCAAGACTCGCCGGTTAAAAAGCCGGTAAAATAGCGGGCCACGTCAACCATACAGGTGTCTTCGTCCATGACGATCATCCCGCCGGAGCCCATCATGGACCCTTCCCGGGTTAGAGTGTCAAAATCAACGGGCAGGTCGAGTTTGTGGCCGGGCAGGCAACCCCCCGAGGGCCCTCCGGTCTGAACCGCTTTAAACGCTTTATCCTCGAGGATGCCGCCGCAAATATCGTAGATAATGCTCCTTAAGGTTGTGCCCATGGGCACCTCCACCAGGCCGGTATTTTTTACTTTTCCCACCACAGAAAAGACCTTGGTCCCCTTGCTGCCGGCAGTGCCCGTGGCGGCAAATTTAGCGGCTCCTTCCCCGATTATCACCGGAATGTTGACAAAAGTTTCGACATTGTTGAGCACCGTCGGCTTGCCGTAAAGGCCGCGTTCAGCGGAGCGGATATACTTGGCCCGCGGTTCACCCACCTTCCCTTCAATGGATTGCATCAACGCGGTGGACTCGCCGCAGACAAAGGCGCCGGTGCCGCGATTAATCCTGATATCAAAGGAAAAGGAGGTGCCGCCAATATTCTCGCCGAGCAGGCCGACCTGCCGCGCCTGATCGATGGCTGCTTGCAGGTGCTTCAATGCGCGGGGATATTCTTCACGCACATAGATATAGCCCTCTGAGGCACCGATCGCATAGGCACAGATAATCATGCCTTCAATGATGGAATGGGGATCGCCCTCCATGATACTGCGGTCCATGAAAGCTCCCGGATCCCCTTCGTCTCCGTTGCAAATAACATAACGCACGTCAGAGGGGATAGAAGCTGCGGTGCGCCATTTCCTTCCTGTTGAAAAACCGCCGCCTCCCCTGCCGCGCAGACCCGATTGCTCCACCTCGTCGATAACCTGCTCCGGCCTCATGGCATAAAGGGCTTTAAAGAGGGAGCTGTAACCGCCGCGGACAACGTAGTCTTCGATGTCCAGCGGATTGATGGAGCCCACATTGCGCAGGGCTGTACGCTTCTGCCCTGAGAAAAACGGAATCTCCGTATATTTTTCGATTCCTCTCTCTTCTCCCGGCTCATGGTAAAGCAACCGGTCAATAACCTTCTTCTCGATTACCGTTTGTTGAATAATCTGCGCGGCGTCTTCCGCTGAAACTTTGGTATAAAAAATGTTTTCGGGATGAAGGATTACCAGGGGGCCCTTTTCACAGAAGCCCTGGCAGCCCACCGTTTTGATGCCTAAATGGACGGGCCGATCGATCGCCGCAACGGCAAGTTCTCTCGATAAAGCTTCGGCCAGGGCCAGGCTCCCTTTGGCTACGCAGCCGGTTCCACAGCACACCAGAATGCGGGGCTGATCCTGCGGTTTTTCCTTCTGAAGGCGGGCTTGCCACTGCTCGAATTTCTGCAGCGAATCGATATACTCTGAAACTGGGGCCATGTCTTCACCGCCGGCCTGCAGATTTGTCCCTGCAGAGCAAATGCATTCTTTTTCTTTCTGACCGGTGCATTTTTCAATTTCCCGGGTCAATTTGGCTGCGGTTAGATTGCCGTGATAGACCCCGTCAATAACGACAACCGGCCCCATGGCGCAGGCTCCGACGCAATGGACCGATTCGAGTGTGAATTCCCCGTCGGCTGTCGTTTCGCCCGCCTTGATGCCCAGTTTGCTGGACGCCTGGTTCATTAAAATTGAAGCTCCCCGGATATGGCAGGCCGTGCCCTCACAGACTTCAATTTTATGCCTGCCGCGCGGTTTAAGCGAAAAAGATTTGTAAAACGTGGCTACCGCATAGACCCCTGCTTTCGGCACGCGCAGCTTCTCGGAAACAAGCGCAATCGCTTCTGCGGGCAGGTATTTAAACACCGCCTGAAGATCCTGTAAAATCATAATCAGGTTCGCCGCGTCACAATCATACCGCTTAACAATTTTTTCAACCAGCGCCTGCATGTGGATCATTAAGCTTCCTTTCTATCGCTCTTATTCGCTCTTATTAGCCTCCGGCAATCTGATGGAGCGCCTGCACTTTTGCTCCCCTTGGCACCGGGTAAGTATCCCATTCTTCTTTATTAACCGCCTCACCGTTAACCCGGACAATAATCATGGGGAAAGTATAATTCATAATTTCCAACAGCCTTTTAACGGTCATACCTTCTTCCCATTTCACCAGGTGGCCGTTAATCTCAACCATAGAATCTCCCCCGTACCTTGCTGAAAAATAAAACATAGTTTGCCGGGGGGCGGCATGCCGCGCCCCCGCAGCTTATATTCATGCTAACTTTTTAGCTAAAGATGTTTTTCCACCACGGCGACAACCTCCGGGAAGTCAATACCCAGTCTGCGCAGCGTTTCCAGGCGGGGAATGCCGTTTTTGGTCCAGCCGCGGCGCTGATAGACCACATCAACCAATTTTTCATACATCTCTTCCCGGTGTTTGCGCAAAGCTTTCAGTTTTTCCCCGGTACTCATCTCCTCCACGTTCAGGCCCAGTTCTTTCAACTGGCTGTCATACCGTTCGGCCCTGGATTCGTATTCTTCCACTGTTACCGGCCCCAGAGAACGATAGGGCACGGCATCATCTTTGCGGGTGCCAAAACCCATGCGCAGATTGAAAACACGCTGAAAATTATAAACACGCTCGGACTGGAGAATCAGCTCATCTTTGTCAATGTTTTGCCCGGTTACACCGTTATAGATATCCACATAGTTCTGCACATGGGCCGGAACTTTGGCCGGCTCATCAGTCTGCTTGTTATCTTCCGGTTCAATGTCATTCCAGGGCAGCTTGCAGAGGCCCTGCAGCCCGAACCAGGTCCGGAACATGGGGAAATAGTGCAGGGCTTCAGCCTTATCTTCGAATGTGGGGAGCTGCTTGTTAACCATGTCCATGAAAATCAGCCAGGCTTCATCATGCTGGGGGCCCTTGTTGGCCAGTCCGTAGCCGCCCTGCTGGGCCAGGGATTCCTTGCTCAGGTACTGGGAATATTCCAGGCCTTTGGCCTCCATGCCGATATCCTGCAAAAAATTAGAGTCCGCCCCATACTGTTCGCTAAATATTTTCTTCATGCGGCGCACTCCCAGGCCGGCAATCTTGCCAAAACCTTCGCCGCGGCCCATCTGGTGGATTAACTCCATGAAGGCCTCCTTGTTGCCGAAATTAAGTTCCAGCCCTCCGGTTATCTCTTTGTTGATAATCCCCCGTTCATAGCATTCCATGATAAAGGCAACAAGGGTACCGGTGGAAATAGTATCGATGCCGTAAGTGTCGCAGTAAAAGTTGGCCTCGATAATGCAATCCGGGTCAAAAATACCGCAATTGGACCCGAGACCGGCGGCGTTTTCATATTCCGGACCGTCCACTACGACCTTTTCGCCTTTAAAAGGTCCTGTCTTCAACTCAAAACCATCCACCGCCTTGCAACAGGAAAGAGTGCAGCCGTGCCAGCAGCCGTCAAACACGTTCTGGGTAAAGCGGCTCCTGAAAACCTCGGTGGATATTTTGGGTCCGTCGACATGGGAGCCGTACTGGAAATTATGCACCGGAAGAAGATCATAGTCGTTCATTACTGTGAGCAGGCTGGCCGTCCCCACCTGCCGCATGCGGTTTTGAACATCATCCAGTTCGCGAATTTCCCGGTTGATCCTTTTTCCGGCGGCCACAATCCTTTCAAAATCAGCGGGATTGTTGCTCTTAGCTTTTAAACCCGAGAAACGCACTACCAGGGCCCGCAGCTTTTTATCCCGGAATACTGTACCCGTTCCTCCCCGGCCGGCCTGTTTTAGCCGCACTACTTTGCGGTGCGGGTCATAAAAAGAAAAGTTGAGTATACCGATTAAGGTATGGTCGGCCCCACTGCCGGCGGAGACCACCGAAATGTTCTTTTTATCAGATTCCGAATGGGCAAAAGCTTCGGTCAAGATTTCACTGATGAGATGGCAGGCGGTAGTATCCAAAACGGCTTCCTCGATGGTCACCTTTCCGGAGTCGCCGTCAATGATAATGAAAACGTCTTTATCTGACTTACCATAGATCTCCAGGGCATCCCAGCCGGAAAACTTCAGATAAGGGCCGAAATGGCCTCCCACGTTGCTGTCTATAACAGAATTGGTGAGAGGAGAGAGAGTAACCACCAGAGACTTGCCGGCGCCGGGATACTGGGTAATGCCGCCGACGGGTCCCGAAGAAATGATAATCTCATTTTCCGGATCGTTCCACTTTGTCTGCGGGTTAACAGCCTGCCACAGGTACCACAGGCCAAAGCCTCTGCCGCCAATAAAAATATCTTTCATCGTCCGGGTTACTTCTTTAGATTTGATTAACCCCGTGGAAAGATCAACGAAGAGAGTTTTCCCTGTATAACCACGAACTAGGGCTGCAGGTTCGTAGGTATATTCGGCCAGCACTTTGCGTGACTGTTTAAATCTGTTAACCGCGCTTTCCATAACTACAATCCTCCTCAGTAAAAATATTCAGGATCCAGGCCGCGCTGCCCGAGGGATTAAATAACAGGGGCGAGGCCAGAATTTTTTTTATACGATAATAGCTCATTAAAATATTGTGCAAATTTCGTGCCAAGGCGGTAAAGGAGCAATCTGCAGAAAATAGAAGCTATTTTGGCCGTTGATGTGTCCGTTTTTCGACAGTTTCGTCTAATATCCGCCATCCGGCTGGAGGTATTCCTGCTCTTGAATACCCAGCTTTTTAATGCGGTAGTAGAGGGAACTGCGGGGTACGCCCAGCCGCAAGGCCGCCCGGGCTTTATTCCCCCCACATTCAGCCAGAGTGTTTACGATTAACTCCTTCTCCAGAATACACTTGCTTTCACTGAGGGATCTGGCGGAGGTTAATAGATCCCGGAAGTTGGCTTTGTTATGCTTTAATTCGGGAGGCATGGTTTCCATGGTCAGGCAATCGCCTTCGGTCAAAACAACCATGCGCTCGATAATATTGCGCAGCTCCCTGACATTTCCGGGCCAATGATAGCGCAGAAAGAAGGTCATGACCGCAGGATCAATGTCCGACACTTTCTTTTGATATGCTGCGGCGAATTCTGCCAGAAAGTAATAAGCCAGCTCGGGAATATCTTTTTTCCGCTCTCTTAAGGGAGGGAGGTGAAGACTGACTACATTGAGACGGTAGTACAGATCCTCACGAAAGCGCCCTTCTTCCACCAGTTGCGCCAGGTCTTTATTGGTGGCCGCGATAATACGCACGTCAACACTACATGGCTTTGTCCCACCAACCGGGTAATAAACCTGCTCCTGTAACACCCTCAGCAGTTTCACCTGCAAATCCAGGTTAAGTTCGGAAATTTCATCCAGGAACAGAGTTCCGCCGTGGGCCAGGGCGAATTTGCCCGGCTTGCCTTTTTTTTCCGCCCCGGTAAAAGCACCTCCCTCGTACCCGAAAAGTTCGCTTTCAAATAAGTGATATGGTATAGCACCGCAGTTAATGGGAATAAAGGGTTTGTCTTTGCGCGGTCCCCCGCGGTGCAGGGCCCGCGCCAGTATCTCTTTGCCCGTTCCGCTCTCTCCGTGCAGGAGCACTACAGCATCCGTAGCCGCCACCTTGCGCGCCATGGCCAGCACTTCTCTAAAGTTGTCGCTGCGGCCGCGAATTTCGGCAAAGGGATTGCTGTCCTGGCCAATTTTCAACATCTCTTTTTCCAGAAAACTGGCCCGCTTGTTGGCCTTTACCAGCTCGCGGTTTAGCAGAACCATGTCGGTAATATCTTTTTCTACCGATACACTGCCGATAACGCGATTATGGAGCAGGACAGGATAAGCATTAATGAGAACATAAGTGCCGGGACGCGGTTGGTGAAATGCTCCCAGGACAGGAACTTTGCTTTTTAGCACCTCTGTCACAATTAGATTGTCAAAAAATTGACGGATATCTTTACCGGCTATATCAGCCGCCTTGATGCCGTAAAGGTTTTCTGCCTGGCTGTTCCAGAAAATAACATTTCCGGCTTCATCAATCATACATACGGCGTCATAGGAACTCTGCAAGAGACTGTCCATCCTGGCGTCGGCTACCTGTACGCTCGTTACTAGAAACTGCAGGAAACCCTGCCGGTCAATCACCCCCTTAAAGCCCTTTCTGTTTTCTACATCTTCATAGACGGCAACCATTTCCGCGCCTTCGAAAAAAAACTGCTTCAACCGGCCCAGATCACTGGCAGCAGATATGGCCGGGCAGGCGGTATTTTCGCTACCTTCAAGAAAGTAGGTAGACGGTAATTGATTAAGTGTTAGTTTAAAAATACTGGGGTGGTGCACTTTAGACAAAATCACCCCTTTAAGATCAAGGATAAACTGCCGGGATCATGGGTTCCCCGATTGCTCCTGTTATGTAAATATTCGCGGAAATTATACTTATCCCTTCATGCAAAAGCCGTCCGGCATGTAAACGCCGTGAAGGCCGTCATACAGGGAATACCGTTCCCGCTGTCGAATTAAGATGCATCCATGCAGAGGAGGTGCCGTCCCATGCAAACCCGCTTAACAGAAACCCTGCTTCGCGAAGGCGCCGCGGCAGTCGGCTTCGCCGATATAAGCGAACTGCCTGAGGAAGAGCGGCATGGATTTAAATATGCCGTCTCCATTGTGGTCACGCTTAAACCTGAAATTGTTCGCTCTATTGCCGGCGGGCCAAACCATGCCTACTGCCAGGAATATAAAAGGACAAACAACTTGCTGTCGGAACTGGGAAGATGCGCTGTGCATTATTTGGAGCAGCATGGGTATAGCGCCATGCCCCTAAAGCCTACCGGAGAAGATTTTGACAAAAAAACCCTCTCTGCCGGCCTATCACATAAGGCTGTTGCCACCAGGGCAGGGTTGGGGTGGATTGGCAAGTCAGCCCTGCTGATAACTGAACAGTTCGGCGCAGCTTTTCGCCTGAATTCAGTGCTCACCGAGGCGCCCTTTGAAAGCGCCGGCCCGGTCAATGAATCCCGCTGCGCAGAATGTGTTGCCTGCGTCAAGGCCTGCCCCGGCCAGGCTATCTTGAACCGGAACTGGCAGGCGGGGCTGGCCCGGGAGGCCTTGCTTGACGCAGGCCGCTGCTATCAAACGGCTAATAATTATGCAAAAAGTTTACAGATCGATTCAACTATCTGCGGCGTCTGTATCGCCGCCTGCCCGTGGACGAAAAAATTTCTCTCCCGGGAAAACCGGTTTTAAACTTAAGCTATCTTTTGCTAAACAGGAGCTCGAAGCGGGGCGCTTTAAGCCGGCGCCCCAGTTTTGGCGCGTAATTCATCTCTGCGGCCAGAATTACCTGGAGGCGGCGCACCCGTTCCGCCAGCCGTTCAAGAAAACGGGGGAAATTTTGGGCGGCCTGCTCCGAGTCAAAACGCAGCCCCTCGGCATTAATCACCAGGTGGAAACAGCACCTGGGTAAAAGGGCCTTTAAAGTCTTATTCAATTCAAGCAGGGCAATCCGGTTCACGGCGCCGCGCAAGCGTAAGTAAAGCGTACCTCTTACTTCAGTCAATGATATTTTTAAAGCCACCCCGGAAGCCGGTTTCAACAAACGGTAAAGCAAAGGCACCGGCCGCGGATCCTGGTTCTGCAACTGTTTCAGTTGCCGGGAGTACCACTGGTTTTTCCTTTCAAAGCTGCGTACCAGCCACCACCCAAGACCCCTGTACAAAACAGTCCCCCACCCGGTTACAGCGTGATTTTTAAACAGGTTGCGCAGCGAATAAAACCTTTTAAAAGCCAATAATGTTTCTTCCTGCAGCTGTTCCGGGGTCATCTGCGCCGGTTGGAAAACCGCATGGTGGCCGTCATACAGCTCCCATTCTTTGGTCAGCAAACGTCCTTCCCTCTCCAGTTGAGCGAAAAGGGGCGTCCCCGGAAGCGGCGTCAGCGTTAGAAACTGAACGCTGTCCACCCCGGCTTCCAGGGCGAAATCGACAGTATCCCGGATGGTTTGGACTGTATCGCTATCCCCGCCGAAGACGAACATGCCGTGCACACGTATGCCATACTCATGGAAGCGCTGGATGGCGTAGATGATATCGTCAACTGTTTGCTGCTTGTTGTATTGCTCCAGAGTCGCCGGGTTAATGGATTCCAGGCCAATGTAGACAATGTTTGCTCCGGCTTGCCGCATCAGTGCAAGCAACTCTTCATCCCGGGCTGCATCCACCCTGACCTGGGCGCCCCAGCCTTTCAGGCCAATTTTTTCACTGATCATGCCGCGCAACAACTGTTTGCTGCGGGCCGGATTTGCGGTGAAATTGTCGTCACAAAAAAAGACACTACGACCCCGATACAATGCTAGCTCTTCCAGTATTTTATCCGGATCACGGAAACGATAGCGCCTGCCGAACATGGGAGTAACGCTGCAGAAAGTACAATTGAAGGGACAGCCCCGGGAGGTCATCACGGGGATAGTGCGCAACGGTTTCTGGCCTTCAGATAGGGTCAGGTCAGGAAGAGGCAGCTCATTTAAATCTACCTGGTAGGGTTCTGCACAGGGATTGTGCCGGGGAACATCATCCTGCCAGTAAGAAACACCGGGAATATCCCCGGGTAAAGCGCCGGATAATATGGCGTTAACCAGGGGTAAAAAGCTCCGATCCGCTTCACCGCGAACCACATAATCGGCATAACACATTGCTTCGTCAGGCATATAGGTGGCATGGATGCCTCCCAGGACTACCGGGATATTTAAAGAGCGAAGGTAACCGGCCATACGATAAGCTTCACGGCTGGTGGAAGTTGTAGTCGAAATCCCGACCAGGTCTGCATCGATAATCTTCGCCCAGGGCAAAGAGGCACCCTGGCCCATGTAAAAGCTGACACTGTAGCCTGCTGCTTTCAACTGCGCCCCCAATAAAGGCAGCCCCAACCTGGGCATGCGCACACTTTTATAGACATGGTCTGCGCGGGACTGCGGTTCAATCAATACAATTTTTGCCAACAATAACGCTCCTTTATACATTTATTACTTAGATTGTATCACACAGGAATAATTATTCCAGGCAAAAATTCTGCTGCGGATAGCAGTGCTGGAAATATTAAAATGGTCAGGTTATTATATTAGGAGAAAAGGGGTGGTATCAATGAGTTACCTGCTGGCCATATCATCGAGCCCGCGCCGTAACGGTAACAGCGAACTTTTATTAAATTCATTTGGTGAAGGCGCCAAAGAAGCAGGAAGGCGGGTTGAAACCGTGCGCCTGAACGATTTGCGTTTTAGGCCGTGCCAGGCCTGTGACCGCTGCTCATCCACCGGAAAATGCGTGATTAAAGATGATATGCAAAACCTTTACCCGATGGTGGAAACGGCCGGTGGTATCGTTCTGGCCACGCCAATTCATTTCGGCAGCATCTCCGCCCAGTTGAAAATGTTTATTGATCGTTTTCAATGCTGGTGGCATGCCAAGTATACCCTGAAAAGTCCGTTTGTTCGCCTGGAAGAAAACCGTCCCGGTTTTTTAATCTGCTGCGGTGCCCTGAAAAATAAAGAATACTGTGCCAACGCTCTGCAGATTGGCAAAGTATTTTTTCATAACATCAATTATAGCTATGCTGGTTTTTTGTGCAAACAAGGTTTTGATTTAAAGGGTAGTATCGCCGAAAATCCGGCCAACCTGAAAGAAGCCTGGCAGGCAGGCTTCGATTTTGGCAGCAAAAAAATGCGCTAGATTACATTTTAGAAATAAATGGGGACGTCCTGGTTTAACCTGAACGCCCCCGTTTTTTTATCTTACGGATACCGCCAGATAGCTAAAGATCCAAAAACCGGCGCGATCAATACGGATGGTCTTGCCGGCCAGCTCCCTGGCCACGTAAATGGTTATCCCCCCGCTCTCAAGCGACTCGTACCCATCCATGGCATTTGGCTTTCCCGCGCGCACGGCGCTTTTCAGGGTATAGCCGCTTCAGCCGCCGCAGTAAGCCTGGTAGACGGTATAGACGCGGGAGCGGTTCAGCATGTACTCCCGGGCCCTGTCGCTTATTTCAAGCGTAGTCATTGCCGAAGACCTCCTCAAGGAGTAATAGTACCGACCGCCGGATATGTTAGCGGTTCAATATCTTCTCCGCCCGGCGAACAATATTTTCAACGGTAATACCCATTTTCTCCAGCACCACTTTTCCCGGGGCGGAAGCACCAAACCCGCTGATCCCGATGACCCGGTCCGGCCCCCCGGTAAAACGCTCCCACCCGGCCGGCAGAGCCGCTTCTACCGCAAGCCTTGCCGCCACGGCCGGTGGAAGCACCAAGTCCCGGTAAGCCTGGCTCTGCTCCAGGAAAAGCTCAAGGCAGGGCATACTCACTACCCTGACTCCGATTCCTTTTTCCTGTAAATGCGATTGGGCCTCCAGGGCCAGCGCTGTTTCCGAGCCTGAAGCCATAAGAATAAAATCAAGTTTGCTTCCGGTTTCAGGAGACAAAATATAACCGCCCTTTAAGGCTTCTTCCCCTGTTCCCGGCAGTTGGGGCAGGTCCTGGCGTGATAAAATTAACGCTGTCGGACCGCTTTTTCTGCGCAGCGCGTGCAGCCATGCCGCCGCTGTTTCACGGCCGTCCGCGGGCCTGAAGACATGCAGGTTGGGAATAGCGCGAAGGTGGGCCAGTTGTTCAACCGGCTGGTGGGTGGGGCCGTCCTCCCCAACGGCAATGCTGTCGTGGGTAAAGACATAGACGACAGGAAGCCCCATCAGCGCCGCCAGCCTTACCGCGGGCTTCATATAATCAAGAAATACAAAAAACGTGGAACCGAAACAGCGAAAGCCGCCGTGCAGGGCGATTCCCGAAAGAATTGCCCCCATGGCATGCTCCCTTACCCCGAAATTAATATTATTGCCCCGGCGGTTGTCTGCCTGGAAATCGCCCAGACCTTTCAGGTATGTTTTCGTGGAGGCATTCAAGTCGGCTGAACCGCCCATCATGTTGGGCAGATAGCGAGCTAACACTTGCATTACCTGCCCCGAAGCGGAGCGTGTGGCCATGGGCTTTTCAAAATGCCAAAGATCCGGATCACCGGCCAGCGCTTTGTCAATTTCACCGGAAAGCCAGGAATCAAAACGGGCAGCCGGTTCAGGGTAACTGTCTCTGTAGCGGGCCATCAGAAGATCCCACTCTTCTTTGGCCCGGGTCAGTTCATTTTTAAGTTTCTCGAAATGCTCCCGGACATCATCCGGCACATAGAAAGTCCGGTCCGCAGGCCATTGCAGGAATTCCTTCGCCAGCCGGCTTTCTTCAGGGCCCAGGGGTGCGCCGTGCGCCTCAGCGCTGCCTTGCTTGTTCGGGGAGCCGAAGCCAATTTCGGTACGCACAATAATTAAACTGGGGCGCTTATCCTCTTTGGCCCGGGCCAGCGCACCCGCTACAGCGGCGATATCGTTGCCGTCCTCAACCTTTAAAACCTGCCAGCCGTAGGCTTCAAAACGGCGTCCCACATCCTCGGTAAAGCATATGTCGGTGCTGCCGTCAATGGTAATGTTATTGTCGTCATAGAGGCAAATCAGCTTTCCCAGTTTCAGGTGCCCCGCCAGGGAAGCCGCTTCGGCGCTTACCCCTTCCATCATGCACCCATCACCGGCATAAATATATGTATAGTGATCCACAACCTTGAAGCCGGGCCGGTTAAATTCAGCCGCCAGGCGCGCTTCAGCCAGGGCCATGCCGACGGCGTTGGCAAACCCTTGCCCCAGGGGGCCGGTAGTGGTCTCCACCCCCGGGGTATGCCCGTACTCGGGATGGCCGGGAGTCTTGCTGCCCCACTGCCTGAATTGTTTTAAATCATCCAAGGACAGGTCATAACCGAAAAGGTGCAGCAGCGCATAGAGCAGGGCCGACCCGTGTCCTGCAGAAAGGACAAAGCGGTCCCGGTCAGGCCAGTCAGGCGCGCCGGGGCAGTGCTTCAAACAGCGGGACCATAAGGCATAAGCCATGGCCGCCCCACCCATGGGCAGACCGGGGTGGCCCGACCGGGCCTTTTCAATCATATCCACCGCCAGAAAGCGAATGGTATTTACAACTTTTTCCTCTAAGGACTGCATGGCTGGGTTCAACTCCTTTAGTTATTCTAAGGGTTTAAGATATGTTATCCTTGATATAACTTAAAGGTAATCCGACGGGGCGCCCCCGTA
>ERZ795060.4011-NODE-4011-length-12883-cov-20.100717_pt1 | contig 12883 bp, 13 predicted proteins | sample MGYA00375144_ERZ795060 | MGnify/ENA primary metagenome ERZ795060 (study PRJEB30189, sample SAMN05720157) | activated sludge metagenome | isolation source: anaerobic digester from wastewater treatment plant | place: Japan | collected 2015-05-15 ... | reverse complement strand
TTGGCGGCCGAGGAAGAAAATTGTTTTTTTCCTTTTCACTCATAAAATTTTAAAAATTAAATATGCTTAATAAATATGCTTAATAACTGCAAGAAGATTAAAATGGAAAAGCGGAAGGGGTGGGACTCGAACCCACAAGGGCGGTAAAGCCCGCCGGTTTTCAAGACCGGTTCCTTGCCATTCGGAGCACCCTTCCTTATCTTGTTGCGAAAAAAGCATTTTTATTTTATAATATTTAAGAAAATAAGGCAAATTGCTCTCGTGGCTCAATTGGATAGAGCGTGTGGCTTCGGACCACAAGGTTGGGGGTTCGAGTCCCTCCGAGAGCGCTCAAAGATTGCATTAACTATATCTTTGATTTATTTTGATTTTAAGTTATATATTTTAAAATCCTCCCATAACTTAATTGGCAAAGTAGCTGGCTCTTAACCAGTTAATCCAGGTTCGAGTCCTGGTGGGAGGACAATTAACCTTTTTATCTTTATTTTATTAATTTATCTTAATGAAATTTAATATTCCTGTAGAAGTTTTAACTATTATTCAACGGCTTCAAGAAAACAATTTTGAGGCTTATTTAGTTGGTGGTTGCGTTCGAGATCTATTATTAAAAAAAGAGCCAAAGGATTGGGATATTGCAACTCAAGCCAAGCCAGAAGAAATCCAGAGAATATTTCCTGAGAGTATTTACGAAAATGCATTTGGCACTGTTGGAATAAAAACTTCTTCTGAGCAAGAAAATTTAAAAATAATCGAAGCGACTACCTTTCGCAAAGAAGGAAAATATACGGATAAAAGGCATCCGGATTATGTGGTTTTCGCTGAAACCATTGAAGAAGATCTTTCCCGCCGAGATTTTACGATTAACGCTCTGGCTTTAAAAATTGATTTTCAGGAAAATTTAAAAAATCGCTTTCGGATTATTGATCCTTTTAATGGACAAAAAGATCTCCGAGACAAAATTATTCGAACCGTTGGTAATCCTGAAGAAAGATTTCAAGAAGACGCTTTAAGGTTAATGAGGGCAATTCGGCTGGCTGTTGAATTAAATTTCAAAATAGAAGAAAAAACATTTTCTGCAATTCAGAAAATGGCTTCGTTATTGCAACAAATTGCTCCAGAAAGGATAAGAGATGAATTTGTAAAAATTATTCTTACTCCCTTAGCTGCTGAAGGGATTCTTCTTTTACACGAAGCTAATCTCTTAAAACAATTTTTACCAGAATTAGAAGAAGGGGTAGGAGTTGGTCAGAATAAACATCATGTTTATTCTGTTTTTGAACACTTATGGCGATCATTAGATTACGCCGCCAGAAATAATTACAGTTTAGAAGTTCGTCTTGCTGCTCTTTTTCATGATTTAGGAAAACCTCGGACAAAAGAAGGAGAAGGGCCAAATTCAACTTTTTATAATCACGAAATGGAAAGTACAAAAATGGTCTATAATCTAATGACAAGATTAAGATTTGATAAAAAAACAATAAAAAAAGTTATCAAGTTGGTTCGTTATCATGGGTTTGTTTATGATCCGGAGATAACGACCGATTCTTCTATCAGAAGATTAATTTTAAAGGTTGGCAAAGAAAATATTTTTGAATTAGCTAAATTAAGAGAAGCCGATAGAATTGGCTCCGGCTGCCCAAAAGCCAAACCATTTCGTTTAAGACATTTTCTTTTCCGGGTGGAAAAAATTTTAAAAGAAATGGCTGGTGAACAGCCATCGTTAAAAATGTTGAAAATCAATGGCAATGAAATAATGAAAATAACTAATTTGCAACCAGGTCCGAAAGTTGGCGCTATTTTGAATATTTTATTGGAAGAAATATTAGATGACCCTTTAAAAAACGAGAAAAAATATTTAGAAAAAAGAGCCAAAGAACTTAGTCAACTATCTGATAAAGAATTAGAAGAAAAACAGAGGATGGCCAAAGAGAAATATCTTGATCTTTTAAAAGAGGAGGAAGAGCAATTAAAAAAGAAACATCAAGTTGTTTAAAAAACGGGAAGTCGTATAATGGCAGTACTCACCCTTCGGGAGGGTGAAGCCCGGGTTCGATTCCCGGCTTCCCGACTAATTAGAATCTAGTCTTCTTTTTGTTAAGGTATGGTGAGGTCTTTTGGTATTGTAAAAGATAACTGGTCTAGGAGTTGATAATTAAGTTTAAATATCTTTTACAGATTGTCATAAAGACAAATTTTGACAAATATATTAAAATATGTTTTAATTGAAAAAGCAATTTAAAATCTTTAAGGAGGTTAGTTAGAATGAATGATAAAATAAATGAAATTAGTGTTCAAGAATTAGCTCAGAGATTAAAAGAGGAGGGCCTAGAATGCGGAATTGAACTTAAAGAAAAAAGTTTGATAATAAGATCTAAAGAAAATTGTTTTCAGCTGACAATCGAGGGCGAAGAAATTTTGATTAAAAACCTCCAATCTTCTACAATTTTAGAGGCAATTGAATTAGCTCAAAAGCTCAAGGAAATTACCAGAAAATTTCTTAGTGTTAATAAAATAACCATCGAAATTTTTTAATGCTCAAGGGCCGAAAGGCCCTTTTTGTTTATTGATTTATTCTTTTGATTCTCTAATAAACTAAAATTTGATACAATAAACAAGATAACGCTAATGATAAATTAAGCAATCAATTAGAATGTTTCAATTCATTTTAACTCTTTTAATAATCATTATCTTTTGTTATTTAATTCTGAAAATTTTTCTTGATATTTTTTTAGAAAAAACTCCTTTTATTCCAACTAAAACAGAAACTATTTCTAAATTGTTAGAAACTTTAGAAATTCAAGATAATGATGTTGTTTATGATTTGGGCTCTGGTGATGGAAGATTTTTATTTCAGGCCTACCAGAAAAACCCTCATGCTTCTTATATTGGTATTGAGAAAAAACTAATTCCTTTTTTTCTTGCAAGATTAAAAATTATTTTGGAAAAAAATAAAGATAAAAATATTGACCAAAAAATTCAATTTTATAGAAAAGATCTTTTATCTATTAATCTTTCTTCGGCTTCTATTATTTATTGCTATTTAAGCCCTTTTTTACTCCAAAAATTAGAAAATAAATTCTTAGAAGAATTAAAAACTGGCACTAAAATTATTTCCTGCGATTTTCCTCTTAAGATAAAACCGCCCTTAACAATTATAAAATTAGATTCAAAATCTTCTTTAAGTCGAACAATTTTTATCTATCAAATTTAAATGCTTTTAAAAATTTAAAAAATTTAGTAGAATAATAATAAATTAACTATTTGATTTTTTCCGGGACGTGGTGTAGCGGTAACATGCATGCTTTGGGAGCATGAGATCACCGGTTCAAATCCGGTCGTCCCGACCACCTTAAAAAACAACGAGTTTTATGAAAAATTTGTTAATTTATTCTTCCTTATCGTATCGTGTTTACCAAGTCAAAAAGTTAACAGATAGTAGAGTAAAATAATTTTTACTTTCTTACGAATCCTTTTTTGGTTTGCAAATTAAATTTGATAAAATGATAGTGAATATTTCTGAGGATTTCATTATTGTTAAGTTATAGAATTTATTTTTCTCTTATAAAAATTTGATTAATATAAATTTTCGCTTAATATAGAATTAATTTTTATGAAACTACTATCTAAATTTAAATTTTTATTTTCTTTAAGCATTGCGAGTATTTTATTGATATTGCCGTTAATAATGCCTAACTTTGTTTTAGCGGATGGAATGATCATTAATATAGATCCCTATTCAGACCGGTGGGACTATTTAAACGAAAGCAACCAACAGGCTTTTATTAATTACGAAGATGGTTTAGAAAAAATGATTTTAAGTATTGGTTTGGAAAAGACGAGCGAAAACGCTGTCTGGATTTTCCCTGTGCCGGCTGAACCGACTGAAGTAGCTATTGATGTAGTTACTCGTCTTCCTAAGTTTATTGGGGAAGACATTTTTGAAAGAGCTAAATCAAATCTATTTATTATTAGAAATAGTTTATTAGCAACCCAAATTTATCCAATTCCTTTTTTTAATTGGGGGGTACACGTGTTAGATGTTTCGGATATCTCTATATGGCTTGGGGACAAATCAAAAACCGATGTAATTGTTCATGAACATTTAGATAAAGAAGGCCTGACAACTGAAATTATTACTGCAAGAACCGCTCAGTCTTTATATCAATACCTCCAAGATAAAAATTTAAAGATTGAAGAAGGATCTATTCCAGTTATAGACCATTATATTGGTAAAAAATTTACATTTGTTGTTTCTTGGATTTCAGAAAATCCCGTAGTAACTCCGGAAACGCAATTAAAGCAGCGAGGAGTTTTTGTAACTTTCCCAACAGAAGAAATTTATTACCCCTTACTTCCTACGAGTGTTTATGGGAGTGAAATTATTCCTATTACTATTAAAATTATCGGCTATCGATCACCAAAAATATTTGAAGAAATAAAGAATTATACTGAGGTTAAATATTTTATTAATAATTTGATCGTTGACAGTGATGTCAATGAGATTGAAATTAATAAAGGCATTGATGAGTTGGAAAATTTTTATAGTGATTCGTCTGAAAATGATAAATATACAAAAATTGAAATCAAAGCACCATCTAAATTTCTTGTTGACGATCTATGGATTAATCCAGAAGCACCACTCAAGGTTTATTATTCTTCTTTTATTGCTCAATATGGTGTACTCATTGAAATAATCCTATTAATTTTAATTTCTATGGTTGCTTCTATAGTAGCGGGCTGGCTTATTTTTAGAGATCTAAGAAATAAAAATGGCATCTTCAAATTAGCATTAGTTGGTTTATCAAATTGCTTCTCTCTTATAGGTCTAATAATAGCTACAATTTTTTTAAGAACAAAAGCAGAGGACGAAAAGGTCTCTTCTTTGCTAAAGGAGATAAAGCAGAAAGGGTATATGTGGAAACGACGACTTGCTGTTATCCTGCTTATTGTTGTTTTATCGTTGTTTATTTCTGGATTGTTATCCTCCCTCGACTTTATTGTTCCGTTTTTGGTTTTAGTTTTTACTTTATTTATTAGAAGGATTAAACCAGAAGACAAGCCTTTATTTGCTCAGCTTAAATCAGCTGGTTATTCTTTATGGTTATTTATTCCAAAAGACAAAAGAAAATTTATTTTTGTCCCTCTTTTCTCATTAATTTTTGTAAACATTTCTTTATTAATTGTTAAATTAATCGAAATTACTTTATAGTATTTATCAAATTATTAACTCTTTGTATTTATTAAATAACCAAGGTAAGCGGAGTAAAGATTTTAAAGAAAGATTTGGAAGATAAATAAACTTTTTTATTTAAGCAAACGAGCAACTGGAAACTAAAAGATCGAAAAGTTAAATTTGTGAGGGTGAAATTATGAATACGAAAAAGCAAGTAAGAATAAAATCAATAATTAAGATTAGGGCTCGTAGTTTAAATGGCAAAATACTACATTCGCATTGTAGAGATATGGGTTCGATTCCCATCGAGTCCACTTTTAAAGAATAAAGGGCGTTTTTCAACGCCCTTTATTCTTTTTAATTAAAATTAATTAGCAGCCACAACCGCAATGACCCTGACAATTGGCACAATGACAGCCGCTATTTGAATTATTTTTTGAGCGGTATTCATCGCATTCGCTTTGGCAATCAGGGCAGAAAGCAATCATTTTCCAGCAATCACCGTAGATTTTATCTTTCCACTCTTTTTTCTCGCCTTGGGCTTCGAATATTTTTTGGCACTTTTGACAAAAATATTTTTCCATAAATTTTTTCTTTTTTTGTTTTCAACACAGACATTTTAAGAATACTCTTTTTGAAAATTTTTTACAAGATTGACTAAAAAAGCCTGAATTGATATGATAAATTAAATTTATTTTAGTTAATTAGCTAGTATGGAAAAAAGACGACTTTTCTTTTCTTTTTGTTTACTATCTTGTGTTTTTGCCTTAAGTTTTATTCTTTTTCCTGCCACTAAAGCAACGGCGATAGAAGACAAAGTGGTGATTTATTTTTTTTGGGGAGAAGGTTGCCCTCATTGTGCTCAAGCTAAGCCGTTTTTGGAAAAATTACAACAAGAATATCCTCTCGAGGTCAAATCCTTTGAAATTTATTCTAATAAAGAAAATCAACAGCTGTTTCAAAAAATAGCTCAAGCTTATGGCACTTCTCCTTTAGGGGTACCGATGTTTTTTATTGGCGATCAATATATTGTTGGTTTTGATAATGAATCAAATATTGGCCAGCAAATCGAAGATTTAGTTCAAAATTGCCTTGAAATTAAATGTCCTTCGCCCGAAGAAGTTTTATCTAAAGCAGCAACACCTTCTTCAACAACAACTTCAACTACTAAAAACAATTTATCTCAATCTATTTGCATTCATTATTTTGTTAATGATAACTGCCAACAATGCGAAAATTTAAAAGATTTTTTGGAATCAACCGCTAAAAAATATCAGATTGATTTTCAAGTTTATAATGTTTCTGAAAATCAAGACTATCAAGAATTATATCAACAACTTCAAGAATTTTATGGTCTTTCTTCTGGAGGTTTTCCAATTGTTTTTTTAGGTGATACTTATTTAATTGGTGATGAATCTATTAGAAATAATATTGATAAAGTAATTAGTCGTTGTCAAAAAGAAGGTTGTCCTTGTCCGGTTGATATCTTTGAGCAAACTTTAAAACAAATTCCTCAAACATCTACTTTTAATCCGGAAAAAAAAGACAATATTAAAATTTCTCTTTTGAATAAAGAGATCATTATTTCTTCTCAATCTTCTTTACTGTTATTAGGCATAATTTTGGGTTTAATTGACGGTATTAATCCCTGTATGCTCTCTGTTCTTTTATTTTTATTAAGTTATCTTTTAGCCATTGGTTCAAAAAAGCACGCGGTGAAAGTTGGGTTAGTTTTTGCTCTGGGTGCTTTTATTACTTACCTTTTATTTATGGTTGGGATACTAAATCTAATCAATCTCATTGGTTTTATTCAAAAAATTAAAATAATTGTAGCAATAATTTCTTTGGCGGTTGGTTTAATTATGCTCAAAGATTTCTTTTTTTACGGAAAAGGGTTATCACTGGAAATTCCCAAAAGCGTTAAGCCGACTCTTGAAAAATTAGTTAAAAGAGGAACTTTGCCTTCCGCCCTTATTTTGGCTTTCCTTTCTTCCTTAGTTGAATTACCTTGCACGGCTGGTATTCCGTTGGTTTATATTACTTTATTAGCCCAACAAAATGTTTCCTCTCTCCCTTATTTAATTCTTTATAATGCTTTCTTTATTGTTCCCTTATTAGTTATTGTTTTGATTACTGCTTTTGCTTGGGCAAAAATAGAAAAGATTGAAAGTTGGCGATTAAATGCCAGAAGATATATGAGATTAGTTGCTGGTTTAATTTTAATTTTTTTGGCCGTGGCTTTATTTAAAGGATGGATGTAATAAAATAATTTTTTACTATGGGAATTTTTGATAAAATTTTAGGAGGAAATACTCTTTACTATCCGGGGTGTTTAACAAAATTTGTAGCCAAGGATTTAAAAGAAAATTATGAAAAAATTTTAAGGTCATTGGGAATTGACTTTATTGAATTAGCTGAAATTGAAGTTTGTTGCGGCTCACCGGTTTTAAAGGCTGGCTATGCTGATGATTTTAAAAATTTAGCCGAAAAAAATTTAAAAATTTTTAAAGAACATTCGGTGAAAAAAATTATTACTAATTGCCCGGCTTGTTTTTTAGTTTTTAAAAAAACTTATCAGGAATTTTTAAAAGAGAAATGGGATATTCAAGTTGAACATATCAGTCAGACAATTCACTCAGAAATAAAAAACCAAAAACCAAAAATAATAATTCAAAATCACGAAATTAAAAAAATCACTTATCATGACCCTTGCCATCTAGGAAGACAAATGGGGGTTTATGAAGAACCAAGAGAAGTTATTCAATCACTTGGTTATGAAATCGTAGAAATGGAATTAAATCGGCTTGATTCTTTTTGCTGTGGCGCTGGCGGAGGAATTCAAACCAATGAACCAAAATTAGCTGATAAAATTGCCAAAGATAGAATTTCTCAAGCTAAAAAAACAGAAACGAAAATGTTAATAACCACCTGCCCTTTATGTTATCTTCATTTACAGAAAAATGCTCAAGATGAATTATTGGTTCAGGAATTGAGTCAACTTTTTAAAAACAATGATTAACGAAAGACAATTTCTTGATAATCAAACCAAAACTGCTCTGTGGCAGATAGTTTTGGATTATCGTCAAAAAAGGGAGAAATCTCTTTTAAAAAACGACTTAGAAAGAGAAAGGTTTCGAGAAGAACTATTTCAAATTAAAAAATCGAGTCTTAGCCAAATTAATCAATTATCAGAAAAGGCGATTCACAACCTGCAAGCCAATGGAATTACTGTTTTCAAGGCTAAGGATGACGAAGAAGCAAGGCAGATAATTGAAAAAATCTTAAAAGACAAAAAGAAAATTATTAAAGCCAAAACTAATGCTTATTTAGAAATTGAAAATCAAGATTTTTTGAAAGACAAAGAAATTACAGAAACTGACTTAGGAGATTTTTTGGTTCAGCTTCTTGAAGAAAAAGAAATTCATCCAGTTCTGCCAGCGCTTCATTTAACTCCAGAAAAGATATCTCAAAAGATTAAAGAAAAATTTAATATTGATCTCAAATCTCAACCAGAAAAAATTGCTGCTTTCGCGAGGAATTATTTAAGAGAGAAAATTTTAACTGCCGAAGCTGGAATTTCTGGAGCTAATGCTATTACTAGTGATGGTAAAATCTTAATTTTAGAAAATGAAGGAAATATTTCTTTGGTTTCTCGCTGGCCAGAAACTCATATTATTGTTGCCGGCTTTGAAAAGATAGTGCCTCATTTAGAAGAGGCTTTAAAAGTTATTCAGGCTTCGGCAATTTGGGGGACGGGCCAAGATTTTCCGGTTTATGTTTCAATAATTTCCGGCCCTTCAAAAACATCTGACATCCAAAACCAAACTATTATCGGCGCTCAAGGAGCAAAAGAGGTTTTTTTGGTTTTAGTTGATAATGGTCGCTCTCAGTTAATTGAGGAAGGGTTTGCCGAATTGTTATTTTGCATCAATTGTGGTGCTTGTCTTGATTTTTGTCCGGTTTATCATCAAATTGGTTCTAACTATGGCGATAAATACCTTGGTTCAAAAGGAGTGATTTTTTCAGCTTTTGCTCAAGATTTTAGGCAAGCAGTTGAAGCCAATTGTTTTGCTTGCACTTTATGCTCCAGTTGCTATGAAAATTGCCCAATGAAAATTAATTTACCAGAATTAATGAAAAAGCTTCGGTCTTATTTAACAAAAGAAAATTTGCAGACAGAAGAAAATCAAAAAATGATTGAAAAAATTAGACAATTTGGCAATCCTTTTGGTAAAATAGAAGAAGGGCAAACCCCTAAAGAATTATATTGTTGTTAAAGTAATAATCAATAATCACAAAACTATGTTTAATTTATCTAACAAAGTAGCCATTGTTACTGGAGCGCGGCAGGGTATGGGCAAGGCTCATGCCTTTACTCTGGCTGAAGCTGGCGCTAAAGTAGTTATTAGCGACCTTTCTTTAGCTGATTGTCAAAAAGTAGCTGAAGAAATTGAAAAAAAATATTCAGTGAAGACCTTAGCCATAAAATGCGATGTTAGCCAAAAAGAAGAAGTAGAAAATTTAGTAAAAGAGACAATTAATCAATTTAAAAAAATTGATATTTTAGTCAATAATGCCGGAATTTGTCAAAATAAACCATTTTTAGAATTAACCGAAGAAGATTGGGAAAAAACAATTAATATTAATTTAAAGGGAGAGTTTTTAATGGCTCAAGAAGTGGCAAAGGAAATGATTAAACAAAAATCTGGATCAATTATTAATATTGCCTCTATTGCGATGGGTCAAGAAGGAATTGGTTTTTTGAATTTAGTTCATTATTGCGCTTCAAAAGGAGGGGTTGTCGGAATGACTGAAGCAATGGCTTTAGAATTAGCGCCTTATAATATTCGGGTCAATGCTGTCGCTCCCGGAATAATTGAAACTCCAATGATTAATTTCTTAAAAACTGACTCGCAATCTTTAGAAAATTCTTTAGACAGAATTCCTCTTCGTCGTTTAGGTAAACCAGAAGAGGTTTCTAATTTAGTTTTATTTTTGGCTTCTGATGAATCATCTTATATTACTGGTTCAACTCTTGTGATTGATGGCGGCTATTTAGCAGGTTAATCTAAAGAAAACAAATCGCTTAAATTGTCAAGAGTATTCCTCTTGACAATTTTTATTTTTTATTATATATTAAAATTAGTTCTTAAACAATTTTTAAGCAAAAGATAAGGAGGTAATTTTAATGACTAATTTCATTAAAAGAGTTGTGATTTTTTTGTGCGTCCTTTACGCTATTGGGAGAATGTACTTTTTCATTTGGACTAAAAGTTTTAAAATTTTAGGAGTCATCCAGGCAGCAAATTTGGAGTCACTAGATATTAGTATAATTAGCTGGAGTGTTTATATAATTCTAGCAGTAATTGCCGTAGCATTGATTGCTTTTATGATTTGGCTTTTTACACCATCAAAATCAAAAAAGCAACAACACGAAGAATAAAAAAGGAGGGTTTTTTACCCTCCTTTTACTTTTAATTTTGTGATTTGTTTCACGTGAAACAAATCACAATGTTTTTGATTCAAAATGTTTCACGTGAAACATTTTTATTAATGATTTTTTAATTGATAGTCAGTTGCTTTTTGAATTTCTTCAGCTTTTACAGCCATCCAGTTATTTAAAAATGTCTGTTGGATAAATTTTTGGCTTAATAATCCTTGGAATTTTTTGCAGGTGATATCTTCGAGTTGAAAATAATCAATTTCTGTTAAGATTTTTTTTCGAAGTAATCTTTGCCTAATAATGATCTGGGTGAACAAAAAAACTTTTTGTTTTAAGAGTCGTATTCTATTTTTACCACGAGTTGCATTGTCTAATTGAGATTTTAGGAGTTGATATCGATTTTTATTTTTTCTAATCTCTTGTCGTAAACTCTGAGGCGATTCTTCCAAAATTATGGTTAGATTAATCCTTTCCTCCGGAAAACTATTTTTTATCATTTTCAGTACCTCCTTTTATCTTGTGAAATGTTTCACGTGAAACATTTCACAATGTTTTTTTAATTCAAAATGTTTCACGTGAAACATTTTGAATTATTAAAACTCTGAAACTTGCAAAAAATCCTTTATTTATCAATGTTTCACACTTTGTTTCACACAATGTTTCACGTGAAACAAATCGCTTTCTCGGCGATATTGAAATGTTTCACGTGAAACATTTCAATATTGCCTCTTTGCTATTAAACCCAGAAAGACGTAAAATTCTCTTTTTTCCTCTTGACAAAATAGTCAGTTTATTGTCTTTCCTTGACAAAATAACTAAAATGTTTTCAAAGAATTGGAAAATTTTAAGGAACTAGTTTTATCCTATCATAAATACAACATTTGTCAACTTTTAATATTCCAATTCTTGATTTTGATAATGTTTTATTTGAGGATTTGATAAGTTCTTAGGATCTAAATAAATGCTGATAAAGTCAAAGCGCCATTTTATTTCTTCTTGATTTAATGAAGATAAATAGCTTAAAATGGCTTTTTTTAACCGTTTAATTTTTGAAGAAGTCAACCTTTCTTCTGGAAAAATTTGAGAAGCAGGATTACTGGTTTTTACTTCTATAAAGACTAATTCTTTATGTTTCTTATCATAACAAACAATATCAATCTCGCCCCATTTTTTTCGAAAATTTCTTTCTAAAATTTGATAGCCTTTTCCCCTTAGATACTGAGTGGCTATTTCTTCTCCATAAAAACCATTGGTTTTCATCTGTTTTTATAAATATCATAAATCAATTTCTAGAGCCAGAAGTGTTTTTATGGCTACTCTTTTTTGGTCTACCCCGGCTGGCCAACAACTTTGAAGAATTAAAATTGGTTTATTTTCCATAGGAAAGATTTCTTCAGTTGTTTGTCCGCCTTTATGAAAAGGCAAAAATATTTTTTTCTCTTCAACCTGATAAATTAAAATTTTTCCTTGCCAAAGAACATAAATTTCATCTTCTTGAGACAACTCATTTAATAAAGAAAACACTGATTTATAATTGCCTTCCTGCCAAGGATACTGAGAAGAGTGGCCAATAATTATTGAATAACCTTTACCCGGCTCAGCAGTTCCGGGGAAAAGCACCACTCCTTCTTTTAATTTTTGATAAATTAAACTTTCATTGAATTGATCAACCTTTTTTATTGGCGCTTTGATTTTAAACTTAGGTAAAATTAAGAGCTGAAGATTTTCTTTATTTTCTATTTCTTCTTCATTAAGATAAGCGAGAATTTCTTCTTTTTTTGTTTTGGGGTTTTCTAAATCATTTTTTTCTGTTTCCTCTTCGTTTAAAGGAGTAAGGGTTAATTCTGGCGGTGTAGAAATTTCTTTTGACAAAGCATTGTAAAAAGAACTCGCTTTATATTCAACAAGATCTCCAAAAGCCAGACCATTAAAAAGACAAAATAAAACAAGAAAAATAATAATAAAAATAGTAAAAAAGAATTTCATATCTTTATTTTTTCTTAGATTCAAAAACTTAATGCATCATTGTGGTAGTATACCATAAATAATTAAAACGTTAAGCAGATATCAATTCCCAATTATCAATCAATATTTGGGTATTATTATTTAGTTAACGGGTTAACGAATTAACGAGTTAACTAACAACTGATAATTAACAATAACAATTACAATGACAACTAATAACTGGTAAAATTTCCATTTTCCATTTTCTATTTTCTATTATGGGTTTGAACTTAGGTGGAATTTAAAGAGAAAGTTTTTTTATT
>ERZ795060.4007-NODE-4007-length-12901-cov-3.663008_pt1 | contig 12901 bp, 11 predicted proteins | sample MGYA00375144_ERZ795060 | MGnify/ENA primary metagenome ERZ795060 (study PRJEB30189, sample SAMN05720157) | activated sludge metagenome | isolation source: anaerobic digester from wastewater treatment plant | place: Japan | collected 2015-05-15 ... | reverse complement strand
CAGGCACATCTTTAAGCTTCGGTGTCCTTGCTTTTATCGTCGGCTTCTTGCTGGGGTTGGCTGTAGCCCTTCTCTTGAGCGCATTTCGGGCTAAGGCAAATCGAAGGGTAGAAGAGGAGAGAGAAGAACTACTTGAGAGCATAACAAACTCCCTCAAAGAGAGCTTCGGCAGCCTTTCCATGGAGGCACTCTCCCGCTCCACCGAAGAATTTCTAAAGCTCGCCAAAGTCAAGTTAGAATCGGAAAGGGAAGCCACGACAGGCGAGTTAGAGAAGAAGAAAGAGCTCATCGACAAGCAGCTTCAGGCCATGTCTGCCAGGCTTGAGACCGTATCTAATATGCTGCAAGGATTGGAGAAGGAGAGAGCATCCCAATTGGGAGAGCTGGCAAGCCAAATCAAAGGGGTGAGCGAACAGGCTGCCGCACTCGGTAAGGTTGCCAGCGCATTGAGGGAAGCGCTCGCAAGCGCCAAGACGAGAGGTCAGTGGGGCGAGCGTATGGCCGAAGACGTGCTCCGCCTCATCGGTTTTGTGGAAAACTTAAACTACTACAAACAAACGTCCATAGACGGCTCTGGCGCGCGGCCCGATTTCACATTCCCCCTGCCCAAAGGAGCAGTTCTGAATATGGACGTAAAGTTTCCTTTCGACAACTACCTGCGCTACCTGGAGGTTGAGGATGAATCGCAAAAAGCTCTGTTCCGCACCGCCTTTTTGCGCGACGTAAGGAGCAAGATTAAGGAAGTAGCCACCCGCGGATATATAAACCAGGAACAAAATACCCTGGATTTTGCGCTACTTTTCATCCCCAATGAGCAAATCTACTCCTTTATACAAGAGTGCGATGGCTCCATCCTCGACGAAGCTTTACAAAACAAGGTAATCTTCTGTTCCCCCACCACGCTCTACGCCGTGCTCTCCGTCATCCGGAAGGCCGCGGACGATTTCGCCTTGGAGCGCACTTCGGGAGAGATTCTAAAGCTTCTCGGGACTTTTAGAGTTCAGTGGGAGAAATTTTTAGAGAGGCTCAACCACTTAGGCAAACAAATAGAAGGAGCGTATAAAGATTATGAAGAGTTAGCGACTACCAGGAAGCGGCAGTTAGAGAAGCCGCTGGATGCAATCGAGGCGTTGAAGCGCAAAAATCTCTCATCTGGACAGGAAGGCGAAGAAGGCGTCGCCGAAGGGTTGGATGACCTTTCAAATAACGCCAACATACAGATAGAAAAATGTGACGCACCAAGAGATACAAGGAGGTGAAAATCATGCCGTTTTGGTTAATATTGTCCCTTTCTTTTGCGCTCATCCTGCCATTAGGAGAAAGTGCCATGGCAGCACTTAAAGAGATACCGCTACCAGAACCGAAGCCCTCAGGACCGATGTCGCTCGAGGAAACCATTGCCACGAGGCGGTCGATGAGATCCTTCAGAGAGGCCCCGCTCGAGCTCCATGAGCTTTCCCAACTATTATGGGCAGCTCAGGGGATAACGCAGGACCAGGCCGGTTTCAGGACGGCCCCATCGGCCGGAGCCACATACCCACTGGAATTTTACATAGCAGCGGGATCGGTAAACGATCTGCCTCCAGGACTTTACAAATACAAAGCCCAAGGGCACGAGCTTACAGAGTTGGCAAAGGGAGACTTTCGCAGTGCGCTTCACAACACTGCGCTACGTCAGCGCTGCGTGAAAGATGCCCCCCTTGTCATAATAATAACTGCGGCATACGAAAGAACCACGGCCAGATACGGAGAGCGCGGCATACGATACGTCCACATGGAAGCAGGGCACAGCGCGCAAAACGTATGCCTTCAGGCCGTATCCTTAGGGCTCGGTTCGGTCGTAGTGGGCGCCTTCAACGATGAGTCGGTAAAGAGGGCGCTCTCTTTGCCTCAAAACGAAAGTCCTCTCTACCTCATACCCATCGGCAGACCATAACGCTTCGCTAATCCTCATGAGGCGCATGAACGCTTCTGAAGTGCTCGATGAGCTTGCGCGATATGCTCACCCCTGGGGGCAGGTCTGGCATCTCGTCTGGAGCGAACCATCCTGCGTCTTCTATTTCCTTCCCGTCAACTTGAATCTCGCCAGAAGCCCAATGGGCCGTAAAACCCACCATGAGCGAGTGAGGAAATGGCCACGACTGGCTTCCGAAGTATTGCAGATCCCTTATCTCTAAGGAAACCTCTTCCCTCACCTCGCGTCGAACCGTCTCTTCTAAGCTCTCGCCCGGCTCCACGAAACCGGCTATAACGCTATATCGCCCTGGGGGAAAGCGGACATTTCTGGCGAGCAAGATCTTCCCATCTCTTTCGACAGCTACGATGACCGCCGGGGAAATGGGCGGATAGAAGATGGAACCGCAAGAAGTGCATTCCCTCGCGTGGTCGTCGGACGAGTCGCACAATGGGGCACCACAAGAGACGCAAAAGAAAGCGCGCCTATACCAGTTCATTATCTGAAAGGCCCTCCCCGCTTCCGCAAAGGTCTCTTCGCCCAAGAGCGCGCCGACCTCGCGCAGCCCCATAGGCACCATTTTCGAGGGAATAGAAAGATCCGAGGGCACCTCCGCCCAAAAGGCTTCGCGACATCCCATAGAAAGCTTGCCGCTTCGGACCGACGAGGAAGCCAGCGGAGCTACCTCGCTCGAGTGGGGCAACCTGGGCCTTGAGGCGCTATATAAAAGCAGCTCATCGCCTTTGAATATATACCAAATGTCCTCGTCCATCGCCTTTTCCCCCTTTTCATTGCGTCCACAAAAGATTATAATCCCTTTTTGTGCCCGGGGATCGAAGCCAAATGTCCTTGACTGACCAGTCGGTATGTGTTACCATTTCTAACATAAAAGGACAGTGAGGGGAGAAATCCGATAAATGGCATCAAATTTGAGTGGCACGAAGGAGCAGATAATGACAGTGGCTCGCCATTCTTTCGCTCGCTACGGCTACCACGGCACGAGCGTAGACTCCATAGTGAAAGAAGCGAACTTGAGCAAGGGAGCGCTCTACTGGCATTTCAAAACCAAGATGGATTTGTACAGGGCAGTGTTGGAAGCGGAGGTGGATAAGATCAAAGCCTTCTTCGCTCCTACAGAGGAAGATATGTGTTGCAAACCTATTGATTATCTCATAAATAAGGGGGGGGAATTCTTCGGTTGCATAGCTATGGACGAAGAAGGAATTATGCTATGGATGAATTTATGGATGGAAGCCAGAAGGGGGAACGAACAAATAAGTAAAATGGCCCAAGAACTCTCGGAATCGCTCATGCAAGATATGATAGACATGGTGAAGATGGCATTCCCAGCTGTATCATCGGGCGCAAGTAGATTGTCTCCCAAAGAGCTCGCCTTGACTCTGAGTTCGTGTTTCGAGGGGATATCAAAGAACGTGGGGCTGAGGTGCGATGTCGATCAGGCGAAAAGGTCTTGGCGATTCGTAGTGGAACGGTTAATCGAAGGGGGACACAGTTATGCAGCGTAGGGCATTTGCGCTCATATTTTTGATGTTATTTTGTTCACTCTTGGTTATAATGATGGGCCATCACGCCTGGGCCCAGGAAGAGCAAAAGGCGCTGAACCTCGATGATCTTTTGAGCATCGCCATGGAGAAAAACCCGCAAATAATCGCGGCACGGGAGAGGACGAACCAAGCAAGCGCGAGATTGGAACAGGCAGCGGCCGGGCTCGCGCCAAAGCTCGACCTGTCGGCGAATTACTCAAAGAGTGAAGGAGGGCTGACGGATAACCCCTTCGACGAGACGTATGAAGTGGCCGTAAACCTCACCCATCTCCTATATAGCGGGGGAAGCATGGAGGCTCAAGTCGAGTCAGCTAAGTTGGAACTCGAGGCCTCTAAGGCCGATGAATTGCGGACCATACAGATGGTGGACAACGGCGTCCGCGTCTCATACTATGATCTCCAGAGAGCGCGCTCGCGCCTTAACGTAGCTCTTGAGGCCTTAGCCCTCGCCAAAGAACATCTAAACGAGGTGGAGGCCCTTCACAGGAACGGTGTCGTAGCCATAAACGAGGTCTTGAGAGTGCAGGTAGACGTTTCCAGCGCTGAATTGGAGCGCATCAGTGCTGCCAATGCCGTGGATGTGGCCTTAGCGGCTCTGGAGAAAGCCATCGGCGTGTCTTTGCCGAAAGGCATTACGATGCCTCAACCAGAGGCCGAAGCGGAGGTACCTCCGTTTCATCTGCCAGAAGATCCGCAAATGGAGGCACTGAAACTGCGACCTGAGCTGAAAAGTTTGGAGTCGTTGCGAATGTCGGCTCAAGCGCTCGCCAGGTCTGCAGCGGGACAAGCCAGGCCACAAATTTACATTCAAGGATCTGGCGGGATGATCGACACAAACCTTCTGCCAGAGGAAGACGAATGGAGGGTGGACCTGCTCTTCCAGTGGAGGCTTTATGACAGACGCGAGATAGAATCGAGGGTGATGGAGGCAAAATCCATGGCTCAGGAACTTCTGCACCGCATCAGCGACATGGAAAACCAGGTCAAGCTTGAGGTTTCTCAAGCCAGTCTGAGCCTCGCCTCAGCGTTACAGCGAGTCAACGTCTCCCAAGATCAGGTAAGGCTGGCCGAGGAGGATTATAGAATGGCGTTGAGGCGATATCAGACCCAGGTGGGCACCAACATCGACGTCTTAGATGCGAGGGTCGCGTATATTGACGCGAGCAACGCTTTGGTGAATTCTATATATGATGCTTATACAGCTTACTCCAACCTGCTCTTCGCCATGGGTGCGACCGGGATGGAGTTCGCGTCTATTGACGCTAATACCGAGGAGGGGAAAATTCAATGAAGCGTAAATATAGCATTCCGATCGCAGTTGCCGTCGTGGCAGTCGTCGCGCTTTTGCTCTGGAGGGGAGACAAATCCAACAGTGTAGATCACACTACTGAACTTGCCCCCTCTGTTCAGAAAATCAGGGTGGCCGCTACGAAGCCTACACTCATGACGTTTGAAGACACGGTTACGTTCGTCGGAAATTTAGAAGCAGAGGAAACGGCGAGTGTGGCCTCCAAAGTCAGCGATGTCACCGTCTTAAGTGTCAACGTCGACGTGGGCGACGAGATCAAAAGGGGTGACATTTTAGTAGAGATGGACGATAGTCTCAACAGGAGGCAGATTGAAGAGGCAAGAGCCGCTGTGGCGAGGGCGGAGGCTGCCATAGCGCAGGCCAAAAGTCGGCTTAGCACTGTTGAAAAGGATTATAAGCGTTACAAACAACTTTACGAAGAACAGGTCATAAGCCGCCAACAATTTGACCAAACTGAGGGACAATATGAAGTAGAAAAAGCTGGCTTGGACCTCGCGCAAAGAGAGTTAAAGCAGGCTCAGGCCAGATTGGAACAGCTTTTGATCGTCAAGAATTACCACAAGGTCGCCGCCCCAGGGGACGGCGTAATAGCAGAAAGGCTCGTCGACCCTGGAGATACTGTAAAGAGCGGAGATGTGCTGTTGGTGATCTCGAGGCAGGATAATGTTAAAGTAAAGGGCCCTATCACTGAAACCGACTACCCGAAAGTCAAGCTCGGCCAACCCGTCCACGTGAGAGTAGACGCCTTCCTTGGGCGAGAATTTAACGGCAAGGTGAATAGGATAAGCCCTGTTCTGGATCCAGCTACGCGAACCGGCGAAGTGGAAGCCCTGATGACCTCTCAAGGTTTGCTGAAACCCGGGATGTTCGCCCGTGCCTTCATCGTGGTGGGAAGTCACGAAGCCCTGGCCCTGCCGAGGGAGGCGGTCCGACAGCTCACTGGAACGGGAGAGTGGTACTGTTTTGTTGCGTCCGATGACGTGGCACAACAGCGCCCCATAAAACGCGGCGCCGAACAGGGCAACTGGGTAGAGGTGACCGAGGGTATTGACCCTTCTGAACTTGTAATAACAACCGTCGTAAGGCAACTTTCTGACGGTGTACCTGTAGAGGTGACAACGCAATGAACCTACCGGAACTTGCTGTCAGGAGGCCCGTAGCAACGCTCATGGCCTTCGTAGCCGTGCTTCTCATCGGGGCAGTTTCTTTCATAGGGTTGAAGGTTGACCTGCTTCCCGAATTCGAGCCACCTGTCATCATGGTGATAACTACATGGGAGGGTGCTTCTGCCAGCGACATCGAGCAAGAGGTAACCGAAGAAGTGGAAGACCGCCTCGCTACCATTCAGGGCATAGATGAGCTTACATCCGTATCAGCAGACGGGGCGTCCGTGGCTGTCCTCCGCTTTAAGTGGGACGAAGATTTAGACGCCAGAATGGGAGATGTGCGCGACGAAGTAAACCTTATGAGGCGTAGGCTGCCCGATGACGCAGACGACCCAATAATCAGGCGCATATCATCCAGCGCCCTTCCTATCATGCTTATAGTATTTACCGCAGGCCCCACTTATCCCGGTTTATATCACTTCGTGGATAACGACGTGAGGGAAACGATACAGCGCATTTCAGGGGTAGGCGATATCTCGGTCTTTGGCGGTGAACGTAGAGAGATAAAGATACTCTTCGACCTCGATAGGCTTAACGCTTATAATCTCTCACCTCAGCAAGTGGCAGACGCACTTCAAAGGGAACATTTCAACCTTCCCGCCGGAACGTTTAAAGAGGGACTCACCGAATATCAGATTCGAGTGCCGGGTCGCTTTCAAACCCCCAAGGCCATGGGCGATGCCATCATCGGAACATACCAAGGTAGGCCGGTCTACCTCAAAGATGTAGCCACCGTGGAGGACGGATACCAAGATCGGACTACCTTCGGTTGGGCAAACCAGAAACAGTCTGTGGTTATGATGGTAACCAAAAACACAGACGCTAACACGGTGCAAGTAGCCAGTAACGTGTTAAAGCAGCTGGAAGAACTAAAAACTTCAATATTTCCCAGTGACGTCGATTACCTAATAGGGTACAACCAGGCAGATTTTATAACGCGCGCCGTATGGCAACTGGCTACCACTCTTCTTCAGGGCATAGTTCTCGTTTTCCTCGTGACATACCTGTTCTTGAGAAGGCTTCCAGCTTCTCTGGCGGTGTGTGGGGCCATACCTTTCTCTTTGATTATAACGTTCGTAGCCATGCGCTTACTTGGCTATACAGTTAACTTGATGACGCTATCGGCTTTGACTGTAGCAAGCGGTATGGTCGTCGATAACGCCATAGTTACCACCGATCAGATCATCTATCACATAGAAGAGGGAGAGCGACGAAAGACTGCTTCTATGCTGGGAGCAAGCGAAGTGGGAAGCGCCCTCCTTGCCTCAACGCTGACAACACTTGTGGTGCTTTTACCTCTCATATTCATCACCGGGTTGGTGGGGATATTTTTCTCATCACTATCAGTGGTTATGAGCTTAGCAATAGCGGCATCCCTTGTAGTAGCGTTGAGCTTCGTGCCTATGGTAGGGGGGCAATTTTTCCATCACCATGCCGATACGTGGCGTTTCCATAAATATATCGAAGAGTTTTTGGAGTGGCTCGAAAATCACTATAGCATGTTGCTCGGCAGCGCAATTGCGAATAAGGGTAAAGTCATAACAGCGGCGGCAATTTTACTTGTCTTAACGGTGGTGGGCTTTACTCGCATCGGGACAGAACTTGTGCCTAAATCTGACTCAGGGTCTGTGCGCGTGAGCTTCCGCCTGCCCGAGGGAATCCGCGTGGAAGAGACGGAACGGGTCGCCAAAGAAATGATGGCCTACGCCATGGAAGGTATCCCAGAAGCAGAAACGGTGTATGTATATGGCGGAAGCAGCGGCGGAGGCATGAGCGCCATGAGGGGCGAAAGCTCAAATACCGGCAGCGTAGGCGTCGAGCTCATCCCCAAGGGAGAAAGAGCACGTTCAGCTTTCGCCATAGTAGCACAATTGAGGCAGCAATTTAGTCAAAAGCCGGGCTTTGAGGCGTTGAGCGTGAACGTAGCTTCACCCATCATGATGGGGGGCAGTAGCAAACCGATCGTCATAGAACTTTACGGTGATAACATCAACGAATTGCTCTCGTATGCTGAGCGTATTCAAGATAGGGTCAAGAGGATTCCAGGGGCCGTGGACGTGGAAATCACGCAGAAACCCAACAGGCCAGAGGTGTGGATAGAGGCAGATAGAGAAAGGGCCTCCCTTCTTGGGGTTACCACCAGTAATATAGCCCAGGCATTGAGGGCCTATTATTACGGCATCGAGTTTGACGAGGATTACTGGGAGGGCGACGATAACTACGAGATATGGGCACGCCTTGAGCCGGAGCAACGTCACTCCTGGGATACGCTGAACAAACTGTTAGTGCCGTCCGTTACCGGTGAAATGGTTCGCCTTACGAACGTGGCCAAGGCCGCTGAGACCTCTGGTCCTCCTGAAGTCAACAGGAAAAACCGCCAACGTTACGTTACGATCGAGCTTGACACGGAGGGGCGTTCTTTAGGACAGGTGGCAGGCGATATAGAAAAAGTCCTTTCGGAAGTAGAGTTAAAACCAGGCATGAGGACTGCCGTAGCCGGCGATGTGGAAGATCTCAGAGAGACGTTCGCCCAAATGGCGGCCTTGATACTATTAGGCATAACCCTCGTTTATATGGTTATGGCCGGGCAGTATGAAGCATTTTTAGACCCATTTGTGATCATGTTCAGCGTTCCTTTTGCGTTGACAGGCGTCGTCTTTGGGCTTTTGATAACCCATATTTACCTTTCGCTGCAGGCCCTTTTGGGGATAATTATGCTGGTCGGAACCGTCGTAAACAACGCTATAGTGTTGGTTGATTACGTCAACCTTTTGAGGGCTCGCGGCTTGCGCATGCATGATGCCTTGCTTGAAAGCGGAAAGCGGCGCCTGCGCCCAATATTGATGACTACGCTAACTACAATTTTTGGGATGCTGCCCATGGCTTTAAGCCGTGGCGAAGGTGCGGAGATATGGAGGCCGCTGGCAGTGTCAGTTATAGGGGGATTGTCTCTTTCTACATTGGTTACACTCGTTCTGGTGCCCGTGGTTTACAGCCTGGTGGAGGAAAAAGTCAGGAGAAAGAAGCGCTTCGTCGAAGCTAAGGAGGGAACTCAAGCTTGAAGATGCTCTGGGTCATCTGCAATGAAAGCATAGCCGAAGACGTAAGGGATACTTTAGAGGGAAACGGCGTCTCGGGATATACCGTATGGAGAGAAGTGGTTGGAGCACACATAGGCCATAAAACGCATTGGGGAGACGCTATATTCCCGGGCCGCAATTGGACCTTTATGACGGTAGACGAGGAAGAACATATAAATGCCGCGATAAAGCGCCTCAAGGAGATGAAAAGGGAGGACCGCTACCATAGGGCCGGCATAAAGGCTTACATGCAGGATGTGGATGCAGTCGTGTGAGGGGGATTAATCCCCCTCATTCTCTTCGGCCAAAAGCTTCAAGGGGACGGGCTTTGCAGGAGGGCGAAAGGTGCCGGGGTGGAGTTTTTCCAACGGTACGCCCGTAGCGCGCGATATTTCGCGCAGGACAATCTCCCTGCAACCTCTTCCTTGGCACGGTCCCATCCCCACGCGGAGCAACCTCTTTATCTCATCGAAGGTGGCATAACCAGCCTCTATGCAATTCCTGATCTCCCCGAGCGTAACTTCTTCGCACCTACAGACGATTACATCGTCATCCATGAGATTTCACCCTTATTGCCCTTATATCCAAGACGAGGCTTTTCGGCACCGCAACATGCACCACCAAGGTCTTGTCGCGCTGCGGCTCCTGGACCTTTACGATCATCCCCGTGGCCGCCGGCTCTCCCATCCTGTTCAAGCACTCCACCTCCGTGCCCTCTTCGGGACAGGGGATCATTTCGTAGGGGAGCTTAATCAGCGCTTCATCTTCACCCCCGTAGGTGAGATCGACTACAAAGCAAGCCAACCCTGGGCACTTTGCCACGCACATGGCACATCCTGTGCACTTTGCGTAATCGACTTTGGGGAGGTCGTTTATGTCTTCGAACGGCAAGACCGCCCCTGTGGGACAGCTCGTATGGCACGGGTCGCACGGTATTGGTTTGGGACATTCTATTATTACAAGGCCACCCCTTTGTTCTCCCAAAGCTCTGTCGGCGGTGCGGCGGCCTTCGCCATCTCCTGCGTCAAAACGCCGCTCGCAAAGTCATCGAACTTCAACGCCTCTTTCCTCCCACATTTCGATCATCATCTTAGATATGCCGGACCTCGCCTTGCTCCCGGCTTCGCCGCCGCGCAAGGCGTCAAGGCGCCTCCAATACCCTTTCAGCTTTTCCTCGAAGGCCTCTTCGTCGACATGTCCAAGGGAATGTGCGGAAGTCAAACCGGCTATGCGCCCTTCCACTATGGCCGTGGATGCTTCTTCTATCCCAGCCGCATCCCCAGCAATCCATATATCGAGACAGGACGTGCGCATACTTCTGTCCCTCACGGCCACATGGCCTGCCAGCTCCGGCACGTAGCGCATCTCACATCCAGCCTGCCAGAGGAGCTCGCACGTGGGAGTAAGGCCTACGGCCATGCATATGACGTCGCATTCGATGAATCTCTCATCTCCCACGAATGCGCCCCTTTCATCAACAGCCTGAATGACAGCGCCCTCCACGGCACTCTCCCCTATCGCCCGCTTCACCGTATGGCGCAGATATATGGGCACGCCCAAACGGCGCACCTTCGCGGCGTGCACCCAGTACCCCCCTACCTTGGGCGCAAACTCCACAATAGCTGCCACGCCCACACCCGCTTGAAGCAATTGATAGCTCACGATGAGGCCGATATTCCCAGCCCCCACCATAAGGATCCTCTTGGCAGGCTTCACGCCATAGACGTTCATGAGCGTCTGCACAGCCCCGGCACCATAAACGCCGGGGAGGTCGTTGCCGGGGAAGGGGATGAGCTTTTCAAGCGCTCCGGTAGCTACGACGACCTTCTTGGGCTTTATTTTGAAGTACCGCTCCTCGCCTACCATGCATGTGACAACGCCATCGCGATAGTAGCCGAGGGCCGAGCAATTGGTATAGGCCTCTACGCGGTCGCCAAAGCGCTCGAGCTCGCTTATCAAGATCCTCGCAATCTCGATGCCGCGCGTGCCAGCATGTTCCGCAGCGGACCCGAAGAACTTATGCGTCTGCTTAATAAGTTGCCCTCCCAGGGCAAGGTCTTCGTTTACCACTACCACATGACAGCCGAAAGAAGCAGCCTCAACGGCGGCCGAAAGGCCGGCAGGTCCGCCGCCTATCACTAACACATCGGGAGTACGCAAAGTCTTCACATCCCCTCGCGCAGCATGCCGTTACCGCGCTGAGTTTCCACCCGCATCCCCTCACGAAGGGGCATGATACAGGTCCTAACGTTGGGCATACCATCTACGATCATAAAACAGGAGGAACACTTACCTATGGCACAAAAAAAGCCCTTTGGCCGCCCCTTCTTTGGCGTGTAGCGCAACACTTTAACGCCGTTGGCGTGGAGCGCAGCAGCGATGGGCTCCCCCTCGAAGCCCTCCATCTCCCTGCCGTCGAAGGTGAACTTCACCTTACGGCCGTGCCTGAACTCCAGTATCGGGTGTTTCTCCACCAGCTCCATGTTCCATCCTCCAAAAAATAGCCTTTACCCTGCTCGCCTTCGAGGACTGATCAGCCTCCCCGGCGGGACATCTGCCGCAACCTCGAGGATCGTCTGAACGGTACGATACCGTCGCCTACATGGTGCCCTCGTACCTAAACTTGACGCACGCATGATAGATCATATTCCCAAGATCCACAATGTCGAAGACGGGAAGCCCCACAGCCCCTTGAATGCTTTTCGAGAAGGGCGGCGGCCACAAGCCAACCGCCCACTGCCCATCTTTGCCATCCCTCAAGCCGTCTCACCTACCAGCAACACCTCCTTCACTTCATGTAACCAGCTTCCTGAGCTGGGTAGGCACAAGGCCTGCCCCTACGGTTGCCAACAACGCCTCCCTCGCTTCATATAGCCAGCTTCTCTATAGTGCTTTTCAGCGCCTGGATAAAGAGGGATTGCCATGTCTTCCAGCCCCTTTTAGGAAGAAACGTCTTGGGTGGCTCATGAATGGCATGCGGCTCACATTTTTCAAAAACTTGCCCGCAAAACCGATGTTATCTATCCCTCATTTAGGCAAACCTGTTGATTATGCAAGCCCGTCATGCCCATAACATGAAAAATAGATGTCCACGCTTTCACGTCGGCACGATTGCACATTTCCTAAGGGAGCACCGTCCAACGCTCATTTACAAAGGCGAGCTTCGGCACGGAAGCGCTCGCTCCTAACTGGCAGGCCAAACGGATATCATCGCCGAAGCCCAATTGCAAAAGGAAACGCGCGTGAGACGCATCTTTCAATGCCTCTTCCATGTTTTTCCCGTAATTGCACCAAACGGAATGCGCAATCCTGGCGCCGTCGGAAAGCAGGGCTTTCGGCTCCTTTCCCAACGCTATATTCACCAAGGCACCCGCACAGGCCGAGTCGTCGAGAGATGCCCTGCCGAGACGACCGGCACAAATGATCCCAATAAAACTTCCCAAGGATAAGGCCGCGTCAACTGCGACAAGGGCATTCCTTGCAGAGGCTATCAACACCGGCGCTCCCGTAGAAGCTGCAGCGAGCAGTGCTCTGGTGCCGTTTGTAGTCGTCATTATCGCCCCTTCATATTTGCTCACACAAGCATTTGCCACTTCCAAAGGAGAATTGCCGAGATCAAAGCCTTGAGGAGGCAATCCTTTTCTTTCTCCCATCAACAACCATCCGCTTCCAAGCGATCTTTTTAAAGCGAGCCCCTCCTCGACGCTCTCCACGGGCAGTATCTTCTTCCCGCCGCACTCGAAGAAGATCGTCATGGTCGTCGTCGCCCGCAACACATCGACCACAAGCCAAATATCGCAAGGCGGAAAAGCCTCGGTCGGACTTAA
>ERZ795060.4001-NODE-4001-length-12925-cov-3.108702_pt1 | contig 12925 bp, 5 predicted proteins | sample MGYA00375144_ERZ795060 | MGnify/ENA primary metagenome ERZ795060 (study PRJEB30189, sample SAMN05720157) | activated sludge metagenome | isolation source: anaerobic digester from wastewater treatment plant | place: Japan | collected 2015-05-15 ... | reverse complement strand
TTACATTCTTTGGAGCAACGGTGATTTTCACTTCACCCATCTTTGTCCAATCGTCAATAAGACCGCTCTTATCCTGGACTTTTGTCCAAATACCGCAAGTCTTACCGGCCATATTAGGCTTGATCATAACATTCCATTTTATAGTTCGAACGCCGCCAACTCCGCTGACTGTTGTATTTGCGCAGTACAGGCGTACCTGGCTGTTATCGATAACATAGGCTGATCCAGGTTTGTAACCTCCAACCCATGCAGTGTCATTATCATTTCTGACCCAAAGCAGGTTTGATTTTGCGTTGTAAAGCAGATGGACAGCATTCTTTCCATCAAGTGATGTGTTGATAATCACCCAGTAGTAGATTGAATCCGTATAACCGTCGCCATCAAAGAACTCACTTGTCAGAGTTATCTGCTGACCGGTTGGAAGCGGACCACTGTTAGGAGTGAAGCTCATATTTTCCGGCGGGCTACTGAAGACAAACTGCCTCATATCATCCCAACCGTCTCTAAGACCTGTGTCGTCATCAACAAGCATCCACGCAGTGCAGGTTCCCTTGCTGCACATATCAGGTTTTGCTTCTATTCTCCACTGAATAATAAGGTTATCACCCGATTCACTTACATGGGTGTCTACACAATAGACCTTGACAAACCTGTTTTCGATTACATTATCTGAGCCAGGTTCATGTCCGCCTAACCATTCAGTATTATTATCGTTTCTAAGGTAGATGCTGTCTGTATCCTGGTTATACCTCAGACAGATACCCATACGTGCTGTGCGTGTTGCGTTGATAAGCAGATAGCAATCAGCAATCTCATCAACACCCTCAGGATGTGACCATGTGCTTGTAAAGGTCAGTTCCGTTCCAACAGGCAGCGAGCCGCTGTTCGGGAAGAGCGATACGTTATAGAGTCCGCGCCACTCATCAGCGCCCATGTCAACACGGCCGCCGTAGATACGGGTCTGGTAGTCTATATCTTGCTCATTTTCAAAGGTGAACGAATCATCACCAGCATCAATACATGGGGATAACGACTGCAGATGGTAATCACCACTAACCAGGTCCACAAACAATGGGTCAGCCTCGATGTCTCCGACACCGTGGAATAACCCGTAGTAGTTATAATCTGTGTTCTCAAAGTAGCAATTATGGTGTGCTTCGGGTGATGATTGAGTCAACGGCCTGATACCTGAGCTGTTGTTAGCAATGATATTGTTGACAACCACCGGGGATGTCTGCATAAAGGTCAATGCACCCCAATCAGTATCTGCGATATTACCAACTATGGTGTTGCAAGTAATTCTTGGAGCACGTGTTAAAACGTTTCTAACGCAGTAGATTGCTGAACCCCTGGGAGCAGAGTTATACTCGATTATGTTGTCAAAAATTTCAGGGCTGCACTCATTTACCGAGTATATTCCACCACCATAACCGGCTGATACGTTGAACTCCAGCCTGTTGTTGAGAATCCGTGGTGATGACATATTAGCTACCGTAATTGCACCACCATTCATTCCCCAGGTCTGGCATCCGTGAATGATGTTGTTCTCGATCAATGGGCTGGCATAAGTGGAACAGAAGATTCCAGCGCCTCCGTCATCAGCTAAACAACCGGCAATAAGATTGTTTCGAATAATCGGAGAACTGGATACGCAGTAAATACCGCCGCCGTTCACAGCCCAGGCGCCTGAGATAGTAAAACCGTCAATGGTACTTACTCCAGAAGTTCCACGCATAATTGTGACAGCAGGTTTAATGTCACTTTCATAAGGCATGCCGAATTCATCGTACTGAATTGGTGGATAAATCATCGATTCATTGACTTCCCAGTCTCTTTCACTGCTGCTTTCTTCAAATCCAAGGAATCCACCAAGCAACTGTACTCTCGGACGCAGGGTAATCCATTCAGGATAAATACCTGCACTTACCCAGACTTCGCCTCCAACTTTAGAACAAAGGTCGATAGCAGCTTGGATTGTAGCTTTGGCAGTATCCCAGCTCTCTCCATCAGCATTATCATTTCCAGTTGGAGACACGTGAACAATAATGCGAGGAGCATCTGCCCAATTGGTTCCGTCATACTCATCGCAACCCAAGTCAACCACGGAATTCACAATCCGGGCCGTATTATCGATGTCTACCCAACTCGAATCGAGAATGTATTGGTTGCCTCCGGCGTTTATACAAGGAGAGTCGGATCTAAGCCGGTAGATTCCATACTTTTGACTGACGAACTTCGGATCGACATTCATATCACTGAGGTCACGCAAGGTTGCCGGCTGATAATCTGTAGTTCCATTACCAAACACGCAGTTCTTCTTCAGCACAGGCATAGACGTGTCTGATGGAACTAAATTCTCCAATTGAACGCCACCGTCACTGTTAAAAGCAATAACATTGTTGTAGATACCTGGCGATGAACTCTCCAGATAGATGCCGCCGCCGGTCTGGTCTGCAGCATTTGCAACAACTGTGTTATTTACAATAGAAGCTCCACTATAAGCTCTGCCATAAATACCAGCACCTTTGAAAATGGCGCCATTTGTTGCAATCTCATTATTGGCGATAGTAGCTGTGGAGTAATAAATAGCTAATCCACCACCCCAAGTTGAGAGGTTTCCATTTACAGTATTGCTGGTGATGGTTGCTGTCGAGTTGGAGCAGTTGATTCCACCGCCACGTCCAGCGGAGTTTCCAATAATATCATTGCCGCTAACGATAGCTGGGGAAATATACTCTAAGTATATGCCGCCGCCAGAGCTGGCTGAATCGGCAGCATCTGTACCATTGTAGTTAATCTTGTTGTTCGTGATATAAGCAGAAGGCTTGCTATTTACAAGTGTAGCACAGCCAAAAACAGCAATACCTCCACCGTAGCGGGCAACGTTTCTCTCAATTTCATTACCAGAGATTACTGCCACAGGCGGGTCTGCACCTGGAGGAAGAACAACTCCCGGGTCCAGCCAACAATAAATACCTCCACCCCAGTCTGTTGCGGTATTTTTGATAATCTTGTTGTTTTTGAGGACTGGGCGGGAGAAGTTATAGCAGAAGATACCGGCGCCGTTATCAGCCTGGTTTTCTGTGATAACGCAGTTGGCAATTGTTGGGGAAGCGTGGTCTTCGCAGTAAATGCCGCCACCAAAAGTGAAGGATCCTAACTGGCTACCTGTTCCGTTTTTAATAACGAAACCATCGAGAATAGTATTGTTTCCAACACCTCTCATTATCCTGACTGCTGGTCGAATTGCATCAGGCTGAGTGATTTTTGGATCTATAATCGTTAAGTTCGTTTCCCAATTTCTATCTTCTCTATTGGTCTCGGTTCCCGCAAAACCGCCGTAGAGTGCTATTCCTGACTTAACGATTACTTGTTCGCCATAAATTCCGTCAGCGACCCATATTTCGTCGCCTGCAACAGCATCCGAAATGCCGCCACCGATCGTTGCGTTGGCACTGGCCCAGCTTGAGCCATCGTTGGCATCGTTGCCGAGAGGACTTACATAGATCACTGCAGAGTAAGCCGATGAGCAAATAATTAGCAGGCTAAGTGCACAAAGCAGGACACGGCCTAGCCTGAGGTGAGACTGCATGTTCCTTTACCTCCTGGGAATCCTTTATACTGCGGGTGTAAATATCTACTTGTGACTCACGACTATTGTACAGCCCAAGCGGACGGGCGTCAACAGGTTGTGAGCCATAACCTGTTGAAAAACACGGTTTTATAGTTCTAATAGAACTTTTTAGAAGCTCATTAGCACACGAGCATTGCCACATACGACCTTATCTTCCCCTACTCTGCTGACCGTACTTGAGCCTTCATTGTTCCCATTTTAAACATTTGTTTATGTAAATGCCAATACTCAACTTTATAGAACAATCTACAGGAGGAATCTTGACCTGAAGCACGAATTTTATGGTAGTAGACATTATACCTGACATACACACAGGAGGTGTTGTCGGCTCCACCAACAACTAACATGAAAAGTCAGGCGTAACTCCTGATTATAAACACACCACAGAGTAAAATTTCCCCATACAAATCACTACGAAGGAGGAAAGCATTCAGATGTTATCCAGAATCTTTTTGATGCTGGCAATTATTACACTTGCGCTTTTAGGTGCTGTTGTTGGTGTTCAAGCCGACACTCTTGAACTCAAAGATGGAACAATACTGAACAACTGCTTTATACGGGACGAAGGCATTCGTCTACTTGTCTGGGAGTCTATGGCCGATGTCGGCACTCCCAAGATGAGAATAATTCCCCGCAGTCAGATAAAACCTCAGTCTAATGGCAGGCCATTTATACTTGAGAGAGACGACAACTGGGATATCAAACCCAACCTGCCCGATCTCACCATAACATTTATCGAAATGAACCCTAAACTCGCCGGATTGCACGGTAGAGTAGCTTACGACCAACTGGGAAGACCAATCCTGAGAGGCAAAGGACTGCCTGATCTGGGTGACCGCGCTGTCATGGAACCGGAAGAGGTTGCCAAAGGTCTCAAACTGAAATATTCTCCTGGTGAGGAGATTACTCTCACTGCCCACGTAAAGAATGTCGGATTCACTGCTTCCAAACCATTTACATACACCTGGTATATTGACAATACGCAAGTAAAATCCGGCAAATATTCGAATTCCCTCAAGGAAATGGAAGAGACTACTTTCGAACTTAAATGGAAGTGGCAGGAAGGGTTTCATCATGTTACCTTCAAAGTAACAAGTGATCAGCAGGAGATTTCTATAATCAATAACGAGGCTACTGACCCTCTCTGGGGTTTTGCATTTACGTTTATAGTACACCCGGAGCGCGTAAAGACATGGCATCAGCACCGCAGTGCAATGGGAACGTTCTGTTTTGAGGATTTTTACCGCTGGCACGTAGATCTGATGAACACGCTTTTCAAAGCAGCAGTATTCCCATCGTCCCCTGAGGGAGTCATTGCCAGAGTTCGCCTGGACAAGATTATCTATGCCGAAAATCCGCAAAAAGCCGCTGACGAGAGATTCAGCCCGGACGGCATACGTTATGACCAGGGAGGATGGAACTGGATAGGCGACGCTGAAAGAACCGGAAAATGGGAACCTGAGAGCAAGGAATGGCGGAATTCTACTGAATGGTCGCTGCCTCACGAACTTGGGCATCAACTTGGGATTACGGACTGGTATGCACTTGATTATGAAGGCAAGCCTGACCATGTCTGGCCGGACAATAACGAGCCTGTCTCACATTTCCAGAACCATCCCTGCCAGATGATGCACTGGCACGGCCCACAGGTTTTTGGTGAAGTCGATGCTGCCTACTTGAATATGACTTATGACAAACCTCGAGGCTATTTCGGAGACTACTATTTCGCGATTCCAAGGGAGAATTTCCTCAGGATCGTCGATATTAACGGCAATGGAGTCCCGAACGCAAAGGTAGAAATATTCCAGAGAGGCGTGGTAGTTGATACTGATGGTCAACCTGGAGAAGACCATGGAGTAAAATACTTCCCTGTAGTAGAAGATGGGGATTTCGGACCTCCTGTATCAAAAGACCCTGTTATTGTCGGCACAACTGATACAGACGGTGTCATCAGGCTTCCAAACAGGCCTGTTGCAGAGGTTAGAACACTGAATGGCCACCACAGGCAGCCGAACCCGTTTGGAAACATCAATGTAGTAGGGCAGCGCGGGCTAATGTTGGTCAAAGTGACTAAAAACGACCGTCCGGCTTACTACTACCTGGAAATCTATGACTTCTGCACTGCCTGGTTCAGAGGCCAGAAAGATAAATATACCATTGTCCTTAAAACACCTTACGGGTCTGTTGATTCTCCACTGCCGCCGGTTGATGTCAAGGCTGAGAGGATCGATCAGGAGCATGTAAAGGTCTCGTGGTCTCATCCGAAGGTCGTTCATGAGACTCAATACCTTGAGAAGGTAATCGGATACCGCGTATACCGGAGAATCGGCCCGATGGGACTGAATGACCGACCGTGGTTCTCTGTAACAACACTCGGGCCGGATGCTACGGAATTCACTATTGATCTGACTCAAAAACCAATGGACACCGAATGGTTCAACCGCAATAACCGGTTCGCCGTGACCTCTATTGGAGAGCTTGGCATTGAAAGCGAGATGGTCGAAGGACCGGTAATTCCAGAGTAATATCTACCAGCAGCTATAATGGCCGGATATCAGCGATGGTATCCGGCCTGTCCAACTTCTCACCAACCGCATTAACCAATTCTATCCCCTGAACATACACAGAAGCAATCATATTGGAATTCGCTCTCCGCCAATTGTTATCTGAACAACAACGCTGTTGTGAATCCTTCTAATCTTATTCCAGAATCAGTCGTTTGCAAGCAGATAACGGCAGGGTAGGTAAACCATGGAATAAGGAGTGCTCTGTGATGAACCGTTACTTGATTTTGATAGATGCAGTGTTCATTCTGCTTTATATATTCGTTGCAGGTCTATTGTACTACCTGGGAGTATTGCCAAGGACTATACGGGTTCTTGACCTGATACTGCTCGGCCTTGCTTCTGCCCGCCTGACAGACATAATAAGCACTGACGAAGTAATGAAGTGGCTCAGGGAACCGTTCATCCAGATGGAACATGAAAAGGTTGCAGGCAGAGAAGTCGAAGTGCGTATGGGGCGCGGACGAGGGTTCAGAAGAGTCTTTGGTGAGCTTCTATCATGCCCCTGGTGTGTTGGTGTATGGGTTGCAGCAGGTTTAAGTTATGCTTATTTCCTGTTTCCACAACCTGTATGGCTTTTCATCCTGATATTGGCAGTTGCAGAGATCGGATCATTCCTCCAAACTCTCTCTACGATAATGGTTCGGTTCGAAAAGTACCTAAAGGGACTTGGTGTGCCGGAAGAAGGAATATAAGCTGTATAAACATTCTAACGATCATCTCCTCATTTAACCTAGTACGGTACAAGCCTATACCTCGCCAGTTCGATTATTGGATGATATATTGTAGAGGTATTCCGTCCATATTAGAATAAGGTTAACCATGAGCCTTTAGGCACTTTCATCATTCGGAGGAGCTGATTATGTTGTTCAGGGGTTCGGTTCTGGTCGGTATTTTTGTCATGCTGATTACGGCAGGCACGGTTATCGCAGCCCCACTGCTGGATGCAACTGCGGAACGTGCAGCAGCAGTCGAGGCAGAAAAAAGGGGTGATTATGATTCCGCATTGCTGCACTACGAGAATATATTCGATTCATGCATCACTGATGCAACGCTTCGAGCTGAACTAAGAGAAAAGTTCAAAGCACTCAGGCCAAAAGTCCTTCCCAATACAGATCCTGCCAATGCTGGTGTTTGGAAATCAAGAGCGTATATCTTCAGGACTCTGGACTTTACCTGGAAGGATAAAGAGGGCAAAGATCATCATGCTACCTATACGTTCAGAGATGATGAGATAGAAGCAATCAAGGCAGCTATGCAGGGCTTCGCAGACCGAGTCTGGAAACATTCCTGGGGGAATCTTCGGATTGAGTATGATGTCAAGGTCATCGATGAGCCTCTGACCAGCCTGGATGGTGAAGATTCATTCTGGCCAGGCCCGGGATCCTGCATGAAATACTTCGATGACCTGAAATATGGTGAAGTCGATAATATTTTTGTCTATGCAAAGGTCCGAGGCGACAAAGACAAAGGTGAGGAAAGTGAAGAAATCCCTCTTATGCTGTTAGCTGGGGCTCTTGGAGTCTACTCTGATACTAAAGGAGCTGCATATATCGGCTGCAATAGCGGCGGCGGATGGTGTATGGACCCCAGCGGAGAAGTCCAGTGGCATGAGTGGCTTCATAGTGTTCAGTGGACACTGGAAGTACATCAGTGCTATCCACCAGGACTAATGGCCAGTTCCGATAGCGGGCGCAAAGAGGGACAAACCGGCGGTGATCCATGTTTCCGTTTGAAAGAATCGGAGAAAAACTGGCTGCCGTTTTACGTTCACATCATGGAAGAGCATGCCACCAGGCAGCTGTGGAGAGTATTATCAATCAGAAATAAACCAAATAACCCCTGGCTTTCTTTGTACTGCCAGAACTTCCTAGTGTGCGGGCCATTTGATATCAAAGATAAGCCGAACCAGGGGCTGGATATCCCGTTCATTGACGAAACTGACCCACTGAAGTCAACTGATGTGAAATGGAAAGCTATCACCACTTCTGGCAGGAACCTGGACTTCTTCCAGGCTTTTGAACCCAGCGAATACAAGCTAGCTTATGCGCTCATAGTTGTAAAATCAGACAAAGATCAGCTCGCTCAGGTCAGGCTGGGGTCAGATGACGGCTGCAAGCTGTTCCAAAACGGAAGAGCAATCCTCTACGCACCTGTTCTGCGAGGCGCTGACACAGACCAGAACATAGTAGACGTGCAGCTTACGAAAGGTGAGAATATTTTCCTGCTTAAAGTAGCTAACGCGGGTGGCGATTGGGCTGCGATTTTCAGGATAACTGACTTGCACGGCAATCCGCTCAAAGGAATAGAATACGTCAAGCCAAAATAGGCAACAGAAAGCGATAATCAACATAACAACCAAGGCCGGCAATCACTCAATCGACTGCCGGCCTTTAGTTTATTCTTTATCAATTCCTATCCCAACCTCACTTGGTAGGGAGTTCTTTTCATCCAGGCTTTTTTGAGTCCAGGACGAGTTATTCTTTGCAAACGGGTATTCTGCGGGATAAGAATCGTTGCCGCCTGTGTCGATAAACAGGCCCAAACAGAGGTCAAAGTCCCGGGCACTTCCACGGCTGCCTATATTTGGCCTTCCAAGAGTAAAATTGCCGGTTGGCCTGTAGGTATCATCGCCTGCTTTATCCCAGAAAATACCGATACCATTAGCATTGCCTGCTCCTAGACAGATTCCGGCAGCCGTGTAGCTGTCATTACCTGCATCATCCAGCAGAAACCCTAATGAAAAGTCATGCCCCGCGCCCTGTACCATGCTGCAAGGTGCATTGTAGACGTCATTGCCATCACTATCATGCAGGATTCCGACTGCAAAGTGCGCTGCTGAACCTTGATTGTACCAGTAGCCAGTATAGCTGTCGTTTCCGGCTCCGTCTGATAATATGCCTATGCCGTACCAATAGCCCATTCCCTGAGCCATGATGTCAGATATGTATACATCGTCTCCAGCAAGGTCTACTAAAGCTCCAACGCCTCCGGCAAGCGAATGGCCTGTCGTAAAATCAGCCCGCTCGCCAAATCCAGCACCTTGAGACAGGTTCCCATTGTGTTTAGGGTCTTGAGCGCTTGGGAAGTCGATTAGAACATTTTCTGCAGTATAAGAATCATTGCCCGCAGCATCGATGAGCAATCCGAAGCCTTTGACTCCTCCAAAACCTTGAGAAGTAGTAAAACAGTGGTAACTGTCATTTCCAGCCAGGTCAGAAACAGCAGCAATTCCGAAGGTAGCATTGCCCTGACCCGATTGGTAGCAATCGTATGTATCGTTGCCTGCACTATCCAACAAAACGGCAACTCCGTATGCTGCGCTGGCCTGACATCTGTTGATTCCACGGTATCGATCGTCACCGGATGAATCCACCAGATAAGCATAACCCATAACTGCAGCACATGTGTTAGGTCGAGTTGTCCAACTTTTCCGATTTGAAAAATCCCGAACCTGGACATTATCAAGTTCTGGAGACTCAAGATACCGGTCATTACCTGATGTATCGATTAACACGCTAACGGGACACGCAGCAGATGTCGTCGCTGCGCCTGCGTAGTATGTATCATCACCAGCAATATCGATAATCAATGCATATGCCTGCTGCAACGAATATGTATCCGAACCAGCACCATCTAGCAAGACCAATCCAAAGGGTGTCTCAGCCTCGAATCTGAAATCCTTCACGTTTTGTAGCTTCACAAGGTCTGCGCAAGCTCTGTCTACAGCAGAAGCAAGCTGCTCCGCTCCAACAACAAGCAGCTTGAGATCCACCTGGTTCATCAGATCTTCCCTTACGAAATCATAGTCTTGCTCACCAGGATCGAGGATGTGGTCATACAACTTCTGCAACTCATACTTGGATTGAAGCCGTTTGAACGCCAGATTGCGCCATTTCAACGCATCAGCTTCAGCATAAAGGAGCATTGCAGCGGGTTTTGCAACTTCTACAGGCACTTGCAAGGCATCGTTCCACAGTCGCTCTTTATACTCAGGCGCGGGTTCCTCTCCTACTGCCTGCCAGAGAGCAAGCACAGCATTCGGGAGGGCATCATTTTCCTCGCTCTTTTTAGCGTAGGCATCTGACGGATTTCCCAGAAGCGACCTGCGCACACCGGCATCTATACAAGATGATGCGAGGTTCACTATATCAAAGACCTTACCTGAGGCACGTCCGGTCTGCTCTCTAAACAGCTTAACACGCTCAGGTGTCCGGTATGGATCACAGAAATACACATCGAAATACGGAAGCCGAAAATCATCACCTCCATAAACCTTGAGATCGAGTGTATCAAAACAAGCTGTCTGCTTGGTAAGACCTCCCACAGCAAGAGCATCACCTAAGACAGAACCAGAGCTTTCAGCCAGAACAATACAACAAAACTGTGAACATATTAAAATTATTAGCAGTAGTCTCATAGCATAAATATGTTCGGCAGGCAACGTAATGAATCCTTCTAAATTCAATTATCCCAAAAAGCATTTCTTAGCGCTCCACACCACAGCAGTTGAATATATTGGCATTGTTGAGCGTGAATATTATGTATTTAACAACTAATTGTAAATGAAAAAGTGCTGTTTAGGACATCGTAACCAAGGGTAAGCGTTTAAGCGAAGAAACCAGCAGCAAAACATAATATTAAGCAACCTGCCACATAATTTGACATATGATTTAATTATTTTTGGAGGAATAGCACAGCATGGGAGCTGGGCATAACCACATTCTGATAACCGGAACATTCTGCTCATTCAACAAAGGCGATGCTGCAATGCGTATAGCTCTGACAGATGAGCTAAAGCAGGCAATCCCTTCTTGCCACATAACAATGATGTCACCTTTCCCTGAACTGGATAAAAACGCGTATAAGAGCGATGTCCTGCTCCAGTGCAGCAGACGAAAGCCGTTCAAGGTCCTGGAACTTCTGATTCGTTCAGCAATATGGCGAGGAATTTGGACTGTTTTTCGGATTGATGCATCTTTTATCCTCAACAAAGAACTCCGAACGTACAAACAAAGCGACCTTGTGGTAGACCTGAGTGGAGATGGACTGACTGAGGAATATGGAATCAAGTGCTTGATAGCGCACCTTGTGCCAATTATATTAGGAAAACTGCTCGATAGACCGGTTTTTGTCTGCGCGCAGACTATCGGGCCATTATACAAGACTCAAAAGCTGTGCAGGTGGATACTTCGAAAAGCAGATGCCATTACCGCCAGAGAATCACTCACTCTAAACTACCTGAATGGCATCGGTTTGAACGGCACACACTTATCTCTCACTGCTGACATGGCATTCCTTGTCAAACCAGCACCACCAGATGCAGCAAAATCCATTCTTCTTCAGGAAGGAGTGACTTTCGAAAAACCGCTCGTCGGTTTATCCATCAGCCGATTACCTGGACATATACTTGGTTTGAATTATGATTCAAAAAAAGTATCCAGCTTTGAGCAGGAGATTGCTGAAACTCTGGACAGGCTGGTGGAAGCGGGGTTCAAGCCTGTCATTATCTCTCACACGGTTGGTCCGGGTGAACGGCGGGACGACCGTAAAGCGGCTGAACGAGTTGCTACACTCTCACACCATTCTGCCGACATTTCAGTTCTTAAAGGCGACTATTCGGTTGAAGAGCTAAAGGGCATCATCGGAGAAATGGACTTGTTCGTAGGAGTCCGAATGCACTCGTGCATATCAGCGATTTCCATGTCGGTACCAACCATATCGATAGCATATGGCCCAAAAGCATTCGGCATAATGCGCTCAGCCGGGCAAGAACAGTGGGTGATGGACATCAGACAGGTCACTGCTGACAATCTGACTGACAGAATTCAGGAACTCTGGCAGAACAGGCAGTCAGTGCAGAAGACTATTCAGTCTGAGATGATGCGTGTCTACGCACTGGCTAGACAGAATGTGAACATTATTCGGCAGATGCTGAATATAGCCGGATAAATACACCTTTACTATTGTCGCAAAGCATTTAACTGCCTAACAGTATACACTTGAGTTTACTTTTCAGTCTCGAACTGAACGATTGGAGAGAAAAATGCTCATAGCGATGCTTAGAGAAATGCACCAGCTCAATAAACAACAATGGATGAACTGTTGTAGGTTGGACAGTGTTATCCTAAGCAAGCTCAGACGGCAAATTGCCAGAGCATGGAAATTCTCCCCATTCTACAGAGACCTGTTCCAATCAGCAGGATTCATACCTGAAAACCTCCAGAACCTTTCCGATCTGCAAAAGCTGCCGATCATCACCAAGACTGCAATACAGGAAGCTGGAAAGTCTTTGTTTTGCAGAGACATCGATCTCTCAAAGTGCGTTTGGTTAAAAACCAGTGGGTCAAGCGGATCACCGACCAACCTTCCATTCACAAGATATGACAAATCACACAGGGTGCTGAAAGAACTGCGAGCTTTGACAGCCAATGGATATAACATAACTGACAGGATGCTTATCCTGGTTGAGCCAAGATGCGTCGTCGATAAAAAAGCGCTCATGCAGAAACTCGGATTGTTCCGCAGAGACTACCTGTCTATTTTCGAAGAAGAATCTATCCAACTAGAAGCAATCAAGAAGCTCCGTCCGGCTGTCATCTACGGATATACATCCAGCCTGCGAATACTGGCTGAGAAGCTTATATCAAATAATCTGGAACCGCCTTTTCCCAAGATACTAATGTCATCTGCCGAGTTGATGGATCCTGCAACAAGACAACTGCTG
>ERZ795060.4000-NODE-4000-length-12925-cov-5.955322_pt1 | contig 12925 bp, 14 predicted proteins | sample MGYA00375144_ERZ795060 | MGnify/ENA primary metagenome ERZ795060 (study PRJEB30189, sample SAMN05720157) | activated sludge metagenome | isolation source: anaerobic digester from wastewater treatment plant | place: Japan | collected 2015-05-15 ... | reverse complement strand
ACCAAAAAAGAGGGGTCTCTTGTTTTTTTAACCTAAAACAATTTTACACTAAGTTCTCTGCCCTCATATAGCTCTTTTATTTCTTCCTGCTGATAAACCAGGCCGGCATCGATATTAATAAAATCGTCAACGCCGTCGAAACGATAAGATCGATAGCGTCCCAGACAAACCTTATGACCTTAACGCAGACATGTACGCCGTTAACGAAAAAAATTCGGCAAATACCAACCAGTCATCCTCCAACAGGCATCAGCAGAACGATTATGCCGATTCGGTCGTCAAGCCTGGCGACAACCTGGGGGAAACGGCCTGCAGCCTGAGGAAAAGACCTATGGAAATAAAGACACTCATCGATATAAAATCAGTGGTTGTATTTTAGGAGACAAAGGGATACAGCAACAAGAATCTCTATTTATCTGTCCCGATCCCGGCGGGCAGATAGACTGCCCGGATTTGAGCGGACAAGTCATCCGCCGGACCTGGTCAGGCTGAAACCGACTCAGTCAGGCGTCTCTTTACACCAACTCAATCAGAGGTCTCTTCGAAATCGAACAATTTATACGTCGAATCTCCCCGGACATAATAAAGAGTATCCAGCGTCCAGTCAGAAGTATAAAGGTAGCCATAGTCGCCGTTGTCGAAGCTGACAGCGGTATGGCTGCATTTTCCGGCTTCGCTGTAGTCTACTATATTCGTTATGTCAACAAAATCGTCAAACCGGCCATCCATGCTCTTATACGGCTTTTTCACCAGAAGTTTATCCGGGACCGAATATACATACATCCTGTCGCTGCTCATGGGATGAAGCTGGACCGTTTTCCCGTCTTCGCTTACAGCCACCTCACAGTAGTTGTCACCTTGCGTGAAATGGCACCCGATCGATTCCAGATCCAGGCTGCGGACGATTTTTTTCAGTTCAATGTCATATACGAACAAGCCGAAATAATCATGGAAAATCACGATCTCATCCGAGGCGTAATCAAGTTCAGTCATATCGGCGCCAATCTGCAGTCCGGCCGACAGTTCCGGTGATATAGGCACGACAATTTCCATATTATTCCTTGACATCATCATCTGCTCCTGTTTGCTTGCCAGCCTGATTTCTTTTTCATCCGGTATTCCCGATATATCTTCCTGGTTCCCGGAAATTTCGTGCAAGTCTCCTTCCGCTTTATCCCCAGCCCTGTTGGCCGCCAGTGCGAAGCCCAGGGCAGCCACAAACACAAGCGAAACTGCAATGATCCATACGGCAGGCTTTTTGAAGTTCAGCACATTTCTAATACGTTCCTTTACATTCCATTCGCCAAACGCAAGCGGGCTGCCGCTGATGAGCCGACGCCCCGCCGCAAGGGACAGCATCGAATTCGAATAATCGAACCTGATCCCCTCGCCCATCTCCTTAAGAACACGTTCGTCGCAGGACATCTCCATATCCTTCATGCATAATACAAACGCCGTCCAAACCAACGGATTGAACCAGTGTATTGCAAGCACGATAAAGGCAAGGATTTTGACAATATGGTCGAACCGCCTGATATGTATCTTTTCATGAAGTATAACATAGCCCTGTTCATTCTCAGGCAGTGATGACGGAATATAGATCCTCGGTTTCAGCACCCCCATAACAAATGGAGTTGGAATGTGGTCAGCAAGGAATATATTGTCACGCAGGCACACAGAGCCTATTAGCCTTTGGCGCAGCATCAAAAGAGACACAACACTGTATGCCAGCATCACGGCCATGCCGAAAATCCAGAGCATCGTGGCAACAGCCACGGGGGCTTCAGGAGGGTCCGCAGGCAATAGCTGGGCGTCCTGCAACAGGCTGCCGATTTTGACTTCATCAGAATCCGGAGATGGCATATCCGCACGAAGGTATTCGTTACGTACGATATCGCTTGTATGCACGATATCGGTAGAAATGAACGGAATGCCTCCGTTTTCCTCGGCCGGCATACGCAGCAGACCCATCACGGAAAAAGCTGACGAAAATGATACCGGGCAGACAAGCCTAAACAGGACGACTGCCCAGAGTGCATAAGAGAATATTTTCGGCGCTTTCCTGAGCAGTATTCGTGCCAGCATTACAAAGACAATGGCTATTCCGCCTGTCAGGCTCATATTGAGGATACTGACCAGCAACGCGTACATCCGCATCAGTATTCACCCCTCTTTTCATCAATGAGCTTCTGCAGTTCTTTAATCTCTTTCTCAGTCAGCTTTTTTCTGAGGGTGAACGCAGCCAGGAATTTGGGAAGCGAGCCTTCGAAGGTCTCCTCGACAAACTTCTCGCTTTGCAGCGCATAGAACTCCTGCCTGCTCATAAGGGCGGATACGGTTCCGTTTACGTTCTGAAAGATGCCGCGCTGGCAAAGCCTCCGCAGCATCGTATAAGTCGTCGATTTTTTCCACGCAAGTTCTTTTTCGCAAAGCCTTACCAATTCACCGGAAGATATAGGCTCATTATCCCATATCAACTCGGCAAACCTTGTTTCCATGGCGCCAAGCCTGTACTCTACCATTACCGACACCTCTCCCGATCACTCTGATTGCCGCCTGACCCGGGCAAATGCGCCGCACGGCTGAGGCAAACACGCCATCCGGCTGAAGCGAATACGCCGCCCGGCTAAGGCAGTGCGCCGTCTCATCAAGGTGACAGCGGCGCCCAACCGCACTTCAAGCCTGCCGGCAATCAGCCCGAAGCACGGCCGGATGTTTTAGTCTAATATGATTAAACCGTATTATCAGTTTAACGTCATTAAACCAAAATGTCAAGCAGTATTTTCTCTGTACTGCATAAAATAACCTGAACCGTTTGCCCTTTTTCTCCGACTAAGTAAGTGAAAGCAGTAAAGCGAGGTGGTGCTGATGGTTTTTCCCCTGAAAGCTGTACGGAAAGCACCCTGATCAGGAAAGCCGGAAACGGCGGCAAAGAAGCATTCGAAGTGCTGATGAAGGGCTTGCTGGACATCATTTACAGCTATATTTCCTCTCACGTCGGCACAGCAGAAGACGTCAAGGATATCCTGCAGGAAACGATGCTTTCGGTCTGGAACGGGCTGAAAAGTTATGACAACAGGTCGTCCTTCAAAACCTGGGTGATCGGGATAACCAGGCGCAAGATCGCCGATCATTACCGAATGCGTTACAGGGACGCAGCGGACCGGTTATCGGAATTTGAAGATATTTTATCTTCAGATGATGATTTTGAGCGCATCAACAGCAGGAATGACATAAACGCGGCCATGGCCGTGCTCGACAAAACCGAGAGGGAAATCGTGTTCCTGGCTTTCAACGTACAGCTTACATATCCGGAAATTTCTGAAATATTGGGAATTCCCACCGGCACCGTCAAAAGCAGGATGTCGTCAATAAAAGCGAAACTGAGGAAACAGCTTGACAAGGAGGGTGGATATGGACGAGTGTGAAAGAGTCTCTGAACTGCTGCTGGATTACATGAACCGTAGATTGTCCGGGAATGAGAATATCGCTGCAGCAAAACATCTTGCAGAGTGCCGGCGCTGCAGGAATGAGCTTGCAGTACTCCTCAGGATCAGGAACCTTGCACATGAAGGCATATCACCTATCCCGCAGGATATCGCCGATACTGCTTTCGACAAAATACCTGATACTAAAGGTACGCTTGCTGCAGCACTCAACTTAAGGCAATATTTCAAAGCATTCGATTATCTGCATGATGCCATGTCGGTTGTAAACCATGTAATGAAGCTTGCACAGCAGGCAATGTAAGGAGGAGATTTTATGTCAAGTGATATCCCGGTAAAAGAAATCGGCGAATTGCTGGATGCAGTCAGCGATAAAGCGCCAAAAATCATAACAAGCCTCATGGATACGCTCTATTCAGCCGAATCGGCGAAAAAGATGGGGCAGGCGGTCGGCAGCTTCTACAGGGAACTGGTAGAGTCAGGCATCCCGCAGGAGGAAGCACTAAAGCTGGCCAGGGATTACATGCTGTCGCTGAAAGATATGACAGGCTCATTCCAAAACAATGCCCCTGATTATAACGCGGCGTACAAACAGGCAGATTGCAGCAAATAGGGTATGGCAATGGCGGCTTTGATAAGCATTGGCAAGTTCTTTGCAAAACTCATACTGTTCGTCATTTTTTCCCCGGTGATCTTCACCTGGATGCTGTTCCGCTGCCTTCGCTGCAGGACTGTACTTGTACGCAACATGGTACAGGCGGGCATGCCAAGGGAATACGCACTGGAACTTGCCAGGGAGATCCGTATCAGCCGCATGCTTGGATTCAGCATGGATGGAAAGGGCCATAAACCTGATTAAGTGAAAATAACGAGCCGGAGGGACGGCTCCTGTGTCCGGGTCCTGCATTGACCGGGCACGGGAACCGTCCCCCCTGTCTGTCCGGAAACCTTTCCTTGTTTGTCTAAGAAATTTCCTCTGTCTGTTTACGCCGCACTTACCTTTGTATCGGCCTAACCGGCCTGGCTTCGATATAACCCCTGTAACCCTGCGGTTCAAGCTGGAATCTCGGCGCATCCTCATCCGCCCATTCAAATCCGTAGATCCGCGGGTCATACTTTTTCATTACTTCCCACAACTCTTCGATCGCTTCGCCGAACTTCTCATCTTCATAAGGCTCTCCCTGCTTTGAATCAGGCGGTCCGCTCAATTATTCAGTAACTTATAGATATGCACATCTCTTGAATATAAACGATCTTTCCCTTTATCAAGCCATTCTTATGGAAAAAAATCAAATGCCGATGAATATTATAAATATATATTTTTTACTTATCCGGAAGGTGGCTGGACTAATGAGAAAAAATTTGACAGCTCTGTTATTGGTTATTTTGATGCTGGTTTCTGTCGCAGGGTGCAGTACAACCAAAGCAGTATCTGCTTTACCCCAGTCCGTTAAGAACATTTCCGGGTTAACCGCTAATAATACTGAATCTCAGCCAATTGCAAAAAATCCGGCAGAATCATTAAAAAATTCAACAGAAAAGCTGCCGGAAGATCCGTCATTTGAGATACGGTTCCTGGATGTCGGCCAGGCCGACGCAGCTTTGATAAAATGCGACGGTAAAGCAATGCTGATCGATGGTGGGAACTCTGAGGATTCAAACCTTATCTATTCAGTATTGAAAGCTCAGAAAATAACACACCTTGATTATATCATAGCTACGCATGCGCATGAAGACCATGTCGGCGGTCTGGCTGGTGCGCTTAACGCCGCTGCAGCCGGTACGGTCTACAGTCCTGTAGATTCATATGACAGTAAAGCCTTTAAGAACTTTTTGAAATATGTAAGAAAGCAAGGTCTTGAGCTTACGTATCCGCCTGTTGGAAAAGAAATATCTCTCGGCAGTGCGACGGTGCAGTTTATCGGCCCGCAAAAGGATTATGAGGACCCGAATAACACATCGATAGTAGTCAGGATAGTATATGGTGAAACTTCATTTCTGTTTACGGGTGATGCAGAAACGGAAGCCGAACATGACATTATTGACGCAGGATATGACTTAAGCTCTACTGTTCTGAAGGTTGGCCACCACGGCAGCGAGGCATCAACCTCATATGTTTTCCTCAGAGAAGTCATGCCAGAATATGCCGTAATTTCTGTTGGGAAAGACAACCCTTATGGACATCCTCACGATAATACCCTTAGCCGCTTGCGCGATGCCGGTGTAATCGTTTACCGCACCGATATGCAGGGAGACATTATTTGTACCAGCGACGGCAAGACAGTATCATTTACGACAGAGCGAAATGCAAATGTTCAAACAAATCCAACCATGACTGACGGCTCCGAAGACAATACTGTTATCTACATAGGCAATAAAAATACCCGCAAATTTCATCTTCCATCATGCAAATCACTGCCATTGGACAAGAACAGGGTCTATTTCGACAGCAGAGAAGATGCATTGAAGCAGGGATATGACCCGTGCAAGAATTGCAAGCCATAAATACGACACACCCTAAGGCGGTTATCGGTCTTCCATATATAGTTACAAGCATAAATAAAAATGCTAATATCAACACTTATCGTATCAATATTAGCGTTCTTATATGGTGCGGATGACAGGACTTGAACCTGCACGGTCGCCCAACGGAACCTAAATCCGTCGCGTCTGCCAATTCCGCCACATCCGCATCTTCCTGCCCATATTAGCCTCGTATACAAGTGAAATTATAATTGCTGGCGTTTATAGTGTCAAGCAAATATGGCCGGCTGCGTAAAAAATGCAGCATGGGTAGGCGCAAAAATGCAGATATTCCGTCCGTTCCTCAAAAACAGGTGTTATGGCCGTTTTTCAATTTTGAAAATCATTTCCTTATCCAACGTCCGGCTGCAAATCGTCGAATCTTTCTATGTGTTTAAGCAGTTCAGCCACTTCGTCGGCGCAGACAGGCTGGCTGATGTAATACCCCTGGACCTCGTCGCAGCCGTTCTGCTTCAGGAAATCAAACTGCGACTTTTCCTCGACGCCCTCTGCAACGACCTTGATCCCCAATGTCTGCGAAAGGTGTATCATGCCGTGTACCAGCGTCTGGTCCTTTTCGCTCCTGAACAGGTTGCTGATGAAACTCCTGTCGATCTTGATACGGTTCACCGGCATGTGATTCAGCCTGCTCAGCGAAGAATATTCCGTGCCGAAGTCATCTATTGAGATCTCGATGCCAAGTGACCTCAATTCTTCCAGTATGCCCAGTATATTGTCGGATTCCCTCACGGCAGCGCTTTCCGTGATTTCCAGGTCGAGGTATTTCGCATCCAGCCCCGTCTCATTGAGTATCCTTTCCACAGTAGCGACGAAATTCGAACTGCGCAGTTGGAGCACAGAGACATTGACCGATATATGCATTTCAGGCAAGCCCATGTCAAGCCATTCTTTCGTCTGCCTGCATGCATTTCTCAGCACCCATTCGCCGATCCGGCCTATCAGGCCGTTCTGCTCTGCCAGCGGTATGAAGACTCCCGGTAAGATGAGTCCGTAATCAGGCTGGTTCCACCGTACCAAAGCCTCCATACACTGGATCTCGCCAGTTTTCGCCGATACCAGCGGCTGGTAATGCAGGCTCAGTTCGTTGTTGTCTATTGCCCTGTACAGCCTGTTGGAAAGTTCGTGCCTGCGTACGACTTCCTCCTTCATATCCTCGGTACACAGGCAATACTGGTTTTTCCCCCTGGCTTTCGCCTGGTACATGGCAATATCCGCATTCCTTAACAGGGTATCGGCATCTTTCCCGTCGAAAGGATAAACTGCTATGCCAATACTTGCAGATATGTATATCTCCTGGTTGCACACAGTAAATGGAGTCCTGAAAACATTCATCACCTTGTCGGCAATTTTATAGACATCCTCTGTGCTTGCTATGTTTTTGACCATGATCAGGAATTCATCTCCGCCGAAACGGGACACCGTATCGGATTTGCGCAGCGTATCGGTCAGCTTCCGGGCGGCTTCAATAATAAGTTCATCTCCGCCTTCATGTCCAAGCGTATCGTTCACATTCTTAAATGAGTCAAGATCCATGAAAATCACTGCGATTATATCGCACGTACGTTCAGCAAGCAGTACGGACTGTCGCTATAGCGCTCAGGGCTATCCTGCCGACATGGTCTGAGGCATCGATCCGGACGACCAGTTCCGGTTTCAATATGAAAACCAGCAGGTGTGTAAGCATGACCGAAGAAGCTATGGAGACCTGGATGATCCTGCTTATCATGCCAATGGAAACAATGAGAAAAATGAATGTGCAGGCCCAGACAGTCATGCTGCCGTACTCTACGTAATTCAGTGTCAGCACGGGTATCAGTATAAAGAAATGCACCGCGTGTATCAGATCCATCCTTGTACCTGTCGTTTTTCTCGATCCTTTCGATTACCTCGAAAATGACGCCGCTTACTATCAAAACGCCGCTAAAAACCAGGATCCGGGCCAGGTTCGTATCCTTGTAGATAAAATACATGCCTACTACATTGAGCACACTTGAGACAAAAAGGGAAGTCGCCAGGTAATGGACCACTCTCTTCCTGATCTGTTCGCTGAACAGCAGTGAGTCCGTCATGTTCTTCCTTATATCAAGAAAACCATACTTCTGCATAGCATAACTGACCGCCATGACCGGGATCAGCATGACGATCGGGGCCATCTGAGGTATCCTGACAGAAAATACGCTGTTGGCAGCACTCTCGGTAAAAGCTCCCAGCACAAGAGCGGCCAGGATTGCCAGGATGATTATATTGGACTGCTTTCTCACGTTCCTGCTGCTGTCCGTTCTTCCCCATTTCCATAAGAAGTATATGCCGGTCAGGGTATAACCCAGGTAATACGCTATATAGAACCAATCCCAGCAGTTTTTGATCGGGACGTTGATCCAGCCGGAAGGAGTCTGTACCAGGTTGAATTGCTGCGGATTGAGCCCCGGGATATATGTAAATACGGAAAGGCATACTGCTGCGGGAAGATAAAGCAGCACATATTTCCACCACCTGTCAGGCAGATGGTTCCTGCCGGTCAGCGAAACCACGAACTGGAGCAGGATACTGAAAAAAGTCCCCCATCCGATGGCTGCGAACCTTCTCCAGAACAGGCATGCGGATATATCGGCCGCCGAGATGGCCATGGCAAAACCAAACGACCAAATGAACATCGCAGTCGTCAGTGCAAGGAAGATCCGGTTCGTGAAAGATCTTGGATTTGTATAAAGTGTGTAGATGCCCAGATATAGACTTATAATGCAAATCGAACTGAAGATGATCAAAAACACAAGAGGCAAGGCCATCACGCTGTCACTCCCGCAAGATATACATATATCTGCTTTATATATCGGTATTTACTTTTAACTGGATAACGTTTCCTCTAACCTTGTATTACATATGACAAGCCCGGGCTTGTATCAGGGGATCACTTTTCCCCTTCCTTCCTTAACGGCTCGTATGAAATCCCCGATGGTAAAAAGCTCACAGTCGAATTCCATGCCTCCGCCGGGCAAATACTCCGCGAAGTGCGCGTCGGAACCGCCGGTGTGATAAAGCCCGTATTCGTTGGCCAGGTCCAGCGCCCGCTCGTCGAACTTCGGATTCGTATGGCTTGCATTGCGGACTTCTATCGCGTCCACATGCTCGGGAAAAACACGGATCTCTTTTATGTACCATGCTTCCCGGTACGGATGGGCCTGTGAAACGAATCCGCCGGCTTCCCGCACGACTTTGAGATACTTCTCGATCGGCCATGACAGCATGTCAGGGTGTGCCAGGAGGAAATCCTTGCCCAGTCCGTATGTCAGGAATTCAGCCCCTCTGTCATTGTATTCCCATCCGAAAAACACATGGAAGTCCAGTTTGCCTGCTTCACGCAGCGCATTTTCGTAGCCCATGCAAAATAGCTCCACCCGCTGCGCCCATGGCAGATGAGCAGGTATGCACGAGTTTCCGTTGAAGAAGTGATCGGTGACTATGAGTCCCGAGTAGCCTGCCCGATAATAGGCCCGCACCATTTCCGCGCCGGTGCTCCCGGCACATGCACTTGCTTCTTTTGTATGCATGTGGGTTTCGTATCTGTATTTCTTTGGTACGGAAAGTATCTTCTCCAGTGAAAATTCCGTCATCAATCCATCCGCTGTCGCAGTATCGATCGTCATGACCCCATTATCAGCAACGCAATTTTGTTTATCCATGTTTCACATGCTCCATACCCTGGTTGAAAAGCTGCAGTATATGATCATCATCCAGTGAATAATATACGGATTTGCCTTCCTTCCTGTATTTGACCAGCTTCATGCCCCTCATGAGCCTGAGTTGGTGCGATACGGCAGACTGTGTCATATTTACCGCTTCCGCGATATCACATACACACATTTCGCAGCAGGACAATGCAAAGATGATCTTGATCCTTGTCTGATCACCCAGCACCTTGAACAATTCGGAAAGCATGATAGCCTCGTCGTCTTTTATCATGCAGTTCCGGACCCTGTTGACACGTTCAGGATCAGTCTTCAGTTCTTCGCAGGTGTCACAGCATTCGTTTTTCATACCGATCGCCATCCGGAATAAATTTCGGATTCCAGCCCGATAATTTTATTATATTTTTAAAACCAGTATTAGTCAAATAGCAGCCAAAATGGATGTTGCTGACTTTGACGGCAATTGGTATATTTATATATAAAAGCTGGTACCGGGAGAGTTCTGCATGGCTCTGGCTATAGTATTATTGGTGATAGCGGCGTTATATGCATATATGAAGTTCGAGACAACATGGCTGAAGATAGAAAGGCTCGATTTTTCCAAAAAAGGAACCGGGCTTCGCATCATGCACCTGACGGATCTGCATGTCTACATGACGGGGATCCCGGCGGAGCGCATCAAAAAAGCGGTCAAAGCCGAGGACCCTGATATCATTCTCATTACAGGAGACTATATAAACAAGCCTGTGCATGCATCGGAGTTCCTCAGGTATCTTCAAACATTCGCCAAAGGGCGAAGAACCATAATCTGTCTCGGAAATCACGATTACAAGGCATTCGGGTCAAATACGGAAGGGCTTCGGAACTTCATACATGAAATAGAGGCGCTTGGTGTGGAAGTACTTGTAAACAGCAATGTTACAGTGGAGAAAGACGGCAGAAAATACAATATAATCGGGTTCGATGACCTGAGAAGAGGACATCCGGATATCGAAAGGGCCATGGAAGGCTGCATCCCGGACGCCCCCAAAATAGCGATAACGCACAACCCGGACCTGGTGCTCGGCATTCCCGGAAAAATAGTGGATTACATGTTCGCCGGCCACTTCCACGGCGGCCAGATATGGATGCCCTTCAACCTGGAGTTTGCGATCCTGCGCGATGACCAACTGTGCAGGATGGGCATCAGGAGAGGACTGCAGCGTGTTAACGGCATCAAGGTCTACCTGAACAGGGGCCTCGGCAACGGAGTCGTCCCGCTGCGCTTCCTGTCCCGTCCCGAAATACTCATCTGTACGATCCGATGACATTTTGCTATTCCATTATCGTGTCAGAAATAAAACTGCCCCTGTGGCCGAACTTTGCTCAGTCACAGGAGCAACTCGCTTATCTGCCTGACTTGTCCATGCTGTCCGGGCCTCATCCGTGATTACTTTTTCAGCCGCGCCCGGAGACGTTCCATCTCCTTCTCATACCCGGGCTTGCCCAGCAGTGCGAACATGTTCTTCTTGTATGCTTCGACACCGGGCTGGTCGAACGGGTTCACACCCAGCAGGTATCCGCTGATGCCGCATGCTTTTTCAAAGAAGTATACCAGGTTCCCGAACCAGTAGCTGTTCATTTCAGGTATATTCACGACGAGGTTGGGCACTCCGCCGTCATTATGAGCCAGAATGGTACCCTGCATCGCCATCCTGTTCACGTAGTCTATATCCTTGCCGGCAAGGAAATTCAGGCCGTCCAGGTTGTCCTTGTCTTCCTTTATCGTGATGTTCTTTCTGGGCTTCTCGATACTCAATACCGTTTCGAATATGCTGCGAAGGCCGTCCTGGATGTACTGGCCCATTGAATGCAGATCGGTGGTGAAGTCCACGCCTGCAGGGAAAATGCCCTTATGGTCTTTGCCTTCGCTCTCGCCGTAAAGCTGTTTCCACCATTCCGTAAAATAGTGCATCGACGGCTCGTAGTTGACCATTATCTCGATGGTCTTTCCCTTCCTGTACAGCGCGTTCCTTACTGCCGCATACTGGTAGCACCCGTTCGCGGCCACATCGTCATTATTGTAAAGGTCTGCAGCATCAGCAGCGCCCTTCATCATCTCATCGATATCGATGCCTGCAACGGCTATCGGCAGAAGTCCTACAGCCGTCAGCACTGAATATCTCCCGCCGACATCATCCGGGATCACGAAGCTTTCGTACCCCTCTTCGTCAGCCAGCTTCTTCAGGGCGCCTCTTGCCCTGTCCGTAGTGGCATATATCCTTTTTGCCGCTCCTGCCTTGCCGTATTTGCTTTCGAGATATTCCCTGAAGACCCTGAACGCAATGGCAGGCTCGGTGGTCGTGCCGGACTTCGATATCACGTTGACGGATATCTCCTTGCCTTCAAGCAATTCGAAGAGTTCCGCGATATAAGTCGAACTTATGCTGTTGCCTACAAAGTAGATCTCCGGCGCTCCTCGTCTGTCTCCGGGCAGCAGGTTGTGGAACGTATGCGAGAGTGCTTCTATCGCTGCCCTTGCACCGAGGTAAGAACCGCCGATCCCTATCACCACAAGTGCATCGGAATCGGATCTTATCTTCCCGGCAGCCTCCTTTATCCTGGCAAATTCAGCTTTGTCGTAGTTTTGGGGAAGATCCACCCAGCCGGTGAAATCACTTCCGGGTCCTGTCTTGTTATGGAGCATTTGATGAGCATTCTTTATAAAAGGGGACAAAATCGTTATCTCGTTCTCATTGATGAAGGATAATGCGTTTGAATAGTCAAAACTTATTTTTCTCATTTATTTTTTGCCTCCTGTATACAAAGTTTGTCCCGCCCTGGATCGGTTTATTTTGTATTGGCTCTCCGGTCAATTATCTGCGTACATCCTTATTTTACCGGGAATTCTCACATATTATAGCAAATCGTTAGTTTCCAATCAATGACCAAAGGATGATTTGACCGGGATCCGATCAACTCCCGGCTTCGGCGGGCCGCGGGCAAAAATGCGCAATGAATAATATTTTACAGCATTCTATTTATCTTACAGCTTAATATTCATCAAACCGCAAAAAATAAAACCGGATATAAAAATGCAGCAAAACGATGCGCAATATACCAGGAAACGAGAACGCAGAAACGAGGTGATTTTATGTCGAGGCCGAAAACGCCGCTGGTCCCGGAAGCCAGGGAAGCGCTTACCAGGTTCAAGATCGAGTGCGCAAAGGAAATCGGTCATGAACAGTTCGTCAAGGAAAACAACGACCA
>ERZ795060.3998-NODE-3998-length-12928-cov-4.955877_pt1 | contig 12928 bp, 10 predicted proteins | sample MGYA00375144_ERZ795060 | MGnify/ENA primary metagenome ERZ795060 (study PRJEB30189, sample SAMN05720157) | activated sludge metagenome | isolation source: anaerobic digester from wastewater treatment plant | place: Japan | collected 2015-05-15 ... | reverse complement strand
CGGCACCCTCACCGTGCTCACGTACGCGGCCGCCTCGGCCTGTGTGCTCGTCCTCGAGATCTGGCTGGCCCGCCTGTCGAGGAGGATCCCCTCGGCCAAGCCCTCCGCACGGAGGGCCCTCGTCTTCATCCTTGCGTTTGCCCTGCTCTTCGTGACCGCCGAGAAGGCCACGTACGCCTTCGCCGATCTCTTCGGCGTCAAGGAGGTGACCAGGTACAACAGGGTCTTCCCCCTCTACCAGCGCCTGACGGTAAAGCGTCTCGCCCGCAAGTACCTGGGCGTCAAGACAGACCCCGAGTTCAAGCTGAGTGCGTCCGGGCGAACCCTGAAGTACCCGGCCCAACCCTTGGTCCGGGATCCGTCCAGGGGGGGAAAACTCTACAACATCGTCTGGATCGTGATCGACGCGTGGCGTTTCGACATGCTCAACGCGGAGGTCACACCCAACATCCTGAAGTTCTCGGAGAGTTCCCTCGTGTTCGCAAACCACAGGAGCGGGGGCAACGCCACGCGTTTCGGGATCTTCACCCTCTTCTACGGGCTGTACGGCACGTACTGGCACCCGTTTTTGGCCGAGGGGCAGCCGCCCGTGTTCCTCGACGAGCTCATGAAGCTCGGTTACGATTTCAGGATCATCTCCAGCTCGTCCCTCTCGAACCCGGAGTTCAGAAGGACGGTGTTCGTGAAGCTCGGCCCGTACATCACCGACCATCTGGACGGCGTCAAGGCCGACGAGAGGGACCCCGAGCTGGCGCGGACCTTCGTGGATTGGCTCAACAAGAGGGACAAGTCACGCCCGTTCTTCTCTTTCCTCTTCTTCGACGCCCCCCACGGACCTTACTCCTACCCTGACACCTTCGAGAAGTTCCGCCCGTCGAACAAGAACCCCAACTACGTCACGGCCGGCAGGAAGGACGCCCACGCCCTCTTCAACAGCTACAAGAACGCGGTCTTCTTCGACGATCACCTGACCGGCATGATCCTGGACGCGCTCGAGAGGCGCGGCCTCATGGAAGACACCATCGTCCTCATCACGGGGGATCACGGCGAGGAGTTCTACGAAACCGGCTACTGGGGGCACACGAGCACGTTCTCGGTCTACCAGACCGGGGTGTCGTTCGTCCTGTACATCCCGGGCATGCCCCATGGCGTGATACGGTACCCCACGAGCCATCTCGACGTGGTGCCCACCTTCATGCGCATCCTCGGGTACCGGACGCCCCCTGCAGCCTACTCCCACGGCGAGGATCTCCTCGGGAAACGTCCGAGGAAATACGCGGTCGTCTCGGGGTGGGACGAGGCGGCCCTCGCAGACGAGGTGTACACCATCGTCATGCCGACGCAGAGCCACGTGGCCGCGGGCCCCGAGGTCCGCCTCACGCGGGGCTGGCGTCTCGCGGACGACGAGAGAGACGTGCTCAGGCGAAGGCAGGCCGACATCCTCACCGTGATGATGGAGATGGGCGCCTTCCTCAAGTGATGCGGGCACCCCCGGTCCAGGGGTGAAGGCCATCACGCACGCTGCTGATCTCAGACAGGCATCCTCGAAAACACAGCTGGAAGACCGGCATCACCCGGTGCAGGCCCGGATCGTGTGGTGGTGCGGGCTGAAGGGACGAGTACCTACCGGTCATGGAAGAGGGTGGATGCCGAGCCTGCCTCCCGGAAAGGCTTTCCCGGAGGCTTTGCGGGGAGTGACCCGCGGCCGCCGGGTGCGGGACCACCTCAAGGTGGCCGGTGAGCGCGCAGGGCGGCCACTAGGGCCTCGGGACGGCCCGGCTCATGAATGCCCGCGCTGCAGGCGGGATCTCACCCGATCTTGATGTCCTTCGAACTCTCCCAGAGCCCGTGGATGTTGCAGTACGAGGCCGCGACCAGGGTGCCGGGCTTGCTCACCTTGAGTTCGGCGGTCGCGGTGTGGCCGGTGTACACGGGGCCCTTGTTGGGTCCCTCGACGCACTCGCCGTGGGCGGTGAACTCGAAGGTGCCCACGTGGTATGCGTACTTGTCGCCCTCGGGCTTGAAGGTGAGCTGGATCCACCTGATGTGGTGCTCGGTGGTGTTGGGGTGGGCGATCTCCTTGCCCAGGGACACCTTCACGGAAAACGGCTCTTCCGCTTTTACCACGTCCGGGCACTCGATGACCGGCACGTGCTTTTCCTTTTTCCAGTCGTCACTCTGAAACAGGTCGCCGTATTTCCCCATGTCTCATCCTCCTTTTCGTTCTCACGGTCTGAAAGGGAGCGCCCGCCTCGGGCGGGACCCCATCCGGCCGACATGACAGGGTTCGTCGTCGGACAGGGCGCCCGAGCAGCCTCCGCCGGCGTGATGCCGCATGCCAAAGGTGAGTGGTCATTCTAGCACGAAACCGCCTTCGTGCAAAAGGCCGGGCATGAGAGACGTTGTCCGGGTCTTCAGGGGGCCAGGGGCCGGCCGAGCAGGAACCTTCAGGGGGGGGATTTCAGCCGTCACCGATCGTGCCCTATCCCCAGGCTCGTTCTTCAGTATGCAATTTGCGACGGTCCTGCATCGAGCCCGTCATCCCTGTCTGAAGACGCCTGTATCGATGAAGGTATGTCCGGGTTCAAGCCTCGGATGAGGGTGATAACGGCGAACAATGAGAAGATAGCAATGGGCTCATGGTCCACAGTACACATCGAGAGTATTGACGGCGAGGAACGCCCGGGTCCCAGGGTGCCGTGTTAATCGTGCAACGTGCGTTGCGTGTCTTGTGGTGCAGTTCGATATCGGAGCTTGACGGGTCGAAGGATGAGTATAATATGTAGGTCAACGTCGCTCCAGATCCGGCGGGTAGGGCAGCGTGGTTCTCCCCTATGCGGAACGTTCGATCCCGGGAGAAAACAATCATTTTCCAGCACGTAACGGCGATGACGTCGACCAAGTGTCACGCTCCATATGGTAAGAAGAGCGCAACAGGGAAAAGGCCGAGGCGGACAGTCCACAGCTCGTCCGGGCAATGATTTCCTCTCCACCCTCGCCTTCGTCACCGATCTCCTCCCTGATCCCACGTTCGCGATCGATTTGGGCGGCACCGTGATCCTCTGGAACCGGGCAATGGAGGGCCTCACCGGGGTCAGTGCGCGGGACATGATCGGCAGGTCGGGCTACGCCTACGCAGTACCTTTCTACGGCGAGCCGAGGCCTATGCTCGTGGATCTCCTTTTGAAACAGGACACCGTGTACGAGGCACGATACGACGTGGTCAGGCGCGAGAACGACACGATCACCGCGGAAGGTCCCGTGACCATAGCGGGAGTCAGGCATTACCTCTGGGGCAAGGCCACGAAACTCTTTGACCCCCAGGGGAAGGCCATCGGCGTCATCGAGCTGCTCAGGGACACGACAGACAGGAAAGCGGCCGAGGAAGCCCTCAGGCAGAGCGAGGCCAGGTACAAAGACATCTTTCTCAACGTATCAGACCTGTTGTACCTCCACGATCTGAACGGAACATTCATCGAGACCAACCTCGCCACCAAGAAGGAGACCGGGTACACGGAAGATGACCTTGCGCAAATGAATATCCGGGACATCCTTCCTGAAAGACACCGCTCGCGATTCGCACACTACCTGCAGAGCGTCCTGGAAAAGGGCGCGGACGAGGGTGTCTTCACCATCGTAACCAAGGACGGAAGAGAACGCGCCTTCGAGTACCGGAACTCGCTCGTTCATGACGAGCATGGCGTTCCGGTCGGTGTACGCGGTTCCGCCCGGGACATCACGAAAAGACTCGAGCTACAAAAGCAGCTCCGCCGTGAACGCGATTTCATCACCACCATCATCGACACCTCTCCGGCGTTCTTCGATGCCATCGACATGACGGGTAGGGTCATCATGATGAACAAGGTCATGCTCGAAGCCCTGGGATATGCGCCGGGAGAGGTTCTTGGTTTGGACTACGCAGAAACGTTCCTTTCGCCGGAGGAGCGGGAGGACTTCGCATCGGTTGTCCGCAGCCTCGTCTCGACAAAGAGGCCCGTGATCCACGAAAAGTGGATGCTCAAGAAGAACGGTGAGAGAGTCCTCGTCGAGTGGCACAGCAGGACGGTACTCAGGTCCGACGGATCTCCCGAGTTCATCTTCGGCATCGGCATCGACATAACCGAACGCAAGCGCATCGAACAGGAGCATCGCCTCGCCGAGGCGAGGCTCGCACAGGCCCAGAAGCTCGAGGCGATCGGCACGCTGGCAGGGGGCATCGCCCACGATTTCAACAACATCCTCGTGGCCATCATCGGGTATTCGGAACTGGCGCTCAAGGACCTCCCCGAGGTCAGCCGCGCGCGCGAGAGCATCGCCGAGGTGTTGAGGGCAGGGCTCCGCGCCAGGGAGCTTATCAAGCAGATTCTCACCTTCAGCCGCCGGACGGAGACGGAGCGAACGTCCGTGCACATCCCCTCTATCGTGAAGGAGACCATCAGGCTCCTGAGGTCGTCCATACCCAGCACCATAGCCATCGTGGAGCGCACCGACCCCTCTGTCCCCCATATCCTCGCAGACCCAACGCAAATCCACCAGCTCATCCTGAACCTCTGCACGAACGCTTACCACGCCATGTCACCCGCGGGCGGCACGCTGAGCATCCGGGTGGATTCCGTCGACGTGGACGACCGCCTGGCGTCCGGACACCCTGAGCTGAAGACCGGGCCGCACGTGAGGCTATCGGTGCGGGATACGGGGTGAGGCATGGATGAGGCGACCTTGAGCCGCATCTTCGAGCCCTTCTTCACCACGAAGGACCCCTCCAGGGGCACGGGCCTGGGGCTGGCGACCGTGCACGGCATCGTCTCGTCCCTCGGCGGCGCGGTGCTCGTGACGTCCAAGCCCGGGCAGGGGAGCACCTTCGACGTCTACCTTCCAGCCGCGCCTGCAGCCTCCCAATCGATGCAGTGCACGCAGCCGGACATCCCCACCGGAAGCGGCCAGCGGATCCTCGTGGTCGACGACGAGCCCCAGATCCTGGACATCGCCGCCTCGATGCTCGAGCAGCTCGGCTACCGATGCATCACAAGATCGTCCAGCATGGAGGCGTTCGAGTTCTTCAGGTCCGATCCGGCACGCATCGATCTCGTCATCACCGACCAGACCATGCCGGGCATCACGGGCGCGGACCTCGCGCGCGCAATGCTCGAGCTCAGGCCCGACGTTCCCATCATCCTCATGACGGGGTTCAGCGAGGTCCTGGGGCGCGACGATGCCCTTTCCCTCGGCATACGCGAATATATCGAGAAGCCCTTCACCATGGGAGACCTGGCCCAGAAGGTCAGTTCTTGCCTTCTCGAGAAGGAGTGACCATCGACCATGAAGAACGCCCGCATCCTGATCATCGACGATGACGAGCACGTGAGGAAGACCTTTACCGAGATCCTGTCTCGCGAGGGGTTCGTGGTGAAGACGGCGTCCGACTGCGAGACAGCGCTCTCGCTGGTGGAGGAGACCCCTTTCGATTTCATCCTGCTCGACATCGTCCTGGGCGAGCACAGCGGCATCGACCTGCTGAGGGAACTCAAGCTCAAAGGGGTGTACGCACCCATCATCATGATCACGGGCAGGCCGGACCTCGAGAACGCCTCCGCTTCCCTCAGGTACGGGGCCTTCGACTATATCGTCAAGCCCATCCGCAGTGAGACCCTGCTCAGGGTGACGAAGAACGCCCTTCAGCACAAGGTTCTCCAGGACGAGAAACGCTTCCTCGAACAGGAGAAGGAACGCTACAGGATGCACCTCGAGTGCATATTCAACAGCGTAGAGGAAGCCATCATCATGGTGGATACCGAGCTTCGCGTCATCGAGGCGAACCACGCCGCATCCCGGTTGTGCGGCATATCGTCGGAAAACCCGCGCTCGCTCATCGAACCCGCATCGGCGTGCGGGGGCGCGTGCAGGCAGGTGCTCGCGGACGCATTCGCCAAGAACGTCGGCATCAACGAATACCGCATCGAGTGCAAGGGGCCAGACGGCACCGACAGGGCGATCGTCATGAGCGTTTCCCCCATCAGGGCGGTCGACGGCCTCCCATCGGGGGCGGTCATGGTTCTCAGGGATGTCACGAGGATCATGACCCTCGAGCGGGAACTCAAGGGACGCCACCAGTACCACAACATCATCGGCAAGAGCCCCAGGATGCAGGAAGTGTTCCGATTGCTCGAGAATCTCAGGGATATCGAGACCACGGTCCTTGTGACCGGGAAGAGCGGCACGGGCAAGGAGCTCGTGGCGCGTGCCATCCATTACGGGGGCGCTCGGTCTTCGGGCCCGTTCATCGCCGTCAACTGTTCCGCCCTGGCTGAGAACCTCCTGGAAAGCGAGCTCTTCGGCCATGTCAAGGGGGCCTTCACAGGCGCCATACGGGACAAGGCCGGCAGGTTCGAGCTGGCCCACAACGGCACGCTCTTCCTCGACGAGATCGGGGATATCCCGCCCCATATCCAGCTCAAGCTGCTGCGCGTCCTCGAGACGAAACAGATCGAGAGGGTGGGGGACGCCACGCCCATACAGGTGGACGTCCAGGTCATCACGGCCACGAACCGAGACCTCAAGGATCTCGTGCACCGTGGCCTGTTCCGGGAAGACCTCTACTACCGCCTCAAGGTCGTGGAGGTGCACCTCCCCGCGCTCACCGAGCGCAGGGAAGACATCCCCCTTCTCGTGGATCACTTTCTGGCCCTCTTCAGGGAACGATTCCGCAAGGATATCTCGGGCGTGAGCCAGGAGACCATGCACCTGTTCATGGAGTACCCATGGCCAGGGAATGTGCGGGAGCTCGTTCACTGCATGGAACATGCCTTCGTCATGTGCCGGTCGCATGTCATCGATACCCGGGACCTCCCGCCCGAGATCCGGACGTTCCGCTCGGGCCCCGGCGTGCAGCTCGACGCGGCGAGCCGCTCGCACCTCGAGCGGGATGACATCCTGAACGCGCTCAAGACCTGCGGCGGGAACCGGGCGCGGGCGGCCCGGCATCTCGGGGTGAGCCGCCAGACGCTCTACCGCAAGATGAAGGAATTCGGCATTCCGTAATACGGAAACAGAAACGGAACACATGTACCATGTGACAGTTCCGTGGTACACCCTGCATGTAACATGTTACATGCATCCTGCCCCGATCACCATTTCGATACCGCCGGCAAGCCCGCAACATATTGATAGAAATAGATATTTACCGCACTGGCCAGATCCGTGGCTTCTGGCATGATGTTTGTTCCTGTCCCGCACGTTCCACCATACTGCTGACTTGTAAGGAGAAACGATGGCAGGCACAGGCCTGGTCATGCACCTGGACGGCTATCTGCTCAAGGAGGCTCTCGAGACAGAGGACTCGCCCATACTCTTGGCGTGCATCAGGGACGACCAGCCGGGGCATGACATCGTTCAGTCTCTGGGGTCGGTCGCCTCGCAGGCTGGTGAAGTCGTTCGTGTATGCTACATCACCGAGGAGCTCTTCTCTTGTGTGAAGGACCGCTTCTGCATCGTGGGGACCCCGACATTCCTGCTCATCCACAAGGGGCGCCTGGTGGACCGGCTGCTTGGCAAGGCGACGACACTCCAGATCCTTCGTTTCGTCTCGACAGGCCTTGCGCGAGGTGCCCTGACGAACAGCCAACACGAGAGGACGAACAACCCATGATCGCCCTTCACGCAACCCACAAGCAGATCATGGCCCAACCCGTTGTATGCCCTCTCTCCTGCCCGGAGAGGGGGCGTTTTTTCACCATGAGAACGAGTGGGATGAGGCGGACGGGCAGCAATGGGGTCATTCTGCAAGACGATATGAGACAGTCCACCGGGTCGCCGCAGGCAAGTCTCCGCCCTGCTGACGGTCAGGGGGGAAGCAATCCATAACGCATCCAAGGAGGGAAAGATGACGTTCTTCAAAAACCTGAGAATCGCGACGAAACTGATAGCCGTGGGGTCCATCCTCCTCATCGTGCCCATTGCGGTCGTGGGGTACCTGGCGGTCAAGACCTCGTCCAAGGGTCTTGCAGAACTCGAGGACGAGCAGCTCGTGGCGGTTGCGACCTCGCTGTCGCAGACGGTGGAGCACGCGCTTACCGGCGAGCTCAAGCTCGTGAAAGACCTCGCCGTGGGCAACTCCACCATCAAGGCCGCGAGCGCGGTGGCGCGGTCCGGCATCCAGGGGGCTTCGGCCGAGATCGCGGAACTCAACCACAAGCTGAAGAAGTTCGCCGAGACGGAGGGGCTCAAGGACAACTCCCAGGTGGTGGTGGTCGCCGACACGAAAGGCTCCATCTACGCGGCCAGCTCGCCCACGTACATCGGCATCTCGATCTCCGACAGGCAGTATTTCAAGGACGCCCTCTCGGGCAAGGGCAACATCGGCGAGCCGAACCTGAACAAGGCGACGGGGACGCCATTCGTTCCTGTCGCGCAGCCGATCTACGGCGATTCGGGCGGCGTCGTGGGCGTCATCGCCAACATTCTCGACATCGGCTTCTTGACCGACCTCGTCTCCAACACCAAGACGGGAAAGACAGGATACGCCTTCATGGTGGACGGCAACGGCCTCACCATAGCGCACCCGGTCAAGGAGAACATCATGAAGCTCAACTTGGCTGAGCTCGAGGGCATGGAATCGATCACCAAGAAGATGCTCGCGGGACAGAGCGGCGTGGAACGCTACGTCTTCAAGGGAGTGGCCAAGACAGGCGGGTTTGCGCCGGTCAAGATGACGGGATGGAGCATCGGGTTGTCCCTGCCCGACGAAGAGTTCCTGGCGCCCGCGCGAACCGTGCGGAACATCGTTCTCGTCGTCGCGGTCGTGGCGTTTGCGGCGGTGTTCGCGGTGTTCTACCTCTTCGCACGGACCATTTCCTCGGCCATCCGGAAAGGGGTGGATCTGGCGGTCAGCGTGTCCGAGGGAGACCTGACCTCCGACATCGACATTCACCAGAACGACGAGATCGGGCAACTTGCCGACGCCTTGAGGAACATGATCGCCAAGCTCAGGAACATCGTCACCGATGTGCACAACGCCGCTGACAACGTCGCTGCGGGAGCGGAACAGATGAGCTCCACGGCCGAACAGATGTCGCAGGGCGCGACGGAGCAGGCGGCCGCCGCTGAGGAGGCCTCGTCCTCCATGGAACAGATGGCGGCGAACATCAGGCAGAATGCGGACAATGCCCTCCAGACGGAGAAGATCGCGGTCAAGTCCGCGGAGGACGCTCGGGAAGGCGGCAGGGCCGTGGAGGAGACGGTGTCGGCGATGAAGACCATCGCGGAGAAGATCGCCATCGTGGAAGAGATCGCACGCCAGACGGACCTTCTCGCGCTGAACGCCGCCATCGAGGCGGCACGTGCGGGCGAACACGGCAAGGGGTTCGCCGTGGTGGCGGCGGCGGTCCGCAGGCTGGCCGAGCGTTCGGCAGAGGCGGCCGGCGAGATCAGCAAGCTCTCCGTCGGGAGCGTCGAGGTGGCCGAGCGGGCAGGCAGGCTTCTCGCCCAGATCGTCCCTGACATCGGCAGGACGGCCCAGCTCGTCCAGGAGATAACCGCGGCCAGCAATGAGCAGAACACGGGCGCCGAGCAGATCAACGCGGCGATCCAGCAGCTCAACAGCGTTGTGCAGCAGAACGCTTCAGCCGCCGAGGAGATGTCGTCGACTTCCGAAGAACTGTCGAGCCAGGCCGTGCAGCTCCAGGAAACCATTGCCTTCTTCAAGATAGACAGAAACGGCTCGGGCAGGAACGCCTATTCCTCCCAGCATGTCGGCAGACCGCAGGCCAACGCGAAGACCAAGACGCTCAAAGGTCTTCATAACGACAAGCTCAAGACTGCAACAGGCGCCGTCAAGAGTCCTGCAGCGGGCTCGGGTGTGATCATCGACCTCGGCGAGAACGAATCGAGCGGCGACGCCCACGACGCGGACTTCGAAAGGTACTGATGCCACGGCATGCCAGACCAGTGCTGAAGCATACGACAAGGGGGAACACATGAGCGTTGAGGGAATCACAGAAACGAGGCAGTACCTCTCTTTCAAGCTGGACAACGAAGAGTACGCCCTCGACATATCGAAGGTGAGGGAAGTGCTCGACATGACGAGGATCACCAGGGTGCCGCAGGCCCCCGCGTTCATGAAGGGCGTGATCAACCTGAGGGGATCCGTGGTACCCGTCGTGGACCTCAACAAGAAGTTCGGCATCAAGGATACCGAGTCCACCGTGAACACGAGGATCATCATCGGCGAAGTGGCCGTTGACGGCGAGGATACGGTGCTCGGCGTCCTTGCGGACTCGGTGCACGAGGTCATGGAGATGGAGCCCGAGAACATCGAGCCCGCTCCCAAGATCGGCATGCGCCTGAACACCGATTTCATCAAGGGCATGGGCAAGAAGGACGACGAGTTCATCATGATCCTGGATATCGACAGGGTCTTTTCGGCCGAAGAGCTCTCCATGATGGCGAAAAACAGCGCGGTCTCCGGCGAACAAACGCTTGACGCCTGTGCATGAAGCCCTCGAGGTGACCGCGCTCGACCCGAAGGACGAAGATGAACGCGCTTCCACGAACCACGTGCACGACAGGTACGGTTTCACTCGACGTGTTCGAGAGGCTGAGCTCGCTCATCATGAGCGAGCTCGGCATCAAGATGCCGCCCAGCAAGAAGACCATGCTCGAGGCGCGCCTCGCAAAGAGGATGCGCGATCTCAACATCGACGACCTGGGCGAGTATGTCCGTTTTCTCTTCACACCCGAGGGGACGAGCCGGGAACTGCCGCACATGCTGGACGCGGTCACCACCAACAAGACGGATTTCTTCAGAGAGCCTCAGCACTTCACGTATCTCGCCGAGCACGCGGTGCCGACCCTCGTCGCATCCACCGGCGCAGGCATGAGGAGGCCTCTCATGGTCTGGTCGGCGGCGTGTTCGTCGGGGGAAGAGGCGTACACCCTCGCCATGGTTCTCAAGGAGTACGCAACGCATCACCCGGGCTTCCGCTTCATGGTTCTCGGCACAGACGTCTCGAACCGGATGATCGAAACCGCCCGCCTTGCCATTTACCAGGACACCCGCGCGGAGCCCATCCCTTTGCACTTGCGGGAGAAGTATCTCCTCAAGAGCAAGGACCGGTCGAAGAAGCTCGTCCGTATCGCGCCGGAGATCCGTTCGGTCGTGAGGTTCAGGAGGCTGAACTTCCTCGAGGAGGACTACCAGCTCAGGGAAAAGATGGACGTGATCTTCTGCAGGAACGTCCTCATCTACTTCGAGAGGGCCACGCAGGAAAAGGTTCTCCGGCATCTCTGCGAGCACCTCGCCCACGGCGGGTACATGTTCACCGGGCACTCGGAGACGATCTCCGGCATGAACCTGCCCCTGAGAAGCGTTTCCGGCACGGTATCGAGGAGGACCTGAGGTGCGTGCAAGGATCTTGCCGCTACGCAAGCTCGAGACGGTCTACCTGAGGCCGGGGGAGATGTACTTCGGCACAGACCCCGCACGGGTCGTCACCGTGCTGGGCTCGTGCATATCCATCGTGATGTACCACAGGCCCACATCCACGAGCTCCATGTCTCACGCCCTCATGCCCGAGCGAAGTTGTTCGAGGAAGAGGGCCGTGGCCGGCGACGCGTTCGTCTTCGTGGACTCCTCGATCGCGTGGATGCTCGAACAGTTCTCCCGCATGGGCATCGACAAGAAAGACCTCGAGGTGAAGATCTTCGGCGGTTCTGACATGTTCCAGGACGCCAGAAAGGGGAACGAAGCGCTGGCGGTCGGCAAGAAGAACGTGATGACCGCCCTGAGGGTCCTCCAACAACACGGGATTTCACCGACGGCGTGGAATGTGGGGGGCACCAAGGGTCGGAAAGTGGTCTTCTACACGGATACCGGGGATGTGTTCACGAAATTCGTGAACTCCCGGAATGACGTCATCATGGGGAACAGAAAAACGGGCAAGGGGTCATGAAAAAGATCAAGGTGCTCATCGTCGATGATTCCGCTTTGGTGCGGCAGACGCTTTCCGACATCCTCTCCTCGGACCCCCGGATCGAGGTGATGGGGACGGCCGGAGACCCGTTCATAGCGGTGGAGAAGATCGGCCGAGAGGTGCCGGATGTGATCACCCTCGACATCGAGATGCCGCGCATGGACGGGCTCACGTTCCTGAAGAAGGTGATGTCTCAGCATCCCATACCCGTGGTCGTCTGCTCGTCTCTGGCCGTCAAGGGCGGCGAGACAGCCCTGAGGGCGCTCGAGTACGGTACCGTGGATATCATCCACAAACCGGCCATGGCCACGAAGCAGATGATCGAGGAGTCGCGCACCCTCATCTGCGACGCGGTGGCGGCGGCCGCGCAGGCGAGGAGGCAAAGACTCTCGCCCGAGAGCGGCCTCTTCCAACCCAAGCTCAGCGCGGATGTCATCCTCTCCAGGGGCAAGCCGGTGACCCATCTCGAGACCACGGAGAAGGTGGTCGCCGTGGGCGCATCCACGGGGGGAACCGAGGCTCTCAAGGAATTCTTGTGTGCGATGCCGCGCGACTGCCCGGGGATCGTCATCGTCCAGCACATGCCCGAAGGGTTCACCACGGCGTTCTCCAAGAGGCTCGACTCGCTGTGTTCCATCACCGTGAAGGAGGCGTCGAACAACGACACCGTCCTGCCCGGGCACGCCCTCATCGCACCCGGGAACCGCCACATGCTTCTCAAGAGGAGCGGGGCGAGGTACTACGTCGAGATCATGGACGGCCCTCTCGTATCTCGTCACCGTCCATCGGTGGATGTCCTCTTCCGGTCGGCCGCGAGGTACGCCGGAAGCAACGCCATCGGTGTCATCATGACAGGCATGGGCGACGACGGGGCAAAGGGGCTGCTCGAGATGAAGGAGTCGGGGGCCTACACCATAGCCCAGAACGAGGCGACCTGCGTCGTCTACGGCATGCCGCAGGAG
>ERZ795060.3993-NODE-3993-length-12938-cov-6.143057_pt1 | contig 12938 bp, 11 predicted proteins | sample MGYA00375144_ERZ795060 | MGnify/ENA primary metagenome ERZ795060 (study PRJEB30189, sample SAMN05720157) | activated sludge metagenome | isolation source: anaerobic digester from wastewater treatment plant | place: Japan | collected 2015-05-15 ... | reverse complement strand
GTTTTACGCTTATTGAACTGCTCGTAGTCATAGCGATCATCGCTATACTGGCAGCTATCCTCTTCCCGGTCTTTGCGCGCGCTCGCGAGAACGCGCGGAAGGCGAACTGTCAGAGCAACCTCAAGCAGATTGCCACTGGCGTGATGATGTACGCACAGGACTATGATGAAATGCTGCCCAAGTACGCGCTCTACATCACTTCGACGGATCTCTACACGTGGCCGTCGATGATCGCGCCCTATCTCAAGAACACGGATGTCTATACGTGCCCGTCTGCCCCGACCGTCCGGTGGACGGGAGCGAAGAACGTGACGCAGACGATCGGCTACGGCTACAGCCAAATCGTCGCGGGTGGGCCCGCCCTGGCCGAGATCGCCGCGCCGGCGTCGCTGGTCCTGGTCGCGGACGCCGGCCGGCTGGCGAATGGCAACACCTACTACCTGATCGATTGGGATCAGAGCCAGGCGGATAACGCCGTTCCCCCCGAGCCGCGGCATTCGGATGGCGCAAACCTCGCATTCTGCGATGGTCACGTGAAGTGGTACGCGAAGACGAAGTACGGCGTCTTCGGCGACGCGTCTACCGACGTGCCGGTCGACCAGGCGCCAGACCCCACCATGTGGAAGCTGAAATAGCTTGTCTGCGGGGGAGCGCCGTCTGGTGCTCCTCCAGAGAGGCTGGCCGGGTATACCCGCGTGGGTGATGGCCGGCCGCTGATGCGAAAGAGCCACTCGCCAGGACCGAGAGCGTCGGTCTGGGCGAGTGGCTTTGTTTTTTGGGGTGGCGACCTGGGTAGGAGATCCGCGGCGAGACCGCGAGAGGAGAGGCGGTCTCCCATCACGGGAGGGAGCGCGCGCGATGGCCGAGGAGCCCACGCTCGAAGAGTTGAAGCGGATCGCCGAGAAGGGGTCGCCAGAGGAGCTGGAGCAAGAGCTGAAGAAGGTAGTGACCCCGGAGACGCGGGAGGGCGAGCGGCTTGGGATCACACCGACAGGAGGCCGGCAGTTTGGGATGGCGCCTGGCCTGAAGGACCCCGATGCCCTGCGCGCGGCGGTTCGGGAGCGCGAACCGGTGCTGCGTGGCACCAGCCCTGACGAGGGGAATCCCACGCCTCCGGCAGAGGTGGGCACCGGGTCCATCGGATTGGGTCCAACCGAGAAGGAGCGGGAAAGGGGCGAAACGTCGGATTAGCGCGGCTTCCCCAACCCCAAGAGCAAGCAATGGCACTGGTTCTGGTGCCACTGTTCTTGTCTGGCGCGCCTGATGTGGCTCGAACGTGCGGTCTCCCGCCCTGGGAACCGTTCTAATCCCAGGGCGGGCGCTCATACGTGACTACCCATTCGTCGCTCGCGGATGTCTTCTCACCGGGCGCTTGCGTATCTGGGGGGCATCAGCGCGGTACGGGGGCGAAGGAGTGTCCTTCCCGTTGGCGAACCTGTGCCAGGGGGACGCTCGCAATCACCGCTTCGCAGATCGCCGCTGCCCGCGCTACAGACCCAGATTTCGATGCCGCGATTGGCTTGCGGTCGGAGGTCGTGGCTCTGCGTGCCGGGCGCGCCCCAGTCTCTCATGCCGGCGGCGGGTTGGACCGCATCCTCACCCTCCACCCGGATGGAGCGGTTGCGATCCCGAACTGCATTGACGACGAAACGGGATAGACGATCAGACCTTCCGCGTTTCGGCTCTATGCGTCGTGTGTGCCTCCGGGTAGCACGTTGTCACACGATGCCTCTTTCGCGGAGGATAGGTCGGGATTGCCAGCGCTTGGGATGGATGCGGCCGCGGAGAAGCCGGGCGTCGAGAACTGTTGGCGCACCTTCCCCTTGAGAGGTACGCGATGGATCTTCCTCGCCGCATGGGCGTGACGGATGATGCCGAACTGGCCAGCACCGAGCTGGTCGTTCTGGACGTGGAGACGACGGGACTTTCGCCACGTAGCGACCGTGTGATCGAGATCGCGTTATGCCGCTCGCTTGATGGCAACGTCGTCGAGACGTACGAGACGCTCGTCAACCCGGGGCGGCCCATCGGGATGGGCGCTTCCGCCGTGAACGGCATCTACGACGCCGACGTGCGCGACGCACCGCGTTTCTCCGAGATAGCCGGCGACGTGAAAGAATTCCTCGGCGACGCGGTGCTCGTCTGCCATAACGCCCCGTTCGATCTGGGGTTCCTCGGCATGGAGATGCGGCGGGCAGGTGTGAACCTCCCCTCGCCGCGCGTGTTCGACACCCTCCGGATCGCCCGGGCTAACTTCCGTTTCCGCTCCAACAGCCTGAGCGCCATCGCCCGCGAGCTTGAGATCCCCACGCCGGTCGCCCACCGCGCCCTGGCGGATGCCCTGACGACGCACGCAGTGTTCCACCGCTTCACCGCGGAGCTATGCCGGGGCGCCACGCCGATGCTCGACAGGCTGGTTGCCGCGCAAGGAGGCGCCTTCCACTTCGAGTGGTCACAGGTTGCGCCTGGGTGCGGCCAGGATGAGGGGCTCTCGTCTCTCGCTTTGCCGCCCGAGCTTCAGGAGGCGCTCGCAAGCAGCCGGCGCTTGCGGCTGGAGTACGTCGACACGAGCGGGAGACGCACCAAACGGCTGGTGACCCCGCTCGAAGTGTATGAGAACGGCTACGTCTATCTCCTGGCGTTCTGCCACCTGCGGAAGGCGGAGCGGCACTTCCGCCTGGACCGGGTGGTGACGATGCGGGTCGAAAGGCAGTAGCTCCCCCCGGTCTCGCCTTGCATGCCCAGGCGCAGGAGCACGTCTCCAGCCTAGCAGCGGCACGCGCAGAGAGCTCGCTGAAGGAAAGCGCGCGTCACGGTCGAACTGGGGCACAGCACGCATCGCAGCTTACAGTTCTGAGCCTCGACGCTCTCAAAAGGTGAGCCGACCATGTTTCAGAATCTCCGTCTCTCCTGCTATCGTCTACAACTGCGGGCGCTCGAGCCCGTCAAGCTCCCGCCCTTCAGTGGCGGCACTCTCCGGGGCGCGCTGGCGTCCACGTTTCGCCGGCTCACCTGCCAGCAGCCCGACCGCGAGGAGTGCGACGGGTGCATGCTGGAGCGGGTGTGCGCGTTTGCGGCGGTGTTTCAGCCGAGCCCGCCGGAAGGCGCGCCGAACACCGTCGGCTTCGAGAAGTTCCCCAGGCCGTTCGCGGTGGTGCCGCCGCCTGCAGGCCACTCCAATTACCCCGAGGGCACCCGGCTGGATGCGGGGCTCACGCTCGTCGGGAGCGGCAACGAGTTTCTCCCCTACTTCCTTCTGGCGCTGAATGAACTCGCGAGCGCCGGCATCGGCGCCGGGCGCAGCGCCGTCGCCGTCGAGCGCGTGGTCGCGTACCACCCGTTCACTGGAGAGTCCGAGCCGGTCTGGGAGGGGCGAAATACGCCCGTCCGGAGCACCGGAATCGCCGTGACGTGGGAAGACGCGGTGGCGCGCGCGGCGGAGCTTCCGGAAGAGACGGCCACGATCCGCTTCCTCACGCCCACCTGCTTGAAGGTGGGAGGAACGGTGCTCTCCAGGCCGGACTTTCCCGCGCTCGTGCGCTGTCTCTTGCGCCGGGTCTCCCGGCTCGCGCAAGGCTACTGCGGGGGCGCTTCCCCACTCGACTACGCCTCGCTCATCCGCCAGGCGGAAGGAATCCGGATTGTGGCTTCCGACCTCCACGAGCGGCAATGGGAGCGGCACAGCTACCGGCAGCAGCGGCGGATCCCGTCTCGCGGCATCACCGGCACGATCACCTACGCCGGGCCGTTGCGCCCGTTTCTGCCGCTCGTTTTGATCGGGGGCCTGGTGCATATCGGGGATAACGCGGCACTCGGCCAGGGGCGCTACGAAGTCGTGGTCCCAGGCGGCTAATCCGGGTGCTGCAACTCCATCCACGCGCGAGGCGGCTCTTTCACGTCGCCGCTCGCGAGGAGGGGGCGATGACAAGACCATCCACCCGACCGCCAATTGCACGGCTCCATTGGTGGGACGCGGCGCTCCGCGAGAACCGCTATCCCACCATTGCTGAGTGCATGGAGCGGTTTGAGATCAGCACGCGGACCGCGTATCGCGATCTGGACTACCTGCGCTATCAGATGAACGCTCCCCTCGCCTACGACAGGCAGCGGCGCGGCTATTGCTACACCGATCCCGGGTTCTCACTGCCAGCCGTTCGCCTCTCGGATGGGGAGATTATCGCGCTGTTCCTGGCGGAGAAAATCCTGAAGCAGTATCGCGGGACGCCGTATGCCGACTATCTGCGCGAGGCATTCGATAAGATCCGTGCGGCGCTGCCGGACGAGGTGTCGCTCGATCCATCCGGGCTGAGCGAGGCGCTCTCATTTGACCTCGGCCCGGCGCGTCCGGTCGAAGTGGACGTGTTCCAGACCCTGCTGCGCGCGGTGCGTGAGCGCCGGAGCATCGACATAGTCTACTTCAGCCAGGCGCGCGGCGTGGAGACGGAGCGGCGCGTCGACCCGCTTCACCTGCATGCCTTCAGCGGCGACTGGTACCTGATCGCGTTTTGCCACTTGCGGGGAGAGGTGCGCGACTTCGCGCTCTCGCGGATCCGCCGGCTCGAGGGGACCGACGAGCGCTTCTCACCGCCAGCGGGGTTCGACCGCGACGCGTATCTGGGCCAGGCGTTTGGCCTGTTGAAAGGGGGAACGCCGCAGGAGGTGGCGGTGTGGTTCGACGCCTACCAGGCGCGCTGGGTGCGCGAGCGCCAGTGGCATCCGACGCAGGTGCTCGAGGAGCAGCCCGGCGGCGCCCTGATCCTGCGCATGACCGTGCCCGTGACTGACGACGTGCTCCGGTGGGTCCTCTCCTACGGCAGCCACTGCCGCGTTCTGGCCCCCGCCGAGCTGCAGGCGAAGGTCCGGGATGAGGTGGAGAAGATGCGCGCGGGGTTGATGGGATCATAGCCGCAAGCTGTAACGCCCGCGCGTATAACGGCACGGGAAGTACTCACCGCCAGGCCCATTTGACTAGAGAGACAGCATAAGGAAATGCGGAGAGGCCAATAGGCTCCCCTATGGTACACACTCCCCTGTCAGAGTGACAGCAAATGGCAGAGTAACTATGCTAAGATGAAGTTGCGGTTTGCCGGGCACTGGGCCGGGCTGGCCCTTTGCCGATTCGGGCAGGGTGAAGGGACAGCGAGATGTTGCGTTACACAGGACACCCATTTGTGGACGTAGGCGCGGCCACGCTTACGGCGTTCGCGGAGAAAGAGCGACCGGAGCACCTGACGAGTGATGATTTGCAGGTGGCTGCAGAGTACATGGAAAAGGTGTATATGGGAAAGCACATGAACAGCTTCCTGGTGTGCGTCTTCCCAAATTCCGCGTACGTCAACCCCACATCGGGAGCGGATAAGAAGCAGCAGTTCCTCGATTTCCATCTTTACGGCTTCCGCCAGGCTGCGACGCCGGAGGCACCTCCATGCGTGGCGTGCGGACAGCGGGCGTTGGGCCCCACATTCCGCCAGCACGTGCCGCTTCTCACTGGCGAAGACGTGCTGAACTTCTTCCCGAACGCGCAGCCTGGCCTTCCCCTATGCGGCGCCTGCCTCTTGGCGATCGCGGCGCTGCCACTGGGAGCGCTCAAATGCAGTGGACGCGCGCTCATTCTCCACGCTGATGACGATTCGATAACGCTAGACTTCGCCCGCGAGCATCTGGAGAGAAACCGACGCCTGCTACAGCTGGCCGGGCAGAGCAACAGTAAGTACCCCGACGCCAAGGAGGTGCGCACCCGGTTGATGGAGCAGCTGTGTGCCTGGGCCGAACGCCAGCGCAGGCGAGGAAGCGAAACGCGGGCACTCTCGCTCACGGCGTACCACTTCACCAACTCGGGCCAGGGGCCAGACATCGATATCTACCATCTCCCGTCGCAGCTGGTAGATTTCGTAAGGACGGCCACGGGAGCACGCTACGCCTCCGCGTGGAACGCGATTGTCCGGCGAGCCTGGTGGGCTGGCCGCGACGCCTCGGATGCAGCGGACACCCGGAACGTTTTCTACGAAGATCTCCTCCGGTTGCCGGACAACGCGCCGCTCTTCATCCGGCGCTACTTCCTGCGAGAGGCATATCGCGCAGCGCCCAAAGATGATCCGCGGGGCGGGTACAACCTCGCCGCCGAGTTGGATGTCGTCTCTTGGCCCCTGACCGACCTGTTCCTCCGAAAGGTGGTAAACATGGACAGATCCCGCATCGAAGCTATCCGCGCTCTAGGAGACCGACTAGCCGAGTACATCGAGTCTCAGAACGACCGGCGCTTCTGGCGCAGGCTCTACACCGCCGACAAATACTACATCCTTCGGAATGCCCTGATCAAGGCATCTGAGAGTGAGATCAAAGCCGGTCGTCCTCCTCTGATCACTTTCGACGACTTTATTCTCGTCTTCGAGGATGGCGAAGAGCTTGTTCGAACAGACTGGGGGCTGGCCCGAGACCTGGCGCTGATCCGAGTCATCGAACAGTTGCATGCCAGGCAGTGGTTTGCTAAGAACCCCGAGGCGCTGTCTGAGGAATCGGACACGTCGGAATCTGACGAGGAGAAAGAAGCAGCTACCGCGTGAGGAGGAAAACCATGGCACACCTGAACGGACTTTGGCTGATTGATGCTCCGGCCTCGGCCCTGAACAACCTGGGCCAGGTGGAGGGTGGTCGCACCGACAATGTCGTAGGAGTGAAGCATATCCGCACGCGCGAGGGCGCATTCCCCTATGTGTCCGCACAGGCGTTCCGTTACTGGCTGCGGACGACGCTGGAGACTCACGTGCCCGAGTGGAAGGCGGCACCGATGTTCCGGGAGAAGAAGGTCGCCTACACGGATGGGGACCCGATCAAGTGGTGGGACGATGACCTGTTTGGCTATATGAGGGCGGCATCGAAAAAGGCCGACGCGAAGGAAGCTCGGGAGGCATCGCCCGCCGAGAACCAGACTCCAGCGGATATCGAACTGACGCGTACCTCGCCGTTCAAAGTGGGAACCCTGGTTTCCATCGCACCGGTCAACATTACCGACGACTTCGGGGTCATGGCCCGGCATGAGGGAGACCCGGTACCCCATGAGCACCAGTTCTACCGAACGACCCTGAAGGGCCTCTTCGCCCTCGACCTCCATGCCTGCGGCACCTTCTGGCACCGGTATAAGACCGGCTTCCGTAATCTGGACACAACGCGCAAGGAAGAAGCGGAGGAGCTTGGTCTGGAACCGTTCGATGAGGGCCGGGCTTATCGCCTGCCAGTCGAACAGCGAGTGGAGCGGATCGCGGCTCTGCTGGCCGGGCTAAGCCAGCTCGAGGGTGGCGCGAAGCAGGCGCTACACTACACGCCGGTCGCTCCATCGTGGTTCATCATGGCGGTGACCGAGGGAGGCAACAACATCTTCCAGCACGTGGTCGGCGCGGATTCCAGGGGCCTGCCGTTAGTGAAAACTGAAGCGCTCTTGGAGGCGGTGCGGGTGCACGAGGATCAACTGATGTCTCCGATCTACGTCGGTTGGGTGCGCGGGTATCTCGATGACCAGCGCGAAAAGGTCTGCACCGCCCTGTCGGAGTGGCAAGTGGTCGTCGACCATCCCCGCCGCGTGTTCGACCGGCTGATCGCAGACCTGAAGGAGCACCCCGAGTGGCTGGCATGAGGGTGGCTGCCCATGAAGGTAGGAACCGGACCCACGCGGGTTTCGCCTACCCGGGGCACAATCAGGAACCGGCAGAAGGGATGTGCCATGCGCGTCACACGTGTTGAGGTGGAGGGGCCAACCACTTCGTTTCGCTACCCGCACTTCCTAGTGGGCCGGCAGCCTACTTATGAGATGCCGCCGCTGGCCACGCTGTACGGTCACATCTGCAGCGCCGTAGGCGAGTGGCTGGATCCTTCAGGGCTGAGGATCGGGTTCCGGTTCACCTACACGGCCAAGGCGGACGATAAGGAGCAAATCCATATCATCACGGCCTCGGCCCCGCGGGCGAAGCTGCCTGGCACCGATATGCCCGCGAATGTGGAGACAGGCGCTCCGCAGAGCATCCAGATTCGCGAGTACCTCTTTGAGCCCCGACTGACCCTCTACGTGGCGCCAGCGGAGTGGACCGAGGCGTTTCGGCAGCCGCGTTACACAGTCATCTTGGGGCGCTCGCAGGATCTGATGACGTACACGCGCGTGAGCGAGGTCGAGCTGGTGGAGGCCGCTGATGCCTACTACGAGCACACGCTGCTGCCGTGGGCGCTGCGGCCTCACGTGCTGCGCTGCCGAACGGAGCTACTGCCACGGTTCGTGGATTATGCCAACCGCCGTCAGCCGCACTTCGCGCGTTACCTGGTCGTGAAGGAGCGTATCTTCACGAACGAGGGCGAGCATTGGCTGCGCTACGCGGATCGTGGCCCAAAGGCACACTGGGTAGACCCCGAGAGCCCAGAAGTTCGCGGGCTGCGGCGCGGCGTGTGGCTTCACTCGCTGCTGGAAAGTGATGATGGCGACCTTCCCTAAGAAGGCTGGTCTGTCATTGCCTGACATCCCCGCGTTGCGCGACGTATGGGCCAAAAGCCCTGTAGGCGGCGCGCGCGAGGGTGAGTCGCTGATCGCCCACACCGCCGCGGTGCTGGAGCGGCTGGCGCAGCTATACCAGCTGCGTCCGATGCTGGCCACCGAGCTCGAGGAGCCAGATCTTTGGCACTGTCTCTATTGGGGCACCTTCCTGCACGATTGGGGCAAAGCCGCCATCGGCTTCCAGGAGCAGTTGCGCCCAGGCGGCAGCCGGTGGGGAATGCGCCATGAGGTACTCTCGCTGGCGTTCGTAGATTACGTTGCACCAGTAGGAGACCCGAGCCGGCGCTGGATCGCAGCCGTCATAGTATCCCACCACCGCGACGCGGACTTCCTGGAAAGAGAGTATGCGGAGTGTGACCCAGAGGATGATGCTCTCTGGTACATGATACGGGAGGTACCAGAGCCGTCTCTGACAGGACTCTGGGAGTGGTTGGTGCGGTCGGGCGAGGCGTGGTTCGAAGAACTTGGCTTGTCCAAGGCCGGGGTACGCCTCCCCGACCTCCCCCCCAATCCTGAGACGACCAGCGTTTTTCAGAACCGGGCTTTCCGCAGCACCCACCAGCTCCTCGGCGAGTTCCTGAATCTTGTAGATGATTTGAGAAAGGACTGCAGCGATGGCTCGGCGCGGCGCGCTGCCATTCTCCTCCGTGGTCTGAACATCACAGCGGATCACGCAGGTTCGGCGCATACCCGGCCATTTCCCGCGCTCCCAGCACTCACCAGTGAGGAGTTGCTCTCCACGTGGTCCATCCAATGGGGGCAGAGGGTTACCTGGGAAACGCTGCACGAGCATCAACGGCAATGCGCTAGAAGCAGCAGCTCGATCATGCTCTCTGCCCCCACGGGAAGCGGCAAGACAGAGTCGGCGCTGTTGTGGGCGGCAAGCCATCACCGGCTGCACCCGCCACGTTTGTTTTACGTACTGCCCTACCAGGCTAGCATGAACGCGATGCAGGCCCGGCTATCGGCACTCTACGGTGAAGATCAGGTAGGGCTACAGCACGGAAAGGCCAGGCACGCGCTGTATCGGCGATTCCTCGAACAGGAGTATCGCCCGGAGGATGCAGGGCGGGCGGCCAGGGACGCAGCGAATCTGGCGAGACTACATCACCCTCCGGTCCGCGTCCTCAGCCCATACCAGCTACTGAAGGCGGCGTATCGTCTGAAGGGCTACGAGGCCGTGCTGGCGGATGCCTACGGGGGGCTCTTCATCGGTGATGAGATCCACGCTTACGAAACGAAACGGCTCGCGCTGATCGTAGGCTTGTTTTGGCACCTTGCCTCTCACTATCGGGCACGTTTCTGCCTGATGTCCGCCACCTTCCCACGGCTCCTGCGAGAGCAACTGGAGGAAGCGCTGCCAGGGGTGACAATGGTATCAGCGACCCCGGAAACGTTCGCCGCATTTCGGCGCCATCGCGTGCGCATCCAACCGGGCGTACTCGCCGAGCATCTGGATGATATTCGGAGAGCAGCCGCATCCGGATTGGCGACGCTGGTCTGCTGCAATACAGTGCGAGCAGCGCAGGAGGTGTACCGGGCGCTCCGCGACAAGCCGCCGGGCGAAGGCTGGCGCGTGGAGCTCCTTCACGGGCGGTTCAACGCAAGAGACCGCCTGCGCAAAGAGCGTGAGTTGATGGAGAGGATGGGCACCCGCGTGGCTAGGGGTGACCGCCGGGTGCTCATGGTTGCGACCCAGGTAGTGGAAGTCAGTCTCGACATCGACTTCGACCTGCTGTTCAGCGAGCCTGCTCCTCTTGAGGCTCTACTACAGCGATTTGGCCGGGTCAACCGAGGTCGCCGTGCACCGTTGCGTGACGTCTGCATCTTCGATACGCCGACACCCGGCCAAAGCATCTATGACGAGCGATTGGTGGCGCGCGCCGTCGAGCTCTTGCAGCGCGAATTTGGCGAGGAAGGCGCCCCCTTGGATGAAGGCCTGGTATCAGCTTGGCTGGATGAGATCTACTCCGGCGAGATCGGAGATGCGTGGCGCGAGGAGTACGCGCGCGAGCTGGCAGAGTTTGAGATAGCCATTATGGGCACGCTCTATCCCTTCCAGGCCGATAAGGCGCTGGAGGACAGCTTCTACAAAGCATTCGATGGTATCGAGGTGCTCCCAGCGTCTCTGGCGGATGCATATCGCGAGCGTGCCGACATGGAACCCCTGGCCGCAGACGAGCTGCTGGTGCCTGTGCGCTATGGGCAATTCGCCAGGCTGAATCGGGATGGCAAGGTCCGGCCAAACCCTGACGGACCTCCGATCGTGGATCTACCGTACACGGAAGAGGAAGGACTGCTTCAGGGCTAAGGAGGATGCAGATGAACTCTCTCATCCTTGATGACCCGGGCATCTTCCTGGGGAAGCACTCGCAGCGGCTGGTTCTGCGCAAGGGGGGCGAGACGCTGCAGGAGGTGCCCCTGTTCCAGGTGGGACAGGTGATCGTCAGCACGCAGGGCGCGACGCTGTCAGCCGACGCGGTGAACGCATGCGCCGAGAACGGGATTCCGATCACGTTTCTCGGCCGGCGAGGAGAGCCGATGGCCGTGCTCTCCTCGCCGGCGCTCACCGCGACCGTCATCACGCGGCGCGAGCAGCTGCGCGCCTACGATGACGAGCGCGGCGGCATCCTCGCGTACCTGCTCGCCTCAGGCAAGATCCGGAACCAGATCAACATCCTGCGCTACTTCTCCAAGTACCGGCGCGCGCGCGATCCGGAGGTGTTCGCCGCGGTCGCCGAGCGCGTCTCCTTCATGGAGGCGCTGCTCGAGGAGCTGGCCAGCATTCCAGAGGCGCAGGTAGATTCCATCCGCTCCCGCGTGCTCAACATCGAGGGGCGCGCGGGGGCACAGTATTGGGAAGCCGTGGGCGCACTCCTCGCCGGGCGGATTGACTTCCCGGGGCGCGAGCACCGGGGCGCGACCGACCCGGTGAACGCCATGCTCAACTACGGGTATGGCGTCCTCTACTCGCAGGCGTGGCGCGCGCTCACCCTGGCTGGATTGGAACCTTTCGCGGGCTTCCTGCACGTGGACCGCCCGGGAAAGCCGAGCATGGTCCTCGATTTCGTGGAGGAGTTCCGTGCTCCGGTAGTCGACCGCACGATCCTGGCGATGATTGGCAAAGGCTTCCGACCGGAGATGATCGCCGAGGAGGGCCAGCCGCCGCGGCTGGCGCCAGGAGCACGCAAGGAGGTGGCGACGCGCGTCCTGGCACGCCTGGAGGATACGCACGCATACGAGGGGAAGCGGTGCCGGCTGAGGACGATCCTGGCCCGGCAGGCCGGCCACCTGGCCACCTTCCTGAGGCGCGAGGGCGACTACAAGGCGTTCGTGGTCGCCTGGTAAAGGGACTGCCTGCCCGATTCACCCGGGCGCGGCGGGAAGGCTGCCCCGGAGGCCTGGCACTCGCGTCCCCTACCCCGGGGTGGCATCATGGTGACGCTGGTGATCTACGACGTCGTGGACGACCGGGTGCGCGCCAAGATCGCGGATGCCTGCCTGGATTACGGGCTCACGCGGATCCAATACAGCGCCTTCATGGGCGAGCTGACGCAGAACCGCTCGCAGGAGTTGATCTTGAGGATCCGCAAGCTGCTCGCTGGCAACGAAGGGCAGGCCCAGTGCATCCCCGTCTGCGACAAGGATTTGCGCCGGCGGACGATCGTTGGAACGTCGCCCGTGGGCTCGTGAAGGGAGGCCGCGGTGGAGAACACTCTGGCCGTGCCACCGGGTGGGCACTCGGTGTTGGTGCGAGTGACGGACATCCGGCAGTATGCCTACTGCCCGCGCGTGGTCTATTACACGATGGTGGTGCCGGTGCCCCGCCCGGTGACGTTCAAGATGGAATACGGGGTGGACGCGCAGCAGCACGTGGAGGCGCTGGAGATGCGCCGGAAGCTGCGGCGCTATGGCCTGCACTCCGGAGAGCGCCACTTCCGGGTGGATCTGGAGTCACCGCGGCTGGGGCTGTCTGGTCAGGTGGACCTGGTGCTGCTGACGCCGGACGAGGCGGTGCCGGTGGAGTTCAAGCATACGGAGCGGCCGGTGAGCAAGAATCACCGCCTGCAGGTGGCGGCGTACGCGCTTCTCATCGAGGAGAGGATGGAGCGGCCGGTGCGCCGCGGGTTCATCTGCCGGCTCCCATCCGGGAGGCTCCAGCAGCTGGCATGCGGTCCGGTCGAGCGGCAGCAGGCGCTGGAGATCGCCGCGAGCGTGCGAGCGATGCTCCACACTCAATCCCGGCCCGGGCCGACTGGCGTGCGCGCCCGGTGCACCGACTGCGAGTTCCGACGGTATTGCGCGGATGTGGAGTGAGTTGCGAGCCGGATCGGGCGCGACGAGGGCCGGCGCTAGGGCGTGGAAGTCCACGTTCCGGTGAAGGGAGCGCTCGAAAGAGGGC
>ERZ795060.3983-NODE-3983-length-12970-cov-14.127681_pt1 | contig 12970 bp, 7 predicted proteins | sample MGYA00375144_ERZ795060 | MGnify/ENA primary metagenome ERZ795060 (study PRJEB30189, sample SAMN05720157) | activated sludge metagenome | isolation source: anaerobic digester from wastewater treatment plant | place: Japan | collected 2015-05-15 ... | reverse complement strand
CAATGGGCCTATAGTTTAATGGTAGAATACCGCTTTTGCACAGCGGAGGTGGCAGTTCGATTCTGCCTAGGTCCACCCTCTTAGAAATCCTTTTTGAAATGAATTGGCTGATTACTTTCAAACGAGATTCTTGACTTTGATTTTTAAAATTTAATTGGTATAATAAGAAGAGTCACTCGCCAAGATTTTTTTAAAAATTTAGGCGAGTAAAGGTCGAAATTTAAGGAAATGATTAAAAACAAAAAAATAATAAAATAATATGTGGTTTCAATCATTAGCAAGTGCCAGTTATACTGCCTTAATGGGGCTGTGGCAAGGTTTTATTAACTTTGTTCCAACCCTTTTGGGTGGTCTGATTATATTTTTAATCGGCATCGTAATTGGCAATGGCATTAGCCAATTGATAGAGAAAATCATCGAGGCAATAAAATTAGATAAAGCCTTAGAGAAAGCCGGCGTAAAAGAATTTACTGATAAAGCCAATATCGGTTTAAATTCCGGCTATTTTCTTGGTCAATTAACCAAATGGTTAATAGTTCTTGCGTTTTTAGTGGCAGCTTGTAATATTTGGGGACTGGCGGCAGTTGGTGATTTTCTGAGAAGCGTTGTGAGTTTCTTACCAAATATAATTGTGGCGGTAGTGATAATGTTAGCCGCCATTGTTTTGGGAGAGTATGCGGCTAGATTTGTTAGAGCTTCTGTTTCTGGAGCGGGTTTGAAATTTCAAGGATTTCTTTCTTCTTTGACAAAATGGGCAATTTATATCTTTGGAATATTAGCCGCGCTTTCGCAGTTGAAAGTTGCCTCTTATATTATCAACACTCTTTTTACTGGCATTGTAGCAATGTTGGCTTTAGCCGGAGGTTTGGCTTTTGGCTTGGGCGGCAAAGAATTAGCGCAAGAAATATTAAAGAAATTCAAAGAAGAGATAGAAAAATAAAAATTGCTAATTTAAAAGAGAACCGCTTAAGCGGTTCTCTTTTTAAATCTTTTAAAAAAAACAAAATTAGAATATAATAAATTTACCTGCCCAAATTTTTATTCTGTAAAAATTTGAGCAGGGACGCAATTATGAAAAAATCAAGAATTTTAATTACTACTCCCATCTATTATGTCAATGACAAACCTCATCTTGGTCATGCTTTTACTACTTTGATTGCTGATGTCTTGTCGCGATATTTTAAACAGCAGGGAAAAGAGGTTTTCTTTTTAACCGGTACTGATGAACATGGAATTAAAATTGCTCAACTATCAGAAGAGCAAAATAAAACCCCCCAAGAATTATGCGATGAAATTAGTTTAGAATTTAAAAAAACCTGGCAGAATTTAGGAATTGAATATGATTATTTTATTAGAACCACTGATAAAGACCACATTGAAACAGTACAATTTATTTTGAATACTTTAAAAGAAACAAATAATTTATACGAAAAAGATTACGAAGGCTTGTATTGTGTTGGCTGTGAAAGTTTTTTGTTAGAAAAAGATTTAGTAAATGGTTTATGTCCTTTTCATCAAAAGGCGCCTTTAAAAGTTTCTGAGAGAAATTATTTCTTTAAATTAAAAAATTATCTGAAAAAAATTAAAATTAAAATAGAAAAAGGAGAAATAAAAATTACACCGGATTTTGCCCTAAAAGAAACTTTGGGATTATTTAAACAAAATTTACCCGATTTTTCCGTTTCTCGCTTAAAAGAAAAAGTAAAATGGGGAATTGATTTGCCATTTGATGACAGCCAAGTAGTTTATGTTTGGGTTGACGCCTTAATCAATTATATTTCCGCAATTGGTTTTTATAAAAATAAAAAGAATTTTAAAAAATGGTGGGAACAGGGATATGTTTTGCATATTTTAGGAAAAGATATTTTAAAATTCCATGCCGTTTATTGGCCAGCAATGCTTGAAGCCTTAAAGGTGAAAACACCAGATGAAGAATTAATTCATGGTTTTTTTACGGTCAATGGTCAAAAGATGAGTAAAACTTTAGGAAATGTGATTGACCCGAATGATTTAGTAAAAAAATATGGAAAAGATGCCGTCCGTTATCTTCTTTTGTCTCAATTTCCTTTAAGTGATGGAGGAGATATAAAAGAGAATCAATTTCAAGAAAAATATAATGCTGATTTAGCGAATAGTTTTGGCAATTTAGTTTCGCGAGTTGTAAGTTTAATCAACAAAGCAGAAATAGAAGAAAAAAAGGAAGTGAGTGCTGATTTCAAAAAGATAATTCTTAGAACAAAAGAAAACTACTCCCAGTTTATGGAAAATTATAAACTTTTCGAAGCCTTAAAAGAGATTTTTAAACTGGTTGATTATTGCAATTTATATCTTACTCAAAACAAAACTTGGGAACTAATAGGAAAAGAAGAAAAAAGAGAGTTATTAAGAGAGCAACTAAACAATCTTTTAGAGGCTCTTAAAGAAATTAAAGATTTAATTCTTCCATTTCTGCCCGAAACAAGTAAAAAATTAGAAAATAACTTGAAATTTTTAAAAGTTGAACCATTGTTTCAAAGAATATAATTCATCCCTAGGCGAAGGTCAAAATAGACTTCGGTTTCGTCTTCAAGACTTCGATTTCGCTCTCTAAATAAAATTTAAATTTGCTTTTTTTGTTGACGATCGTCTCAAAAAAAAGATTTAGAGAGAGGATTTTAGGATTTGCTTTTTTTGTTGACGATCGTCATTCAGAAAAGATTTTAAATTAATTCCTGAAATTTGCTTTTTTTGTTGACGATCGTCATTCAGAAAAGATTTTAAATTAATTCCTGAAATTTGCTTTTTTTGTTGACGATCGTCTTAAAAAAAAGATTTTGGAAAAGAGAGTTAGATATTGTTGCTTAAAATTGAAAAAACTTGACTTTTTAAAAAAGAGGAGTATAATTCTTAATTAGATAATCTTTATCGAAATGATAAAAATTTCTTGCAGAAAACCTCGAAAAAGAAAGTGAGTAGCCAACTCATAGGTTTTTTAAAAACGCTACCACTTTCGGTAGCGTTTTAAGTTGCCTGAAAATGAAAAAAAAGAAACGACAGTTCTTTGAAAACTAAAAAGCAAAAATAAAAAATTTAAATTAACCATCTTTAATTTGTCTTTTCGTTAAAGATGGAAAAGTGGAAATAAGGGCAAATGGTGGATGCCTTGGCACAGTGAGGCGATGAAGGACGGTGCGTAGCTCCGATAAGCCTCGGGGAGGTGCGTAGCAACCTATAATCCGAGGATTTCCGAATGGGGAAACCTAATACGATGATAAATCGTATTATTCAGTGTCATTTTGGCACTGGAAGCATACCTGGGGAAGTGAAACATCTCAGTACCCAGAGGAAAAGAAAACAAAAATAACTTTTTTCCTCTCTCAATGAAGAAGGATAGAGGAAAAAAGTTTTGTGATTCCCTTAGTAGCGGCGAGCGAACAGGGAAAAGCCCAAATCCTCCACATGACTTAGACTACTGATATTTTTACCAATGCAAAGCATTGGAGTTTAAGTCATGTGGAGGAGGTCAAAAGAAAAATGCCCGAGTTTGACTCAAAAGAAAAATAAAGAAAAGTTGAATTATCTGGAAAGGTAAGCCAAAGAAGGTGAAAGCCCTGTAAACAAAATTTTTATTTTTCTTTAGCATTTTTCTTGAGTACTTCGGAGATTTAAAGCTCAGAAGGAAGGTTCCGGGACTACTCCGGAAAGGCTAAATACTCACTGCGACCGATAGCGGACTAGTACCGTGAGGGAAAGGTGAAAAGAACCCCGGTGAGGGGAGTGAAATAGAACCTGAAACCATTTTGCCTACAAGGACTCGGAGCCCCCTTCTTTTAACAAAGGAGGAGGTGACGGGGTGCCTATTGAAGAATGAGCCGGCGAGTTTATATCTACTGCTTAAATTAAGCCGCGAAAGCGGACGAAGTTGAAGGGAAACCAAGTGTTAAAAGCGCGTTTCAGTGTTTTAGTCTGCTTTTTCAATTGATAGCAGACTAAAACACTGTGAGTAGTAGACATAAGACCCGAAGCCAGACGAGCTTACCATGGTCAGGGTGAATCCCGACGAAAGTCGGGAAGAGGCCCGAACCCGTGAGCCGTTCAACACTCTGGGATGAACTGTGGTAAGGAGTGAAAAGCTAACCGTGTCTGGGAATAGCTGGTTCTCCCCGAAATAGCTCTACGGCTAGCGGTCTATTTATTCTCGTGGGGGTAGAGCACTGGATGGTGTGTACAGGGCGAAAGCTCAGCACACCAATCAAACTCCGAATACCATTGAGATTACAATAGGCTAGTCAGACTACGGGGGCGAAGCTCCGTGGTCGAGAGGCAAAGAATCCGGATCGCTGTCTAAGGTCCCTAAATATTGGTTAAGTGTAGACTCAAGGTAGTGATTCGCCATCGACAGTTAGGAGGTTGGCTCAGAGGTAGCCATCCTTTAAAGAGTGTGTAACAACTCACTACCTGAATCGAACACTCAAGTTTTTGAGTGTTCGAGTGGTGAATCGCGCCGAAAATTTATCGGGACTAAAACCAATTACCGAAGACGCGGATTACTGTTCCAAGCGATAGCAAGGTACAGTAGTGGTAGGGGAGCGTTTCTTAAGCGTTGAAGCCGAAGGCGCGAGCCACGGTGGAGTTTAAGGAAGTGAGAATGCCGGCATGAGTAACCTAAAAGTCCGATGAGAACTCGGACCCCCGAAAATCCAAGGTTTCCTTGGCAATGAAAGTCAGCCAAGGGTTAGGCGGCCCTAAGGCAATGGCGAAAGCCGCAGCTAATGGACAGTCGGTTAATATTCCGACCCCTGAGCATTTTTGCGAAGGAAGGACGGAGGAAAAAAGGAGGAGCGCATTATTGGTTTTGCGTTGGGAATATAAAGTTCTGTTTACCTGGAAAATCCGGTAAACTGAGTTAAATCTCAAAGAGCGCATATTCCCAAAAGATTAAGTTTTACTTAATCAATTTTTCCGAAGAGCCTTCCGAGAAAAATTTCTAAGCGATAAAAATGTTCAGTCCGTACCGTAAACCGACACAGGTGGGTGAGGCGAGGAGCCTCAGGGGAACGGGTGATTCCTCGTTAAGGAACTCGGCAAAAAAGCGGGCGTAACTTTGGAATAAGCCCTCCGAGCACTCAAGTTTTTGAGTGCTCGGCGCAGCGAAAGTATCCCTGGCGACTGTTTACCAAAAACACAGGTCCCTGCGAACCCGTAAGGGGATGTATAGGGGCTGATGCCTGTCCGATGCCAGAAGGTTAAGCTTGGCGGTCAATTGATTTTTATCAGTTGGCTGACTGAGTTAAGCCCTGGTCAATGACAGCCGTAACTATAAAATAACCGTTGTAGTTATAAAATCTGGCTATATGCGGGAAGTTCTCCTTAATGTTATAGGTACTCATTACGATTAACGTCACCGTAATAGTAAAAAACTTATAACAGAGATAATCCGCAGGAAAGTTTCTGATAGTGATCAAAAACAAAAATATGGTTGATAAAAAGGACCTAAATATGAAATGGTTAAAACAAATTCCGGAAAAGGTTGGCTGGTACTTGAGTGGTTTCTGTGATGGTGAAGGTAGTTTCAATGTTTCTTTACGGCAGAAACACGATTATCGCATAGAATGGCAAATTGTTTTAGCCTTTAATGTCTCACAAAGAGATATTACTAATTTAATTTTATTGAAACGGTATTTAGGATGTGGTAGGTTGCGACACCGCAAAGATGGTGTTCATTACTTTGTAGTTGGGAATTACAAATCAATTATTGAAAGAGTAATACCGTTTTTTAAGAAGTTTTATTTTTTTTCTTCCTCAAAAAAGAAAAATTTTTCTCTTTTTGTACAAATCGCAGAATTAGTTGAGCAGAAAGAACATTTAAATCCAGAAGGGTTCAAAAAAATCGTAGCTCTTCGAGAAAAATTAAATGCAGGAAGAGGCAGAAAGAGAAAACATAATCAAAATGACGTAACCATAAACTATCAGAGATTCCTCAGAGACTATACGCCAGACCGCAGTACTCAATAATTTAAGTACTCGGAAGATATAGTCCGATCTCATAGGCGACTATGAGGATCTCCATAAAAAAATGGAGTGATAACGTGACACGAACGGTTCTAAGGTTAGGAAGCGCTAGCCTTAGTAAAATTCGACTATATGCTGGAAAATCTGGTGTATCCAAGACTACTATGGTATAATGTAACCATAGAATATGGTTAATATTATGCCAAGTAAAAATGTCTTTGGTGCAGATAATCAGCAGGAAAGACTCAAAATCGCTTATTGGATAGTAGGCTTTACTGATGGAGAGGGGTGTTTTTCAATTGCTGTTATAAAGAACAAAACTACTAAATTCGGGACACAAATTTTTCCTGAATTTGTAATTACACAAGGAGAAAAAAGTTTAGTTGCATTAAAAAAAGTTAAAAATTTTTTTGATTGTGGGAATATTTTTGTTAATAGACGATACGATGATCATAACGAAAATTTATATCGTTATTGTGTGCGTTCTTTATATGATTTAGATAAGAAAATAATTCCGTTTTTTGAAGAACATCATCTCCAGACATATAAACGAAATGATTTTTTGATTTTTAAGAAGGTTATAAAATTAATGATAAAGAAAGAACATTTAACTGAAAAAGGAAGAAGAAAAGTACTTATGTTTATCAGTGGAATGAATCATAAGAAGAAGAGATTTTGAGAATCCTCAGAGACCATACGTCGAACCGCAGCACTCAATGATTTGAGTGCTCGGAAGATATAGTCCGAACTCTATGGCGACATAGAGAGGTAAATAAATTTTGCCCTTCCAAAATGGAAGTAACATAATTGAGCGCAATTCCTTGTCAGGTAAGTTCTGACGTGCATGAAAGGTATAACGACTGGGGAACTGTCTCAACGAGGAGCCCGGTGAAAATGCGTGTCCAGCGAAGACGCTGGGTACCCGCAGCAAGACGAACAGACCCTAGGAGCTTTACTGTAGTTTGGTATTGATTTTATTTGCAAGATGCGTAGCGTAGTGGGGAGGCTTTGAAGCCCTGATTTCGGTTGGGGTGGAGCCGCCAATGAAACACCCATCTTTTTGTGAATAAAATCTAACCTTAAAGGCAAAAACTTTAGGGGACAGTGCTTGATGGGCAGTTTTTGTGGGGCGCAATCCTCCTAAAAAGTAACGGAGGAATCTATTAAGGTTGGCTATCCGCCAATGGAAACGGCGGAGGTAGTGTAAAGGCAAAAGCCAGCTTTATAGCAAGGGAGACATCCCGCGCTATTGCGAAAGCAGAGCTTAGTGACCCGATGCGTCGTTGTAGAAGGCGCAAAGACACTGGACAAAAGTTACCCTAGGGATAACAGGCTAGTGGAGCCCGAAAGTCCAAATCGACGGCTCCGCTCGGCACCTCGATGTCGGCTCATCCTATCCTGGCGCTGAAGAAGGTGCCAAGGGTTTGGCTGTTCGCCAATTAAAAGGATACGCGAGCTGGGTTCAAACCGTCGTGAGACAGGTTGGTCTCTATCTGCTGTGGGCGCTCGATACTTGAGGGGAGCTGGTCTTAGTACGAGAGGACTTGACTGGACGAACCTCTGGTGTACCGGTTGTCCTACCAAGGGCATTGCCGGGTAGCTATGTTCGGAAGGGATAAGCGCTGAAAGCATCTAAGCGCGAAGCCCACCCCAAGATTAGGTATCGTGGCTTTAAAAAGCGAGAGATACCTCAAAGACTATGAGGTTGATAGGCTCTAGGTGGAAGTGCTGTAAGGCATTAAGCCGAGGAGTACTAAATTATCGAAGCCACTTTTCCATCTTTAATGAGAAGACAAAATAACTGGGCCCGTGATTTAGCCAAAAATGCTCCACCCGATCCCATTCCGAACTCGGAAGTGAAAGTTTTTGGCGCCGATGATACTCTTTATGGGGAAAGTAGGTTTTGCGGGCCCTTTTTTATTTATTTATTCGTAATCAATTTGTAATTTGTTGATGAACTCTATTTGTAATTCGTTGATGATACTTTAGTAATTTGCTATAATAATTCCAATGGAAAAACGATTGTTTAAACAAGTTATTGTTGGCTTGGTTGTTTCTCTTATCCTTTTTCTAGGAGGTTATCTTATCTATTTAAATAATAAACCTCCAGCCACTTGTTCAGATAATATTAGAAACCAAAAAGAAGAAGATATCGATTGTGGTGGTCCTTGTATTCCTTGTGATTTAAAATACAATCCTCCTTTAGTTTTAGCCGAACAGCCGTATTTTATTTCAAGCGATACAAATAAAATAGACATTGTTTTTAAACTTTTAAACAAAAGTCAGGAGTGGGGAGCAAAAACTTTTTCTTATCAAATTAAGTTAATCGGGCAAAATGGCGAAACTCAAACTTTAACAAAAAGTGATTTTATTCTGCCTTTAGAATTAAAAACAATAATTTTGCCTTTAGTTGATGTTTCTTTTACTCCTTCAAAAATAGAAATAGAAATTGTCAAAGAAAGCATAAGTTGGGAAAAACCCTTGAGTGGCATTAATCTTTCTTTAGGGGACCCGTTTATTTTGTCTAATGTTAGAGTCATCGAACCCCAAACTCCAAAGCAGCAGGAGTTTAATGTCTATATTTTTACCAAAAGTTTAGAATTAAAAATGAAAGACCCGGAAGTGTTTAATCTGCAAAAAGTTTTAGCCCAAGATCCGGAAATTTATCCCGAAGGAAAAATTACCGGTGTTTTTGACAAAGCAACCGAAGCAGCAGTAAAAAGATTTCAGAAAAAATATGGCATTAGAACAACTGGAGAAGTTGGTCCTCAAACCAGAGCAAAATTAAACGAACTCTACGGTCCTTCAGAATTAGAGCCATTTTATTATACTTTTACCAAAACTTTAAAACGCGGTTCAGGAGGAATAGAGGTCATTAATCTTCAAAGGGCTTTAATGATAGATTCAACCGAGCATCCTCGAGGAAATATTTCTGGCGTTTTTGATAAAGCGACTGAAGATGCTTTAAAAGAATTTCAAAAAAGATATGATTTAGAGCCAACCGGTATTGTTGACGCTCCGACCCGCGAAAAACTCAATGAATTGTATTCTACGCCGCCAGAAACAAAACCAATTCTGCCAGAAGATTATTTTGAAAGTTATGAAGCAAGTTTAAGGGTAAAAGGAGATATTTTCAACACCACGCCGTTTAATTACAAAAAAGGGCAGATTGCGGTTGTTTTATGTGATAAGTCAAAAAAGCCAGTTGCCACTGGCGCCGCTCCTTTGGAAAAAATTTATTATAGCCAAACGAATTCCTTTATGATTCAGTGGCAAAAGCCGTTGCCAAAAAATTTATCTGTCTGTGAAAAATCATTGAGCATAAATATTTTAGATAAAGATAATGTTTTTGTTACTTCCTCCTAGATTTTATGTTTAAGAAAGATTATCTTTTGTTTTTTTCGCTTTCGGTAATTATTTGTTTGGGGCTTTTGATTTTATTGAGTTTGTCCTTTACTGAAACACCTCCTTTTACTTCTTTCAAAAAACAACTTTTATTTTTTGCTCTTGGAATAGCAGTATTTTTATTTTTTGCTCATTTAGATTGGCGGATTTTCAATAAATCATTTATTACTTTTTTATATTTTTTTTCTCTTCTTCTTTTGGTTTTAGTTTTGATTTTCGGCACGAGAATAAAAGGAAGCGCTGGCTGGTTTAGCTTGGGCGCTTTTCATTTTCAGCCAACGGAAATTACAAAAATTATTCTAATTCTGATTTTAGCCAGTTTTCTTTCTTCAAAGCATTTGGAACTTTGGCAATTTCAAAACTTGTTTAAGACCGCAGTTTTTGTTTCTTTACCAGCCTTTCTTTTGGTTCTCCAGCCAGATTTAGGCGGCGCTTTGGTCTTAGTGGCAATTTGGTTTTTTATGATTCTGATTGGCGGTATTAGACCAAACCAAGTTTTTCTTCTTATTGGTATTTTTCTCATTGGTTCAGTTTTAATTTGGACTTTCGCTTTAAAAGATTATCAGCGAAACCGAATAATTAATTTTTTAAATCCTTCTCACGATCCCCTTGGCATTGGCTATAATCGCGAACAATCTCTAATTGCCATTGGCTCTGGTAGAATTTTTGGCAAGGGATTAGGTTGGGGAACCCAAACCCATTTGCGTTTTCTGCCTTTGGCAAAAACAGATTTTATTTTTGCGGCTTTAGGTGAAGAATTGGGACTGGTTGGTGTTTCCTTGCTTTTAGGGGCTTTTTTAGTTTTTATTTACCGCTTAATTTATTGGGCAAATGTTTTTAACGATAATTTTTCCAAACTTTTTACCATTGGTTTTGCTTTAAAAATTTTAATTGAGGTTTTTATTAATATTGGGATGAATATCGGCATTCTTCCGATTATTGGCATTGCTCTGCCATTTGTTTCTTTGGGCGGTTCCCACCTTTTAGCCGACTTCTTTGCTTTAGGAATTATTTTTAGCCGAATTAATCACCCTGCCTAATTTAAAATGTCTAAAACATCTTTAATTTTATTTATTCTCGCTTTAAGTTTGGTTTTTCTTTATTTTGTTTCAATTTCTTTTCCTTATCCTAATTCTGTCAATTCAAAGGAAGTTAGTTTTTCTATTAAAAAAGGAGAGAATAGTTCAGAAATAGCCGAAAATTTATTTAAGCAAAAAATTATTTTTTCTCCTCTTTTGTTTAAATTTTATTTAAGAGTCAACCAATTGGAAAAAGAAATTAAAGCCGGCACTTATTCAATTAATTTGCCAATCACGCTTAAACAATTAAGCCAACTGATAACTGAAAATCACTCAAACGACATCTTTTTAATAAAAGAGGGCGACACACTGAAAGAGATAGAGAGAAATTTAAAAGCAAAAGAAATTTTAAAAGAAGATGAAAGTTTGGATGTGTTTGTTCTGGAAGATTTTAAAGACTTGTTGAAAGGAATAGACTTAGAAAATTATTGGGATAAACCGCTGGAAGGCTTTCTTTATCCTGATTCTTATCATTTAGTCAAAGGCACATCCCCAAAAGAAATAGCCGAGATTTTTTTAACTAATTTTGTAAAACAAATAAATGGCGAAATCAATCAAAAAACAAAGCAGCAAAATAAAGATTTTTACGAGGTTTTAGTCATTGCCTCTTTAATAGAAAAAGAAGTTCAAACTATTCAAGATAAAAAAATGGTGGCCGATATTCTTTTAAGGCGGCTAAAGCAAGAGATGCCTTTGCAAGTTGATGCCAGTATCTGCTATGCTAATTACAGAACATTTAATGATTGCAAGTTGACAGTTGATTCTTTTAAAATAGATTCGCCTTTTAATCTTTATCTTTATAAAGGTTTACCACCCCAACCAATTTCCAATCCTTCAAAAGAAACCATTTTAGCGGTTATAGAACCTCTTAAAAACGACTATTGGTATTATTTAACTGACCGCAAAACTGGTCAGACGATTTTTTCCAAAACCTATAAAGAGCATCAATTGGCTCGGGAGAAATACTTAAGATAGATAACTTTTTAATAATTATGTGTGGCATTGCTGGTATTTACATTGTCAATAATCCTTTAACAGTCAAAGAAGAAACATTGGTTTCAATGCGCGATTCTTTGATTAGCCGCGGTCCAGATGACAAAGGTCTGTATATTTCCAAAGACAAAAAGTTAGGTTTAGGCTTTCGCCGGCTTTCAATTATTGATTTGTCAAAAAAAGGCAATCAGCCAATGTCAAACGAAGATAAATCAATTTATCTCGTTTTTAATGGTGAAATTTATAATTTTCAAGAATTAAAAGAAGATTTAATTATCAAAGGCCATCACTTTAAATCAAGAACCGACAGCGAGGTTATTATTCATTTATACGAAGAAAAAAGAGAAAAGTGTCTCGATGATTTAAATGGAATGTTTGCTTTTGTTATTTGGGACGAGAAACAAAAAAAACTTTTTGCTGCCAGAGACAGAATTGGCATCAAGCCATTTTATTACTACTTTAAAGACGGAATTTTTCTTTTCGGTTCTGAAATTAAGGCTATTTTAAAAAATCCCCTTGTCAAACGCGAACCAGATTTAGAAGGTATTTCTCATTATTTGACTTTTGCTTCAACTCCGGCGCCTTTTACTTTATTTAAAGATATCAAAAAACTTCCAGCTGCCCACTACTTAACTTTAGATAATGTCGGTCATTTAGAAACCAAGAGATACTGGAGTTCCATACAGAATACAGAATACAGAATACCAGATGCAGAAAATAAAGAAGAATTTTATATCCAGAAAATTCGTTCTTTGCTCGAGGATTCCATTCAAAAACAAATGGTTTCAGACGTGCCTTTTGGCTGTTTTCTTTCCGGCGGAATAGATTCTTCAACCAATGCGGTTTTAATGTCAAAAGCAATGGGAAAACCAGTGGAAACTTTTTCCATTTCTTATAAAGATTATCCAGAATTTGATGAATTCAAGTATTCAAGAAAAATAAATGAATTGTTAAAGGCAAAAAGCCACGAAGCAAGAGTTGGACCAGAAGAATTTTTAGATTGGATAGATAAGATGGCAGATTACAGCGACGACCCAAATGGCGACTGGGTTTGTTTCCCGGTCCACTATTTAGCCAAAATGTTTAAAGAAGACGGCGTCAAAATGGGTCAAGTAGGTGAGGGTTCAGATGAATTGTTTAATGGCTATGACAGGGATTTAGTTTATTTTAAATTCTGGAAAAAATTCTGGCGATATTTAGAAAAACTCCCGAAATTTATCAAAATAATTCCTTATGCCATTTCAAAACTTCTGCCAAAACACACTGCCACTTTCCCAAAAGAATTGCTTCGCCGTTTATCTTACAATAAACATTTGTTTTACGGCGGAGCAAATGCTTTTACTTCTTATGACAAACAATTTTTATTAAGCGCTTCTTTTAAAAAACAAATCCCTTATGATATTTCCGATAAAGTAGTCGAAGATATCTATCAAGAGATACAGAATATCCGCCTTGATTTTCTCCAGCAATCTCTTTATTTAGAATTAAACCTTCGCTTGCCA
>ERZ795060.3980-NODE-3980-length-12980-cov-4.818182_pt1 | contig 12980 bp, 8 predicted proteins | sample MGYA00375144_ERZ795060 | MGnify/ENA primary metagenome ERZ795060 (study PRJEB30189, sample SAMN05720157) | activated sludge metagenome | isolation source: anaerobic digester from wastewater treatment plant | place: Japan | collected 2015-05-15 ... | reverse complement strand
AGGGTCAGTAGTTGGTATAGCTGATAATAATGCCTGAGTATAAGGATGCATCATGTTTTCAAATATTTCTTCAGTATCAGCTAATTCTACAATATTCCCCAAATACATGACTCCAACTCTATCGCTGATATATCTAATGACACTCAAATCATGGCTAATAAACATATAAGTTAGATTCTCTTGCTCTTTCAAGTCTATCAAAAGATTTATTATTTGCGATTGTATGGATACATCTAGTGCAGATACAGCCTCGTCACAGACGATAAACTTAGGATTTAATGCAACTGATCTTGCAATGCCGATTCTCTGTCTTTGTCCACCAGAAAATTGATGAGGATATCTATGAACAAAATAAGGTGCTAACCCACATTTTTCCATAGTTGATAAAATGTATTTCTGCGTTTCCTCGCTATTTTTAGGGAACATATTGTGAGCATACAAGCCCTCTGAAATAATTTGTCCTACAGTTAATCTAGGATTTAGAGAAGAATAGGGATCTTGGAATATGAGTTGCAAGTCTTTTCTTAGTCTTCTCATTTCCTCTTCTTCTAATTTTGCTAAATTTATCCCATCATCTTTTTTACTCTCGTACTTTTCAAAATCTGGATGCTCTCTATACCTATCTTTTAATTTGTCAACTTCTAACTCAAAATCAGCTATAGTCTTTTCTTTCTTTGCTAGTTCCTTCTTTAGTTCTTCTATTTTACTATTCTGGCTATCAATTGACTTTCCCTTGTTTTTTAGTTCATCAGATTCAATTTGTAATTTCTTTATCTCGTCTCTTATCTCTTTCGCCTGTATTTTTACTTCATATTGGCTTGTTAACACTTTAGAAATCTCTGAAAAATCATCAGCTACTAAAAAACCTCCAACGAGTTCAACAATATCAAGATATTTGTTTCTCGCTTTTTTCTCTGATTCTCGATATTTTTCAAGAGCTTTGTACTTTTCATTTCCATCGGTTAGTTTTTCATAGTTTTCTTTGTCTTCGTTCTCTCTGTGTCTAAGCTGATGGAGTTCTTTAACTTCTTTATCTAAATTCTTATAAACTTCCAAAACATATTTGGGTGTTATATCATCAATGCTTCTTCCATAATATAATGTCCTTCCGTCTGTTTGTTCATACAATTGGAGTAAAGTTCTTCCTAGTGTGGACTTTCCACAACCGCTCTCTCCAACTAGTCCAAAAGTTTCTCCTTCATAAATATCCAAAGTTACATCCTCATTGGCTCTAACAAACAAATGCTCAGGACTAAAGAAAGTTCCTTTTTTAACTGGAAAATACTGCTTTAAGTTTTCGACTCTTATTAATACTTTTTTACCATCTTTTATTTTAGGCATTCGCTCTCACCCCTTTCTGTGGATAAAAGCATCTAATTTGATGATCATTTTCTATTGTGTGAAGTTCGGGTTCTTCATTGTTGCATTTATCAGTAGCATATTTACATCTCGGTGCAAACTTGCATCCTTTTGGTAAGTCCAATGGATGTGGCACCGAACCGGGAATAGCTTCTAGCCTTTTACCTTTTTCTGTATCCAATCTTGGTATAGAATACATCAATCCTTCAGTATAAGGATGCATGTATTTACTTATATCCGCAAAAATTGTTCTTCTTGGAGCTTTTTCTACAACTTGGCCGCAATACATTACAGCTACATCATCAGCCATTTGATTTATTACTCCCAAGTCATGGGTAATAAATAAAATCGATGTGCCTATTTTTGACTTAAGTTCATTCATTAGTTTCAGTATCTGCGCTTGTATTGTTACATCGAGAGCTGTGGTAGGTTCATCTGCAATTAACAATTTTGGCATGCAAGCTAATGCCATCGCTATCATTACTCTTTGTCTCATACCGCCTGACAATTGATGAGGATATTGTTTTGCTACTGATTCAGGGTTGGGTATTTTTACTAAAGAAAGCATGTTAACTACTTCTTTGTTAGCTTCCTTTTTATTCATTTTTTGGTGAATCATGAAAGGCTCTGCTACTTGCCTTTCTATAGTAAAGACTGGATTTAAAGAGGTCATTGGTTCTTGAAAAATAACAGAGATATCATTCCCTCTTATATGAGTCATTTCTCTAATAGGTACATCTGCTAAATTTTTACCATCAAATATAATTTTTCCACTTTCTATATAACCATTACCATCCAATAACTTGATAATGCTCATTGCAGATACACTTTTCCCACTTCCAGATTCGCCAACAAGCCCTAAAGTTCTTCCTTGATCTATTGAATAAGTTACACCATTTACTGCTTTTACTATGCCTCTTTTTGTTTTAAAAAATGTGTGAAGATCTCTAATTTCTAATAGTGCCATCTATTCTTCCCCCTAACGTTCTTGAGATTTAGGGTCAATCGCATCTCTTAATCCATCACCAATTAAGTTAATGCAAATAACGCATACACCTAAAATAATGGAAGCAAATACCCATCTCCACCAGTAATTTTGAATAACTATACTATTGTTAGCACCATATAGCATATTTCCCCATGTTGGCTGAGGAGCTTGTACCCCAAATCCAAGGTAGGATAAAGTAGCTTCTGTAAGCATACTAGTTGCAAAATCTAAAGTTGCAGAAACAATTATTACAGAAACAACATTTGGTAATATATGTTTAAAAATGATACTCACTTGCTTTATACCAACTGATTTAGCAGCAGTAACATATTCTTGTTCTCTAATCGATAGTATTTGAGCTCTAACAAGTCTTTGTAATCCTGGCCATGATAAAAGTCCTAAGATTACCATGATCAAAAATACTCTTTGATTTGGAGGTATTTTATTGCCAATCAGTGAAGACAATATCATCGCAAATGGTAAGAAAGGTAATGAAGAAACCATTTCTGAAATTCTTTGCAGTACCATATCTACTTTTCCTCCGACAAATCCAGAAACGCTTCCCACAACAATGCCAATGATAGTTGATATTATAACAGCAACCGCTCCAATAAAGACTGACATCCTCCCACCGTTTATTAATCTAGAAAAAATATCTCTCCCAAGCTCATCAGTGCCCAAAAGATATCCCTTTAATCCCCAAGTATGAAGATTGTTATTTTCATCAATTGCATAATTTTGATAAGAGTCAATAAAATAGCTTACAACCTTTACATCTTTTAGCTCTGATGGAACTTCTGTTTGTTTATAATTATTAGCTCCCCAAGAAACAATTCTTCCACTTTCAGTCAGTGCTGTATAGTGGTATCTTCCCCCTTGAATAGAAATAATTTTTTCGTCTAATTCTGGAGGATTCCCTTCTCCATTAGTTGAAATGTTCCCCCATACAAAAACTTTTCCATTTTCATTGACAGCAGCTACAGTGCTTGCAGTTGTCCCTATATCTACTATTTTCCCCATATTTTCAGGAATCCTAGTATATGCGTTTTGTTGATTGCCTAGATATACTACTTCTCCTGATTTAGTTAATCCAATAACTCCATCAGACGTAGTAGCAACTTTATCAATTTGCCCTTGATATGGATTCATCTCATTATAATCATTGTTCATTGAATTTCCAAAATAATACACATATCCATCTTCAGTGACTACTACAGAAGATTGATAACCTGCTTCAATTTGTTTTATATTAGTGAGGTTCTCAACTTCATAAGTAGGGGTAGATTGCCTTTGCCTATTATTGCCTGAAAAGAATAATTTGCCATCTTCATTTAAAAAGATAATATGATCAAACCCGGCAGAAACTTGAACTATTTTCCCCATATCTTCCGGTATATTTGCAACATCTAAAGCTGATGATATTTTCGTTTTTCCCCATATATATACATCTCCATTGTTTGAAATGCCAACAGAAAAAGTTGGTCCAATAGAGATTTGCTTTATATTCCCCTGAAGTTCTTCAGGTACATCCATCATATCTAGCCCAGGTGCTACGTTTATTTGAGAAACTTCAGAAAAAGATGTAGTAATTGGAAATATAAATGGTCCGATTAAGACAATTAAAAGTATAATAGAAAACCCTATTAAGCCCGTCATAGCTACTTTATTATCTTTAAAGTTCGATATTATAGTTCTGAAAGGGCTTTGGACTAGTTCTTCTTCATATATTGACATGTCACTTTTCCCGCCAAATAATCTCTTAAGGAGGGAAGGCTTTTTTTTCTTTTGATTTGTATCTTTTGACATAGTTCTCCTCCTTATTTATTTACTCTAACTCTCGGATCGACTACACCATAGCTTAAATCAGATAGTAAGTTCCCAAGTAGAGCAAGAATTATATAAAATAATTGGATTGCCATTGCTACATTATAATCTTGATTAGTCAAAGCTGATATATAAAAGTCTCCCATACCTTTTAGGTTAAACATCCTTTCAATTACGAGTGAGCCAGCAAATACACTCATAAGCCAACTTATAATCAAGGTTATGACAGGAAGTAATGCATTTCTCCAAGCATGGGAAAATATAACCACTCTTTCTTTTAAACCTTTAGCTCTTGCAGTCCTTATGTAGTCCATACTTAGTGCGTCTATCATTGCTGCTCTTACATATCTTGTTAATCCTCCTAATGATCCGACTGTCAGTACTCCTAATGGAAGTGCTAAATGATACATAGTGTCTTTAAACTCTTCCCATGCAGTACCTGAGAAGTTTGGAGTATTAAGTCCACTAACTGGGAACCATCCCAATCTTACTGCAAAAAGATATATAAATAATAGTGCAATTATAAAAACTGGAATGCTATATCCAACAATCGTCAATACTTGCACTGATTTGTCAAATATTGAATTTTTCTTAACAGCCGTAAATATACCAAGTGGTATAGTTATAGCTAAAGTAATGATTATTGAAAATATATTAATAAAAACCGTAATTTTCATTGGACTCACGATTACTTCTCTGACAGGTGCTTTGTATATGGATGACATACCAAAATCCCCTTGAAGAACTCCACTCATCCATTTTGCATATCTAATAGGCATAGGATCGTCAAGTCCTAACCTTTCTCTTGCTAATTGATATCTGTATTGATACTCTTCTGCAGTTAGTTTGTTTCTTAAAGGTTCTAATTCAGCTCTAGCTGGATCCCCTGGAATCAAATTGTACAAAAAGAAGAGTGCAATAGACATGATAAAAAATACTAATATCATATACATAATTCTCTTTCCTACGTACTTTATCATTTTTTCCCCGCCTTAAATAAAATTTTATCAAATCGTAGTATCATAGAATTTATAGGTTTACATTGGTAAATTATATTTTTAGATTAAGAAATAGGGGTAACCCCCTATTTCTTAAATAAATATTAAATTTTTAGTCAAATTATTCAGTTACATAAGAGTATAGTATTGCCTTAGAAATTTCGACTAATGAATTTATGTTGTAATCTTTTAATTTTTCATTGTAGAAATCATGGTAAATATTTGAATACAATGGAACATCTGGCAATAAATAATTCCATCTTTCTGCAAATGCTACAAACTTTTGTTTGAAAGTTTCTCTGTCTTCAGGGTCAACTTTTACCATTTCTTTAGACAATCTATCTAGCTCTTCATCTAAAATAAAGTTTGTATTGTAGCCTTGCTCAAACATTACTGGATCAGTTGTATATGTTGTTGATTGATCATATACAGGAGTGTAATTAGTTGCTAAGTTAAACATATGATATGTTGGCACTCCGTATTTTGCACCTTGAGTTGGATCCCTGTATAGATAATTCAACAATTCAGTAAATGTCATTACAGTTTGATTTATTTGAATACCAGCAGCTGCTAAATCTGGATTTTCTTGCAATTTAACTACTAGCAAATCAGAAACTGCATTTTGTTCACTTGATGCCCATTCAATGATTAATGGCATTAAAGTACCATCATCCATTTTCTTATATCTAATTCCTGATTCATATGGATTCCCATTTGCATCAAGATTGAATCCAGCTTGGTCTAACAATTCTTTTGCTGATTCAAGGCTGTATGGATATTGATTTAATTTTTGATTTAATTCTGCTTTAGTTTCTTGATAGAACCACATTGATTCTCCATAAGGGCCATTTACAACTGATCCAAATCCACCAGTAAATGCTTTAGCGAAGTCATTTCTATCAATTAAGTGTGCTATTGCTTGTCTAACTTCAACAAATTGAGTTGGACCATGATCGCATTGGAATTGAATTTTTCCATAGCCTGAACGTGGATAATCAGTGTATGCAAATCCGCCTTTTTCAACTAAATCAAGTCCTGCATTTATTTCGTCTCCACTTGCCATACCAGATAGCAAATCTACAGAGCCTGTAGACAACTCGTCAAATGCAGTTTCTTGATTAACTTTTTTATAAATAACAGTTTGAATTAAAGGTTTTTGACCTGTGTAATCACCAGGGAAGTTTGGATTTACTTCCAAAACTGCTGTTTTAGCAGCTTCGTCATAGCTCTTTAGTACATATGGTCCAGTTGAAGGTCTAGGTACTTCTCTTCTTGCTAAATTGAGTCTTTCTTCAAAGTTTTCTTTTGTAAAGTTTTCTGAGAGATATGCACCATTGCCATCATCTTTTACTTCAACAGTTTCATCTGTCCAGAATGAAAGTTTAGTTGGTTCGACTTTTGCTAAGTAAAGTTCAAAGAAATATGGCACGTTTTCAGCAGCTATAGTAACGGCAAATGTCTTATCATCAATTAGGTTAACCCCTGGGAACTCTTTTGTTGCTCCAGTTGAGTATTCTTTCCATCCCTTTAAGTAATAACCATAGTCATTATTTGCTCCCATTTCCCCTATTACTGAAGATGACCATAAAAGAACGCTAGCAACATAGTCTTTTGCAGTAATTGGAGTACCATCATCATACATTAGTCCATCTTTAATTGTCCAAGTGTAAGTCTTTGATCCGTCATCGTTTACAGTGGTTTCGTATTTTTCTACAACAGTTTCATTTACTAGATATTCGCCTTCAAATGTCATGTCTACAGTCGATAGAGCTGTTATGAAATTGTAAATATCATAATCTGCTGCATTGTTTTGCCAATATGGAACCCAGTCCCCTGACAATTCTGTAGTGTTACCAATAGTCAACTTGCCTGTAGGGCTAGTTGGTTTCTCGCCAGTTGGTTCTTCTGTAGTCGGTTCTTCTGGTGTTGTCGGCTCATTTTTGCTAGTACAGCCAGCCAACAATGTAAGTACCATTGTGAATACCAAGAGCAATACTATACCTTTTCTCTTCATGAAATTTCCCCCTTTGTTTTTTTTTACCACTGAATTACCTATTTTGAGTCTCGAAAGAATATTCTGACCAATTTAGGTATTAATGAGATTATATATTAAACTTTATATAATTTCAATAAGTTTTTAATTTATATAATTATTTGAATATTATCGATATTTTATAATACTTTAAAGCTAATAATCATTAAAGCTTTATTTTAGGATAAAACAATGCTAAAGTTCCAGGACCAGAATGTGCCCCAATAGTTGCACCTATCATATTTATGATAAAGTTCTTAGCATTGTACCTTTCTTCAATCAATTCCTTTAATTTAATAGCACCCTCGAGATCATCGCCATGAGTAATACAAATAGTCGCATCTGTAAAATCTTTATCTATGCTTCTTTCTTCCATCAATTCCACCATTCTTGTAAAGACTTTGTTTTTCCCCCTGATTTTTTCTAATGGAATAAGTTTTCCCTCTTTAACTTCAAGTATAGGTTTTATATTAAGCATACCACCTAATACAGCAGATGTTCTAGAAACTCTACCTCCCCTGTATAAATACTCAATATCATCAACAGTGAAGATATGGTCAATAGATTTTTTTGCCAATTCAACTCTATCTAGTATTTCACCTACATCTTTCCCTGATTTTGCAAACTTCGCAGCTTCCAATACAATAAGTCCAAATCCCCCTGATGCAGCTAGAGTATCTACAACTTCTATTTTTGCATCTGGATATTTTATCAAGACATTGTCCCTTGCTATTACACTTGATTGATAGGTTGCAGATAGTTCTGAAGAAAACCCAACATATACGACTGGTATACCTTGTTTTGCATATTCTTCAAACTTTTCTTCAAATGCAATTGGTGTAACCTGGGCGGTTTTAAAAACTTCCTTATTCCTCATCCCGTCATAGATAACTTTAGGCGATATGTCAATTTTATCTCTATACTCTCTGTCATCTTTAATTATAGTCATTGGCAATACGTCTATATCGTACTCTCTGATTATTTCTTCTGTTAAATCGCTTGCTGAATCTGTTAATATCTTTACTTTCATAATAACGCCTCCATTTTCTTTATACTTCCTTATATAATATAAAAAAAGCTATACTTATACAATAGACTGATATAAAATAAATGTGGGAGGGATGAAATTGCAAAATTTAACAGAACGTTTTTTAAATTATGTAAAATTTGAAACTACATCAGATGAAAATTCACCTACTTGTCCTAGTACTAAAAATCAAATGGAGTTCGCCAAAAGAATTGCCGCTGAATTAAAAGAAATAGGACTAGTGGAAGTAGAAGTGGATGAAAACGGCTATGTTATGGCCACTTGTCCTGCAAATACTACGAGGGATTTACCTGTAATAGGCTTTATTGCCCATATGGATACTAGCCCAGACATGTCAGGAAAAAATGTTAATCCAAAGATCATTAAAAACTATGATGGAAATGATATCATACTAAATGAAGAAGCAGGTATAGTATTATCTCCTTCAGATTTTCCTGAACTGTTAGAAAATAAAGGGTTAGATTTGATAACTACAGATGGGACAACTCTTCTTGGAGCAGATGATAAAGCAGGAATAGCTGAAATAATTACTGCTATGGAGTATTTAATCTCTCATCCTGAGCTTCCACATGGTAAAATAAGAATTGCTTTTACACCAGATGAAGAAATAGGAAGAGGAGCAGATTTATTCGATGTAAAAAAATTTGGAGCTTCCTTTGCTTACACGCTTGACGGAGGACCTATTGGAGAATTAGAGTATGAGAACTTCAATGCAGCTAGTGCAAAAATAACAATACAAGGGAGAAATGTCCATCCCGGTAGTGCAAAAGGAAAAATGGTCAATTCAGCTTTAATAGCTATGGAATTGAATTCTATGCTTCCTGTTAACGAAAGACCTGAATACACTGAAAAATACGAAGGTTTCTATCATTTGACAAATATAAATGGCACAGTTGAAAACACTACCATTTCTTATATCATAAGAGACCATTCTAGAGAATTGTTTGAAAACAAAAAGAGATTACTGCAAGAAATCGTTGATTTCTTAAATAAGAAATATGGTGATATAATCACTTTAGAGCTAAAAGATTCATACTATAACATGAAAGAAATGATTGAATCAAAGATGTTTATAGTTGATCTTGCAAAAGAAGCGATGGAGAATATTGGAATAACACCAAAAATTCAACCAATTAGAGGTGGCACCGATGGAGCTAGGTTGTCTTTCATGGGATTGCCTTGCCCAAATATATTTACAGGTGGATTCAATTTCCATGGTAAGTATGAATATATCCCAATTCAAAGCATGGAAAAAGCAGTTGAAACTGTCTTAGAAATAATAAGATTATCAAACGAAAAATTTTAATAAATATTATAAAGCTCAGCGATTGCTGAGCTTTATAATATTGGTGAAAGTAATCTCGAAAAAGATTCTTTTATTTTTATAATATTTGATCTATTGTTATATTCTTCTAATGTCATTTCTTTACAATTATCAATATCGTCTATGAATCTTTTAGTTAACTTTGCATTTATATCTCTATCGTAAATAAAAGCATTAATTTCAAAATTTAACTTAAAACTTCTTATATCAAGGTTAGCTGTCCCAACAGATGAAACAAAATCATCCATTATTAGTACTTTTGAATGTAAAAAACCCTTTTGATAAGTATAAAATTTAACACCTGCTTCCAAGAGCTCTCCCATATAACTTGTACCAGCCCAGTATACAAAAGGATGATCTGGCTTGTTAGGTACCATTACACGCACATCTACTCCAGAAAGGCTTGCAATTTTTAGGGCTTCAAATATACTATCATCTGGTATAAAATAAGGAGATTCAATATATAATTTATATTTTGCATTAGAGATCATTTTAAAATATCCATCTTTTATGCCGGGCCATTTAGAGTCTGGACCACTGCTAACTATTTGAATTCCTGTTTTAGAACTATCAGGATTGTCTATATATGTCTGACAACCTTTGAGTTCTTTTTTTGTAGCAAATCTCCAATCAACAAAAAATTGCCACAATACAAAACTAATTGCTTCTCCTCTTAGCTTAATGTGAGTATCTCTCCAATTGCCAAATTTTTTAGATAAACCTAAATACTCATCTCCAACATTAAATCCTCCTAAAAAAGCTTCTTTCCCGTCTATTATACAAATCTTTCTATGATTTCTATAATTTACTCTAGTGTTAATATAGGGAATAATTGATGGGAAGAAAAAAGCAACTTCTCCTCCTGCTTGTTTTAATGGCTCCAGAGATTTCTTCGCTAATTTTCTTCCACCCATGCCGTCAACTAACAATTTCACTTCAATTCCTTCACTAGCTTTTTGTGTCAATATATCTAGAAATTCGCTGCCAATATGGTCGCTTTTAAATATATAATACTCAATATAAATATAATTTTTAGCTTTTTTGATGCTTTCAAAGAGTTCTTTAAATTTATCATTTCCATTAAAAATTAATTCCACATCATTATGATAAGTGAATATCGACTTATCTCCTTTTAAATGCAAATTAATGATGTCTTCGTATATGAAGTATTCAGAATTTTCTTCTCTAAATTCTTTAGAGCTAAATAGTTTTTCTTGTTCCTTGACCATTTCATCAAAGCAGTCATCTTCGTCTGCTTTCATTTTGAATGTCTTTTTCTTTGATAGATCTTGTCCAATGATTAGATAAAAAAGAAAACCTACAACAGGCAAGAAGAACAACACCATCAGCCATAACCATGTAGATGTTGGATTCTTTCTTTCAAAGATAACCAATATCACTGCAAGTATTAAATTAACCCAAAATAGATTTGAAAATATCAAAAAATAAGCTGATGCGAAATCGTTCATAAATGCACCTCAAATATTAATTACTTTTTAGATTTATATCTTAAATTTGAATTGAGTATTCTCTTTCTAATTCTAAAATTCTTAGGTGTTACTTCGATTAATTCGTCATTTTCAATAAACTCCAGAGCTTCCTCCAAAGTTAAGAATTTAGCTGGTGATAATCTGAGTGCTTCATCAGAACCAGCAGCTCTGATATTTGATTGTTGTTTTTTCCTTGTAACATTAACTTCTATATCTAAGCCTTTAGGGTTTGATCCAACTACCATCCCTTCGTATACTTCTGTTCCAGGTGTTATAAAAAGAATTCCTCTATCCTGAGCTTGATATAAACCATAAGCAGTAGCTTCTCCAGTCTCAAATGCAATCAGCGACCCAACTTTTCTCTTTGGAATATCGCCTTTATATGGCTCATATCCTTCAAAGATTGAATTCAAAATGCCATTTCCTTTAGTGTCACTTAGAAATTCTTGTCTATATCCAATTAAACCCCTAGCCGGAATCAAAAACTCTAACCTTGAATATCCAGACGAATTGTCCGATATGCTGACTAATTCTCCTTTTCGTTGCCCGAGTTTTTCAATTACAATCCCTATGAATTCAGCACTCACATCTATTATTACCCTTTCAATAGGTTCATACTTTTTCCCATTTATTATCTTATATAAGACTTCTGGCTTTGAAACTTGAAACTCATAGCCTTCTCGCCTCATATTTTCAATCAATACAGAAAGATGCAGCTCCCCTCTTCCAGATACTTTAAAAGCATCTGTACTATCTGTTTCTTCTACTCGTAAGCTCACATCAGTTTGTAATTCTTTAAACAATCTATTTCTAAGTTGTCTTGAAGTCACAAATTGCCCTTCCCGTCCAGCAAATGGACTGTCATTGACACTAAAAGTCATGGAAAGAGTGGGTTCAGATATTTTAACAAATGGTAAAGCTTCTACCTCTTCAACATCACATATTGTATCTCCTACTTCGATATCTGAAGGGCCTGTAATAGCCACTATACTTCCAAACTTTGCACTTTCAACCTCGACTTTGTTTAAACCTTGAAATTCATAAAGCTTTGATATCTTTGCTTTCTCTTTTTTTTCAGGATGTGCATAATTTACTACGAAAATCTCTTGATTTGTTCTCAGTTCTCCTCTTTCTATTTTACCAATTCCTATTCTTCCCTGATAGTCATTATAATCAATTGTTGATATCAAAACTTGCCCTTTCCCATTCTCATCACCTTCAGGAGCTGGGATGAAGTTTATGATAGTTTCAAACAAGTCTTTCATGTCTTCTTTTGGATTATTTATATCTAAAGTAGCAGTACCTTGTTTTGCAGAAATAAATACAAACGGTACTTCTAATTGTTTATCATCTGCACCTAATTCTATAAATAAATCTAATATCTCATCAATAACTTCATCGGGCCTTGCATCTTGTCTGTCTATTTTATTAATAGCCACAATTACAGGTAATTTTAATTCCAATGCTTTTTTTAATACGAACTTTGTCTGAGGCATTGGCCCTTCAAAAGCATCAACGAGTAATACTACTCCATTGACCATTTTTAGTACTCTCTCTACTTCTCCACCAAAGTCGGCATGCCCAGGAGTATCCACAATATTTATCTTTGTACCATTGTAAATAACAGCAGTGTTCTTTGATAAAATGGTTATTCCTCTTTCTCTCTCAATGTCGTTTGAGTCCATAACTCTTTCCTCAACTACCTGATTTTGTCTAAATACTCCAGATTGTCTCAATAAGCTATCTACCAAAGTAGTCTTGCCATGATCAACATGAGCTATTATAGCAATATTTCTAATGTCTTCTCTTTTCATATATTACATTTCCTTCCTAAAAGTTCTTATAAAATTATTTATTCTCAACCTTAATAGTTTACCATAAATATATAATAATTTAAACCTAAATTTGATTAAATTA
>ERZ795060.3973-NODE-3973-length-12994-cov-5.233712_pt1 | contig 12994 bp, 30 predicted proteins | sample MGYA00375144_ERZ795060 | MGnify/ENA primary metagenome ERZ795060 (study PRJEB30189, sample SAMN05720157) | activated sludge metagenome | isolation source: anaerobic digester from wastewater treatment plant | place: Japan | collected 2015-05-15 ... | reverse complement strand
TACCAATCATCCATTTTAATTTCTGAATCATCCACTACTACATAGTGGTCATCTGTTAGTTTTATTAGTTTCATAAGTTTTCTTTTGGTTTTGCATTAAGAAAGATCTTCATAGTCCGGCCATCATCCTGCATGCTGATATCCATTGTGTGGAAGTCATTTATGTCTTTGTATAGAACTAGTATTCTACCAGCAGGCATACCATTGTCAGCATGATTGATAACTTCTATCCTTGTTATCTTAGACTCATCTATCTCTATCATACTATTCTATCTTAGCTGTGAGTCCTTGCTCTAGCAAGGCTTCACATACTGGTTTAAGTTTATCATAAGATCCATTTTTTACACCAGTTCTACCATTATAATGTATTAGTAGTGCACACTGTTCTGCTTGCACAGGATTGTGCTCACAGTACTTGATAAAGCACTCTATCACATGTTGGAAAGAGTTTACATCATCATTGTACACTACTATACATTTTGTTGGTTCTACCAGTTCTTTTATGGCTGCATCCAGTTGTATGTCTATTTCTGGTTCAGCTACTTCTGTGTTTAGAAATATTCTTTTGTCCATGTTATTTTACTCTGGTCATAATCTTCAAGGGCATTTTTTACCCATGTTTCATCTACAGTGTCTTTATAGCAAAGTATGTGGATAGTAGACTTTTCTTTAGGGTTAAGTCTCATCAACCGGCCTATCCTCTGAGAAGCTTTTCTTTCATTACCATATGCATGCATTATGATACCAGTCCGCAAGTTAGGAATATTTACACCCTCATTAAGTTGTAATACACAGGCTAGGTCTAGTATATCTCCTCTCTTAAATCTTTCTAAGTTTTCTTCTGAGTCCGGGTTACCACTGTGATAAGTTAGTATCCCAAACTTTTCTGCCTGCTCTTGTGTATTAGCAAATAAGATTGTCTTGTTATGCATAGTATCTAAAAGCCTTTTGGCATAATGCTCTTTACTACCAAAACTCATCAGTGCCTTCATCCTTTGTATACTTACTATCTGCTTCTCCTTCATGTTTTGTGCTGAAGATACTCTCTTTGTCCAATAGTTGTAGTTGTCTTGTTCTGAAGTCAACCATTTTTTTGGTTCTTTACCAGTCCACATATTCTTTGCAGTAGAAAGCTTTAACTCATGCACTATAATGTGATAATCATTTAGGATCTTGTCCTCTACAGCATCATCCGTAATATAGTTGTATACTACAGGAATGTGTGCATTAAACAGCCTTCCCCTTAGAGAGTGCTGAAATTTTGGTGGGGTACCTGTTAATCCTATTTTGATTCCTTTATATGCATTTAACCATTCTGCATGTGATTCTAATAAGCTGTGAGCTTCATCTAAATATACAGCATCATAGTGTAATTGTTGTTTTGGTAGAGAAAGATAGGTTGTAAATGTTATCCTATCTAGCAGATAATCAAATCCAAACTTCTTAGCATCATCAATCCAACTCTGAAATATAGATTTCTTTGGTGCAACTACTAAGAAGAAGGATGTATCTGTATAGTGTAGATCCATATGCTTGAGACCTACTAAAGTTTTGCCGGTTCCTACAGACATTGCTGCAGTACCGCCTCTTACTTTACTTAATGCGGCAAGAGCTTCCTCTTGTATTTGATCCTTTGTTTTCATGATTTCTTAGATTTAATTGTTATATGTTTGTATTTGTCCCATAATGCTAATTCAGCCATGGCCAGATTCTCTTCATCTTCAGAATCTAGCATAGACCGAATTAGCTTATAGTCTTCTTCTGTGATATCATTTGACAACTGCAGAGCATCCAATGCTAAATAGCATTTACTATATCCTTCAGGTCTGAATGGTATCTCTTCTGCCATAGAACTAGTAAACTACAGTAAAAGATTTGTTAGCAAGATCTATTGATACAGCTTTTATTGGTCCTGCTGTATCCAGTAACTCCATAACTCTCTTGCGTAATTCTAAATGCATTTTACGTTTTTCTATTAGATTTAATAATGCTGGTTGAGAAGAATCACTCCATGTTGGTGTATTTGGGTTAATGCGCTTAACATACTTTCTTTTCTTTCTTACTATTGGAACTTTAGTAGTAGCTTTCTTAAGATTTCCAGTTTGCAGACCTCTTTTCCAGCGCCCCCATCTTATAGTTACTGCATTAAGCGATACTCCAAAGTATTTAGCTGCAGCTGCTAACCCTGAGTGCTCAGTATTACCTGCAGCCTTTGCTGCTTCAATTATTGATTGAATTTGTTTAATGTCTTTTTTAGACCATCTTTTTGATTTTGCCATTGTTTTTTGTTTTTAAATTAACCGATTAATTTTACACCTGTTGCACCTTGCAACATGCCTAGAATAGCTTGACCTTCAGCTGATCTCTGAAGAGATGCTTTAACAATCTTAGCTTTAACTTTCTTCTCACCGAAAGTATACTCATAGAACTCTTTCTGTAGATTAAACTTCTTCTTTAAGAGTTCTCTCTTTCTTTCTTCAAGAATGTCAATCCTAGCCTCTAAAGACTTTGCAACATCAGGAGTAAGATTAACGTGTCTTATATATATCATAGTAATATACGCTGTATGCTCCTCAATGTTTATACTCAAACTAGTGTACTTTGTTTTGTAAAAATTATATTTATGAATAGATCTTGTAGCATGAGCTAGATTAGTGAAGTTTTCATGAGGATACTGATTAATAGACTCTATGAAATTGTTTGTGTCTTTTGTTGCATATAACCTATAAGGATCACTCTTTCTATAACCCCTTTTATCAATACCTTCTTTAGTGATTTTTATATCAGCTACTTTAAGCATCTTCATAAATTTTATATAATCAGGATCATCTTTGAGAACTTTAGCTGCTAATTTTTCAGCTTCATCTGATTCTACTTTATCAATTTCATTCTGATTATGAGTTATCTCGGCATTTACAATTTCAAGTTCCTTCTCAAGCTTCTCTAGATGCTCTTGTATAGCCAGATCAATTAAATCATTCTGGTTAAGGTTTAAGTTAATGTTGTTGCTTACTTCAGCTTGCATTGTTACTGTAGGTAATACTGCAGGTGGTGTTTTCTTTTTAGCCATTTGTTTCTGTTTTTGTTAAATTATACTTTGTTTCTAATGCTTTAAGTGCTACATAACGATCATCATCTGATGCTTTTAGCATGCTCCATAAAGACTTCTGTTCTTCCCGGGTTATTACTTTGTCCCGAGCAGCTCTTCTTAGAGCTCTGTTAAGACAATACACAGCATGTGCACCGGATTGCTTATCATTAATAGCAGCAATCCAGTCTTTTACTGCATGTTTGTAATCAGGATATTTTGTCCACATTTTTTGCAAATACTTTTGGTTTAATTTTAGCTATAATCATCACAGCTAGATGTACATTCTCCTTATCTTTTGACCGGAGCATATTTCTGAGGGTTTCAGCCTCATCTTTAGTAAGTTTCTTTTCTAAGATAAGTTTTTCAATAGCATCAAAGATCAGTTCATTAGCTCTTCTCTGATTAAATGCTTGTGAAGAAGTCCACTTTTCATTTGTAAGTAAGCCACACCAAGTCTCAATAGACACATTATGATACCATCTATCATCCCAAAAGTTTCTCATCTTAGCTTTGTATTTACTTTTAGTCATTCCTTTTTTGTAAGTCATATATATATCATTTACTTTAAATATCCTAATTCTCTTGCTTCTTTACTATGATTATGAATCCAATCATGACAGGCTCTACATGTAGCAAACCAAGTACTTTCATTAAGAAAATGCTGTTGCCTATCCTTACCAGAGTAAGAATGATGTACATCTGTTGCATGTTTAGTACATATACCTGGAAGATGAGCCTCACATAAAGGATGCTCCTGCAAAAAGATAATTCTCTTTGCTTGGTATAGTCTTTCTTCCTTAGATCTTTTCTGGGAGTGTGGTGGGATTGTACTTTTCCTAGCAGTTGGTTTAGTATTACTAGGTTTGGCAACTCCAGTATTACTTGAACATTGCTTGCAGTACTTTTTCCCACCTGTCCCAGAGCTTTTCCATATTATGGAAGGCTTCTTACAATTATCACAAATTTTTAGTTTTTGCTGCATTATTAAATACTTTTACATTAGTTTGACTAGTCCATAGAAAACCATAAGCTTGCTTTTGTATTTTACCCTTTATAGCACAATCTATTGCATTTACACTATTTACTTTTAAAGCTTTTGCAGCTTCAGGTAAAGATGCATATTGAGCTACCAGTTCTCCAGAAGTTGCATACTGGAAAATGATTCTTTTTACTAAACAATATTCATTAGAAAAACTCCATAAGTAACCTTTACAGCTTTTATTTTTTTTGGCTGTTTGACTCAGTCTTTCAGGTTTTACTTTGATATGCTCAGCAGCTTCGGAAATAGAAGCATAAGATCTTATAAAGGAGCCTAGTTTACTATATTGATGTATCTCTTTTTTCTTATTATCTGTATAAGTTTCTATCTTTTCTTTTTTATAAGTTCTAAACTGATAGTTGCCAGCTTTAAAAAATAATCTACAACTCTTATAGATACTAGTATGAGATATACCTAATACAGATTCTGCAGTTTTAGGATCTTTCCATTCAGCAATAAATTTGCCATCTAAAGCATACTGATAAACAACTATAGAATCTTTCCATTTATGTCCACCCGGTGCTTTATTTACCAAATAGCCTATGTTTAGACTTTTTCTACCATATGAGTTTATAAGTCTCATTTCTTCAGTACAACAAGACAAGTGATCATCAAAAATAGCTACTATATCAACTATAAACTTCCCCTCGCAACTATCAACTGTAGATAACCACTCTGATGATCTTCTTGCTCTTGTGTAAGCTCTGGAATAAACTTTAGGATTAGGTGTTCTACCTATACCTACATAAAATACCTGACCAGTATCAGGTCTTTTGTGAGTATAAACATAATAATGCAGCATATGGAAATATTTGTATATTAGTATACAAATATACTAACTTTTCCAGATATTTCCTAATCTGTACTTTTTCCCATCCACATTCTTCCAGATGAATGATTCCAACCCACAACCTGCACATATCTTTTTCTTAGGCTGTACCATTCTTTGTCCCCCTCTCTTCTTTCTCCGGCTCTAGGACACTTCTTTTCCCTATAATTAGGGCATTAGCCAGTGTTTTATTAAAAACAGTAATGCCACCTCGGGCCTGTTGCAAGACATTATCCTGTTTTACTAAGGACTTCAGAAGTTCTTCTTCCAAGGCGTTCTCTGGAGTTAGCACTAGTGTTAGTGTCTCGTTCATTAGAAATTCTACTTGCATCTTCTAGCTGATTTAATTCATTAAAATTCTTTGGTAATATTTTCTTCTCAATTAAATAGGCAATAATGTCTTGCTTACTTATTCTAAGAAGTTTGAAGCTCATATTATTAACATATTCGGGATCACCCTGTATACCATAACATTCTACTAAACATTTGGTTATCTCCATATCAGGAAATATATCTGTAAATAGTTTGTTAGCACATATATTAACAATTTCTTGCTTCCACAAGTTAAGAATCTTTTGAGTCTTCTTGTGTATTTGTAGTATCTTTTTTCTTTTCTCAGGATTCATTATAATGACTTCCTCTGGTGTATACATATTCAAGCCATGTAAAGCTCTATTGTATAAAAAGTTTTGATGTTCTGTGTAAATTACCCTTTTGGGCATTTTCTTTGCATTTTGTTTAGCCATGTAGTCATTTGAGAGGGGTTAAGGGTTAATAAAAAAAGAAAAGGGAACAAGATAGATTGTTCTATACTTATTCCCTTTAACTTTATTGCAATTATAGATTGTTTAAATCTTCATCGCTTTCTGTTGTAGCTCCTTCAGCATAAGCTGCGCGGATATCTTCAACATTAGTGTGAGCAACAGATACATCTTCAGCACTACTACTTAAAGTATAAAAGGTTTTACGGTAAATAGGCTGGCCATTTTGACAGCATACAATACCTGTTTTTCCTGCAACTTTGTAGTCACGCTCTGGCTGATTTGAATTAAATGGTTCAAGACTTTCTTTAAAGATAATCTTGCCAGGTAATTCCAAGCCTTTTGTCCAGCCAAAAGATTTAAGATCTTCTACTGTGCCGTGCACTAATGCACTGATTGTTTTCTTGCGGGCAAAGCCATTGTCATCAATGACAATTCTTGATTGCTCCACACGGATGTGAGCCCATTCTGGGTTGTTCTTTGATACAACGATTACACTTCCTGTTTCATCTGCTGTTACTTTTACTTTTGAGTTCATGATTTTTGATTTTTAATTGTTAAACATTGATTTGATTTGTGAGTAGGTACCATTTTAAATGCAAAAAACCAGGTACTCATCCTGGTTCACACATTACTCTATTACCGTGGCCTTTGGTAATTAAGTGTCTTCTAGCTCTTCTGAGCTATTGTCTTCAATATTTTCTGAAGAGTTAATATCATCTACTGTGATTATAGCAAAAGTTGTTGACTGAATGACTAATTCATCACTATCTTCAGTATAGTCAATACTTTTATCTATATCTCTTTGTTCTTTTTGTTTGCGGGGGGATCTTATTGCTGAATCAATCCAATGAGAAGTAGGGTACTCTCCATAATTACCTGCCATCATATCTTGTAAATCTTGATCGGTTAAATCCAGGTATTGCTCTACTGAGAGATGTATTACTTTCCCATTTGGTAATTGATACAGCATTTTGCTAATGGTTTATAGTAATTAGAATAATCCAAACAACTAATATTCCCATTACCACAAAACCCACATTTAGAGATCTTTCTATATTTGCTATTCTAGCATCAGTACCTTCTTTATAAAGGTCATACTTTTCTAGATAAACAAACTTTTTCTTAGCTCTCTTATTAGAGGTTGGTTCTGCCTGATTCTGAGTTTCTTCCATGATTCTTTTCTTTACACAAAGATATACTTTTTTTTTAAAAAGGTAACTCTCTTTTCATATCTTCAATTAGCCCTAGTATTTCTGCAGGATCTTCCGGAGTTCCTTGCAATTCCCTATCATGGGTGAGAACATCTATAAATCCTACTTGACCATCGGTTAAAACTACTGTACATTTTACTTTATAGGTCGAGGTACTATAAGGATCTATACGTACTACTTGAGCCATTATACATTCATTCTTACAGCTTGGTAATTTTAGAGTAGAATCTCTATCAGTTTTCCATGTCGGTAAATTACTTACTGGTATAAAAACAAAATCATTTAGTTTATACTTTATTTTAGGAAAGATACCAAAAAGAGCTTTAGCAAGCAATTCTATACCTACACTGGAATTATGCAGACAACCTATTATTAATGTAGCCAGATTATCATCCATCTTGGTTTTATCCATAAGCATCATCTTAAGATCATCTGATGATATTGTTATTGATACATATCTTTGTTCATCCATAACTATTTATTTAAGTTTGCAAGGAAATATCTTCCTTCTTTAATTCTTCTTTCTGTATCTGCTTTGTTCTCATCCAAGAACTTGTTCCGGTACTTACCGGTTGTGCGGGAATAATCCCACTTATTCTCATCTAATATAACCATTCCATCAGTCTTAAGAGCTATCATGCTATCATATGACTGAAAGATCCTGGCTCCATCAGATTTTATCACATATTGATTCGGACCCAGAGGTACTACCTTGAGATTGTCAAGGTTTACTTCTATCTCCATTAATTTATGTTTCTTCTGTCTTGTGACTTATGTGGTTCTTTTAGCCTCTCTAAAACCATTTCTAATGATACTATTATTGCATCTAGAGGGACCTTACCTGCATTAAATTCAACTTGCACATTGTTTTGGTCCTCATCAGTAATAATTACTTTGAGAACAGCTTCTGATACTATTGCCATGTTATTATTGTTTAGATTTATTTTCTTCTGCATATTCTTCTACATCTTTCCCCACTATCCAGTGAAATCTGAATGTACAAGTAAGTATAGCAAGTAATATAAGAAAAGCACACGCTTTTGGGTGATTTTCTATAGCTAATAAAAATTGTTCCATATCATCCTTTTTTTATACCAAGCTCTATACCTACTTGGCTATTGTAAATAAATCTGTCAGAGTTATCTACCCACTCTTTTGAAATTTGGGTTACTAATCTCTCAAAAGCCTCTGGCTCCATTATTATTAGGAGTCTTAAATTCTCCGGTATGTCGGGCATATTCATTTTAATATCCCATGCGAACATCTCTAATTGTTCTCTTGTTTCAATTACTACCATAATTTTGTTATAAAGGCACCCAGGTTTTCCCGGGTGCTCTTGTGTTAGATATCTAAAGCATATATTGGTTCCATTATTGGTGCTTCAAGTACTTTTTCAGGTATATCATCACTGTTAGTATTCAATACTTCAGCTACCCTTTTACCTATTAGATCTGGTGCAGGATTATTGCATAATCCTTTGAATTGTACAGGTGTAAATATTACTTTATCTTGAATACTTGAAGCTGCTACTTGAAGAGTCCATCTTTTACCTTCATATTCTACTGAGAAGATAGCACAACTACCTGAATTGATTTGGTTAGCATAGGTTCCTACACAATGATGTAGTTCTACACTTTCCTGAACTAATCTGTCCTTGGTCTCAATAAGCTCATAAGGATACTCAAGACCTTCTAAAGCCTTCTTATATACCTCATTTACTTTGATCTCAGGAACACCTTTAAGCATTCTCTTTACAGAAGCTTTATTATGTTCATCTTGCCATCTCTTTAATGATTTCACCTTCAATGATACATTTCTAGTCTTTAGAGCAATATTGTCTCCAATATAATCTCGTACTACCCAACTTTCAGCATAATTATTAAATAACATTTTTGCTATCGTCTGAAATAGGTCCATATCAATTGTAGATGCTGTGCCAAGAAAATCATTAAACTCAATAGTTCTTGGAGTCTTAGCAATAAACTGACATAACTTGTTTATCTGGTTAAAATCTTTGATAGTTTTATACAGAATCAATACATCATTTACATAATAACTATGAAGAGCTTGAGGAATCTTTACACCAAACATATTACCTATAGCTTCAAAATCATTCTTTGTGTTGGCAAAGTGCCTGTAGCTTATAGATGCCCCAGGTATATAATCTATACCTAATAATACTTTAGTAATTATTTCTCCTATACTAGGAAAAGATCCATAAAGATTAATCCCACCTAGTTGTATTCTCGGATTAGGCTTATGTTTTCCTCTACCCACTGGTTGAAGATTATACATATGCTTTGTCCATGCAAATACAGGAACATTCTTTCTAAGAGGATAATATCTTTCTTTCATTGCGGCAAAAGCATATCCACTTTCAAATAAAGCAATAGATATTTTATCTTTATCTGCATTATAGAGAATGGTAAGATATGTATTACATAATTTATTTTGCCGAGCAAGTTTTTCAGCATCATCATATACATCATTCATCTTCCATCCCTTCTCTTTGAAGAGAGCTTTAGCTTCTGCTAAATCATTATTTGTTGTATGACCAAAAGTGTGGACCTCTAGCCCGTCCTTAATGGTTAATTTATGTGTAGAGTACAGATTAGGCCGAGCCTTGATCTTCTCTATCATTTTGTTGAATAATTCTTTTTTCATTTGATTTGGTTTTTGAGTTGATTAATAATTTATTCTTTTACCCATAGTTCTACTTCACGAAAATCCACAAGCTTACATACAAGTTTATGTTTATGTTCCTTCAGTAGATCCAAGTAAAGGTCTAAGTACAAAGGTTCGAGATCTTGTGCTCCGAATCCTACAGGTGAGCTGAGTTCTGGTTTAAAGTGTTCTCTTTTAAACTTGAACAAGAATCTCTCAATAGGAGTACTGTCATAGTTCATTTTGACCTCTTTTTTCAGCTTAGCTAAAGTAAGAGTTCCGGAATGGTTGTCCTTGATTTTAGTTTTCTTTGGCATAAGTTAAGATTTTAAGTTAGTAAATGATTATAAAGAGGGAGTACTCTTTTTAGAATACTCCACTCTGTAGAATTAGTTATTGTCCTAATTTGAAATAATCTGCCATTTCATTTAATAGCATAGCTTTTTGATCTTCAGCAGATAAGAATTTACTCATCTTATCTTTATACTCAGTAAGCTTGTCAAGTTTATCCTTGTGAGTGATAATATCAATGCGCAATAGGATATCTTGTTTCCAGTCTGCAGCGGTACCACCACTTACACTAAATTGAGGGTATGTAGATAAGTTAAGCTCTTTAGCTGCCTTATTATAAGCTTCTTCTCTACCCTTAACAGAAGAAAAAGCTCTGATTAAATTTTCAACCTTAGTTTCTGCTTTGATATCACCAAAGCCTTCAAGATTGCCTGTTGTTTTGTAAACTGACTCAGAAATAACTTTTAGTTTACCGATCTCTTGATCTAATAAAGATAATACTTGAGGTACATCTTCTACTTTTGCGATTGCAACTGCTGTTGTTGGTTTTTTGCCCATGGTTTTTTGTTTTTGTTTTGTTGGTTAATAAATTTGATAATTGTTGATTATTATTTCTTTAGGCATGTCTCGAATATTTAAGACTTCACCTTTGAAGGTACTCTTGTACCATTCTATTTCTTCTGGTGTTGCTTTTCTGAAGGTTTCAAACTCTGTGGTGCAAACTTCTCCAAGACTTGACCTCTTACCACTCCGATAATATAAACAGTTCTTCTTACTTTTTCTGTGAACTTCTATTATATCACCTTCTTTTCTGTGATCAAATCTGTTTCTTAAGCTCACTACGAGATCACCTACATATATACCTGGAAAAACTTCTATTTTTTGTTCAGTAGATTGCATAGTTGTTAATTATTGCTTCATTTTTTTGAATCTCTTCAGGAGTAGCATGCCTTATAACAGTTATTGCTAAGTATCTATCACGGTTTCCTTCTTTATCTCGGTCAATTTCTATAGTATAGTGTTTGTACCTAGCTGGTGATTTTCCTTCTTCATAGATTTTGGCTATTCTGCATACCAATCCTACATCTGATGGAGCAGTTCCTTGTCCATTTTTTGTAATTGTGATCCATTGTCCTTCTACATACATATTAGTAAATTTCATAGTTATTAATGATTTCTTCCTTGGGACAGTCTACATACCTTCCTATCTCAATGCACTTCCTTAACCATCTGTCTTCAATAGGAGTAGCTTCTCTTATAGTAATACCATCACTAAAATGCTCTTTATGTAGATAGTATAAAAAGCAACCATTCCCTGAGAAAGCACCATTAGAACCATACCACATATCTCTATTTATTCTGATATAATGATCACTATCGAGTCTGTTCTCATCATAAAGAACTAAGTACTCTATGCTATTCCAGTTAGCATAATAAACTGTGTTGTGTTTTACATCTCTTGTTTTTTTCATGTTCAATAGATTTGATAGTTATTAATTACTGGAGGCTCATATCTAGATACTATATCTATATTGACTAGTTCATACTCATGTTTAGTATTACCGTTTCCCTTCTGATTCCAGCATAAATTAGGATCCTCTATCCAAACCTTGGTAAGAGTCCTATAACCATTACCCGCACAAGAGATAATATCTCCAGGCTTCAATGTTTCTGCTTCTTCTTTTGTCATATTAATAAATTTGATAGTTGTTAATAATTTCTTCCTTCACTAATTCACAATGGTTAGCCCATATAGGTTGACCTGTTTCTAGAATAAGCGTATAACTATCTATACTATAGCCGCTATAATTGCCTTTAGTTTCTACCCTAGCTACTATATGTATTGTGTCACTTTTACGTAAATATTTAGGCAATTGATATTCTGGAACACTTGAATTATTGCAACCACTTGCAATAATCTTTATTCTATCTCCTGGTTTAAATTCTGTTTCCATAGTTAAAAGATTTGATAGTTATTAATTACAGAATCAAAAGGTTTAATTAGCTCTAAACATCTTCTTTCAAAGAAAAGCACTCCTTTATGACCGTAATTGTCCTCATACTCTGCAAGAATATGAGTATCTGTAGCATGATCACCGATAATAGTAAGTTCATTTTTCTTCAGACCTGTGTTTTTAGCTATTTTTAAACCTAAAGCCTGTGTTAACTTTAGGGACGTACTGTAGGTAAAATTAGATACACTACTCTCAGATTCTGTGTATTTTACAATATCTCCTGTTTTCATATTTAATAGATTTCATAGTTATTAATTATTTGAGGTACTGGCTTAGATATGATCTCAGCCCAAATACCGTTGCATTTAAGATATGGCGAATATTTACCTTTTTGAGTATCACATCTTATATCATCTCCTGCAGACCAATACTTAACGTCTGCTGTAATAGTAAAAATAGTTCCTGATTGTGGAGACCTAAATCTAGTACCTACCGGATATAGTTCTTTAGCTTTAATTACATCATCTTTATAGCTCATGATTAAAATATTTGATAGTTGTTAATTACTTTGGACACTTCTCCTAGATAAGATCCTGATTCTCCAAGAACTCTTCCTTTTTCAAGGTGTTTTAAAGAAATAGGGTATAAATTAAGTTTTTTATCATTTTTCCAATAGGCCATATATAATGGTTTATTGAATGCTTTAGCTAATGCTAATTCTTTCCTGCAACCAAAAGTCATATTATCTAAAAAATAATCAAACTTATGATCTATAGACATTAATACAAAGATATCAGCTTCTTTAAGTTTATCTTCTGTATATGGTTTACTTCTTTCCCACCATGTGGGTGAATATCCTAATCCCTCAAGTTTTACTGCAACAAAAGATCTAGTACTTTTTGGAACAGGTATAGGACAACTTATATATGCTTTCATATTAATTAGTTTTAGTTAATAAATAGAAAGAGAGGGTGGTTACCATAGGCTTGCACCCTCTCTTATGTCTTAAAAGACAATTATTTCTGAGCAAAAGACGGATCCTTTAACTCATTCTTTATACGAGTTAATTTATATCCGGTCTTTTCTACTTTAATCATACCATCAGTAGGAACTGACCAATCTATATTAGCTTGGAAATATCCATGTTTACT
>ERZ795060.3971-NODE-3971-length-12998-cov-3.461871_pt1 | contig 12998 bp, 13 predicted proteins | sample MGYA00375144_ERZ795060 | MGnify/ENA primary metagenome ERZ795060 (study PRJEB30189, sample SAMN05720157) | activated sludge metagenome | isolation source: anaerobic digester from wastewater treatment plant | place: Japan | collected 2015-05-15 ... | reverse complement strand
GAAAACACTTTAAGAAGAAGAAAAATAAAAGAAGCAATAGAACTATGTGAAAAAAATGATAAACCAGTTCCAAGAATTATTAAAGCAGGACTTTTAAAAATTGATAGAAGCAGAGAAGAAGTTAAAGAAAGTATAGAAGAAGCAGCAAATCATGAAATACCAAATCTTGAAAAATATTTAGGAATACTTGCAACAATTGCAACTGTTTCACCTCTTTTAGGACTGCTTGGGACTGTTACAGGTATGGTAAAGGCATTTATGGTAATTGAAGCAAAAGGCGGACTTGTTCATCCAGGTGAACTTGCAGGAGGAATATGGGAAGCACTACTTACAACAGTTGTAGGGCTTGTTGTAGCAATACCTGCATATCTTGCTTATAATTATTTTGTTTCAAGAGTGAACAATATCGTCCTTGATATGGAAAAAAGTGCAACACGCCTTATTGATATAATTTTTCTTATAAAAGAAGAAGATATTGCAAACAGGTAAAAATATAAGTAAATAATCCCTTTGTGAAACACTTTAAATACGAAAGACCCTTTATTTATGTGAATTGACGGAAATCCAACCATGCTGGTGGTGGAAATTTTTCTCGTACCCTTTTTTTAAGATTCTCATCAATAGGGATATTTTCTGTTTTCGAAATAATTCTTTCGTGCATTTCAAACCATATATCACTGAGAGTTTGTTCTCCTTCCCTTATATCAGGAATTGAAGGTCTGCTTTTGAGAATTTCTTCAACTCGTTCCAAATTATTTTGTTTCAGAGCAACCTGTGCTTCTATAATTTTTATTCTTCCATAATTGCGTATCTCAGAAGATAAATTATTTATAATTTTTAGCAAATCTTCATATCTTTCAAGACCAATCAAGACATTACAGCACTCAACAGTTAAATCATACACATCTGGAGCCATTTCAACTGCTTTTATTAACAAATCACCTGCTTCCTCAATATGGTTATTTTTTTTCGCTAATATTCCTAAATTACGATATACCCAGGCAGATGGTTCTCGTTCCAATGATTTTTCCCACGCGTTTTTTGCTTTTTCAAAATTTCCCTGGCTATAATACATAATTCCAAGATGTAACCATGACAACCAGTGGTCATTTTGGGGATGTTCAACTGCTTTTTCAAGAATGTCTTTCCATTGTTTTTGAATCATCCATCCATAAATTTTCTCTTTTGGAGAGACATAAGGGACTAAACCGCTTATCAACAATTCAAGATACATTTCCTGTTCTTTTTTCAAACTAACATCATCAAATATCAATGCTTCTGAACAAAAAGGTGGTTCATTATATTTTTCTCTTCTTATTCGCTCCAATGTACCCCAACCAGAACCTCTTTGTATAATTTCATCAGGACTTTTATTAGCCATTTTTGCGGTCTCTGTAAGTATTGATTCCAAATTATCCTCTGACATTAAACTTTTAATTTTTTTATCTACTGAATTATATGCCTCTTTCCAATTTTTGCCGTGGACTACTTCTGGAGTACATTCCATAAGACCGTATGCTTCTAACCATGACCATTCAGCACCAGCAGGCATCTGTATATATTCCGATTGAGTTTGAGTCAAACCTGCCTGAATTTCAATATAAGCAGACCCGGGAACAGATAAAAATTCCTGCCAGGACCTTCCACCTTTATGCATCCCCCATACAAAAAGTTTTCTTCCATAAAGTTTTTTAGTAGATGTTTGTATAAGTCCTTTTCCATCTTTGTCAAGAGAAGTTATCCATGGTTGTGATTCTGGTTTGATATAGTAAAAGTTATCTGCTGAGCGATTGAAATTAACTGGGTAAGATAAATCAATACCATCAATAGTCCCATCAGGAGATATAGAAACAATACTTTTATTTCCTTTATAATCCCTTTTAAGAATTGACTCAGCAGGAACAATTACCCGTGTATCAGGGGTTTCAGGAACTGCTATATTAGACCACCAATACATAGGAACTTCATTTTCATTTGGATTAACTATTTTCACCCGCACAAATAGGAATTCCGAACCATCTGGTAGAAAAGCATCTATTTGAAAAGGAACCATTCTTACTCTTTCCCATTCATACATCCTTAAAACAGGGGTTCCATCATCCATTTTTAATTTACTTACATAAAGAGGTGAACAGGTAAAAACAGAATGTCCATGGAGACCTATGTTCCACTCCACACCACCACTGAACCACGCATTTCTTATTGCTAAATTACATGGCTGAAAAACAGGATTTGTATAAAGTAGCTCTCTCTTTGCTTTTTTATGAAATAGAGACCAGAGTCTACCACCAAATTCTATTAAAAAGGTCGCTTTAAGTATATCGTTTTCAAGAACTACTGTTTTAAACTCGGTTATTTTCTTTTCTCTGTTATAATTGTTTTGAAGAGTATAAGGTAGACATATATCTAATGGCGGTAATGGACTATCTGGACCAAGTTTTGCAGCAGGCATAATGTAATTTTCTAATTTTAACTCACTCATTTTTTAACTCCATAATAAATTTTTAAATTGAAAAAGAAAAATCTAAACATTCTTTCAGCCATTTTACACCTATCAAATTCATATTTTTTATTTCTTTTACTTCTTTAATGTTGCTTTCAGGAATAATTGCCCTTTCAAATCCAAGACGGGAACATTCTTTTATTCTTGATATTATCTGCCCAACAGGTCTTATTTCACCAGTCAAAGCAATTTCACCTATAAAAATAGTATTTTCAGCAGGAGATATATCTTTGAAAGAAGAAATAGCCGAAATTGCAACTGCAAGGTCTGAACCTGTTTCTGTAATTTTGAAACCACCACCTACATTCATAAAAACATCATAAGTTGAAAAATTAAAGTTAATTTTTTTTTCAAGAACTGCAAGAACAAGAGAAATTCTATTATAATCAAGTCCTGTTACTGCTCTTTTGGGAATTCCATAATAAGTTGGAGTGATAAGTGATTGAATCTCTACAATAATTGTTCTTTTCCCTTCCTGTGATGGAAAAAAAACAGCACCTGGAAGTGTTTTTCTGTCCTGGGATAAAAAAATTGTTGATGCATCGGGTATTTCTTTTAAGCCCTCTTCCTCCATTGAAAATACACCAATTTCATCAGTTGGACCAAATCTATTTTTTATTGCTCTTAAAATTCTTAAATTTGTTTTTGTCTCGCCCTCAAAATACAAAACAGTATCAACCATATGTTCAAGTAATTTTGGTCCTGCAATTATCCCTTCTTTTGTAATATGACCGATTATAAATGTTGATATATTTTTTCTTTTTGTGTAGTTGAAAAGAAAATTTGCATTTTCTTTAACCTGAGCTACAGAACCAGGAGTTGTTGGAATATCAGGGTTATAAAGTGTCTGAATAGAATCAATTACTAAAAAATCTGGTCTCATTTTTTCAAGAGCATTTTTAACAGAATTTATATCATTTGAAGAAAGAATATATAAATTGTCAAAATTTATTTTTATTCTTTCGCATCTTAATTTTATTTGATTTTCTGACTCTTCTCCACTTACATAAAGAACCTTCATATTTGAATTTGAGATTATTCCTGAAATTGTAAGAAGTAAAGTTGATTTTCCAACTCCGGGATTACCTGCAATTAAAATAAAACTTCCTGGAACAACACCTCCACCTAATACCCTATCAAACTCTTCTATTTTTGTTTTTATTCTTGGTTGTTGTTCAATTTTAATTTCTGTTATTTTTTTTGGTTGTATTATTCCTTCCTGTTGTATTTTTGTTTTTATATTGACTTCCTGAATAAAAGTATTCCAATTGCCACAGTCAGGACATCTTCCAAGCCATCTAATTGATTGGTATCCACATTCAGAACAAACATACATTGTCTTTTCTTTCATTTATCACCTATTAGTATTTAAGACACAAATCGCATATTTCTGTGTCCAATACACTTTTTGGCGTATATACCCCGTTGTACTATCGGGAGACTATGTCGCACCAACTATGAGAAACAAAGTAAGCAACTTTAGTCGGTTTTTCAAAGGGACATAGGGGAATGTGTTTGTAACTCAATACTTTCAGTTCCTTTGGAACTGAGTATTTGTGTTGCTTCTATGTAAAATTATCTACCTCTGAAGAATAATTTCCATGGATGCGCTTTTATATCTTTAATTAAACCAAGTACTTCATTATATAACTCATCACTTTTAACAAATTTTCCAATACTTCCTTGCCCTTCATTTATATAATTAAAAAAAGAATTTATATTTTCTGCTGATTCCTTTAACTTTATAGTAGTATCCTGTAAATATTCCACTTCTACTTTTATCTGATTTAATAGGTCTTCTTCTTTCATAATTTGAGCAATAAGCCCTTTATTTTGTAAATTTTCAAAAAATGTATTTATTTCATCTGCTGTATTCCCTATTTTGACAACTGTTTCTTCTATATCCTGAGATGTTTTTGCGAATTTTCTTATTTCTTTGCTTGTTTTTTCAATTTCATCTTTACCTGTAAGAATAAGAGAATTCGTATTATTAATTAGTTCTTCTATTTTTGGAGAATTTTTTGTTATAATATCCCTTATTTCTAAGTTTGTTTTATCCACTGATGTGGAAAGGTCATCAACTTTGCTTAAAACTGAATTCATTTGTTTAACCGCTAAAGAGGTATCACCTATTATTTCTTTAACATTTTTTTGAATTTCTATATCAGATGTCACCTTTCTTAAATCAGTTAAAACACCATTTAAGTTATAAATTACATCCTGCCCAATTGTTACAAATTGTTCTAATGATATAGGATTTACTCCTTCAACAATTTCTCCAGCAGTTAAATATTGTTTCTCCGATGAAGGAATAATTTCAACATACTTTTCTCCTATTATTCCTAATGTTCTGATTGTTATAACACTTCCTTTTCCTACTTTTACATTTCTCCTTAATGTTAAAGTAACCAAAACTTTTGGTCTTTCCTTTGCAAGAATTTGAATATTTTTAACTTCTCCAACCATTACTCCACTTAATCTAACAGGAGAACTAATATCAAGTCCTCCAATATAGTCAAACATAACTCCAATTTCATAAGTTCTCCATTGGCCTTTTTTTGTTTGACTGAAAATAAATATAAAAATTAAAAAAATTGTAATTATCGCAAAAAGCCCAACTTTAAATTCAAGTGATAGATTTTTTTTATTCATTTTTACCCTCCATTTCAACAAAACTTCTAATTAACGGGTGATTACTTTTTTCTCTAAGAAAATCAAAAGTTCCAATTTCAACAATTTTCCCATTTTCAACAAGTCCAATTCTATCAGATATTTCTCTTGCTAATTTAATATCATGTGTAACTATTACATCAGTAGTTTTGAATTTTAAATGAATTTTTTTCATAAGAGAAGTTATATTTGAACTTGTTATTGGGTCAAGTCCTGTTGTTGGTTCATCATAAAATAAAATTTCTGGTCTTGAAATTAATGCTCTTGCAATTGAAACCCTTTTTTTCATTCCTCCTGAAAGTTGTTCAGGCATAAGGTCCTCAACTCCTTCAAGTCCAACATTTTCAAGAACTTCAATAGCCATTTTTTTAATTTCCTCTTTGCTTTTATCTGTATGATAAAGGTAATAAAAACCAACATTTTCCCATGTAGTAAGAGAATCAAAAAGTGCTGAATTTTGAAAAACCATACCAATTCTACTTCTTATTTCTCTTATTTTCTCTTCTGGCAAATTTAAAATGTTCTGCCCATTAATAAAAATTTCCCCTTCCACCGGTTCTATAAGTCCAATTATTGTTTTTATAAGTACTGTTTTTCCACATCCAGAACTTCCAACAAGAACAATGGACTCACCTTTTTCAACAGAAAGGTTTAACATATCAAGAACAACTTTCGCTTCAAATACAACTTTTAAGTTCACTACTTTTATTATTTCCATTAGACAAAATAGAAGATGCCTGTTAAAATTAAATTAGTAAGAATTATTAGGAAAAACGATTTTACAACTGCAGATGTTGAAGCATCTCCAACTCCTTCTGCTCCTCCTTTTGCTTTAAGTCCTTCATAAGAAGAAACATTTATTACAACAATTGCAAATACAATAACTTTTATAAAACCAACAAGAAAGTCCCTATATGAAATAAACCTGAAACTTTGATAAAGAAATTGTCCTGATGGGATTTTTATAAGAAAAACGCCAATTAAAAATGCCCCACCAATTGCAAGAAAAAAACTTATTACAAAAAGTGCAGGAAGAGAAAAAATCCCTGCTATAACTCTTGGACTTACTAAATAGGAAACAGGGTCAATAGCAAGAACTTTTAATGCATCTATTTGTTCTGTTATTTTCATAACCCCTATCTCAGCAGCAATTGAAGCACCTACTCTTCCAGCAAGAGTAAGTGCAACTAATACAGGACCCAATTCTCTTGCCATTGATAACCCTACAAGTGCCCCTGAATACATTTCTGCCCCAAATGCTTTTAATGTATGCCCAATTTCCATAACAAGAATCATTCCTGTAAATATAGCAATAACACCTACAAGTGGTAATGAATTAATGCCAATTTCCTCAATATGTTTTAATATATTTTCTCTTTTTCTCTCTGTAAATGCCTTTTTAAGTGAATTCCCTATAAGAAGGATAAGAGAGCCAAAATAATAAACAGGAGCAACAATTTTTTTACCAAAATTTTCTATAAAATTTTTCATTTATTCTCTTTTGGTATAATTTTCAAATCTTGTGTACTCTTTTATGAAAGTAAGGTTAACAGTTTCGGTAGGGCCATTTCTCTGTTTTGCTATGATAAGGTCAACAATTCCAGGTTTTTCAGAGTCCTCTTTTTTATAATAATCATCTCTGTAAAGTAATAAAACAACATCAGCATCCTGTTCTATTGAACCACTTTCTCTCAGGTCTGAAAGATGCGGTTTTTTATCTTCTCTTTGTTCTGTTGCCCTGCTTAATTGAGAAATAGCAATAACAGGTATATTTAATTCTCTTGCAAGTGATTTTAAAGATGCAGAAATTTCAGTAATTTCCTGCTGTCTATTTTCTGTTCTTCTTACCCCTTTCATAAGTTGAAGATAGTCAATAATAATAAGTTGTATATTTTCTTTTGCTTTTAATCTTCTTGCTCTTGCTCTTAACTCAAAAACATTTAGAGAAGGAGCATCATCAATAAAAATTGGTGCCTTTTCAAGTCGCCCTGCTGAAAGAAGTAATTTTGTAATTTCTTTGTCAGAGAGAATTCCATCTCTTAATTTTTTATAATCAATCCTTGCTTCACAGCATAACATTCTCCCAACAAGTTGTTCTTTGCTCATTTCAAGAGAGAAAAATAAAATAGGAAAATTGTCACCACTTGCAGCAAGATTTAGTGCTATATTTGTTGCAAGGGCTGTTTTTCCCATTGATGGTCTTGAAGCAATTATAATAAGTTCTGATGGATGCAGTCCACCTATATACTTATCCAAATCAAAATATCCAGTTGAAATACCTGTAACAAAACCCTTTTTATTCTGGATATTTTCAATAATATCAAGGTTTTCTTTTATAAGGTCTTTTAAAGGATATGCATATCTATCAATTTTATTTTGACTGATTTCAAAAATAAGGGATTCTGCTTTATCTAATAACCTTTCAACATCCTCTACTCCATTTGATGCTTCTGTTATAATCTGAGTAGCATTTGAAATTAAACTCCTTAATATATATTGGTCTTTTACTATTTTGATATATTCTTCTATATGAGCAGAAGTAGGGACAAATTCTGCAATTTCTGTAATATATTCAACTCCTCCAACTTCATCTAATGTTCCATCCTGTTTTAATTGATTTGTAAGAGTAATAATGTCACACTTCTCATTTCTCTCATAGAGTTTAATTATAGAAGAAAAAATTTGTTGATGAGATGAACTATAAAAAAAATCCTTTTTTAATGTTTCAAAAACCCTTATTCTTGCTTCTTCATCAATAAGCATACAACCTAAAAGTGCTTTTTCTGCATCAATATTTTGTGGAGGGATTTTTTCAATATTTAAATCTTTTTTTTTAGCACTCATATTAACCTCTCACTATCCAGACCTTAATTTCTCCTTCAACTTCATCTCCTAATTTCACAGGGATTTTATATCTTCCTAACTTTTTTATTGGTTCATCAAGAACTATCTGGTGTTTATCTATATCAATTTTAACTTGATTTTTTAATTCTTCTGAAATAATTTCAGAAGTAATTGCTCCAAAAAGTTTATCATCCTGCCCTGCTTTTGCTGTTATTGTTAAAGAAACATTACTTAACGCCTTTTTTGTATCAAGAGCCCTCTTTTTTCTATTTTCTATTTTTCTATTTTCTATTATTTCTTTTTCTTTAATCATTTTTATATTCTGGTCTGTTGCAGGAATAGCATATCCAGAAGGAATTAGAAAATTCCTTGCATATCCATCCCTTACATCTTTTATTTCTCTTGCCCTTCCTTTACCTGATAATTCTTTTATAAAAATTACTTTCATTTTTCATCCCTTTAAATTTTTACATATGGCAAAAGTCCAATAAATCTTGCCCTTTTTATCGCTTTTGTTAACATCCTTTGATGTTTTGCACATGTCCCTGTTAATTTTGATGATAAAATTTTTCCTCTTCCACTTATAAATCTTCTGAGTTTTCCTATATCCTTATAATCAATTTCTCTTACTTTTCCTTTACAAAATACACATTGTCTATTCCTGGTTTTTACCATTTATTTCATCCTCCTTTTCTTCAATAATATCTACATTTGGTTTTTCAAGAAATTGAAAATTCTCAACAACTACTTCAAGAACTGACCTTTTTTCACTATCATTATTTTCCCATGTTCTATAATTTAACCTGCCTTCTGCAAAAATTAGATTTCCCTTTTTTAAAAATTCAGCAGCAACTTCTGCTCTTTTACCCCATACAACTAAATTCACATAACATGTTTCTTCTTTCTTTTCTCCTGTTTTTGCAGAATATTCTCTATTAACAGCAAGTCCACAAGTTGTTACTGCCTGTCCAGAAGAAGTATATCTCAATTCAGGGTCTCTTGTAAGGCGTCCTATTAAAAATACTTTGTTAAGATTGGGATTCGGCATTTATAATTTCCTCATGTGGTAATATTTTCCTTCTTATAAGTAAATATCTTAAAATATTTTCTCTTAATTTTAGACTATCAATTGTCTCTTTTATTGTTCCAGGGGCAGTAAAATAAAAAACAAAATAAATACCTTCAGTTCTTTTTTTAATTGGATATGCAAGTATTTTTCTTCCTAAATTTTCTTTTTTGAAAATCTTTGCTCCTCCATTTACAAGTACTTTTTCAATATATTCAATTTCTTTTTCAACTTCATCATCTGGCAAATCACTTCTTAAAACAAAACATACCTCATATTTCCCTTCCATTTTCTCTCCTTTTATTATATTTTTATATATTATAAATTATTATGCCTAAAAGTCAACATAGAAATTTATCTATCAAAAATGTATTTCAACAATATCTTTGTCTTCCAATATATAATCTCTTCCAATAACTATTGGAGTTTCTGTTTTTCCTCTCCACAGACGGGCATATTTGAAACTTTTTACCATGTCTTTATGTATTATCTCCGCAAGGTGTATAAGTTGACTTCCTTTTTTAATTGTATATGGATTTTCAATATCAGGTGATTTACCAGGTATTTTTGTATAAACCCTTATAATTTCCAAATGATTAAACATAATTTCAGGTAATTTTTCTATATTTATCTTTTCTTTTGCTGATATTTCAAAAAAATAAGGAATTTTATCTTTATATAATTCAACAAAAACATCCTTTATTTCTTTATGAGAAGGAACATCAATTTTATTGCCAACCCATAAAATTTTATAAAAAAACTGGAATTCCCCCTCTTTTTTTACTTTGAATTTTTCTAAAACACCAATTGCATCTTCAATTTCTTCTATTAAATCATCAGATGAAAGGTCAAATAAAAAAAGTATTAAATTGGATTTTCTTATAAAGTCCCCTACCCAATTATCGGTAAAATCCAAAGAAAGAGAAGGGAGTTCTATCATCTGTATTTTTATATCCTGATATTGAAGCATTCCAGGAATAGGGACAACTGTTGTAAAAGGATAATCTGCTATTTCTGGTTTTGCCTTTGTAAGGGATGCTAAAAGAGTTGATTTTCCAGAATTTGTAGGACCACATATTACTACCTGAGCATCCCCTTCTTTTGGTATTTGAGGAACTATTGATTTTTTAGCAGTTGATGGGCTTTTTTCCATCATCTTTTTATATTTTGAGATTTTACTTTTGATAAGTGCTTGAAGTTTTTCAGATGATTTATGTTTTGGCATTATAGATAGCATTTCTTCAAGAACCGCAATTTTTTCTTCTGGAGTTTTAGCTTCTTTTAATTCCTTTTCTTTTTCGTGATATTGGGGTGGTAGATTAACGACCATTTTTATTTTTCAGAAACAATATTTCTTATGATAGGTAATAATTTTGATATATTATATGGTTTTGTTACATAAAAATCAGCACCAATTTCATACCCTGTTATTTTATCTGTATTTTCTGACTTTGCAGTTATCATTATAACAGGAACTTTTCTACTTAAAGGGCCGGATTTAATCTTTTTTAAGACATCCCATCCATCAATTCCAGGTAATACCACATCAAGTAAAACAACATCTGGTTTAACTTTTTTGAATAGAGTTAACCCTTCTTCACCTGTTTGTGCTCCATAGGAAACATAACCAGAGTTTTTTAATGCTTGAAGTAATACCTGCCTTTCAACGGGGTCATCTTCAATAACAAGAACTTTTTTTATTTCTCCCATAGTAAAATAATAACACAATTAGGAGAATTTTTAAATAGGTATTATTGTATTTTTTTTAAATTTTATATAATATTCTATTCTTCTACTACAACTACTTCATATGAATTAAGTTCGGGAATAGTTATATAGAGGTCATGTTTAGCAATCTGTATTTGTGGTTTCTTTTTTGAAACAAGAGTATATACCTTTTTAAACTTACCTGTTTTTACTTTAATCTGAAAATTTTTTACAGGTATTACATTTTCTATAGGTCTTCGCATCTGACCACAGTAATTAACCAGATGAATAAGAGTCCTATTCATTTTCACTTGCTTTCTTACAGATATGCTTACTAATTGAGAAGAAGACAGGATATAAACCTGTGGGGTAATCCAGTTGAAAATGCAATTATTGATAATTAATCTGTGGACAGGAATACCAAATTCCTTATATGTCTCCCCTAAATCTCCTGCAACGAATAAACATTTCCCTTTTCCAAATTTGTTTTCCAATAATCCTGGTGTCATTTCAGAAGATAGTGGTTGATATTGTCCTATACTTGGTTCAAGAAAAACTGCATGTATGTTTGCATTATTTGCTTTTACCTTAATAACATTACAGGTAGAAGGCAGAATATTTTGCTCATATCCTTTAAGAAAAGGGAGAAAATGTTTTACTTTCATATAACTTGAGTTATTCATTTTTACAAATCCATCAGAATAACTTGCTCCAAAAATATCAGCAAGAGCAAAATTCTTTCTCATTTTTCCATACTCATCAAATAAAGAAGAATCAAAAGTGGCAATTAAAAATCCCCCTTTACTCACATAATTACGAATTTTTTCTGATAATTTTTCACTCATACAAGCACAGGTAGGAAGAATCAATATTTTGTATTTACCAATTTTATCATTGAGAATACTTTCTTCTGTAATAACATCAAAAGGAATTCCACAACGAAGGAGTATTTCATAAAACCCATTCAAACTTTTGGTGTGATTTCCGAATTTCCCTTCTACATTTCTGGATAAATTCCTTGTAAAATCAGTTTCTTCTGACTCACTTACATACCAGTCCAGAGTTGATTGTGAACAAAGCATCCCTATTTCAGCAATAGAATGCGTATTCTTATAAAAGGGCTCATTATTTTTGAGTAAGGAAATTATTTCTTTCGCTGCTTGCCCCCCTGGTGAATTTAAACACTGATAAGGAAAATGTATTCCATACCAAATATTTGCACCATTGGCTACCGAATCAGCAATCATTAATTGTGTTTCCCCTTCTGGAAGAACATACCTATTCCACGGTTTAAAATCTCCTGCTACAAATATTACTGTGGGTTTGCCTTCTGAATATGACTCCAATATTTTTGCAGTAAAAGCAGTTTTCCATAAGGAAATTTTATCAGGATTGGTATAAAAAACAAACCCCCCTTCTGCTCCTAACATATCCATATGTTTTATAAGAAGACGATTGTCTTGTGCAGTTATTGCCAATGGCCTATTACCAGAAGAAGCATTACAATAAAAAAGAGCATCTGGACGAATGGATTTTAAAGCATCCTTTGCATCTGAAACAAAATTAGCCACACTTTTGCATTTAAACTCAATAAATGTGTGCCAGACAGGACTTAAAAAATCTTCTTCAATCGGCAAAGAAGAAAAATTTGTTTCATTGACAAATTTTTTCTTACAATTTTCACAATAACAGGCATTGAAATGAATATATGGACCATCTATAAAAAGACCATCTATATCAAATTTAGCCATTTTTTTTATTTCCTGGAAAAACCATGTTCGCCAGGAAGAATTCAAACATACACTATTTCCTCTTTTTATTTGTCCGTTATCAACAATAAATTGAACCCACTCAGGATGTTCTTTTTGAAGATTACCTATATAAACAGGTGCAACATAGAGAATAATTCTTATTCCTTTTTTATGGGCAGTATCAATATACTTTTCCAGAATATCCTTATGCTCTTTTTCTATATAAAACCCTCTATATCCTTTTCCCACAACATGCAAGAGTTGCTCAGTATTGAATCCCATTTCTTCCCATTTATCCAATACATCAAAAGCATCTTCTCCACTCTCACATTGAAGAGCCGCAATACGCAAAGGATTTTGCCACCAATAATCTTTTTTTTCTTTTCTCATTATAGTAAAAATTTTTTATTTCATTTTAATTATATAAGCATGAACATCATATGGTTGAAAAGTATCT
>ERZ795060.3970-NODE-3970-length-13001-cov-86.055307_pt1 | contig 13001 bp, 17 predicted proteins | sample MGYA00375144_ERZ795060 | MGnify/ENA primary metagenome ERZ795060 (study PRJEB30189, sample SAMN05720157) | activated sludge metagenome | isolation source: anaerobic digester from wastewater treatment plant | place: Japan | collected 2015-05-15 ... | reverse complement strand
CAGTATGGCTAATTTCTGGGAAGATGACATCAATATTTTATTTTCTGATTTTGCCGTGACAGCGACGCACGGTAAATCATCTTTTGATGTCATCTTCTTTTTTGAATCTGGACGCACGATGGATATAGACATTTCACCCGGCCTCGAAGCATATAGATTTGTGGCAGAAGTGAAGGCATCAGACGCATCCTCTCTGAATAGAGGAGAAACAATATCGATTAATTCAACAAATTATTGCATTAAAGAAAAACTCAGTACAGATATTGGAACCGTAAAGTTATATCTTGCAGAAGTGGGGGCATGATGGAGATGTCAATTGCAATATCCATAGTAGGTGTGGCAATTCCAACAGCAGCTGTGATTATATCAGTGATTAAAATGCGTGGCAAAGACAATAATGGTTTTATGTTGAAAAAAGAACACGATAAAGTATGTGCAATAATTCAGCAAAATATAAGCGAGAAATTTAATACAATCTCAAGTGATTTGGATGAGATTAAAAACGATATAAGATGGCTAATAAATAAAAAAATAGATGGGCAGAATAAATGAGAACAGAAGATAAAAATAAGGTTTTTAGAGAATTAGACGATGATAAACTTCTTGCCCTTGTCATATATGGTGAGGCAAGGGGTGAATCTTATGGGGGAAAGGTGGGGGTTGCATCTGTAATTTTGAACAGGCTTAAAAAGGGCGGCTGGTTTGGAAAGACCATAAAGGACGTGATTCTAAAACCGTTTCAGTTCTCGTGTTTCAACGACAATGACCCTAATAGATTAAAACTTCTTGCCATCGCACAAAACTGGGATAGCTTCTTTCAAAAAGATAAGGCACTACGTGAATGCTATGAGATTGCAAGCAAATTTCTCGATCCAAACGATATTACAATGCTGAAAGACAATGTTAGCGGGGCTACGCACTATAAAACGAAAAATTGCAAGGCATACTGGGCGGACAAAATGCAGCTTGTTGCCGTGATCGGCAAACATGAATTCTACTCCGAGGAGGAATAATGTTCAATCAATCCTTAAAAGACCTCTTTACAAGTAAAACTAATTGGACGGCTATAACCATGATTGTTGTGGCTATAGTGGGCTATATTGCAAAAGAATACACGCTCTCAAATGCTCTAACACAGGCTTTAACCGGGCTTGGAATGTTGTTTATTAGAGACGCTATAGCGAAGGTATAAAATGAGCATAATCAGTGACATATTAGCAGGTGGTGCATCAGGGCTTTTATCATCTGTTGGACAATTTGCCAAAGACATAAGGCAGGCAATAACAGGTGAAATAAGCCCAGAGAAAAAGGCAGAGCTTGAACAGAGAGCACTCGAGATAGAATTTCTACTCACAAAGGCACAAACAGATATCAATCTTGAGGAGGCAAAAAATCCTAATTTTTTTGTCTCGGGCTGGCGTCCATTTGTTGGCTGGATATGTGGCTTTTCTCTTGGCTGGCAATTTATAGGCAGCCCAATTTTCGAGTGGATCGTTAAATTGACGGGTAAAAACATCACAGCTCCTGTTCTTGATACGGGCAGTCTTATTACAGTGCTTTTTGCTTTGCTTGGTCTTGGCGGGATGCGGACATATGAAAAATTTAAAGGTGTTGAGGGAAATAGAGTCTGATGTCATCAAATAAAATAGCAGACATTGAAAGAGTAATTATAAATGTCGTTGAAGGCACAAAAATTTTTTCTACTGTGGCTTCTCTTGCTTTGGCTCCTGCACCTACGGCCTTCAAATATCCGTGTGCGTATGTTGTCTTCGACAGCGATGAGAATGTGAGCGATTATCCGCGCCCCATCTATAGTATGGTTTTCAGCGTGCTTATTATGTTTAATTTGCTTACTTCAGATTCAAACACAATATATGACGCACTTGAGGCGGTAGAACAGGCAATAAACGGCAAGCAGTTGGGATTGTCCGATATAGAACCTTTCAAGTGCATAAAAAGAGAGTTAAATGGATACTATGATGGCATAATTGCATATACAGTATCATTCAGGACACGTCATTATCTTGACGTGCCAACATAAAAAAGGAGGATAGACAGATGGATAGACAACCCGGATCATACAAAACGGCGGCATCCGGCAAACCGCAAAAGGAGAATCTAAACGATGAGGCTATGGCTGAACGGCTCGGAAAAAAATGCACGAAACAGGAAGACCCAGATACATTGGGGACGCCCGTAACAGGCATGGACAGACAGCCTGGCACATATCGTTATGATATTGCTAAACAAGAATTCGTGCCAAATATCACAGAAAAGGAGGAATAAATAATGAGCCTTGAAGAAAAACAATTAATTCTGGCTAAGGTAGAGACAACATACGGAAGTGACCCAACACCTACTGTGTCTGCAAATGCCCTTCTCACTGGAAAAGTCAACATCGAAATCGTTGATGCAAGCAGGGAAAGAAAAGTTATGCTGCCATATTTTGGCTCGCTTCAGAAAATCCCCCTCGGTGAAGGTGTAAAAATATCATTTTCTGTTGAAGTAAGAGGCTCTGGCACAGCAACAACCCCGCCGAGAGTAGCAGCATTATTGCGTGCAGCCAATCTTACAGAGACAATTGGAGCTTCATACGTTGATTATGACCCCAACAGCTCAACAGATGGTGAATCCTGCACAATATATTTTTATCAGGATGGTATACTCTGGAAGGTGCTCGGATGCATGACAGAAAGCATCAAGCTATCAGCAAAGGCAAATGAAATTGCAACACTTGAATTTTCATTATTGGGGCTATGGGGAGGAAAGGCAAGCATAACAGATACATCATTTCCAAGCCCGACGTATGAAGCGACAAGCATCAAACCTCCAATATTCAACAGTGCTACATTTACAGTGCATTCATACGCAGGGATAATAAGTAATTTTGAGGTAACAATCAAAAATAAAATTGCAAAAAGATTATCTGCAAACGCAACAAACGGCATACTGCGTTATAGTATTGTGGGGCGTGAAGTTGAAGGCAGTATAGACCCTGAACTTGTTGCACTTTCAAGTTTCAACCCCTTTGACCTCTGGGAGGATGGAGATGCAGGGACAATAACAGCAACCATCGGGTCTTCCGCCGGCAATAAATATGTAATCACATTAAGCGACACGGTGATCGCTCCTCCAAAATTAGGCGGCAGGGAGGGTATGGCGACATATGCCCTTTCTTTTACGGCACACCCGACACTGTCAGCCGGAAACGGAGAGATAAAGATAAGACATAGCTAAACATTTCACATTTAACCAAAAAAAGGAGGTTTTATGCGTGATTTAGATGCATCGGCAGTAAACAAAATAGTAATAAACGATGCCAGGTCAGGGACAGAAATAGAACTGTATTACCGCAACCCGACCACCCAGGAAGAGGTTGAGTATCAGTCAAAGCTCTACAAAAGAAAAGGCAATAAGTTGATTATGAATCCAAGGATTAAACTTGATTTGGGGCTTGCAATATTAACAGGATTTCGAGAAGGCGATTTTGGTGTCAAGGGAAAGCCTATCTCATCGGATCCTGAAAGCCCGAATTATTATGAAGACTGGAAGGGTCTTCTTGCAAGAACAGCATCAGATATTATATCCACTTTTGCAACTGTTGTTTTTGAGGGCGCTCGTGTGGCGTCAGATACCGACGTGGAGATTGAGACTGTAATTGAGGAGGATATCCCCCCTTTGGCGAGGAGTTAAGGAGGCTGGCGGCCAGATGCACCCCGGAGAAAAAGAAAAAATGTATAGAAACATCCGGGGAACTTCTGGCAATAAAATGTGCGGAGTGCGATGGTGCCAAACCGTATGAACCGAGTGAATGGTTTACTCACATATGGTTTTTGTGGAGACTTAAAAAAGCCGGGTATCCGTTTGCTGCAAACGATTTATCGCTTCAGGAATGGCTTGATATAGGTATTCTGGAGGATGAAATGGAGAAAATCGCTATATCTTACGAAAGATTATTACGGAGATGATTATGCACAGGATACCGAAAAACCATTCAGATGCTATAATAAGCCCTAATCCTCCGATCATAAAAGCAAACACAATCAAGCCTGATATTAAGGCGGTTATCATAATAAGGAGTATAGCACAGATATGAATGCTGTCAATTTAGTAATAACAGCGGATGGGCAGGGTGCGATACAGGTTTTGCAGAAGACGGAAAACGCAATGAAAACCCTCAAATCATCCGCCGAACAACTGACATCTGCGCTGCCCTCACTTAACGGCACATTCAGGAGCCTTGCTGGAAGCCTTTCAACACTTTATGCCTCATTTAAGGCATTTGAAACATTAAAGGAATCAGCAACGCTTGCCGCCCGTGTTGAAACCCTGGGGATTGTAATGCAGACGGTAGGAAAAAATGCCGGGTATAGCAAGGCCGAAGTTGAGGCATACTCTGAGGGCGTGCGAAAGATGGGCATAACAACGCAGGAGGCACAGCAATCGATTATCCGTATGATGCAGGCGAATCTTGATCTGACAAAGTCGCAGGAGTTGGCTCGGGTCGCACAGGATGCAGCGGTAATCGGCAATATCAATTCATCCGAAGCGCTTCAGAGGTTGTTGCATGGCATTACTACACTACAGCCGGAGATACTCCGCACTGTCGGCATTACAGTCGAATTCGAATCTGCGTATAAAAAGTTTGCTGAATCGGCAGGCAGAACAGTAGAATCGTTATCATCACAGGAAAAACAGCAAATAGCCTTAAATCTTGTGCTTGAAAGAGGAAAGGATATTGCTGGCTCATACGAGGCCGCTATGGGGACGGTAGGCAAGCTCATGACATCCCTGCCAAGATTCATAGAGGAAGTAAAGCTCAAAATTGGAGAATTATTCAGCCCTGCACTTGGTGTTTTAATTGAAACAACAGTAAATAAATTAAAAACATGGGACAGGGCCCTGGCGGAACTTAAGGCATCAGGAGACCTTGCAAAATGGGCAGAAGATATTAAATCAGCTTTTGTAATAGCGGTTGATTCAATAGAGAATTTGTGGAAAGCAGCAAAAACATGCGTATCAATTATATATGATCTCAAAGAGGCACTAATTGCCGCATCTGTTGCACTCGGCTCATATTATGTTGCTCAAATTATCACAGCGGCATTAGAAACAGGCAAATTAATAACTCAATTACGGGAATTAATAACAGTTTTAGAGATATTATCATATAGAGCTTTAACAGCATTAGCATCGCCAATTGGGCTTGTAGCGGCAGGCCTGGGTGTTCTTACGTATGTCACAATTAATCATTATGAGAGCGTCAGAGAAGCAGAGATAGAGATGGAGAATTTTAAAAAATCTCTATCTACATTTAAAGCTGATGCAAAAACCCAAGAAATGATTGACCACCTCGAAATACTTGCACTTGAAATAGAGGCCGTAGGCGGCAGGAGCGACGAAACCCGTCAAAAGATTGAAATGTTAAAGAGGGTTATGTCTGGAGGGCAGGCAGGCACGGAGGCGGAGATGTGGAAAGGGTTAGTCCATTACGGCGATATCGGTGGAGGCAAACCATTGCCAGCTCCCACACCTGATTTAAAAAAGATTAAAGATACGAACAGGCGTATTGAAGAAGAAATAGCAAAATTAACAATGACTGAAATTGAATATATTCACCACAGGGCAAAAGAATTTGAAAAAGAAGGGTCAAACAAACAACTTATAACAAAATGGGTTACTGCTCAGCTCGCCAAATACTGGGCAGAATTTGAAAAAGAATCAGAGGAAAGAATAAGAAAATCATATGAAGAAGAGAGAAAACTTGCAGATAAAATTGTGCTTCTTGCAAAACAGACAAAAAATAGAATCTATGAGCTTGAATCTGCGTCACAAATCAAAGTATTAGAAACAGATTTAAAGGTAGGTCTGATTAATGAAACCGTTTTAGCACAAAAGAAAAATGAGATACAAATACAGACATTAAAGAACAAAAAAGATGAAATATCTCTTACACTTGAACAAATAGGTTATGTGGAAGACCTGTTGTATCCGACAGAGAAAATGTATGAACTTATAAAAGAAAGAGAAATAATAGAAAAACAGATTGAATTGACCGAGAGGGAGCTTGCATTTGAAATTCTTGATATACAAATCAGTAAACAGAACGAATTGAATAAATTACTCGAAAAAGAATCAACATATAGGCAAAAAGGCTATGACGATACATGGACAAAACTCATGGATATGGCCAATCAAGTGGGCGGTGAGGCTGGTCAGGGTCTCGGAAAGACTGGAGCATCACTCAAGGGTATATCGGACATATACTCGGGAAAAGATATATATTCTCAAAGATACCAGCAGGCTCTTGAAAACTATAATACTATGAAAAAATTAATGGAAGAGATATACATTGATGATTATACACAAATGAAGTATTACAACGAACTAAAGCTGGCCGAAGAACAGATGTATCAGCAGCAGAGACTCTCTATAATATCTAATTCATTCGGGATGATGGCTGGGGCGGCACAGGCGTTTTATGCTCTTTCAGGTCAGCAGAGTAAAACATTCTTTAATATTTACAAGGCATTTGCCATTGCACAGACAACAATTGACACGTATCAGGCAGCGGTAGCTGCATATAAAGCGATGGCAGGAATACCTGTCGTGGGTCCTAAATTAGCTGTCGCAGCCGCAGCCGCTGCAATTGCATTCGGGATGGCACGTGTTGCAGCAATAGCATCTATGCAGCCAGGCGGCGGGGCTGCAACTGCTGCTGTGCCATCAGGCGGAGGGGGATATTCATATTCCACGCCGACAACAAATACATGGGAGACGGAGACAAAGCAATCTGAGCGCCCGATGGTAGTCAACATCCATATTGCCGGCAATGTGGTTGACCATGATGCTTTTGCACGAGAGCTGATTCCATCGATTAAAAAAGCTATAGATGATGGTATGAGGATATAAAAATGCAAACACCAATTATTCTTTATGATAATATTTTATCTCAAGGTTATACACTTACTGCAACAGATACAGAAGAGGGCTATGATGTATTAAATCTGATAGATTTAAGACCATATACATTTTGGAAAGCCGCAAGCCACGGCACGAAATACATCACTGTTGATTGCGGTGCGGCAAAAAGCGCTGACTGCCTGGCAATAATTGGGCACAATTTATATACCGCAGGTGCGACAGTATCCATTGAATCATCACCGGATAACTCATCATGGACTGTGCGCCTGGCCGACTTTACTCCGACCTCCGACAAGGCGGTTTTAAAGACATTCACATCTGCGTCGGATCAATACTGGCGCATAAAGATAGTCACGGCAGCCGTTGCAGCATATATGGCTATAGCTGTGCTGGGTCAAAAACTACAATTTCCTTATCCCCCTGATACTCCATACATTCCATACTCTGAAGTGCCTGTTGCAGACGTTGAAAGGAGCAAAAATGGACATATCCTCGGTGTATCAACATATCTACCAGCATTAAAAATGCGTGTTCAATTCAGTAATATTACAAGGACATGGTTTGATACATATTTTTTACCCTTCTGGCAAAATCATGGAAGGTTGTATAAACCATTCTTCTTTGCATGGGATTTGGATACATATGAGAATGATGTATTTTTAGTTTCAATTGATGATGAATATAATCTTGAATCACCTTTTTCTGTTTTGACATATATAGACATATTAAACCTTAATATGAGAGGCATCAGAGAAATATGACCTATGAGGAATATCTTTCACAGATTAGCAGATACCCCATTAATATGGTCATTATTACACTCGATTATTGTCAAAACACAATTGGTATTAGTCCATGTCAGGCAATGGATTTTTGTGGCAAAACAGGCTTATATTGCGGTCTTTCAACAGCTTATTGTGGGGGTATACAAATACGGTGCTATAATACATACACAACCTGTAAAGATAAGAAAAATTTCAGTAAAGGTTCAAAAGATTATATATTTACATCAAATAATGCACCGCTGCCGTTCAAGCAGAACGAAAGACCATACATAAAAACAATAGATTATCTTTCAACTGAGATTAAAACAAGTTTGACAGTATCAGGTAAGGTTAAAGTCACATTTATCGATGAGCCAGATACAGATGTGGGTATTGATCCATATTTATCGACCCGAACAAGCGTGACTGGCTCTTTTTTTAAAAAATTAATAGCAAGAAACCCCAATTATGCCGGGAGGCGCATACGTGTTTTTCATGGGTTTTACGGCCTAAGCATATCTGAATTTCAACAAAAATTCGAAGGTATTATTGATACTATTTCGATAAAAGAAAATGGTACCGTAATTATTGAGGCAGCAGACCTTTTGAAAAAAATTGCAAATATAGAAATCCCAGAAAAACTAAACATAAAACTATCAGAATCTATCAACGATACTCAAACTATAATCTCAGTTACAGATGCGTCTGATTTAGATGCTTCAGGATATATTAGAATTGATGATGAAGTTATTTATTATGGAAGTATAAACGGAAATCAATTGGAATCATGCATAAGGGGTTGTTTTAATACATCACCAGCAACACATAATAAAAACGATAAGGTTCAAAAATGCAGATATTATGAGCCTAAAAGTCCATATGATATTCTTATTGAAATGTTGGAAAACGATGCAGGGATAGATGCGACTTTTATCAATAAAGATGCATTTAATGCACTTAAAAATCTTGATATTTCTATGGTAAATTTTTCAGCTTTACTCACCGAGCCAGTTAAGCTCAATAACTTATATTTTGAAATAATTGATTTAATAGATTGTAGGTCATGGATGGCAGAGGATTTACAGATTACAATTGCAAAAAATCTGCCGAATTACCCATGCAGAGAATACTATGTATATACAGATGATGAAAATATCATTGCCAATTCAGACAGCATTGATCTCAACGCCTCATCAAGAAAAAGTAGAGTCTCAATATACTGGGATAAAATAGCTACAGGTAAAGACGATGAAGTTTCAAGCTATGCAAAACTTGATATCGCCATTGATGCCGATGGAGAAAGCGAAAATATGTATGATGAAGTGATTGAAAAAAAGATATTTTGTAGATGGCTAAGGACAGATTATATGGATGAAAATTTAATATCCAGATACGTGGCAAATCTATCAAAACGTGTTCTCCGATTATTAAAAAATCCTCAACCTATTTATACATTTGCTGTTGAGCTAAAAGATTCACAGGTTAAAACAGGGGATTTTGTGAGGATCACAACAGATAAAATCCTCGATGTGTATGGAGCCCCATTATCGAGACACGTATACCAAATCATAAAGCGTGAACAGAAAGGAAATAGAATAATTTTGAAGGCCTTACAATACCCTGGGCAAAAAATATGTTTCATAGGTCCAAACACATTGCCTGAATATAGCGATGCAGATGAGGCAGAAAAGGAATACGGTTTTATCTCTAATTCTGAATATAGAATGAATGATAACAGTTATGGATACTATATATATTAGTAACAGGAGGTAAATTATGGGGTATAGTCCAATATTATCATCTGAAGTAGATGTTGATAGCCCTGTAACAGCGGAGCTTTTTCAGAAGATTAAAGATAACTTTGATTATTTATACTCAAAAATCGGGGAGGCTGTAAATATTACAAACGGTTCTTTTGAGCTTGATACTGATGAAGATGATATACCTGATAACTGGACACGGAATTTGTATGCTGGTGGTTCAGGAACATATGATTTATCCACCCCAGCTCATGGTGCAAAGGCATATAAGTTTACACGAACATTAGGCTCTGGCAATGGTGGTGGTTATCTTGAATCAGATTATCTCGAATGCAGTTCATTATGCACATATGCGATAGCTTTCAGCATTAAATCATCAGTCAGCAATATAAAAAACATAGTAAAAATAAGATATTTTGATAAAGACAAGGTATATTTATCGGAAGAGGATGTATATTCATCAACATCAAACCCGACCTCCTGGACGAGATACCATCTTCAACTGACCGTGCCATCTGGGGCGGAATATTTTAAAGTGAGGCTGATTGGAGGATATACTGATACCGATGTTGCGGGTGATACATATTTTGATGATGTGCAAATCATCCGTAAAGTTGTACAAGATATGATTAAGACATCTACAGCATTAGTGAGTGGTTACACACCCATGGGAGGTGGTTATGTAACAATAACAATGGCGGACTATAGTTTTTTTCCGAACATAGCAGGCAATGGTAATCATGGAATTTTTACGTATCATGCGTTTTATCCATACCCGGATTCAACGATTGGTAAATTTGCGATTTACGGCAACAACGCATATTATCATGTTAATTATCGATATATCACCTCTTCGGAAGGTTTTAAAGCAGCAGTATACGAAAAAGAAGACAAAATACATATGCTATATAAGTTCGATGATGCACCTACAAATTATCAAAACATTTTTGAAACAATCAAAGCAGATAATAATTTTGACAAATACACAATCTTTGAGAATGAAACAGAACTAAATGAGTATGTCCAGAGCAAAGGAGGTGTGTATAATGCACAAAAATAAATTAGGAGGTGAGAAATGCCTGTAATACCAATACCTAACTGTAGGCTATATGGGTCTTTTATAGATAGCGGAGACCCTGACGAATATGGCGTCACAATCACACATAATAGAAATGATGAAGCTGTCAATAAGAGATACCCGTATTGTGATGAAGAGGCATTCTATTGTGGTGATGGTTGCTATTGCAACCAGGAGGAATGGCTATAATTATAAAAAGCTAAAGGAGGTATAAAATGAGAGGATTCCCAAAAACGATTGGCACAAAACAGGATATCTACAATCTTGTTGAAATTGCAAGAACAGATGATGAGTTTAAGGAAAAACTCGCACAAACTCTTGATAATCTCATTGCCACAAAAAAGCATTATGTCTTAAAAGAAGAGGCAAGAGAAAAACCAGTTGAAGAGCAGACTCCAGATGATTATGAACTCGTGGACAATCCTAATGCGGATATATTTCGCTTCGGCATGACAGAAGAAGAAATCGCACAAATAAAGAATGAATTAGAGATAGAATAAAGGAGGCAAATATGGCTATATTATGGAAAAATGACCCTGCATACCTTTTAAACGCAGACAATATTCACAAATCTTTATCAGACATAATTGATTTTTCTGGCGGGCAGTATCTTACAAGAACATCAGGGTATACCGACAGAATCAGTATTGCAGCAAATACAAAAATTGCCATTAACAATGGAGGAACATTTAAGGTTTTTGATGTTGGTTCTTCAGATGTGGTGCTAACTCAATCTAATTTAGATACAGGTGTTTTTACTGTTGGGACAGATTATTATGTTTATCTGCACGATGATGATGCCGACCAGGAAGTATATATAATTTCTGCAAATTCAACATATCCGTCATCGCATGGCTGTAATGCCGATAATACCCGCAAAATAGGCGGCTTTCATTATGGCTATGAGCGTGTGTCAATTACAGTGAATGATGTTAGGGAAGCAATTGTACCAAACTCTGTGTGGGACTTAAAACATCGGCCGAAATGTTCACCTGAGGGCATGGTATATTTGGGCGGCGGAGTGTGGGTAGACATATATCTTGCAAGTGTAAATGAGGCGATAACATTCAGTAATGGCAATGGTTCACCGATTACCGCCGGCTCTTGCAGAAGCAAATATAACGCCACGCCGCTAACTGGCACGGAAGGATTGAACGGTTATAATTTTGTTGAGCTTGCAAGAAGGTCGGGGAAAAGGTTACTCACATATGCTGAGTGGCTGCAAGCCGCACACGGACACCCGCAAGGTGACCAATATGCCGGTAACAAATCTGACAGAGGCACGACCGGAGAAGATGCGGATATTGGAGCTATCAGCTTTGCCAATGTTGTTGAGTGTAGCAGGAAGCTCTATCAGTGGCTTGGAGAATTTACGATTAGGCAGGATTCCACGTCCTGGGCATGGCAAAATCCCATGTCAGGCCAATATGTTGGACAGTTATATCTGCCAAACTCAACAGGTATTAGCCAGCTTAGAGCAGGCGGCCACTGGAGCCACGGTGCGTATGCTGGCTCTCGGACGGTGCACTTGCACAACTGCTACCCGTGGAACGTGAACACGAACAGTGGCTCCCGCTTCGCCTGTGATTCTCTGTAATCTGTAATCTGGGAATCTGTTTTTATGGAGAATTTAAAAATATACCAAAAAGTATATGATTTTGCGATATATATCTTCCCTATAATAGACAGATTCCCGAAATATGAAAAGTTTGTATTATCATCACAAATAAAAAATTGTGTATTAGAAATTATCAGAGCAATTATTAAAGCCAATAAAAGTTATAATAAAAAGGGGGTGTTATATGAAATAGATATCAAATTAGAAGAATTAAAATTCCTGCTAAGATTTGCATATGATAGAAGATATCTTGCTGTAAAATCATATAATCATAGTTTTGAAAGATTGATAGAAATCGGTAAGATACTGGGTGGATGGATAAAGAGCGTTTAATAGGGCTAAGGGTGCTAAAGCGGCAACTGGAGCAACGGTGCGTATGCTGGCTCTCGGACGGTGAACTTGAACAACTACCCGTGGAACGTGAACACGAACATTGGCTCCCGCTTCGCCTGTGATTCAGATAAAGATAAATTAGATATATAATTCTAAGGAATTATATACATCCTTTAATATAAGGAATCAGACCTTTAGTCCTTCTCATAACGGGAAAATAAACAAAGTATGATATAGCGTTTAGTAACTTTTTAGTGAATAAGGCTATATTGGTTATTTTTATGAAAACATATAATAATTTATTTGAGCATATAATCTCTTTTAATAATCTTTATTCCGCCTACAAAAAGGCATCTTATGGTAAAAGGTACAGAATGGATGTTTTGTTATTTAGTAAGAACCTTGAAGAGAATTTAATCAATATTCAAAAACAACTTATGTCTAAAACGTGGATACCAAAACCGTTTCGCTGTTTTTATGTGTATGATCCGAAGAAAAGGGAAATACATGCACCAGAATTTGAT
>ERZ795060.3966-NODE-3966-length-13012-cov-71.529058_pt1 | contig 13012 bp, 10 predicted proteins | sample MGYA00375144_ERZ795060 | MGnify/ENA primary metagenome ERZ795060 (study PRJEB30189, sample SAMN05720157) | activated sludge metagenome | isolation source: anaerobic digester from wastewater treatment plant | place: Japan | collected 2015-05-15 ... | reverse complement strand
CAGCCTGTATTTTTTCATCAACAGTTTGCAAAATCTCTGCAATACGCTGCTGAACGGGAAGTGGTGGAAGAGGAAGAATGGCCTGTCTAATCTCACTTAAGTTCAAGGTGGGATAATTATCGGCCTTGTTGGCAGCTAACCTTGTTTGTTGGAGCACGTAGTATAAATATACTTGCAACAGGTTATTATTGTTGGAGTTTATTGCACAGAGATGACTAACTATGAATGAGTCCACTGGTAACATGGCTCTTTTTTCGAGAAAAATAGATGCTCCGCTCTTTGGCAAAACGATAGTCCCTTTAGGAAATAATCTCAGCCCATAATCCAAAACTGCTTGTTCTGTTATAAGGTCATATCTTTCTATTCTCGAATTCGTATTGTCTATATGCTGAACTCTGACGAAGGGGAATGAACCGCCTGTAAAGTATTCTTCGCCTTGCGGTGCAGGACCGCCAGAAGTGACACTCGCTACTTCTCCCAGCTTCGCTACTTCCCAGCTTTCGGGAATTAAACCAATTTCAGTTTCCTTCAAATTGATGCACTCTGCTTCTTCTAAACTCACAGGGCCGTATGTGAAAAGGTGCTTCATAAGTGATTTTTTCAGCTCTTTTGCCGCTTCAATGACCTTTTCAGTTTTCTCCCGTGCTTCTTGCACTGCTGAAAGCACATAGGCAATGGCCTTCTGCTCTTCCACTGGCGGAAGAGGAATAGACTCATTCTGTACGAAGTCTTTGTATTTGAAGTTTCTTATTCCAGTAGTTCTTCTCTCATAGAGAGATGTCTTCTTATTCTGATATAAAAGTTTCCAATACAAGTAGAAATATTCCGAGAAGCACACAGAATCGCTAATTCTTATTCTCTTCACAAAATTCGAGAAAACTACTGGGAGGTGTACTTTCTCAAGCCAATTCCTCCTCGCAAGTAGCACCCTGCCCGTTGGTTGTTTCTCGCCGCCACCGGAGAGCTCCACAAGGACATCTCCATCCTGCAACCTACGCTTGATTAAACTCGAACCTTTCAAAAATCTGATCGGTACCTCTTCAAAATCACCATTAGCAACTTTCTGAAAATCTGTTCCTCGCAAAACAAAACACTCCGTAAAATCTGGGTTTTCCTTTACACCTTTACCCCAATCTCCATTCATTTCGTCAACTATTAACCCGCACAGCTTTACTACTTCCCAATCTTTCGGGATCTCGCCAAGTTCAGTATTCTTAAAGTTTGTTTCCTCGTAAAAACAGATTTTTTGTTCCCTGTTCTCCTCTTCAGTCTTCAAGGAAATAGTCCTCATCAATCTTTTTTATTTCCAGGACTCTGTCAACATGCACGCCAACGTTATAGCGGATCATATAGTCAAGAAGTTTGTCACGGTCAATCAGTACCACTTTTATGCCTTTCAAGCTTTCAGCATACTGCCAAGCATCTTTTGTGAAAGTGGCAGTGGTTATGAAGATGCCCTTGTTGGCACCTTTACCCTGTAGTGCACCCACAAAACTTTGAACTTCTGGCCGTCCTATGCTTCCCTGTGTCCACCTCTTAGCCTGGATGTAGACATTATCAAGTCCCAAGACATCTTCTTTTATGACGCCATCAACACCCTCGTCGCCTGCTTTTCCTAACAGTTGGCTAACTTCCTCAAAACTGCCACCATACCCCATCCGCACAATGAGCTGAATTACTAACATTTCGAATCGAGCCGGAGATAGGCTGAGAACTCTTTGCAGAAGATCATCCTTCAAAGCTTGATTTAGCTGATCCAAATTTTCAGATATCTCTTCTTCTGGCGTTCGAACCTCGTCACCGCCGTTAATTGTTGGTCCCTTGGGTTTGCTCCCGTTGTAAAAGGAAAAAAACTCAGGATATTTTTCTAAGAACTTGCAGTCAAGACGTGTTAGATTTTGCGCTAATACGTCCCTGCCTCTGTCAGTGATGATCACGTAGCCGCGTCGCGGTGCATCGATCAGTTTTGCCTTAAGAAGGTAAGTTCTTGCCCACGAAACTCTGTTCTTGAAGATCGAATCACCGCTGACTTCATATCTTTGAGCTATTTCTTCTTCAGTTAAATTGAACACTTTAGCCAAATGGTCCTCAACCTCTCTCATTGAGTGCTCCTGCCCGTCACCTAAAAACTTCAGCATTGGCAACATGAGTTCGTCCAACGACGGTATCATATTTCACACCTCCTTCCGGCTGAGTCTTTTTCTCGCATAGAATTCCACTCCATCATGATCCCAATAGTTCCTCAAGGATGGCCTGAAGCTTGCGGTCGGCTTCCTGACATTCCTCTTCAGCTTCTCTAAGCTCCAGCACTGCTTCATCCAGAGGAAGAACTTCATCGTTGCCGTTCTGAGCCACATAGCGCGATGGGCTTAAGTTGTAGTCGTTTTTGGCAATGTCTTCGAGGGAAACAATTTTACTTATGCCCTCTTCTTCTTTCCAATCGTGGTAAATACTGGACACAAGCTCAATAGTGGAGTCGGGCAAGTAGTTCTTGGGCCTGCCTTTTTCAAAAAGCTTGGAAGCGTTCACAAGAAGCACTTGCGACCTGCGTTCCTGTGCTTTATTCTTGTTTATGACCAAAATGATGCCAGGTGCGGTCGTGTTGTAAAACAGATTCTCTGGTAGAAGGATGACAGACTCCACGAGGTCTTTTTCAACAAACTGTTTCCTTATATCACGCTCACGGTTAGAACCACTAGTGCCGGAACCGCGAGAAACTGAGCCTGTATCGAGAACCACTGCCATTCTACCGTTCTCCCTGAGTGAAGCATACATGTGCTGAACCCAGCCCCAATCAGCCGAGCTGGACGGAGGAAAGCCGAAAGTGAACCTACCAAAGGTGTCATTCTCATACGTGCTTTTTGGAAAATTCTGGTTCCACATGGGGTTAGAAACAACAATGTCAAATTTCCTAAGTCCTCCGCGTTCGTCTAAAAACTTCGGCAGATTCATGGTATCACCTAAGGCAATTTCTGCCTCCATGTTGTGTATGAACACGTTCATGTTAGCCATGGCATAAGTGCTGGCAAGGATTTCCTGACCAAAGAACTTGAGCGACCTTACGTTGGGGTCATCATCGTAACGTTCCCTAAACAGCAAGTGGCACTTTATGAGCAGTCCACCTGACCCTACGCATGGGTCATAAATCTCTTCGCCGGGCTGAGGATCCACAATATGTGCCATCAGAACAGCCACTTCACTGGGTGTATAGAACTCACCGGCACTTTGTCCGCTTCCCTCAGCGAACTTCCTAAGCAGGTACTCATAGGCTCTGCCTAAAATGTCTGGCTCTACATCCTTGAGCCCGAGTCGGTGTTTGCTAATAGTGTCCACTAGCATCTTCAAGCGCTCATCACTAATAACACGCTGGCCTGCCGTGGTGGCATTAAAGTCAACAATGTCAATGACTCCTTGCAGTTTTGGGTTTTCACGAGCCACAGCTCTTACTGCATCAGTCAGATACTCACCTAAGTTCTGGCTTTGCTTAATAATGTTTTCCCATCGCGCTTCTGGCGGTATGTAGAATCGGACAAGGTTATGATCCTGCTCAACCAGCATCTGTGCAGTTTCATAATTGCCGACTTTCTCACCAAAAGCTGCAACCTCGTCTTCAAACACGTCAGAAATTCTTTTAAGAAAGATGAGAGGAAGTATGTAGTCCTTGTATTTTGGAGCATCAATTTCCCCTCTGATCTTACATGCGGCTTCCCACAGCCACGATTCCAAGGTTTTTACATCAAGCATGCCGTTGGCACCCCTTTTTCTTTAAATAAAGACAAACCCTATATATGACTTACCATTTCTTAATGAACATATTAATACAAAACAACGTAGAAATGGGCACAAATGCTTCTCTCAATCGAAGCCCAAGGCGATGTCTTTTCTGTAAAACATACCGGGGAACGAGATTTTTTCCATTTCCTTGTAAGCCTTTTGCCGTGCTTCTTCGTAGCTTTTGCCAGTAGCAACCACGCTCAGTACGCGGCCACCTGAAGTTACCACGTTGCCTTCTTGATCGAATTTTGTTCCAGCATGAAAGACCATAGCATCTTCAATATTGTCTAGACCGTTTATGGGATAGCCCACTTCGTAATGCCCCGGATAGCCTTTTGAGGCAGCCACCACGCAGACACTCTTGGCATTTTTCCACTGCACGTGGACATTATGCAGGTTTCCAGTGCATGTGGCAATCAGAAGCTGAGCAAGGTCACTGTCCAAAAGCGGCATCATGGCTTGGGTTTCAGGGTCTCCAAAGCGAACGTTGAATTCCAGAACCTTTGGTCCATCTTCAGTAAGCATGATGCCAGCATAAAGCACTCCCGAGTAGGAAACGCCTTCCTCCATGAGCCCGCGCAAAACTGGTTTTATGATGGTTTCCAAGATGCCTTGCTGCATTTCATAGCTAAGCAGAGGGTGAGGACTAATACTGCCCATACCGCCCGTGTTTGGCCCCTGATCACCGTCAAAGGCACGTTTGTAGTCCATGGCACTGCCCAAGATGACAGCATCAGTACCGTGACACAGAGCAAATACGGATGCCTCCACACCCTGTAGCAATTCTTCTACAACCACCTTTTCACCAGCGCTGCCAAAAACCTTTTCCTCCATTAGAGATTCAAGTGCCTCCGCAGCTTCCTCACTGCTATGGGCAATCACGACACCCTTTCCCTGAGCCAGACCGTCGGCTTTTACCACTAAAGGACGTTGGCATCTTTTTACGTAAGCAATGGCATCTTCCAATCGTGAGAACACCTCAAACTCAGCGGTGGGTACATGGCAGCGTTTCATAAGGTTCTTAGCAAAAACCTTGCTGCCTTCCAGTAGGGCAGCTCCTTTCGAGGGTCCAAAAATGGTTAACCCCACCTCTGCAAAAGCATCAACGATGCCTTCCATGAGTGGCACTTCTGGACCTACAACGGTCAAATCAATGCTCTTTTCCAAAGCAAGGGATCTAAGCTTTTCCACTTCCGTGGGTGCAAGGTTTATCAACTCCGCCATCTGGGCAATACCGGCATTCCCAGGGGCACAGTAAATCTTCTCAACCAGTGGACTTTGCTTCAACTTGTAAATTAGGGCATGTTCGCGTCCACCACTACCTATTACCAGTACGTTCATGTGCGGTGCACTTCCCTTCTCTTCCTATGCGTTAGTGCCTAAAATGCCTGAAGTGGGTAAAAACCATGGCTATGTTGTAACTGTTAGCAGCGTCGATGCACTCTTGATCGCGCTTAGAGCCGCCTGGTTGAATGATGGCAGTTATGCCCGCTTTGGCAGCTAGCTCCACTGAATCGCTAAATGGGAAGAAACCATCAGAAGCCAAAACACTGCCACGAGCCTTGTCCCCAGCTTGTTTAATGGCTATCTCCACAGCACCTACACGATTAACCTGCCCAGCACCCATGCCAACCGTTCCACCATTTTTCGCCAGTGCGATAGCGTTAGAACTCAAGTGCTTTACCACCTTCCAAGCAAAGCGCATGTCCGCCATCTCCTCAGGGGTGGGTGCCCTATGGGTCACCACGGTCAGTTCTGTTTCATCAAAATCTTCTAGGTCCTTTTCCTGCAATAGAACCCCGCCTTCCACACGCTTTATGTCAAAACCACTGCAAGTAGAAAGGTTCACTTTTAGCAGGCGCAGGTTTTTCTTTTTTTCAAGCACACTAAGTGCCTCGGGGGTGAAGTCAGGAGCCACAATAACTTCCAAGAACTGCTTGGACATTTCCAAAGCTGTGGCTTCGTCCAAGGTGTCATTGACTCCAACTATGCCGCCATAAATGGACACGGGGTCACCTTCGTAAGCTTTCTGGTAAGCCTGCAGTAAGTTCTCTCCTACTCCCACTCCACACGGATTAGCATGTTTCACTGCCACCGCGCAGGACACGCCGTAAAAATCCTGCAGCGTTTCTAAAACAGCATTCACATCATGTAGGTTGTTAAAGGAAAGTTCTTTACCTTGTATCTGGACGTAGTTGGCTAAGCCCTTCTTTGACAAAGGATCTTTGTAGAAAGCCCCTCTTTGGTGGGGGTTTTCTCCATACCGGAGTTCTTGGACTTTTTCAAAGGGCAAAACAATTTCCTCAGGGAACAAAACCCTTGTTCCTTTACCAAAGTAACTACTTATAACAGCGTCGTAAAAAGCAGTGTGACGAAAAGCCTTTGCAGCTAAATAGAAACGCGTTTTGAGGCTGGTAGAACCGCTATCCCTTAGTTCATCTATGACTTGCTCGTAGTCTTGTGGATCCACCAAAACAGTAACACTTTCCCAGTTCTTTGCCGCTGCCCTTATAAGGGTGGGGCCTCCAATGTCAATGTTCTCGATGGCATCTCCCATTGTAGCGTTTTCATCAAGCACGGTCTCCTTAAAGGGGTAAAGGTTGACTACCACTATATCAATGGGTTCAATACCAAAGAGAACAAGCTGAGCTACGTGTTCTGGGTTACTCCTATTTGCTAAAATGCCTGCATGAACAAATGGATGAAGGGTTTTTACCCTGCCATCGAGAATCTCAGGGAAACCGGTAATATCGGAAACCTGCACAGCTTCAACGCCGCTTTCCTTTAGAAGGTTGTAGGTACCACCCGTGGAGATAATCTCAAAACCAAGCTCTTTTAGCTCTTTGGCAAGTTCCACCACACCTTCTTTTCTTGACACACTTATGAGTGCTTTTCTTTTTTGCACCACTGTCACACCTCGTTTCTTCCTTCCGAGTCTCCACTTGACGCCGGCAGTATGCGAACTCGCCTGCCGTCCACCACTACTCTGCCTTCAGAAATAAGCTTTATGGCAGTAGGTAAGACCCTGTGTTCCAACTGCAGTACTTTCTCGGCAATGGTGTCAGGTGTATCGTCGTCTTCTATTCTGACCACTTCCTGTAGAATGATGGGGCCTGCATCCACGCCAGCATCTACAAAGTGCACCGTGCAGCCGGTGTACTTCACTCCACTTTCGTAAACGGCTTCGTGTACCTTCATGCCGTAGAACCCCTTACCACAAAAAGAAGGTAAGAGTGCCGGATGTATGTTGATAATCTTTTGTGGAAAATGTTCTACTACTTTGGGGCTTAATATGGTCAAGAAGCCAGCAAGCACTATCAGATCGGGGCTTAGCATGGTGAGAAGGTCGAGCAAAGCATCTTGAAACTGGGATTTCAAAACCTTTTTAGAAAGTACGTAGGTTGGAATGCCGTGCTGTTTTGCTCGCTCCAAGGCGTAAGCATCTTCCTTGTCGCTGATAACAGCCTTTATGTTTACTTTAAGCCAGCCTTCCTCGACAGCGTCAATGATGGACTGAAGGTCAGTACCCCTACCAGAAACCAGTACAACAATGTTCACGGCAAAATCACCTGGCGGTTTCCAGGAACCACTTCGCCAATGATTTGTGCTTTGTAATCTGCAGCGGCGTTTATCCTGTTTACAGCCTCTGAGACATGCTGCTGAGGAATGATGAGTACCATGCCTATCCCCATGTTGAACGTTCGGTACATTTCCACCATTTCTACCTCTCCCAATTTTTGAAGCAAGGTAAAAATGGGCGGCACTGTCCAACTGTCTTTGTAAAGTTTCACAGCGGTGCCCTCTGGTAGAACTCGAGGCAGATTCTCAAGAAGCCCTCCACCGGTTATGTGAGCAGCAGCCTTTATGGGCAAACCCTCAAGCTGCTCGAATGCGCGCACATAGATAAGCGTGGGTGTTAGAAGTTCCTCTCCCAAGGTTTTACCCAGCTCCGGCAGCTCGTCGCTAACATTGTAATGATGCTGTTCAAAGAGTATTTTTCGTACAAGGGAATATCCGTTGCTATGAAGCCCAGAAGATGCCAAACCGATTACGGCATCTCCCACAGAAACCGTTTCAGGGTTAAAAAGCTCGTCTTTTTCTGCAACCCCTACGCAAAAGCCTGCCAAGTCGTACTCACCCTCTGGGTAAAAGGACGGCATCTCAGCGGTTTCACCACCAACTAAAGCGCACTTGGCCATGGTGCAGCCCTGGGCAATGCCTTTTATGACATCCACACCGATGGTTTCATCCAATTTGCCGCAGGCAAAGTAATCCAAAAAGAACAAAGGTTTTGCTCCAGTGGTAATAACATCGTTTACGCACATGGCCACCAGATCGATGCCCACGGTATCGTGCTTGTTCATCATGAAGGCGATTTTTAACTTGGTACCCACGCCGTCAGTGCCAGAGACCAAAACAGGATTCTTGTAGCCTTTCAGCTCCACCAAAGAAGCGAAGGGGCCAATGCCTTCCAAAACAAAATCGGTGAGTGTGGCTTGTGCCAGCGGTTTTATTTTCTCAATGAAAAAATCCGCTTTGGAAATGTTTACTCCCGCATCCTCGTATTTCATCACTTATTCACCCTCACTTTTTCTCAAAGAGGTACTTATTGCCCTCTTTGGGTACGTCCATGGGGTAGTTACCATTCAAACAACCCGTGCACAGACTGGACATGCCAACGCTCTTTATTAAACCTTCCAGACTAAGAAAGTGCAAACTGTCAGCATCAACAAGCTTTCTCACCTCTTCTGGTGACATCTGAGCAGAAATAAGTTGTTTGCGCGTAGGCATGTCAATGCCAAAGTAGCATGGCATGACGATGGGGGGAGAACTAATCCGCAGGTGCACTTCCTTTGCGCCAGCTTCCTTGAGTAGCCTCACCAGGCGCTTCATGGTAGTACCCCTGACAATGGAATCATCCACCAATACGATACTCTTGCCCTTTACAAGTTCCTTAAGCACGTTGAGCTTAACTCTGAGGCTGGCTTCTCTCATGCTCTGTTCAGGCGCTATGAATGTGCGCCCCACGTATTTGTTCTTAATAAGTCCATCCACGCTGGGTATGCCGGACTCGGCTGCGTACCCACGAGCAGCGGAATTTCCTGAATCCGGTACGGGCACTACCCAGTGAGCATCCACGGGTGCTTCTCTTGCAAGTTGCCTGCCCATCTCCATGCGGGTGAGGTACACACTAACGCCGTCAATCACGCTGTCGGGACGGGCAAAGTAAATGTACTCAAAGACGCAGTGCATGGGACTCAGAACATCAGGCTCAGCCTTAAGTGACCTGGCTTGGGTCTTCTCTACTCCATCGATGAGGATAATTTCACCAGGCTCAATGTCCCTGATAAGCTGAGCATTGACTACATCCAAAGCACAAGATTCAGATGAAAGGACATAACCCACTTCACTCCTGCCCAAACAAAGTGGCCTTATGCCATTGGGGTCCCTGACTCCAGCAAGCGTGTGGTCAAAGAGCACCAGCAACGCATAGGAACCCTTTATGACCTTTATTACCTCAAGAAGTGCGTTTTCGAACCCCTTGTGCAGGTTTTTTGCAATGAGGTGCATGATGATTTCGGTGTCGGAAGTAGTCTGGAAGATTCTGCCTTCCTTTTCCAGGGAATCTCTGAGCTGCTCGGCATTTATGAGGTTCCCATTATGAGCCACCGCAATGGAGTGACCACGCAAATGAGCCACCAGTGGTTGAGCATTAAACAAACTGGGCGCTCCCGTGGTGGAATAACGCACATGCCCAATACCCACACTGCCCTTGAGTGACTTTATCTTGGTTCTGTCAAAAACTTCACTGACCAGACCCATGCCTTTCTGTACATGGGCTTCGCTGCCGTCATAAACCGCAATGCCAGCGCTTTCTTCACCGCGATGCTGTAATGCTTGCAGCCCGTAGTAGATATACACTGACGCTTCAGGGTTATCCAGGACCACCCCGAAAACGCCGCAGTCCTCTTTCATCAAAGACCCTTCATGGACCATTCCAATCCCCACCTATGATGGTCTGCACATTGACTTAGAGGCACATCAGCGACTTCTTCTCCATTCACTCTTATGAGCAAACTCTCCCCGCCCACAGTGCCTAAAACTGTCGCTGGCACCCCATATTTCTCAGCAGCCGCTAGCACAGCTTCTAAATTGTTGCTACTTATTGACACCACTGCCCTACCTTGTGATTCCGAGAAAAGAGCAATATCCGGCCTCTGAGAAGTGGTCAGATCCACTTCAACGCCCCGTTCACCACACAGCGCACATTCTACCAAAGCGATGGCCAAGCCACCTTCGGAAATATCGTGGGCAGATTTGAGTAGCCCCGCTCTGATGAGCTCACGAACCAATTCTTGCAGTGCTTTTTCCCTTTCCAAATCAATAACAGGTGGTTTTCCTCTTACCAGCCCGTATTGCATTTGCAGGTATTCACTACCACCAAGCTCTCCCTTGTCTTCACCCAGCACGAGAACCAAATCGCCATCATCTTTGAAACCCATTGTACACAAGCGAGAAACATCATCAACCAGCCCTGCACAACCAATTACTGGCGTCGGGTAGATGGGGCCCAGCTCTGTTTCGTTGTACAGGCTCACGTTGCCACTAATAACCGGAATATTCAAAACCTGACAAGCATCCCTAATGCCTTCAATGCAGCGTTGCATCTGCCAGTAAACAGCAGGGTCTTCAGGATTACCAAAATTCAGGCAATCGGTTATGCCCATGGGCTCAGCACTCACCATGCTCAAGTTCCTAGCCGCTTCAGCCACGGCGGCCTTTGCTCCTTCATAGGGGTCTAAATAACAATACGTGCTATTGCAGTCGGTGGTAAAAGCCAGTGCCTGCTTCTTACCTTTTATGCGGACCACAGCAGCATCCATACCCGGTTTAATAACAGTGTCTGTCCTGACCATGTGGTCATACTGCTCAAATACCCATGCTTTGGAAGCAATGTTGGGCGATTTTAAGAGTTCTAATAGCGTGCACTCCAGATCAGCAGGAGGCTGTAAAGCTGTCACGTCAAGGTCCTGAATGTCTTTCAGATGTTCAGAAGGTATCCCTTCGCGGATATACTGGGGAGCGCCCTCTGCCAATAGTTGAGCTGGCAGCTGTGCCACCACTTCACCGTGATAGCATACTCGTAGCCACCCATCATCGGTTACACGGCCCATAACAGCAGCGTGAAGTCCCCATTTTTCCATTATTTGCTTTATTTGATCTTCTTTGCCTTTTTCCACTACCAGCAGCATGCGTTCTTGAGATTCAGAGATGAGAATCTCATGGGCAGCCATGCCCTCAGCTCTAAGTGGGACACAGTCTAGGTTGAGCTCCATGCCCACACCTCCACGAGCAGCCATCTCAGAAGCCGAGGAGGTTATGCCAGCAGCTCCCATATCCTGAACAGCCACCACAAAGCCTGTCTCGTAAGCTTCCAAGCATGCCTCAATGAGCAATTTCTCCATGAAAGGATCTCCCACTTGAACCGAAGGGAGCTTCTCTTCAGCGTCTTCTCCAAGCTCCTGAGAGGCAAAGCTGGCTCCTCCAATACCGTCTCTACCCGTAGTAGCACCCACAATGAGTACTGGACTGCCGACACCACTGGCTTTCCCTGTCTGCATCTTATCTTGCTCCACTATGCCAGCACAAAGTGCATTCACCAGTGGGCTTTTCTGATAGCAATCTTGAAAATATATTTCTCCACCAACAGTGGGCACTCCTATGCAGTTTCCATAATCGCTTATTCCAGCTACTACTTGTTCAAATAGGTAGTTGGTTCTTCCTTCACCCAAAGAGCCAAATCGCAGGGAATCCATGAGCACCACAGGGCGTGCACCCATGGCGAAGATGTCTCGGACAATACCACCCACACCTGTGGCGGCACCTTGATATGGCTCCACCGCCGATGGATGATTATGGCTTTCTATTTTCATGACCAACGCTAAACCGTCACCGATGTCCAAAACACCCGCGTTCTCACCAGGTCCCTGCATGACTCTTTGTCCCTTACTGGGCAGCATTTTTAGCAAAGGTTTTGAATTCTTGTAAGCGCAGTGCTCAGACCACATCACACTGAACATGGCAAGTTCGGTGAAATTTGGCTCTCTACCCAAGCCAGAGACTATTTGCTCGTACTCTAAATCGGTCAGTCCCAACGTTCTCCACAAAGGAGTTGTATTGCTGTTTTCCATTGTTTTTCAAAACCCACCTTTCAGCAGGTGATCCAGCATGGACCCCAAGATGTACATGCCATCCGAGGACCCCAAGAGTGGATCACAAGCACGTTCAGGGTGGGGCATCATGCCCACCACGTTGCCCTGTCTGTTTGTGACGGCGGCGATGCGGTCTACTGAACCATTCACATCCTCGCTGTAGCGTAAAACTACTTGCCCATTTTTCTTTAGCTGCTGCAAAGTATCCTCGTCAACGTAGTAATTACCATCTTTATGAGCTACTGGTAGTTTGATGGTCTGCCCCATCTTTAACCGGGACGTAAAAGGTGTGTGGGCGTTTTCAACCTGCACATCCACGTATTTGCAAATGAACTTCAAGTTTTTATTGCGCATAAGCGCACCTGGAAGCAAGCCCAGTTCTGTGAGCACCTGAAAACCATTGCAAATACCCACAACCAGCTTTCCCTTCTCAGCTTCCTTAACTAGGGCATCCACAGCTGGTGAAAAACGCGCCAAAGCGCCAGGGCGTAAGTAATCACCGTAGGAAAAACCACCTGGAATCATGAGCACGTCGTATTTGTCCAAGTTTCTTTCCTCATGCCAAACATACTGAGCATCTTGGTTTAAGTAGTCTCTGACTGCGTAAAAACAGTCAGAATCGCAGTTGGAACCAGGAAGGACAATAATGCCAAAGGTTTTCATGGCTATTAGCCCTCAACGATTTCAAAGGAGAAGTCTTCAATAACAGGGTTTGTTAGTACTTTCTTGCAGATCTCCTCGACAGTGTTCTTAAGTGCCTCAGAATCTGAGCTATCCTGTAATGTAAGTACAACATATTTGCCTACTCTGACTTCATCAATATTTCCGTATCCTAACGTATGCAATGCATTCTTAACTGCTTCCCCTTGTGGATCCAAAATACCCTTCTTTAAAGTCACATACACCCTCGCCTGTGCCATGTTAAACACACCCCAATCGACGAGCTATTTCCATGTAGGCTTCTTCTACTCCGCCCATGTCACGTCTGAACCTATCTTTGTCCAGCTTTTCCATGGTGGCGCTGT
>ERZ795060.3964-NODE-3964-length-13016-cov-4.067973_pt1 | contig 13016 bp, 11 predicted proteins | sample MGYA00375144_ERZ795060 | MGnify/ENA primary metagenome ERZ795060 (study PRJEB30189, sample SAMN05720157) | activated sludge metagenome | isolation source: anaerobic digester from wastewater treatment plant | place: Japan | collected 2015-05-15 ... | reverse complement strand
GGTTTTTCACCCCCGTTTTCCAGATAGGCCTCATCCGCCACGGGCCGATAAAGCAGCCCCAACGGATTCAGGACATTAAAGGCAAAATCAGGGACGATCCGCTCAGGGGTGAAGTCTTTGGGAAGGTGTTGAGTTTATTAACATCCTCGTAAATGTTTTTCAGATTAATTTGTATTAATTCAATCTTCTTGTCATTTTAAAATTCTCTACTTTTAACACACAAGGACTACAATATAAGAGATCATTATACCCTTAAATGTTCTGTCCTTAAGACGGTAATTATCCTTTTAAAAGTATCAAATAAAATACGTTTCTCGTTGACCGTAATAACCGATAATAACGACAACATGATAAGGTAAACAATAAAAAGTCCTGATGCGCTAAGGATTTCAACCACTATATGATTCGTGTTAATAATCAAGCGTACACCAATAACAATCCCCGCGAAAACGAGTATAGTAGATATCCGTTTTAGGTCATAGGGCACAGGGTAGGCCCGCTGGGCACCGATATAAAGGATCGTAAGTACGGCAGCGTGTGTTAGAAGCACGGAAACCGCCGCCCCCAGCATACCAAAGGGTGGGACAAGCAGAAAAAGAAATATAACATTGGCAATTGCACCGATGCTGATGGCCACACTTGTAAATAATGTTTTCTTTGTTATCAGTAGGCCCACCCCTATTATCTGATACATACCATAGGCCACGGCCGAGTATGCCGCCAGCCCCACAACAATATTAGCCCCTAAGTATGCTTCTCTCGTCAATAACCGCAGTATAGGTTTGGCAAATAGAGCCAGCGGCACGCATACCAAAGATGTTATCAAAACGAAGTACGTCAAGGTACGGGCATAGATCTGCGGGGCATCTTTAGAGTAGGAAATTTCAAACTGGAAAGGTGCATTGGCAAGCCGGAACGCCCAGGTAATAAATCCAACAACAGAAGCCAATCGGATCCCAACAGAATAAAGCCCAACCTGATCGAGTGTCGAATAGTTCACCAGGAAAAACCTGTCAATTGAATTAATCGACCACATACTCAGACCGCCAATAACAAGCGGCAGACCATAGCGTAAAACTTCTGCCAAACGCCTGCGGGATAAAGCAGCGATAGACATGTATGATCGATTTACTATGATACCAATTATTGCAAAAAGCCCCAACGTGATGAGGTTTGTCCAAAATACACCGATGATGCCGGTCCGCAAAATGACGACAAGATAAATATTAAGTAATACCGTAATTAGCAATTGCGATATAGAGAACGAGGTGTAAGCCCAGGGCCTTCTCTGCAAGCGTAGCACATTCAAATGAAGTCCAACGAGACTCCCCAGGGGCAAGGAAAGAATGGCAACACGCAAGTAAACCGAATAATTGCTTGTATCAAAGGTTAATAATGAGATTTTATCGGCTAAAAACCAGACTACAACAGCAACAACGGCATTGATTCCCAAAAGATAAACAGCCGTTGATGTGACGGTTTTGCGCTGCTCATCAGGTTCCCTGTACTTGAAAAAGTAGAAGCTCAACGCCGTCTCGGTGCCGGCTGTCAATACGATGCCGGCCAAGGCCGTCATGGTTGCTATCACATCCATGATGCCATAATCGGACGGGTTGAACACCCGCGTGAAGATGGGCAGTAGGAAAAAACCGATGAATTTGCTAACCATGCCGCCCAAGCCGTAAATCAGGGCATCCTTGCCCAGAGTTTTTAGTTTATCGAGCATAGGCGATCATAACCACCGCGGGTGAAATTTCAGAGTGATAGGCCCATCCATGACAGCGGTCACCTGCATGAACCGCAACGGCAAATCGCTCATCGGTTTAATAGGAGTTACTGCCAATGCCTGCCCATTCTGATATGCCCGGAATTCCGGGCTGTAACGGTATCGGATTACATAAGCTTGATTGGCGTGGGCCGACCATGTCAACTCATTAGCTTTGAGCGACCACGAAACTGCCGGGGCAATGATTGTTTCAGAAGTAGATATCTTAAACAGATTCAATTCGACCGGCGGTACATTGGCAATTGCGGCAAGAAAATCATCAAGTGTTGCCAAATTGACACTCGCAATTGAATGATAACCTGCCTCTTCAAGCAATGCAGCGGTTTCCTTTGTGTATGTGACGATATACGACACCCCCAGGGTTTGACAAATCCTTTTCATTTCATCTAACGTCATTTGCTGCGCATTGAAAGGCGTAAGATATTTATCTACGAGTTCAGGCTCAACGGCACGGGTGTACATTTCGCTAACGAGATCTATCTGGCGCGCCGGTAAGAACTCCTCTGTCCACTGCCAAAATGCGCGAAATCTGGATTTCGTGCGTGGATCGCCATCGGACTCGGCAATCAAGCGCGCGCCATTAGGAATTTGATCAAAAAAGTGCATAAGTTCAGTGGGGCGTGGCAATGATAAAGGGGCAAGAGCTGGAAATATACGCATGGCCTTGTTCACATTACTCATCCACCGTTCAAGCTTGTCCATGTCTGGGTTCGTCTCGGCTTCAGGCAAGGGGAAACCATAAAGGTTCGGATTCACATAAAGCATAAGTGCAATCGCGAGCAAGGCGCATAAAGAATGACTTATACACGCAAACACAAGCCCAATCACCCAAAATGCTATGTTGAAGCTTTGAGGATCGTTAAGATAAATCACCCGATAATTGAACCAGTTAACACCAATTCCAAAAATAATAATGAAAATTCCAACGATGGGTGAAGCCGATACGTAAGTTGCGAGTGCCACTGATAATAAAAAAGGAAACCACAAGATCAGTTCAGATATCTGGGGGCGCAGAGGTCGCTTCCAAAGCCGTGCCTGTTCCGAAGTTATACGGCCCATAAAGCCTGATCGCCACATGTAAGTCAGTCTAATTATGTTTTTCCCAATTCCCGGTATGACGCCGGCGAGCCCAACCAACAATGTGCCGTGGAGGAAGAGCGCAATCAGAAGCGCCGGACCAAGAAGCAAAATTATCATGTAGGAAACAGAGAGATTGAAAACAGTTAAGATCGACCAGCCCAACCCCGCCCATAAACCTTGACCAGCAAGCCCAAGATATATCACGGGAATAGTAAATGCCCACCAGAACATCTCCGGCTTGCCGAAATGCGTGTAAGAAACTATAATCAAGGGACTGCCCGCCGCGATCAGACCGGCCAAGACACCAATAAGAAGCCCAAAGTGTGACGAAACAAGGATAACGTTCGACAGGAGCATTAGTGTATACCCAAGCGCCATCATTCGGCGGTGCCCTAACCAGTAAAGTATCTTATATGTACCAAGGTTGTTGTAGATGCGCACACCTAAGGGCATACCAAGACCATCGTCCCAGACATAGCCGAAACGCCCCTGGGTTTCATAGTCTCTGGCTATTTTGGTGTACCAGGGACGGAAACCAGCGTCAACGCGGCTAAAGGCCCAAAAATCCTTATCCGCTATGCCGTATCCCCCGGGACGGAAGGCTTCAAAAAGAATCCTCAGCGTTCTTGGGATTTTGAAGATCAAAGGCCAAGCATAGACACCGATGCTTAAAAAGCTGATAACTTTTACTAATCTGGAAATATTAAAAGAAAACAAGGCCATAAATACTAATCCAAGCCTGCCAGATTTTCTTGGACAATCGCATCAAATACTCTTCCATAATCTCTATATGCTTGTCCTATCCACTGTGTTTTTAATGTTTCTAAACTCCCAATGGCTCCATTTTTAAAGCCAAAGTCTTTAAGATCTCCGATGATTGATATTCCTTTCTTTTTCAATTTTTTCTTGATTCGATCTTTAGCCAATTTAGAAGCAAACGCATCCCTGCAGCATAGGCGATATCTTCATTTTTTCTATAGCTGAGGTTTGGGTCTAGTTTATATGGTTCTGTTGCTAAGATCTCACCTTGATCGATTGTTTCGGTCACTCTGTGGAGTGTAGCAACTTGGTCATATGCACCATCACGAAGTGCGCGAGCTATAGACCCCAAGCCGCCATAATCTGGAATCTTAGCACAGTGGATATTTAAGATATTGGCACCTAAATTCAAAATATCTCTACTTATTATTAAGCCAGCTCTAAATAAATAAACCTCATCAATACTGTTCTCCTGAATAACGCGAAACAAATCTTGATTACTCTTTATAATGGGTAATGTGGGTATACTATGGTTTTTACGAATTAATTCCGCAAATGCCATTTTAAACAACAAACAGAAACTTAAACTACCACGGCGGTATAACCGCCATATGCGTTTTATACTTGACGATTTATTTAAAAGTATTTCTATCTGCGTTCTGCCTTGAATTTGTGCAACTAGGGCACGTCCTATTTTATCATCTCCGACAACAATAATTTTCTTCATATTGCTGAGCTTCTACTTTAGAAATCTACATATTATTAAAAATGCAATGGACAGGCATATTGATTGTGTGTAAGCTACAATATTTAGCTTGTGGGAAATCTGCTCCATTTGTATATTTTCGATAAGCCTGCATGTGGGGAATACTGTATTCAATCAATTGTCCTAACTGAACCCCCTTCTTTGCCATAGTCAACATTGCCTTTTGTCTGTCCGGAGCGCGAACGACATAGTGCGAGTAGGTGGCGCCTTCGACCAGTGGCGGCTTGACCCAACCCTCGTAGACCGGCAAATGTTTATCATAATAAAGTGCCGCTTCTTTGCGTTTTTTAATGATCTCGGGATATTTTTTGAGCTGCGCGATGCCGACGCGGGCTTCAATGGGTAACATGAGGTCCAGATAGTCTGGCGGAAAATGGATTTTTTCGTCGAGGTGATAGGCTTTGGTCCATCTGTCAAGGACATGTGTTTTTTCTTGCAGCCAGTAAACAAGTCCGTAAATATGTTCATTGAAGGCAGGATAGACGGCCAACAGATAAAGCAGTCTGCGCAGGGTTTTCACAAAGCCAGGCTTTTTGAAATGGGTATCCCGATATTTTTTCATTTTCTCGTAAACTGTTTTATCGTTTGTGGTAATCATACCGCCAAAAATCGAGGTCATCATTTTACTGATGTTCAATCCGAACAAAGCGGCGTCTCCGGCGTTGCAAACAAATTTTCCTCTCCATTTCGCTCCGAAGGCATGGGCGCAATCCTGAACCACCCAGATTTTGTGACCGATCCTCTTTTCCGCTTCCTGAACAATTACCGCAAGCCTTTCTATATCCAAAGGGTAGCCGAACAGGTGCGTGGCAATGATGGCATGGGTGTTTTCGTTGATGGCTGCGGCCACGTGATCCAGGTCCATGTTGAAATCATAAAGGGTAATATCCACAAACCGCGGTTTGTTGCCGCTCAACACAATGGCGTGGGCTACCACAGAGCAGGTATAGGCGGGCATTATAATTTCTGAATTTTTTATATCCATTGCCTTAAAAAATGCCCACAACGCACTTCGTCCATATGGGAATGCAAGGGCATATTTGGTTTCAAAGGTTTTTGCGAATTCAGCTTCAAATTTCTCTACAGCATAGGCATCAGGAATTAACGCGGTAAGCAATTCCTCTTTTCCCAAAAATGGCTTAAACCTTGGAATCATCGATCATCCTGGGACTGCCAGTATCCCTGGCTTGCCATGTGTATTGTATAGAAGGGTGATGATATTATCTGTTGCTTCAAACCTGCCATCGGTCTTGGTTCATCGTGGATTGTAAGATCTGGTCCGAGTTTGATTCGGCGTGTATTTGTGCCATATGATTTTTTTATGCCTGTTATCAGAGTTGTAACAAGCATTTTTTTGAAGTATTCCCTTGTTCGTCTGATTCTCATGAAAGTAATGCAGAGAAGACGAAGTATAAGAAACTGCCAAGGCTTTGGTAATTGTCTTGTCACTGCCCTTATTTCGCTTTTAATAACAATCTCATTGTCACCAATTACCACATTATCCGTATCTATCGTGGACTGCGTAGAGTATAATTTTCCATTTTTAGATGTAAAAAGCAGACCTGAATTGATAAAATCAAGATGTCCATCCTTAAAATGATAAACAACACCCCCTTTGCGGGTTGAGATTATTGTATGGTGTCTTTCACTATGGTCAATCAAAATACCTGCGTGGGCCATGAAAATTCTGAAGGGCTGAGCCTTAAGGCAAGGAATTTGAGGTGTATCAATAATATCACCTTCTATAGATGCTGCCCAACAGTATGAATTAAACATAGGTATTAGATTGGGTTCGTCCATTGAAGAAAGTGTCACAACCTTTTTTTCTAAAATCGATTTTCGCATAAATTTAGCCAAGGCTGTCGCTTCAGGAATAATATCTTTCAGATACTCGATGCCCGCTGGATAATAAAAACGGGTATTACGGCTGCCATAGAGACCGCCGAAGGAGCCATCCGGATGGGCAAAATGCCAAAGGAAACGAATGGATTGAGTTAAAGAGTTTCGCAACCTGTCATTATTTTGCATGCGCAGGATATCGGCCAGATAATAGGTGCAAAGGGTCTGATAGCCGGGATCGGCACCTTCATATTCGCGATACCAGCCTTCTTCTGATTGAGCAGTTAGAATTTTATTAAGAATCTCCTCTGCACGATCGCAGCTTGATTCCCCTGTTAATAAGTTCCATTTATAGAGGGCTGCAACGGCTGTAGCTAAATGATTGCTGATAAAGGCATGGGTCTCGTTATTCTTAAGAATGAAACCAATCATCGGCCGCACAATATCGATATATTTTTCTCGAACTTCATTATCCAAATAATCATATAATAGTTCTATGGCCGTAAGAAGATCATAGGCAACCAAGGCGGTCACACAAAACGAGCCTTCATAGGGAAAGGCCTCCTCCATGCTGCCATCAATTCGTCTTAGTTTATCTGCACCGATAAACATAGCATCAATGCGCCTTATAATTTTATCCTTAGAATATCCTTCAGGCAGCAAATCATTAACGAGTAAACGTGCCAGTCCGTTAGCAGCGCCCTGAAAAGTTCCATTACCAAAGTCGATTAGCCCCCATGCCCAATAAAACCTATCTCCCATACCATAAGATTCGCTCGATGGATCACTGTCGAATAAGGCTAAAATTCGAGGTAGTGTTTCATAAATTTGGTCGAGATAAGGGGAATGCATAGAATTAAGCAACTTTGTAAATAAAAGATATAACAAGATTAATATCTATAAGTGGTATACGAAATGGCCAAAAAAATAATCTTTGTTTCATAAACTTATTATCAAGCTCAGCTAAAATAGTATCTGCAAAGCTTGGGTGTTCCCAACAAATGATTTTATCAGGATCAATACCTGTATTTTTCTTCAACCAGCGACGGCTGGTTAGTAACCTTCCCAGTCCCCAAGCAAGTCCTCCTTCCGCAGGAATAGCCCCAACGAATAAACCACCAGCCTTGAGAACACGCCTAATCTCGAAAAGCGCGGGCTCCAACGGGCTTATATGTTCAAGGGCATAGAAAGATACAACAATGTCGAAGGATTCATCCTCGAAAGGAAGCTTACGGTTTTCACGTTCGAGTAAAACTTGTTTATGCGTTACCCCCCCCTGTAAAAGTATGGAACTTGACCTATCCAGCATAGTTTGTTGAATATCAGCAATTACATACTCCTCTGGCCTTCCTCGCCAGTATAATAAATGCCTTATATCACCTGGTCCAATCTCCAGCACACGCTCTCCGCCTAAATTAACCTTATTCATTATATGATACCCTGCATGATTAATCATATCCCCCAAAGGTGCTTTCTGCGTTGATGTATAAAATTTGAGATATGTATCCTCCCATTCAAGCCACATCGGGTCATCGTAATTAATCTTTGTTCCATATTTCAGGCGATTTCCAAATAATCTTGACGATATAATATTTGGCAGGCTATATCCTATTGTAAAATACTTCATAATTTATAAATGTTATGTTTTTAACTCTTTAATGAGGATTAGAAAACCGTTGAGCCAGCCATAATCTTTACTGAGCGTATGTGGGTGCCACAGCACTGTTGCGCTCCCATGAACAAACCGTATTTCGTGCAACCATTTTCTTATCTGACTGAGTCTTTCATCTTCTGATAAATGTGCATAGTCATATAGGTGCGAATCCATAAGCACGAGTGGTGTTACTTTAATAAACATAGGGGAGCCAGTATCAAAATCCCATGGATGAAAAGATAGAGCAGTTCCGTTCCTGAATCCAGGTCTGTCATTAAAACCAAGTGTCGAGTCCCTCAAAATCCCTGCTTCCTGCTGGCACTTCCATGTTTTATCAAAACTAAAGCGCAGCCAATGCTGGCGACACGCTGTGACGGACACACCTAATGTCCTTTCTATTTTTTCAAGTTCTTCTCTCATTAGATATGGCTTATCCCATGAATTATAGGATGTGTGAACGCCTACTTGCCATCCTTTTTGACAAATAGTTTTGAGTTGATTAGAGATTTTAGAGTTTTTTATATTATATGACGGGTCGATAAGCATTTGTATAGGTGAACAAAGCCAACCATTTCTTCCACCGTAGACATGTATCAAACTCCTTAATCCGTGCGATTCTTCAATTCTACATATTTCATTCAGTCTATTGAAATCACCTGGACAAAAAAAAACTTCATGGCATGTGTTGTTTTCAAGACTGCAGCCTTCAATTGCTTATTAAACATTAGCCTTAATGCGTTAAAAAAAAGAAATATAGATTGCTTTAAACGAATAGAAAAAGTCTTATGGATTGCGTCAAGATCATGTGTTAAAAGAATGTGCGGTTCGGGCAGAGGGCCGAATAATTCTGTCTCGTTTTTGTTTGCCCGGACTGCTGCCCACCTTCTTAGGAAAAGGGCAATCCGATTTACCCACGCATAGTCCCATATACGCTCATCCCACCCTTTTAAACGATAACTGTAAGAATGGATGACTCCATGTTTTTTTTCATAAACTCTCTCGGGAAAGCAATTAAGATACCAAAACATTGTAGAGAACCAGTCTGTGTTTTTCCAAGCAATAGATGTATTTTCATAGTCCTGTATAAATTGAGAAGGCACCAAAATACACCCATCAACACCTATATCTCTTGCCCACTCCGGTAGAATTACAGACTTCATTATGGGTGGCAAAGGTTCTTGCTCTGGCCAGGATAAAACAGGCACAGGTAAATGGACAATCTCAGTGTGTTTTGGCCAATATTGGCTAAGTTCTTTTATTATGTATTCTTTTACGGTTAGTCTGTCAGGTAGAAGGATCATGGCTCAAAATCCTGTCTCTCTTTTGAATAACAACAAAGATCATAAATCCACAAAAACGGTCTAATAAACTATGAACAAACCTTGGCAGTTTAAAAGGCAACGCTCTGGCAGGGAAGAAGTGATAAAAATGATCTTTTATTTCAAAGTAAGGCCGTAACATGTCAAAGAATTCTCTTTTCGAATAGGCTCTACCTATTGGGTTTTTATCTCCGTCATACAGACGCACAATCTCATTCACATCGTCAATGAAAAATATATTTTCTCGCCCCCTACCTTTTAGCCCCCCCCCAAGTATTCGCATAATTATACGAGCGGGATATTTAAGAAGGGGCCAGATACGTAAGAAAAAATTTTTATAATAAACTGATATACAAGCCGTCCCTTTTGCACCGAGTACTCTGGCAATCTCTTTAATACAGGATTCCGGATTGGGTGAATGATGGATGACCCCTAAACAATTTACATGTGAAAACTCACTATTTTTAAAGGTCATATTTTCTGCATTTTGAATAGACAGCTCAGCAATTACACCATAAGCGGAAAGACGCTTCTCTGTCAGGGTAAGCGCATTTCGTGTTAGATCAGCAGCCATAACATTAGTATAGCCCTTAAGAAGTAATTCAACCGTCCAGAAGCCTATTCCACAGCCTAAATCTAAAATCTTTTGATTTTTTTCTATTTTCGGAAAAATCCTACTATCCAATTTACCAGCAAAACAATCATCAATAACTGTCTGTCTATGTTCTTCAAAAAACTCAAAGGTTCCAGGTTTGAATTTGCTTTCTCCCACCCATAATGGGTTAGCTTCCCAGAAGTTTTTAACCTCATTAATGTCTTGTTCCATCTAAATAATACTCCTTGTAGTCTCCATCAATAAATTGCTGAAACCAAAGCTCCAAACATAATAATGCCCAGATAGTGCGTCCATAAGGGCGTTCACTTTTTAGGATATCTTCTAGTTTATTAAAATTAAAAATACCTCTCTTTCTCGCTCTTTCCCCCAACAATGTTTCACAAACAAAACTTTTTACTGGATCTCTCTGGTACCATTCGTTCAATGGGACGGGGAATCCCATCTTATCCTTCCGATCTAAAATTTCTTTTGGAACTATATGCTGAACAACTTCTCTAAAGATACGTTTAGAACGTCCACCTTTATATTTTATTTTGGGCGGCATTGAAGCGACCAATTCTGCAATCCTATGATCAAGAATAGGGACACGAGATTCAAGAGATACAGCCATACTTGTACGATCTTCTACTTGGAGGAGCGCTGGGAGTAGTGTTTTCATGTCAAAACGAATCATCTTGTTAATGAGCGATTTAACGTTCCCTTCACTGAATAACTCGCAATATAAATCAAAAGGGTTGTAGTTTGAATCTTTTTGCAAAACATCCAGTATTAATAAGTGCTGAACTTCGCTACTTCTGTCAATTAAACGAAAATATCGTTTTTCGGACACTTCAAATAAACCATCTTTCCAGAAATAGCTAAGCATCGGTATATATGTTTGCAGTTGTGTTAGGTTAGGTATAATAGACTCGAATGACACGACATAACGATCATCTTGTTGAGTGCCTTCAATACATCCTTTAATACATTCTTCCAAATAGGCAATCAGATATCTCATATAACCGCCAAATATTTCATCGCCTCCTTGTCCACCTAAAACTACCTTAACATGCTTCGCTGCCATTTTAGATACGTAAAACTGTGGAAAAAGACCAGGACCTGCAGCGGGTTCATCCATGAAATACATTAATCTTGGCAATGCATCAACAAAATCATTCTCTGTCGGAAATATTTCATGGTGCTGTGAGCCTATTTGATCTGCAACTATACGTGCATAATGAGTTTCATCATATTGTGGCCCTTCTTTGAACCCACCACTAAACGTATGGATACTAACACCTAACAGTGATGAAGCTAAACATGCAACCGTTGAGGAATCAAGACCTCCACTCAAATGGGCGCCTACAGGAACGTCGGCGCGTAATTGAAGGCGAACGGAATCTTCCAGCAGGCGAAGGAGCTGGTGTTCAAAATACTCTTCCGTGTGGTGAGTGTCGATATTAAAATCCAAATCCCAATATTTAGATATTATTAGCGTCCCGTCAGCATTTAAAAATAAATAATGGCCGGGCATAATTTTCAGAATATTTTTAAATAGTGTTTTATTTCCTAAACAAAATTGGAATGTGAAATAATCTAAAAGTCCCTCGTAGCAAAGCTCAGGCTCTAAAATCTTCGCATGAAAAAAAGCCTTAATTTCAGATGCAAAACAGAACGTACCTTTTCTATAAATGTAATAAAACGGCTTCACACCGAAACGATCCCTTGCAGCGAACAAAGTTTTTTCCAGCTGGTCCCATATTGCAAAGGCAAATATTCCGTTGAGCTTATTCACGCATGCAGGCCCGAGATCTTCATAAAGATGCAGAATAACTTCAGTATCGCTGTGGGATCTGAATTTATGCCCTTTGCTGATAAGCTCTTGACGCAGTTCAAGATAATTATAAATTTCCCCATTAAATACGATCCAGAAGCGGCTGTCCTCGTTGGTCATTGGCTGATGGCCGGCCTCAGTTAACTCTATAATGCTCAAACGCTGATGCCCCAGACCGATATTGCGATCAATATAAAAGCCCTCATCATCTGGTCCACGATGGCGCATAGATCTGGCCATAATTTTCAAAATGTGTTCCTCTATAAAACTATCTCCTAAAAAATTATATATGCCACATATTCCACACATGTCTTTTTATCCCCCGATCTGGCATATCATAGGTCTTTTAACATTTTGTCTTGAATATTTACTATAAGCCATTTCTGGCGATTTGCTGTAAGTGCTTGCTAACCCTTTATAAAATTGGCGCCAACCACCCCAAGGCCAATGATAAAGGAGCGCCATTGTGAGATATCCTAAGGTTGTAATACTCGTGACCATCTTGCTTGAGCTTGCCTTTTGATCGTAACGCAAAATGAAGGGCACCTCAGCAAAACGACATCCTAATAGTTTCAATTTAACAATCATTTCAAGTGTGGATGTAAAGCCCATACCTTTAAGCTGTATAAATCCATTTCCGAAAATGCGAATTGCATCTTTAACCACCTGTGCTCTATACGCTCTAAAGCCACATGAGAAATCTCTTATTCCTTTTATATTAAATAATACTTTCATAAAGACATTGGCCGAATAGCTGACCAAAGCCCGATACGGGCTTACACCTATTTGCCCACCACCGGGCTGAAATCTAGATCCATTAACTACGTCAAAACCTTCGTTGATTTTATTAATCAATGTAAAAATATATTCAGGATCATGAGTGTCATCGCAATCCAAACGAACAATATAGTCAGAATCCTTTGCACAAGATGTTATATATTCAAATCCATCACGTTCAGTTTCGCCAAGACCACGGTTAATTGAATGAGTGATTACAGTTAAAGGCATTGCTCTAGCATATTCTTGTAGTAGGTTAGGCGTCTGATCGTTACTTCCATCATCCACAACAACGATGTGATATGTTTCCTTGTGCTGTTTCATCACCTTTTCGATTTTTGGCAAAAGCTTAGGTAATGACGCTTCTTCATTGTAGGCAGGCAATAAAATCCAAATCATAAATCTATCTCCTATGTTGTTTGTTTTGTAACAAACAATAATGATTAAATATTTAGCAACGTTCAGTATACAAGACTTTTCTTGCCGCAAACGAGGCATACTTTATCAGCATATAACCTCTCGCCGCATTGGCACGCATAAATGATAAAAACATCAGGCAATGGGTCATTGGTCATGGGTAATAGGTGGGTGGTCTGTATATCAACCA
>ERZ795060.3949-NODE-3949-length-13037-cov-43.809891_pt1 | contig 13037 bp, 21 predicted proteins | sample MGYA00375144_ERZ795060 | MGnify/ENA primary metagenome ERZ795060 (study PRJEB30189, sample SAMN05720157) | activated sludge metagenome | isolation source: anaerobic digester from wastewater treatment plant | place: Japan | collected 2015-05-15 ... | reverse complement strand
TTTAACTTATTCTTCTATATCGGTAAACTACTATGTAAGGTTGTAGGTTGTTGTGGGCCGAACCAGAACCACTTGATGAGGTAGTTACATTTACAGTTTTATCTAGAGTGCCATTCGCATTTATTAAGGGTGGTGGTGCTACATAACCGAATATTCCTGTATCTGTATACATGTTAAAAGTTGTTGAATGATTATGTGTTGGCATTTCTGCTACTGTAAGTGTATGTGTTTTCTCCCCACCAGTTTCTCCTATTGTATCAAACTCTGTATCATCAGTTGATTTTGCTACTAATACTCTACCAGCACCATAAAACTCCCAAGTTCCTCCAAAATGAGCATTCATCTTGGCTACTGTGTCTAAATCAGAAGAAGTTGTCTCATATATTGTTCCAACTGGATAAAAGAAGTCTAACAGTCCTGATATTGTATTATTACTAAGACTGATTGTTTTATTGGTCAAGGTCTGTGTATCTGTCGTTCCTACAAAATCCCCACTTGGTAGTGCCTTATCTCCTAACAATTTTCTAACTGTTGCCCTTTTTGTAGAGCCAGTAATATCTTGAGATGTATCACTCTTATCTACAATTGCCAAGTAATCATTGGTCTCATTAACTTCTGTTGCCTCTACTAAGTCTAGTATGTCTATTCCTGCCATTTTATATATCACTCAATTTAGTATATGTTGTACTTATATCAGCAGTATCAGTCCATATTTCCTTATCCTCTCCATGACTATACACCAAATAGTCTGTATTACCCTCTGTCATTAATTCTTCTCTGTATCCTTCTGTAACAAGCCTTATTAAACCACCAAAGAACCCCCAATTAGTATCACTATCTACCCCATCTACAAAAGCACTCTCTCTTCCCTGCTTTGTCAATTCTTTTCCATCTTGTGTTAGTAACGCTCTTCCATCTTGTGTTGTAAGTGTATCCCCACCACTATATTTTCTGTATCCCGTTACCTTGTCTTGAATATCTGTCCAGTTTGTCATTATAAGCCTCCATACTCATCTACAAGGGAGATTGTCCCACCACTATCAAGATTTCTCTCTACAATGTTGTTCTCCATCTCGTCTAGCCCCATGTTAAACTGTGCCATTAAGTTATTCCCCTCATTGGTTAGTCCTAGTGTGTATTTTCCCTTTGCACTTGCATAAAGGGTTAGTAAGTGGTCATAATCCAATGGAAGTCCTGATGTGTCATCATCTGCACTCATATCAGCAGGGTTTTCTACATAAATCATATACAACCCATCTTCAACTGATGTTGTTGGTGCTGGTCGCAGTTCAAACATATTGCCTAAAATCGTGTATTTAGGGTCTGCTTGAGAAAAAATATCTACATTAGGGTCTCCTATTTCTGTTAAGTCTATCTGGTCTACCTTAACCCTGTCCGTAGCATTGGCATATCCTACCTCTAGCCTTACAAACTTTCTAAAGTCTTGTGGTAGCGAGTAAAGAGACTGATTAGCGACTGTATCAGCCTTAGCAATCCTTAAAAAGTAGTTTTGTCCTAATGTTAGAAGTCTGTTTAACACAAGGTCTCTGGCAGTATTAAGGTCTCTTTTAACCTGCGTGCTAGTTACTGTGCTATTAGCCCCTATTGTCATATTGAGCAAATCACCTACCTCTGACTGCATTTGCGAGAATGTCATTGTATTGTCTAATCAATTAAATATATCCCCGTGCATCCTCGTATATATTTAATTATACCATATTTAGATTAACTCTCTTTGTGTGTCCTCTGGTAAAATACTCTTGTATAACTTCACTACCTCACCTGCTTCCTTTCCTAAATCTCTTTCCTTTTTGACCCACTTCTTGCCCTCTATAACCTTGTTTTGAGCCTTGCCAGACTTAATATCCTCTATTAAAGCCCTAAACTTCACCTCAAACTCTTCTTTATTCTTGTATGGATAACTGTTCTTCTCATTTACAACTAAAGAATAAGGTAACATGTTCTTAACTACACTTGGCACTCCCAATGCAGTAAACTCTGTAAACTTAACCTCACTCTTATATTCATTAAAAGGCTTGTCCTCTAATGGGATAATTGCCCCATCTAGTCCCAAAGTCTTTAATCTGTATGTATAAGCCTTGAATGGATACCATGGATATCTCGTTATTCTATCTTCAAAGTCCTTAAATTGATTTCTATAGTAACTTCCCATTATGTGTAATGTAACCTCTGGGTAATCTGCTAAAACCTTTGCTAGGGGCTCTTTTATCTCTTCCCAGTCTCCTAAGTGGCTAATTCCACCTTGCCAACCTATTCTAATCTCACCCTTTTTCTTGTCCTTTGGTACAAACTCCCCCTCTGGATACAAATCAAAATTAAGTGCATTGTGTACAATTCCTGTTTTAACATCTCTACTTCCAAACTGTTTGTAAAAGTCTAACAGTTTTTGTACTGGAGAGGTAATTAAATCAGCACTTGCTAATATATAAAGCAGGTTCATTTGACCACTTAAGTTTTTGTATCTGTTAAATCCCTCTGTTAAACCTGTAACCCATATTGGCTTGAGATTTCCATTTACTAATGCCCATGCATCTTCTGTTCCAAACTCTTTGTAATGCTCTGAAGTAGGTAACACTTCCATTGTGTTATCATCATGGTCAAAGACTATCTTCTTATTGGGGTCTATCTCTTCTTTTATCAACTTAATATACTCATAATCACCTAACCTGCCCACAATTACATCAGAAGATTTTATCAATTCCATCTGTTTGTCCACTGGTTCTTTTCCATCCATTAAATAGCTCTTAACATCATCTCTAAACTTAAAGGCTTCATCAAACTGTCTAATCCTATACCAGCCACAGCCACCTTCATCTACGGGTAAAAACAAGACCTGAAGTGGTCTTTTTCCTTTTGTTTTTGATTTCTTGGACATAATATCCTCGTTATAATTTAGATTGTTTTAGGATCTACTGTTAAACACATTCTGCCTTGTTCATCTTTAACAAATGCTTCCTTAAACTTAGCAGGATTAGTTATAACATCATCTCCCCATATTTTTCTAGCTACATAATACATCTCTTTGGGAATAACAGCCTCAAGCCTCCAGTCTCTACTCTTACTAAAACCATCAGATTTAACTCTCATTCTAGCATTATGCTCAAATACTCCCCCAAAGCCTTCCTCTAGACCTCTGTGCATTTTAGCCTTTCTCACCTTCTCAAGTTGTTCACCTACAGCCTGTGCTAATATCGCTTCCTGCTCTTTGTTCTTAGGTGCTAACTTCTGCAAGATTTCTAAAACCTCTTCTTTACTCTTACCTGTTATCTTTCTTCCTTGTGGGTCTACTATTTCCATATCTATATTATACCATTTAACAAAAGAGAGGGACTAACGCCCCTCCCAATTGCACTACTTGGTAATTGAACTAGTTTGTTTTTAACCCAGTTGCCTTACCGTTCATAGCTTCTGCCCTAGCCTCTAAGGTCAGTTCACCAATCAAGACTCCATTCTTTGCATCAGCAGTCTCTGGAGTATCTATCTTTTTAACTGGTCTTAGTTGTGCTACAGCCCACATGTCTTTCTGCAAGACTGTAAGTGTGTCATCAGGAATCTGACTATCACCCTCAACAACTAACCTACCAAATGGTGAGGAATAGACCAACATAGCAGATGTAAACTCTTTGTTTCCATCGTTATATGACCTCATTCCACTCATAAGTTGAGCTAGTTTGTTTACTTGTGTGTAAGAACCGAGTAACCACTCTGGTCTTCCACCGTTAGAGTAACAATCCTGAATCAATTTGTTTAACTCACCCTCTGAGATATTCCTTCCACTTCCACTTCCACCGTATCCTGTTGATACATTTGTGGTTATGAATGCAAGAATACCCTTTAACTTTCTAGCAGTTCCAGAAGCCCCAGATGCACCAGTACCATTGACAAGAGCTTTCTCAATGTCTCTTCCAATGGCCTCTAGCGCAACCTGAACCCTGAATGCATACTCATCTTCCATTCCTGCAGGATCTACTGCCTGTTGAGTATTGGATACTTGGAATGTCTTTCTAAAAATCTGAGTGTAGTTAGAAAGTCTCTGAGGTGCGGTTAATGTGCCATAGGTATATGTATCACCCTCAATCTGTGCATTGTCTGCAGCAGTATCGTGAGTATATGTACTCCACTCGTGAATAGTATTCTTTGCAGATACTTTCCTAAGCTTTGAGTACACAGGTGTAGTCATATCACCGATTTTTGTCAAAACGTCGGTCAAATCTTCATGATTTGTTTTTGCGTTGTATGTCTGATATACAGCCATTTTAGTAATTCTAATAATTAAAAGTCCTCAATAACAAAGACCCAACAGTCCTAAAAGCACAGCGACTATTTACGCCTTCCCAATGTCTTTACAACGCCTAAAAGTTAAGACTTTGGCATTGGTGCATGCTTTTTAAGAAACTGTACAAAGTCTCTTGTTTTTGCAGCAGCTTCAAGTTCTGAACTTCTGGTATCATCTACCTGATTCATTCCTCCCTGCTGCTTCTCAGAATATGTAGAACTTCTCTGTTGCTTTGCCTTTGCCTCTGCTATCTGATCTAAGTACTTCAATTTGTAAGCCGTCTCAGGATCAGATACATACTGCCCTTGCTGTGCAAGTTCGTCCATGTATGCGGCAATCTCGGTTGCAACAAACTTAGGCATACCATCTTTCCCATCATACTTGCCTTCTAAACGGTTGCACTCAGAGATAAACATGTTTGCTGCTTTCTCTTCCTGCAAAATCCTTTCTTGCTCTTCCTTTGTAACAAAGCCCAACTTTTTTAAGGTCTCCTTAGCAACTTCTAATTGTTGCTGTTGAGCTAGTTCATCAGGAGACATACTAGCAAGTCTCTGGGCTTCCTCCTGTTGCCTTCTTAGTTCTGCTAATTCTGCTTCGTACTTCTTCGCTTTCTCATTGACCTCAGCAAATCTCTCGTAGGGGATTACCTTGGGGATTACCTTAGTCTCTGGTTTAGCTTCAGTACCCTGTTCTACCTCTTCGGAGATTAACGCCTTCTCTGGCGACTCAATAGAAGTATCTTCAGTTGCTTGTTCTACAGGTGCTGATTCTGTAACGGAAGCATCCGTTGTGTTTACAGCAATAGAGTTTGTGTCCTCCATAATCTTACCCACATTTTAACGACTTCTGTGTCGTACGGGTTTTTACAATTTATTTATAAAGAGCTAGTAGATTATCTCTACTGTGCAACAGGCCGAGGATGGACCTGCTGCATACTAAAGACAATCTCTTACTTAATTATAACACATTCGTAATACCTACACCTGTAACTCTATTCCTTCTGGTAATGGTGCGTTAGGGTCTATTCCTTCTAATCCTTCTGGCATTCCTTGTGGTAATCCCTGTGGTGTCTGCTCTTGTACTATTCTTTCTTGCTCTACCTTAGGGTCAATACCCAAGTTTTCTAGTAGGGTCTGTCTGCTAACATCTCCACCTGCTCTTAAAGTCATTAGAATGTCTCTCTTCGCCTCTTTCGTGTGTGCTACACCACTTGTTATCTTTACCTTAACCTCTGGGTTTGCTGGTATGCTTACAACCTTTACAAGTCTTTCCATATCCTTTGGCTCTAATCCACCACCCAATATTCCGTAATACTCCCCACTTGAAGCTCTAAATGGCTTTGTAAGTAACTGATACTCATATCCTAGATTCAATATGTCCTCTCCTAGTTTTGCCAAAGTATTAGCTAGATTATTGACTAAGTCTGATAACTGGTTAAAGTTAGAAGCAATCAGGGTCTCAATAGCAATACCACTTTTTACCCCTGTTGGTGTTTGTCCTATAAAGGCTTCGTTAGCAGCCCCAATTAATTGTATGTATGTACCTAAGGCGTTAATCTGTCTGTCTACATCACTTCCCATTGGAGGTGTAGGCAGAAACTCTGGTTTGAACCCTGCCTTATAGTAAATCTTTTCTCCGTTCTGATTAGTAACACTCTTTACTCCAGCACCCTTAGGGATAAGTAATCTTCCTTTGTTAATAAGAATATTATACTCAAGTCTGGAAGTCTCTAAATAGTTAGCTGCTTTGTTGAGTGGTACTATGTTCTTTACCCAACCCTCACCATAAATACCACCTACATTTATATCGGGCTGATAAATCTCAAAAGGCAACTTCTTAAAGGTTGTTAACTCATTCCTTAAAATCTCATTGCTCTGTGGGCTTGTAGTTATTACTCTTATCCCCTCTTTGGTTACAAACCAGCCTTCGTGTAATATCACATTCTTGCTTGTATTGCTGATATTGTTCTCATTGTTAAGTATAAGATTCTTATAATCACTCTCACTTAAAGTAGAAGTTGTTGTTAAGTTCTCTACCACCTTTTTATCATAGTTAGGATTATCAACTAGTAACTCATAAGGCTTACTCATAACTTTAATCACATACCTAGCGTCATCCATGCTTGTACAATATGGGTCAATGTAAGTATCAAATGGGTCTAAGGTTTCTATCCAAGCATTTCCCTCGCCATTGTCCAGCCTGTCATCATAGCCATACTGGAATATTCCTAGTCCGTAAAGTAATCCATAAAGTAAAGCTTTGTTTACCTTCTCTTCTAAATTGAGCTTATCATACTGGAAAGCTAAATACTCTCCTAATATCCTTGAAGTGTCGTTGTCCAGCTCTCCATAAGGCAAGGCATCTACATCCCAAGTTGGGTTAGCCTTCATCACAGCATTTCTAATAGCTCTACAAACCATATAGGTGTGATTAATGTAAAATGTAAGTGGATTTCTAACATCTTTTATGAATGTTCCCGTTGTTTTGTCATACTTGAGGTTCTGGTATCCCTTGTAATACATGTAATTAACAAACCATTGAAGTTCAACATTAGTACCCCTCCAGTTTCTGCTCTCATCAAACTTTTCTTTAGTATAGGACAACCAATATTCTTTGTCGTACTTCTCTTTACGACCCTTCTCCTCGTAATCCTGAGCTGTGCTTCTTGCCATTTGTATATCAAACTAGATTAATAATCCTCGTTCTTTATTCCTTGTTCTTAAAAGTCTTTTCTATTGCTTCTTGAATAACTGTATCCATGTTTTCTAAATCCACTAGATTACTAGTATCTTCTATCTCTTCTTCTTCGGGTTTTTCTCCATAAGTAGTAAACTCTGGTAAATCCCTTGCTTTAAGTAATTTTTGTAACTCTTTTCTCTCACTAGAGCCTGTTATTATCTGCAAGGAGGCTATAACTCCAAGAGCTACTACTGCTATACCAAGTAAAATACACAAAACTATGACTGTTGTTTCCATATATACAATTATAACATATTAGATAAAACTGTCCCCTGACATTAAATTGTCTATAGACTCGTTAATATCAACTTCGTCATCATCTTCCTCTTTTTCCAGTTCTCCATATATGTTAACTTTAGGGTGTTCAAAGTAGTCTGGTCTTGAATGCACAACATACCTTAAAGCATCGCACTCGTCATCTCCTAGCTTAAACGGCTCACTTCTACTAGTATCCTTTTCTTCGTTCCACTTTCTCCAATGATAGTTGTTCAATTCTTCAATTAAGTTTTTACATCTTTTTGATATAAACAGCTTGTTTTCTCTAAACATTCTAGTTACCCTGTTAATACCAGCCATAACATCATTGTTTGCAGGAACAAATCCCCAACCCTCCTCTTGTAATTGGAACATCATACTTTGCCCACTTGTCTGCTGTGTTCCCTTACTTGCTGGGTCAATAACAAACATTTGTATATCCTGCTCTCTTAACCCATTTCTAATAAGCATTCCATTTAACTGATTACTAATGTCTTTGGCTGTTAGAAACTGCTCTCTAAACTCATCAATAACAAACAGGTTTCCATTGATATCTTCTTTAATCAAAAGACCTGCAGTAGGGTGATTCCAGCCCACATCTAATCCTACAAAGTATATGTCTGTTACTGCTCTCTCGCTCTCCCTACAATGTCTTAACTCATTAAAGTCTGGATATATAAGTCCTTCAAACTTCTCAAAAGAAGCTAAATACTCCTGTTTAAACATCATATCACTTAAATCTTTTCTTGCCTGTTCTACTAAACCTTTGTCAATATATGGATTATCTAGTGTAGTAAACTTCCATGCTTCAAATCCAGGCTCTTTCTGTATAGCAGGTTTATAAAATGTCTCGTACACCCAATCATATCCTTGCGGTGTTGTTGTTACCCACGCCACACCATTCTTATCTGTTAGTGCAGGATAAATTACTTCCCACACCTGCTTACTCATAAAACAAGCCTCATCTAACCATACCCAGTCCAAACCTACCCCTCTTAACCTATCTGGATTCTCACCACTTCTCAAAGTTATTGTACTCCCATTCTTAAACTCTAGTCTGTTATCTGACTTATTCCAACTTTTAATAACCTCTGGGTCACACCAATCCATCAATACTGGTATGTTAATGTCTTTTAACATCTGATAAGTTGGTGATATGATCCACCCACGCGTAGGTGTTTGTATCTTCTTCTTTCTATCTATGCTCTCCCCATAAGCAAAAGCCAATGCCTCCATTGTTCCCGAGGTCGTTTTACCTCCACGACGACCAGCTATAAAAGCCCTGAACCTTGCATTGCTACTATGGAACATCCTTTGATATTTATGTGGTTTGTATATCTTCATCGTCCTCCCATTGAATAACTATTCCTGATGATAACTTCTCCCCTCTAGATGTCACATCAACCGCCCTCTCTGGCTTTGGTACCGCATACTCAAAGATAGTCCTTATTGCCGCTATCTTATCAGTAGGCTTAACTGCTGGGTCTGTGGACATATTAATAAGATTCCTTACTAAGTCTGCGATATCCTCTGGTACAAGACAAGTCAACAGGGCTTCTCTCATAGCTATTCTTTCTTTATGAACGTTGTTTTTATTCTCAGAATCTGCCATATATTTGCCCTAGTTATAGGTTATATTGCTTATTAAATTTTCTTTCTGCTTTAATAGATATATACAATTATACCATTATTTTAGCTTGTCTAATTCCCTTAAAATCTTCTCTCTCTTCTTTTTAAGAGATAACAACTCTGCTTCTCTAGCCTCAGTTCTACCTCCTTTAGATTGTATCCCATTTATTATCTTATGTCTCTGATTATTTATCTGATGTAGTTGTGCCTTTAGTTTTCTCTTCTTACCAAATATTCTTTCCCAACCCTCTTCATAATTCTTCTTACTCTCTGCTGTGATTGTTGTATATGGCTTACTTATATCTTCACTCATAATGTTTTAATCCACTCTAAAATTAAATTAAAACTTAAACTAGGTCTCTTTATATACTTATCCATGTCAATTAGTCTTTGTCTTGGTAGTTTATCTCCTATCTTTAAATAGGTATTGTTCATTGGTACCATCTCAGGCTCTCCATCTCCTTTATAACTCTCCTCTTCGTCTACCACATAAACAGGTATGCCCATGAGCCTTGCAAAACTCTCAAAGGTAGAAGGTCTTGGAGTAAAGACCATGTCATACTTAGGAAGTTTCTCTTTTATATCTTCTAAAATGTTATCTTCTACATTATTAAACCACTTCTTTGGTGCTGATATGTCACCAGTTTTATCAGTTAGCTTAACCGTCCAATCAAGCTGTGGATAGGCTTCTCTTAACTGGTCAAAAACCATCTGGTTATAATAACTAACATCTCTTACCCAATGTAGTGCTACATACAAAGCCTTATTACCCGTATGTTTAGTCTTTTTAATATCATCATATATAGGATTTCCTGTTACCAAAATCTTGTTAGGATCAACCCCAGCTCTTACCAAAGAATCCCTACTCTCATCTCCTAGTGCTAAATATCCATCAGCAACAAAATCCCTGTTGTTTAGCTCATAATCAAACAAGGCACCAAACCCATGTTCATAAACTATTACCTTTTTACCTATAGCTTGTAATGTCTTCACTTCGTTTCTAAATGGAAAATCCGACCACATAAAAACTACATCTCTCTCCATTAGTTCGTTATCAGGAATACCCCATTGCCAAAAACCATGATGATTGTAAACATAGTATCTCATTTTTATACATTTAATTCTTAATTATGTTTTCTTTGTAACTATACCTAACCCGTGGGACTCTTTCCTCTCACTAAAATCCCAATCAGGGTGTTGTTCTTGAAGTTCCTCAAAGTATCTCTTTATACCAAAACCACTCCCAGTTTCTTGAGTATCATGTAAAATTATATGCCCACCTTTAGGCACAAACTTACTCCAACCTTCAAAGTCTTCTTTAATGTCCTCATAGAAATGTCTTCCATCTATATGAAGTAAATCAATTGGCTTATCCCAGTCCTCTAATGCCCTGTTAAAAGACTTCTTAATCAAAGTTACATTCGGATATTGGGATAAACATTCTGTCGCGACATCTTCTACTTCCGTTCCAAACTTCCCACTATGCTCATCTCCCATAAAATGGTCTATACCATACAATTTAGTATCTAGCTTATGGTCTAAACAACTCTCTGCCATTGTTGCAAGTGAGTGTCCGTAATAAACTCCCAACTCTACAATAACCTTAGGCTTCCATATAGGTATTTGATTATAAATATAGAGGATATGACCTTCCCATGCAGTTGGATGTCCCTTCAAGTATTTATGCCATTTAAAATCCTCAAACATCTCTATATATTATACCATTTTAAATAACATTTTAAACAACTGGAAAGACATAATCTTCCCTAATATCCTCAATTGCTTCTCTCATTTCCCTGTACCACTTTTTGTTTATCTCGCCCTTGTCTAGTATTCTCTTAGCAACCACTATGCACTCTGACAATTCGCAAGAAGGTATTTTCTCTCCTAGCCAATAAGAATTTATTATCTCTCCCCAATTGACATGAGGATTATGATAAACACAGCCAACAAATGGCTTAAAGGTTAAATCATCTGGATAAATCTGATGCCATAATAAAAATGCTACTTCTCCTATACTTGAGGTTACATAGTCAGCTTCTTTTCCCATTGGCAGTAGGTAAACAAATTATATCCAATATAAAACTAATTTTTACCTTTTGTCAAATTATTTAAACTTCTCTGCTTCACTTATAGGACTAAAAGTGTCTCATTTCTCAATAATATCATTCAACTCTTCTAATTGCTTCTCCATATCCTCTAAAGTCCACTTCTTAATCTGATTTTTTATCGTATAAAGGTAGGCATAGTCTTCCCACCTTTTATCCTCTAACCACTCCCTAAACCATAATGGATCTTCATGGGCTGATTCTATTCCAAACCTATGGTGTTTGACGCATAAACAAACCCCATCCCTTACATCCCAGCGCACTCTTCGGTTGCGTCTTCCTACAATATGGTGGGAGTTTAAATGTCCAGATTCTCCTATACCACAAACTTCACATTTATATCCAGCCCTTTTCTTAACAGCTAAACTCCATGCTTCGTCAAGTTTTTTACTTAACTTCCCCTTTGTCAGAGGTTTTTTTGTCTTGGGCATTTTTACGACCCCTCTTTGCATAAACTAAAATAGCTTCCTCCTGACCCTCGTCTAACATAATGACCCCCTTTACAATGTGAGGCTTTATATCACGAACAGCTAATCTCTTGTACAAGGTTACTGGACTTATATTATTCTCTTTTGCTATCTGATATATTGACTTCATAAACCCATTGCTCTAATTAAACTTAATAACAAAAATACACAATAAATACTAGCACAACCTATAAATACTAAGACTAAAAGGTATGTGATAGCTCTTATTACTTCCTTCATATTCATATTATACAATATTAAAAAATTATAATCATCAAAATTGTCAAAATAACTACTAATGCTACACAACCCAAAAGCTCATCTTCCTCAAACAACTTTGCTAAAATCTCCAAAGCCAATGCTAAAACAACAGGGACTACAAAGAATACAAACATCAAAGCACCAACTATTGTCCAAAACATACTAGTCCTCCTCAAAACTTAAATTAAATCTCATAAAAGTCATACCATTTTTTGCCAACTAAATTTTTTCTATTACTGTGTTTCTTCTGCCAAAGTGTATCTTTTATAGTTGCACTCCTCCCATTTCTAAACCTGTCTTCTAGGTGGGGTATTAACAACACTCTCTCAACTTCCTGTAATTCATCCAGAAGAACATAGGCAGTATATTCAAACTTGGCGATATTACGATTTTTACTACCAGAAGCAAATACCCACCCCCTATACAACCCATGCTCAGAGTCTTTTCTTTTTTTAGCCGTTGCGGTCTTTACTTCATACCTATTTCCATCGCCATCAGATAAATCAAAACTACATTTACCACCATGAACAGTTATATCATAACCCTTTTTAGTTAATCTAAGAGCAACTTCATACATTCCAATATTGCCAATCAAATCTTTCCTGTTAATCATATTCTTGCTCACTTAAATTATCTAATTCTCTAATCTCTTGTAAATTGTCCTCGTGTATCTTCTTCATTCTATCAACATAAAACTTGGCTTGTTCTTCCTTTGTAGGCTTTCTCCCTAACATCTTTTCCTGTATTACAAACAAATCTCTTCGTTGTTGTTGACTAGGTGTTATTCTGGTATCTAGGAACGGATCATCAGGTAAGTGTTCCATTATATCCTTAGTGCTTATATCGGCATCTAGTACATCTACAACATCCGTAATAACTGCTACTGCAATGTTCCCCCTCATTCCCCTAATCTCTGCTATATCACTATCAGGGACTTCTAAAAGAGAATCTAGTTTAAGAGATACTGTTCCATCTACCCTGTCGTTATAATTTGCTAACCTACATTTAAGTACCTTCATTTTTTCTCCTTTAATAGTTTAGATAGGTCTTTTTCTAATTCTAGATAATAAACCATTTCTTTTAGTAATGTTTTAATGTCTTTTGTATTAGAAGGTGGATAATTACCTATACCATGATTGTATTTATAATCATCTATCCACTTAATTAAACTATCTTTAACCTTATCTTCTAATATCTCACTTATTAGTTTTTTCTTCTTCATTTTCTTTCTCTTTTAATAATTTAGATAGTCTCTTATGAGCCTCTTTATATATCTCAAAC
>ERZ795060.3947-NODE-3947-length-13047-cov-19.557882_pt1 | contig 13047 bp, 8 predicted proteins | sample MGYA00375144_ERZ795060 | MGnify/ENA primary metagenome ERZ795060 (study PRJEB30189, sample SAMN05720157) | activated sludge metagenome | isolation source: anaerobic digester from wastewater treatment plant | place: Japan | collected 2015-05-15 ... | reverse complement strand
TTGAATACGCCCAGTATCCTTCACTTTCAGCAGTGGGTCTATCAACATTGTACATTAAAAATTTTTCTGAGGAATCCCAGAAGGTTCTATCATCAAGAATTTTCCATCCATAAGGGATTTTGCCCTCACCTTCTGAAAAATCTCCATTGACAATAATGTTATCCTGTTTTTTTGTCCCTTTTGTGGGAAGAACTGTAAAACTTACTGGATTTGAAACTGCATCAAGCCATTTCAGTTGGACATTAAATGTGGCTGGTAATTTAACAGGGTAATACTCATAAAAAAATGGAATCAAAATTTTATAAGATTCTCCAGGGTTGAGGACAACAGGTTTATAATTTTTGTTTGTCTGAGGACTGTGGGGTTTTGGTTCTGGTGGCATGTGGTTGGTGAAGTTTTTCATTTCTGGAATATCTTTGATTTCGAGTTTATGAAGATTGCCAATGAACATCCAGTTTTTTTCTCTTGGCTGGAGAAATTCAATAATGTAACTTTCAACCTGTGCTGAGTCATTAATTATGGTAAGATTCAGAAGAACAGTTTCTTCTTCCTGATAGGTGCGTTGTGGACTTTCAAGGACAAATTGCATTCCCCATAGACAACAGATTGATGCAAAAAAGACACTACCTGCCAGAAATGTTTTCATAATATTTCCTCACGACAGGTTCGTATCCTGATGGAATTTTTTCGTCCCAGATACTTCCCAGTTCCTTTCTTTTCTTCTCGACCTTTTCTGAATTTTCTATCCGGACAATTGCCTGGTGCGTAAGTACTTGTTGCGCCTGTTTGAGATTTGTCACAATCATTTGATTTGTCGTGAGAAGATTGTGGTATCTGCCTTCCTTTAATTGTATGGTGAACTGTTTCATCGCAGAAATTGATTTTTCAATCTGCGGATTATAAATGTTCAGTATCTTCAGTTCTCTTTCCATCTTTTCCGCTTTTTCTATAAGTTTTGCCTGTTTTTCTGCCAGTTGTGCATACCTGAACGACAAATCCTGAACAGGTCCCTTCAGGCCCGTTGGACCCCAGCCACTTGCTTTTCCTCCACCAGTGGGTCCTAATTGATTTTCACCACTTGTGTCCTGAACCTGTCCTGGTTCAATATTATCAGGGGTCAATCTGGCTGGAGTTTGTCTGCCTCCTTTTCCCTGGGCGGTTTTCTCAACCATTTCACCGTAGGAACGACCTGTTCTTCCTTCGCCGCTTCTTCCACCAATTTCCTGTTGATTTGGTAATACATTTCCAGTAATACCCTTTGCGCTCATATTGCTGATAGACCCATCCATTGCCATCCAGCCAGCTCCCTTGTCAAGACTGTCCATCCATGAACTTGTGATGTCTTCGATTTCTTCTGTCATATCCTCTGCCTGTTCAATCAGGTCTCCAATAATATCTTCTAGTTCTGCAGGTAATTCAGCTTCTGGCGCAAGGACTGGTTTTGATGGTTCCTGAAGATCCCATTTTACTGAGTCAGGCGCTTCAGCGAGCCACCTTTCAAGATTTGCCACCAGTTCTTCTGCCAGTTCAAGTCCCATCTGGGATTCCTGTACCGGTATTGTAATCGGTTTGCCCCTTGCAAAGGCATCACTAGCTGCCTGAAGATGGGATATCATTTCAACAAATTCATCTGAAAGAGTAAATTTTCCCTGGGTTTGCTGGGCAATTTTATTGAGGTCATTTACCATTTTCTGTAACATGTCTGCCCACTTTTTTTCCTGTTCAGCCAGGTTTTGCAATTCTGAAGGGTCTGCGGCATTTTTCACTTTTCCCAGTTTTTTTGCGGCTTCAATGACCTTTTTTTGTTCCTCAATGAACTTTTCAAGAATTTTTTTTGCCTGTTCCATTTCTGTTTGTTGCCTATTGTCTTGTTCTGGTGATTTGCGCGTAGAAAGATTGTTTGGGGCTGCTTGCGGTGAATAAACAAAATAGATTGAGGAACGACCGGTATTACCTGCTGATGAATAATCAGTGCATTCTGCGTAGTATGCGATCTTTGAATAACCGGCTGGAACTTTCAAGAGTGCATCAACAGTCAAATCCTTCCTACCATTGCCAGCGCTTTGATAAAAAATCCTGTCATTATTTGAAATTTCACCTTCGCCTGTATGTACCCTGAATCTTATAGAATTGATACCAAAGTCATCTGATACTTTCAATTTCAACGGGATTGCTGTACCAGATTTGGCGACAATGTCTTTGCCTGGTGATAGAAATTCGCAGAAAGGAATCTGGTCAAAAATGACTGTGATTCGTTCTCTGGGACTTGATAGGGTCTTTTTTGTTGCAGGGTCGTAGTAATGAATTTGATAAAATGTCGCGTTATTGATTGTAAATTTGAAAGATTTTACCTTTGATATGCCTTTGTTTGGGATGCTGGTGCCATCGCCAAAAACCAGCAATGTATCTCCAGCTGGATTGTTAAAGTAAAACTCTGCTGTGATTTTTGTTCCCTGAGGGCCGCTGATTTCAGAAAAGCCCTTTTCAACCGTTTTTGGCTTCAGTCCTGTATAGCTGGGATATTCAAATGTGAGTTTCATCTTTTTGACAAGGGTTTTTTCAACCACATTTACTCCATACCAGACACTGCTTTTATTATTCGAAACGACTCTGTATGAAAATGGAGTGATTACTTCGTTTACTGTGTAAACAAAGATTTGTCCATCTTGAATCATTGGTTCTTTTTTTGTTGTTCCGTTTTTGATCTGTATCTCTGGTATACCTGGTTCTTTTAATTTTGCCCTGATGACAATGCTGCAACCACGTTCTACTGAACAGTTTCCTGGCTCCACAATAATGCTGTTGGTAAATTTTCCTGGCATAAGAATTTTCAGCAGGACATTCCTGCTTGATTGTGGTAATAGAACCGAAGATACAGTGAGCAAAAACAGAGAAAGAAGCGTCACGATGAAACTTTTTTTCAGTTGATGCCTGTCAATCGCCTTCTCTATATTGCAATTTGCAAGGGATTGAACTGCCTTTTTTCTTAGCACCTCGATAAAAATTTCAGGATATTTTCCTGTTTTTCTGCTGAGTTGAACTGAATTGATAACGAGATTGTTCAAAAACGGGAATTTTTTTTCTATCTTCAAGGCAACTGTGTCAAACGGTGCATATAGACACTTCCAGTGTGTGTAAAAAATCCAGGCAACAAAACCAGAAACAATCAAAAAAAACGCAACCCTGTAATAATTTGCGTAGAAAGAAGAAAATGGAAGAAATTTGTCCAAAAATATCAATATTGTGAATATCATAGAGATGGCAGAAAGGAAAACACATACGACTTCACTGATTTTTATTTTCCTTTCAATCCTTCTGTATGCAGTAAGATAACCGTAGATATAGTCGAGTGTTCCGTTCATAATCCTTTTCCTTTACCATTAGACGAATCATTATTTATAGTATATTATGTCTCCTTCTTAAAAACCAGCACACAGAAAGAACCAAGAAAATTATAAAAACGACATATTTTTCCGAAGTATCCGTTACTGCAAGCCGTGTGTTGATTGTGGTTCTACGAAGTTTCAGTGCATTTACCAGTCCTTCGGGATTTTCAACTGGGAAATATTCTCCATCAGAAATTTCAGCAAGTTTTTTTAAATAAATATCATCTTTACCGATATTTTCTGTTTCACTTCCATGTTTTGTAACAACAAATTCTTTTTTGTTAATTTTTCCTTCGTTTTCAGCACAGATGATATAAATGCCTTCTCTGTCAGGAACAAAAGAACATGTATCCTGCGAGATATTGAGGTCTGCTGGTAGATTATCAGGGCCTGTGATATATGCCTTAAAATGTTTGTTTTGATTTTTGAAAACAAATTTTATGTCAACCTTTTCTCCTTTTGCATATATCCTGTCAACAAAAATTTCAGGGACGATATCACCAATTTTTAGGTAATCTTCGGGTTTGCAGAGAAATCTTATGATTCTTCCCCAGAATTTCTCATAAGCAGTTTTTTCCTGTTCATTTGAACCATAGTACCATTTCCATGTTGAATCAGTGGCAACGACAGCACATCTGCCTGTGAATGCAGTCGTTGTCACAACAATTGGTGCATTGTTTGAAACTGGGTTGTCAATCAGAACAATGCCGCCTGGTTTTACAGAATTTAGAACATTTAACCTGTCGAGAACTGGCAGTGATTGAAAATCTTCAAAAACAGTCAAATTTTTTCCTTCTTCAGTAATTGAAGGCCTGAATGGACCCTGTATGAAAGATGCTTCATTTCCCGTAATATTAACAGGCAGTATTTCTTTGATTGGTGTCCTGTTGAGTCCTTTGAGAAAATTTTCTCCGCCAAGAAAAAGTATGCTACCGTTTTTTTCCACAAAGTTTCTCAGATTTTCCAGGTCTTTTTCTGAAAACGACGAGAAGTCAATGTCTCCGAAAATAATGATGTTAAAATTCTGAAGAAATTTTTCACTGCCAAGAATATCCGGTGGTATATCAATGGTTTTGCCACCTATTTGCTGGAATGTCGATTCTCCAATTCTGACAAGACTGCAGGTTTCAATTTTTCTGTCTGATTCAAGGAACCTTTTAAGAAATTTATACTCCCATCTGAGATTTCCTTCAACATATAGAATATGTATTGTTGGTGAAATCACCCGTGCGAGAAGGAAGCAGTGATTATTTTCAAGATTTGATTCTCCGATGCCTGGTTGAACAGATATTTCATAGACATAATCTCCCTGTGAAAGAGATGGAATTTCAAAATCCACACGATTAAAATTTGAAGCAAGATTGATGGTTTTGCCCTGAATGAGTTTTTTATTTTCTTTCAGCGAAACAACCACGTTTTCGTTATCATAACCCTTCTGAGTGATAATGGAACTGATTTTCAGCACCTCACCTTCATATATAGGTGAATTTGTGATGACTGTGGCTATTCCAATATCTTTTGCAGATTCTTCTCCGATGCCGATAGTATAAACTGGTACAGTTAATTTATTTTTCATTTCTTCCCACAAGATGTATTGGGTTTCATACCCATCAGAAAGAATCACAACACCCGAACAATTGTTTGAGTGTGTTTTAATGATGTCTGAAAGCAAAGAGGCAATTTTTGTGGCATGCTGGTCTGCTTTGAGAAAAGGAATATCTTTTTGCGCGAGAGTTTTTAGTTCAGAGCCAAAAGAATAAAAAATTGGTCTGTATTTTTTCAGGTATCTGGTTTTTGCAAGGAATTCTCTAACTCTATCAATTTTTGAGATTCCTGATTTATCTTTCGTACTCATGCTGAGGGAATTGTCTATCATCACGACAATTGGCTTTTTTATTGCTGTTTTGATGTGAAGAGAAAGTTCTGGCTGGAATATCGCGCACATGAGAAGAAATACTGCGATTAAATGAAGAAAAAGAGGCATGCGCATTCTTTTTCTGGGCAGGAGTCTTGTGTAAGCCAGGGTGGTAACAAAGATGACTGCCGCAAAAAACAATATCACCACAGTGGTAGGCGCCGGACAATTAAAGTTTATGCGAAGCATGTGCTCCTTTTTCTTTGAAAAAAACAAAAAGATTACTTAACATCAGTTCTGTAATTAAGAGAGCCATTGCAAGTTCAAGGAAAACCATCATCAGGTTACCGCCTGAAGTCTCCATGGTAATAAATTTTTCCATATTATTTCTGCTAACGAAGTTCACTCTGGTCTTTCTTAAAATTGTCCTGATTTCTCCATATGAAATTTTTGAAGGATTTCCCTCTGTATGGGGCACATTGACTGATACCATCTGTTTTTGTTCATTTCCTTTTGCAATAAATTGCGCTGTCCAGATCCCTGGTAAGTCAGGCACATATGAAACAGGCATTTTCCCTGTGTTTTTTATTATGCTTATTGTGCCTTCAGGGTTGATGATATTTACAGAATCAGCATTTTCTGAACCTTTTACTATTACGGTATTACCAACAGATACTGAATGGGTGATTCCAGAGAGATAGTCAATCATTACAGTCATCATAACAGGGAAAAATGGTTTGGTATGTAAGTTTGTCCATGGTTGGCACGGTGTAAATGTAAATAGAAACACTTTTCCTTTTCCAATTCTTTTTTCAATCAGGGCAACACTGCCATTATCAAGTCTCATCAGGATGTCTCCAGTAATTTCCCTGACAGAATAACAGGCATTGAACCTTGTTGTTTTCAGATAATCAAATGTCTGTTCACCAAATTCTGTAAAAAGGGGATGGCCGGTTGCAATCCAGGCAACACCAGCAGATTTTATAAAATCATGTTTTCTATCAAGTTTTGCTGGCATGATAAAGATGTTTTTTCCCTTGTGAAGCCAGTCATTATTGAAATCTTCTGGCGCAATTCTTTCTCCGGGAAAATAGATGAGGGTACCGCCATCAAAAATGTACTGGTAAAGTTTTTCCTTGGCAGAAACTTCCATTTTTTCTGGATTTACCAGAATGATTGCCCTGTATTGCTCAAAGGATACATCAGAAATTTCATTGGTTTTCTTTGTGTCAACAACAATGGTACCAGAAGAAGCAACAGAAGATTTAGTATAAAAAAGAGAGGTATCGTCAGAACTCACCAACAGAAGTTTTTTTTCACCACTTGTTTCTCTCTGAAGATAAAACTGGTTGTCAATTTTCAAAACATCTGGATAAGCCAATTCTGCTTTTAGTGATTGACAATCATTCCCGATATTGATTTCTACCTCAGTGGTTTTTTCTCCTGGAAGGTTGACCTGTTTTACAGTATGAAAATTTTCGCCGGAAATATTTAGTTCTGTTGTGACCTGTTGCTTACCCCAGTTTATTATTTCACAGATATAGGTGTTTTTGCCAGGTACTGGGTAAAGGTCCTTGATGGTCAAGTTTTCGCGATAGTCCTCGCCTGCATCAATTACTGTAACATCAGCACTGATTTTTCCTGGTAAAGCGACTTTTTCCCATGCGGATTTCTGGAAATCTGTGATGATGAATATTTTTTTATATCCAGATTTTTTTTCAAGCAGAAAACAGGCGGTATTTAATGCTGTTTGCAAAGTATTGCCGTGAAAACCCGGTTTGCTTTCCCGTATTTGTTTTGCCACATCTTGGTAAATGCGAGAAAATGGAATTGTTCTGCCACTGGCAAACACCACACTTACGTTGGTTCCTTTTCTCAATGAGGCAAGAATTTGTTCTGAACATTTTTGAAGGTTTTTCCAGACATTTTGCGACGGCCCTGCAGACATGCTTGCTGAATCGTCAAGAATTAAAACAGTGTAAGATTCTTTTCCAGCAAGAATGGTTTTTCTACTAACTGGCTGAGCAATCGCGATAAACAGGCAGGCAACAAGCACAGTTCTCAACAGTAACACAAGGATTTCTTCAAGTTTCTGTCTTCTGATGGTTTTTCTATGGGTGAGTTTAATAAATCTGACTGTACTGAAAAAATAAACTGGTGATTTTCTCCTTGAAAATAAATGTATCAATATGGGTACACTGATACCTGCAAGTCCCCACAAAAAGATTGGTTGAAGAAACCCCATAGGTTTTTCTCACATTGTGCGTGAACGCAGTTCAAGAAATTGATACAGGAAATAATCAAACGGCGTTTGCGTCACAGTTTTTGCATAACTGATACCTCTTTCTGAGCATGCTCTTTGATAGAATGTTGTGAACTGATTAAAAACGCGTTGATACGCAGCGCGAATGGATGCTGCATCCACAGTGATTCTTTCATTGGTTTCCATATCAATGAAATCCTTGAATCCTTCAAAAGGGAAATCCATTTCTGCCCTGTCAATAATATGAAAAACAATAATTTCATGATGTTTATGTCTGAAATGCGCGAGTCCTCTCATGACGGATTCCTGGTCATCAAAGAGGTCAGAGATCAGTATTATCAAACTTCTTCTCTTGATGTGATTTGCTATTTTGTGAAGAGTATCTCCGATATTTGTATCCTTGCCTGGTTTGAGATTTTCAATGATTTTAATAAGATAATGAAAATGGGCTTTCGTTGAAGATGGTTTAATGAAATTTTTGATGTCTGAATCAAATACCACCAGTCCGGTTGCATCCTTCTGTTTTGTCATTAAATAGCTCAGGCATCCTGCAAGACACCGGGCATAAGTAAATTTTGTGATGCTGTCGGTTTTTGAAGAATAATTCATAGAATTGCTGGTATCAAGAAGGATGTAAGATTTCAGGTTGGTTTCTTCTCTGAACTCCCTGACATAGAGTCTGTCAGTTCTTCCGTACACTTTCCAGTCAAGATATTTCGGGTCATCGCCATGTACATACTGGCGATGTTCAGCAAATTCAATACTTGCTCCTTTATGAATACTCTTATGCAGTCCTGATATGAAACCTTCAACAATGGTCTTTGCAACGAGGGACAGATTTCCAAATTTTGTAAGGATTTTTGGGTCTAAAATTTTTGCAGATTTTTCCATTGGATTGTTTAACAGAAAAACCGGCTAAAAATTCTCATGTTGATTCTGGAATTTCTTCAATAAGTTTTGTTACGATTTTTTCTGAATCAACACCATCAGCGTCAGCAGTAAAATTTGTGAATATCCTGTGTCTCAGGACACTGCTGGCAACATATTTGATATCCTGAATGGACACATTAACATCCCCGCGAAGCCCGGCTCTTGTTTTTGCTGCAAGAATCAGATATTGTGTTGCCCTTGGTCCTGCTCCCCAGTTCACATAATTTTTTACAAAATCCGGGCATTTTCCATTATTTGGCCTGGTGTTTCTTACAAGGTTCACAGCGTATCCGACAACAAAATCCGAAACAGGAATGTCCTGAATGAGTTTCTGGAAATGAATAATTTTTTCACCATTGAGGACAGGGGAGATTTCAGGCAAATTCTGAAGCACATGATGTTCTGCGATCTTTTTTTCATCTTCAATATCAGGATAATTTAGGTAAATACTGAGCATAAACCTATCCAGTTGTGCCTCAGGTAAAGGATATGTTCCTTCAAGTTCTATCGGGTTCTGGGTTGCCAGCACAAGAAACGGCATGTCCAGCGGATATGTCCTTCCTCCAACTGTGACCTGGTATTCCTGCATTGCTTCAAGTAATGCCGCCTGAGTTTTCGGTGGTGCGCGGTTGATTTCGTCTGCAAGCACCAGGTTTGCAAAAACAGGGCCAGGAATAAATCTCAAATTTCTTTGTCTTGATTCAGGATGTTCTTCAATAATATCAATTCCTGTGATATCAGACGGCATCAGGTCAGGTGTAAATTGAATCCTCTTAAATTTGAGTTCCAGAATTTTTGAAAGGGTTCTTATCATGAGTGTTTTTGCAAGCCCTGGCACACCAATAAGCAGGCAATGCCCGCCAGCAAAAAGCCCTATTAGAATTTTTTCAATGATGTCATCCTGCCCCACAATCACACGATGCATTTCCTCTATAATTTTTTTCCTTGCCGTTTCAAGTTCTTTGAGCATTTCAATACTATTCATTTTGTTTTTAATTGGTCATCAGGTAGGTAATAATGTTGACCCCAACCTGCTGCGCCTGGGCTGCTTCAATTTCTTTTGTATATGGTCTCGGAATACCTTCCCAGCCGCTACCCATTCCATAAGGAGAAAAAACTACAACTGGGATTCCTTTGAATGTATAAATCTCAAGGGGTGGATTGCGTTCAGGAAAAGTATAACGAAATTCTTCTATTTTGAACGGCACCTTGTAAATTCTATGATTGGAATCCCATGTTACGCATTTCGCCTCAGGCAATACCTTTTTCATAAGAGATCTGAAGCCATCGGTAAATTCCTGACTTCCACAACATGCATCAGCAATAATAGCACCGCCTCCAAGTAAAAATTCCCTGAGTTTTTTTATTTCAGTTTCTGATAGATTCGGATTAAAATGTCCTGTCATATATAAGATTGGGGTGTCCTTCAGGGAATCCTTTTTCAGGTCAATCACGATTCTGTCAAGAAATACAGATGCTGCCGTCTGTTCGCCTGTTTTTTTCAGCAGTTTTCCAATAGATGCTGGATGAGGGTCCCAATCGCCAGAATGCACAATCTGCCCGATATAAAGTCTGCCTTCCTTTTTCTTTGTTTTTTCAACATAAAGCGGAGTCATTCCGAATAGTTTTCCATATTCAATCCAGCCAAGACAATACGTTAACATGTTCATTCCGATTTTAATGGCATCCTGCACCTGGTATCGTGCACCCCATGGGTGAGTATGTAAAGCCCATCCACAACCAAGGTCATATGGCGAAAGTATCACTGCAGCTCTACATCCAAGATTTAAGACCCTCAAATTGGGACTGCCTGTAGATGCAACATTGTCCTTGAGCATACCTACTGAACTGATATCTTCCAGACAATTCATCAGAGGATGATTTCCATAAACAGGATACATGTTCCTATCAGGATAGAGTTTGTCCACCCACTCAACCATTGCTTTTAAAAAATCAGGGCTTCCTGAAGACGCATTAATCCAAAGAAATCCACCTTTTTCAAGATATTCCTTAATTTTCGATATTGTGCTATCATCAGGAACAAATGGTTCAACGCTGGTGATATAAAGAATCGGGATTTCATCAGGGTCAAACGAAAATCTTTTTAAATCAATTTTGATGGCTTGATAAGCAATACCGATTTTTTGACTGGCAAGCCGCAAAAGATTTTCAATGTCATTTTCTGCCCGCGTCCAGCTTTCATTTGTTCCGCATATCACTTTTCCAACAAGCACTGGCGGTGCAGGTGGATTTTTTCTCTCACTTCTTCGCAGTGGAGTCGCTGGCAGAGGTAGTGGCGGAAACGCTTCGCCTGCTTTAATCCTCTGCGGGTCTTTTGTGGGCGGTGCCTTCCCACATTCCCACGCAAGACACATATTCAGTCCGAGCCCAAGCGCCACTATACACAGAACTACTTTTATCTTTTTCATTTTCCCTTAAATATAGACGATGTGTTTTCATGTATAGTTTACAATCATCAAAATTTTTTGCAAATGCAATAGTCATTTTCTAAAAATTAATATAGAAGTATCTTATCAAAATTTTCTCCCTTTACAGAAGGATATACAGGAGAGATTTCATCGGGATTCTGAATTTTGGGTTTCAGATTTAGAGTCTTCTCTATATTGGGATAGGGTAGGTATGATACCTCAATCGTTTTTTGACAAGTTAGAACTTATGAATAAAATTAGTATATCCAGTTAACTGTCTTATACTACCATATGGAGGAAAGGATGAAAATTTCTATTGAAAACAAAATAAGGAAGTGGCTTTCAGGACCTTATGCTATTGATTATGATGAGGGTTCAAGGACAAAGTGCATTTGCCGTGGCAAAGAAATTCCATCCCAGTATGATGAAAAGAGAAAAAAACTTGTGGTGATGCTTCCTGACATTGAAAAGGGTGAAAAAGTTGAACTTGAATTGAAACAAGGGACCCTCTCTTATTCAGAAGTAAAGTTGATAGACAATCCAGAAAAGGGTATTGTGGACATTATGATTGGAGAGGAATATTTCTCTTCCTATCATTACGGCAAGCATGTGGTAAGGCCCTTTTTGAATCCAGTAATTACTGTAAAAGGGAAATCTGTTCTCAGACCACCTGTTCCTGAAGGAAATCCAGAAAAACTTGACCACATTCATCACAGAGGTATCTGGGTTGCGCACGGAGACATTAATGGTGTTGACAACTGGAGTGAAATGGAAGGTCATGGATGGACAGTACATCAGGAATTTATTGAGATTACAGGTGGTCCAGTATTTGGAAGGTTTCACGAGAAAAGTTTTTGGATGAATAATAAAAAAGTCAAAATTTGTGAAGAGGAAAGAATTATTACAGTTTACAATATGCCGGCATCTGCAAGAATTATAGACCATGTGATAATATTGAGGGCAACAGAAGGAGAACTGATTTTTAGAGACACAAAAGAATCAGGACTTTTATCTGTTCGCGTGATGCCATCAATGCAGGCGGATAAACAGGGAACATTTGAAAATTCTTATGGAGGAATTAACGAAAACGAATGCTGGGGCAAAAGAGCTCAATGGTGTGATTACTGGGGACCAATAGATGATGTGGTAGCTGGTATTTCAGTGTTTGACCAGCCAAAAAATCTCAGATATCCTACATGGTGGCACATCAGAAACTATGGGTTGTTTAGCGCAAACTTTTTCGGGCTGAGTGAATTTACTGGCGACAAAAAAATATCAGGGACCTATATTCTTCCTGCTTATCAGGAAATGAAACTTTTCTACAGGATTTATGTGCACGAAGGAGACACACGAAAGGGCAATGTACATACACGATATCTTAACTTTCTTTATCCTCCAACTGTATCAAAGGGTTAATTGACATGAAAAGGTATGTCATTGGTATTGACCTTGGCACAACAGGGGTAAAAAGTGTTCTTGTTGATGAACAGGGAAAAGTGATTGATTCGATTGTTCGGGAATATCCTTTAATTACTCCAAAGCCGGGATGGGCGCAGCAGGACCCGCGGCTTTGGTGGCAGGCAACAGTGGAATCCTTGAAAACCCTTTTGAAAACAGTCAGTGCTGGTTCTATTTCTGGTATTGGTTTGACTGGTCAGATGCATGGTGCTGTATTTCTTGACCATGATGGTGAAATTCTGTATCCTGCAATTTTGTGGTGTGACCAGCGTACAGCCAGAGAATGTGAACAGATAAACGAGACTGTTGGCAACGACAGAATATTTGATATTACCTGTAATCCAGTATTGACAGGTTTTCAGGCGCCAAAGATACTATGGTTGAAAAACAATCATCCAGATATTTTTAAAAAAATCAAAAAGGTTCTTTTGCCAAAGGACTATATCAGATTCAAACTGACCCGTTCATTTGCCACAGATGTTTCAGACGCCTCTGGAACCAGTTTATTTGATGTGAAAAAAAGAACATGGTCAAACGAAATTTTTGATGCCCTTGAGTTTTCGCACCAGTGGTTTCCTGCCTGTTATGAGTCAGTGGAAATTACCTCAAAGACCTCAAAAGAAACAGAGCAACTGACAGGGATTCCAGAAGGCACTTTTGTGGTCGCTGGCGCTGGAGACCAGGCAGCAGGAGCCATTGGCACTGGCATTACAAAAGAAAAATTAA
>ERZ795060.3945-NODE-3945-length-13055-cov-27.463846_pt1 | contig 13055 bp, 14 predicted proteins | sample MGYA00375144_ERZ795060 | MGnify/ENA primary metagenome ERZ795060 (study PRJEB30189, sample SAMN05720157) | activated sludge metagenome | isolation source: anaerobic digester from wastewater treatment plant | place: Japan | collected 2015-05-15 ... | reverse complement strand
TTCCCATTTAATTTTTCAGCCCGTATTTTGCGATATAAGGCCTTTTTCTCTTTTTGTCGATATAATTCTCAAGGCAGCCCCAAGACCGCTCACAAGGCCGATTTTGGCGTATTTCAAGGCCCTACCCCTTCCCTATTTTTCAGCCCTTCACCGAGCGGCGTGTTACCCGCCCCCATATACCCAAAATTCAACAATCAGGTTCAAGTTATTTCGGCCCTATTTCTCACAAAAAGCGACCAAATTTTATATATTAAGTAGCATTTCGCATTTTGTAACGCACAAAATTTTCATTTTTAAAAATTTTGTTACTCCTTTTTCCGTTACAAAACAGTCAAAATCATTTATTAATTTATATAGAAAGAGAATTATGTTTATATTATGTGGATAGTATTCAAATAAGTCATTTTGGACATTAAAGGATGTCATTTATATAGGCCTTGTATCCTTCTTATCATATACGGGTTTTTGAGGCTTTCCCGTTTAAAAAAGCCTCTACCTCCTTGACGATATTTATTTGAGATAAAACTTGTTAGGGGTTCAACAAATTAAGGAACGTGGGGTTGGCAGACAGGGAGAGGGATAGAGTAGTGGTTGCAAGTGAAGAAAGGCAAGACTTCAGGGTTGCGATAAGGGAATATTTTCGGGCTTTAAGAGATATGACGGCTAATGAGAAGGCCTTAAAAGACGACAAGGCTTTGATTTTGGTTTTAGAAGGGCTTGCAATCATGCTCAAGCACCAGATACATGAGGTTATTGTAAAAGATAACAAGCCGGACAAAGAGGAACAGATAAAGAAGTATCTGGTTGTGATTTTAAAGATGATTTTCCCTGTTTGTGAAGAGAAGATAAAGAGCACGGATGGGGAGATAAAGAAGATTTACGAGGAATTATACAAGAGATTTTGGGCGTTGGTGGCTTTTCGGAGCGTTGAGCATTTTGCCTATTACATGGATTGGAACAGGACGCCCGATAAGAAGGTTTGGATTTATTCGATGCCCAGCATGAGAGGCATATTTTATTATGCTAACAAGATGATATTGGGCGACAAGGTGAAGCTGTTAAGGGCGAGTTGTCCTGTTTCTTACGGAAAGACATATGCTTTTAACACTATAGCCACTTATTCGTTGGGAGTAAACCCTCAATTTAGGGTTTTGATGATAACGGAATCGGAGATTTTAGCAAAGGGGATTGTCAGAAATGTAAAGCGTATGATTTGTAGCGAGGAATTTGCCGAGGTTTTCCCCGAATTTGCCAAATATGAGGGCAAAGAAAGCGAGATTTTCAGCTCGGCCACGAATTTTGACCTTACGCTTTCAATGTCGGTTGAGACATATAGTCTTGTAGCGACAACGAGATTGGGGGCGTCTAACGGGTTAAGGTGTGATTTGCTTATTCTGGATGACCTGACAAAGGGCGTAAAAGATGCCGCAAACACGAAACTGCATGCGGAGATTGTGTCGCAATTTGACAATGTATGGAATGCACGTTCGGATGGAATACAGAACAACAGGATAATAGCGGGCGGCACGATGTGGGCCGATTATGACCTGCTTAATGTACTCGAGAAGAGGGTTGCCGAGAAACAAAAGATAATTCCTCATCCTACCTTGAAGTACACAAGGGTGTCCGAGGATGGTACTGCTGTGTTTGTTGGGGTTCCTAATTTGGATTATGATACCGATGAAAGCACTTTGCCGCATAAATTCCCCACAGAATACTTGAGGAATTTAAGGGACAATGTGCTTGAGCCTGAAGAATGGTGGGCAAGGTGTCAACAGAGACCAATACCACCCAAAGGCGTGTATTTTCAGTGGAAAAACCTCAAGCAATACGAATCAATCCCCGAGGGCGGCGTGAAATATGCAGTTCTTGACCCGCCCAGAACAGGGAAAAACTACTTTACTTTGTTGATTTTTAAGAAAATAGATGATTTGTCTTACTTTATAGATTGCGTTTATCGCCTTGAAACGACCGAGAAGTGTTTGGATGCAGCTTGCGCAAAGCTCATCCATCATAAGGTAGTCCAGCTCCATTTGGAAAACAACGTTGATACTTCATTGGGCGAATTGATTAAGAAGCGTTGCAGGGAACTTGCGAGCTTTTCTATATCAATAAGCACGGTTTATTCGACGCAGAAAAAAGAAGAAAAGATTGCTTCTGCGAGAAACTTCATTTTAGAACATATTATTTTCCCGAAAAAGGGCATGTTTGCGAGAAACAGCGAGATGGGAATGGCTTTAGAGCATATAACCCTTTACAGCTTTGAGCATAAGAATGATTACGATGACAGCATAGACGCCCTTGCGATGTATGCCTTGAAATATCATAGCGGAAATATGATGGAAAATAAAATCGTGACCATTAACAGGAGAATAGCCTGATATGGCGGAACCTCTTTTAGCTAAAAAATATAGCTTTGTAGGATTGCCAAAGATAAGAATTCCTTTAAAGCCAGAAGATATAAACGCCGAAACAATAGCGGCCTATCTTCCGATGGCCTTGTCTATATTTGAGCAGAACAGTCAAAAAGCCTATGATTGCTATTTGCGCTATCTAACTGGCCATGAGATTTTGAATAAGAAACGCCTCTACATAGACCAAGCAGATAATAACAACATCATAATTGAGCCTCATCTATATGCAATCGTTGAGTTTAAAAAGGGTTATTTGCTCGGAAACCCGAAAGAATATGCCCAGATTGAAGAGAAAAAGACAGATGATATTGGGTACTTGAATAAATACAATCGTGATATTGATTTATCAACCAAAGATATAGAGGCGGCGGAATATATTTATGCAACGGGTGCTGCGGGTTATTTTATTCGACCGAGAAAAGGAGATTTTGATATAAAGACAGAATCGCCTTATGAGATTTTTGTCCTACCACCGTGGCAATTTTTTAAAGTCTATTCAAGTTATGTTGGCGAAGAGGAGCTGTTTGATGTCGTTGTCGTAGAAGTTGAAGAGCCGCAAATTGATAAGGAAAACAATCGTCTATGGAAAGACACGAAGAAAGTATGTGGCGTTTATACACAAACGGAATATTTTGAGTTTGAATACACCAACAGCTTTCTTGAAATAAAAGAAATAAAGGAAAAGAGACAACCGAGACCGTTCCACGAACTTCCAATTACAGAGGCCTATGTTCATAAGCAACGTATCGGCGTTGTTGAAATAGGGGATAGTCTGCAATATGCGATTGACGTACTTTCTTCGGGCAGTTTGGATGCGTTTATAGATAACGCAAATGAAATTATTGCCCTCATCAATATGGACATTGAAGGCGAAACATACGAGGAAAAGGCCAGAAATGTCCAAGACATGAGGAAGAATGGATTTATTCAATTAAAAACTTTTAACCCTCAATCTCCTGCCGACATAAAGACGATTTCCAACAAAATCAATCATTCGGATGTCAATGTCAAATATGAGAAATTTATTCAAGTCCTCTATGACGTATGTGGAGTACCGAGGCAAAGCGGCATAAACGCAAGCGGTGGCGACACCGGACAAGCAAGAGCCCTCGGCAATGGATGGGAAAATGCTTATACGATTATTCTCAAAGATATTCGGCAGCTAATAAGGACTGACAGACAGCTACTTAAAAGGATGCTTAAAATTTGCAAAATGCATAAAGATTGCCCTGTGAATGAGCTGTCTGCCAATGAGATTGAGATTAAGTATAACATCAATAGGTCTGACAACCTGCTTATTAAGACGCAATCGCTGCAAAACCTTATGGCTGATCCTGTGAATATGCCGGCGAAGATAGCGCTCCAGATTTGCGGATTAACGTCCGACCCGAACGCTGTGGCTAAAGCTATGGATGAATACAAAAAAGAACTTGAGGCAAAAATACGAGACCTCGAAACATTTAAATCAATGCTCAAAATTCAGGCAAAAACCGGGCCTGATATTGATAAAACCGTCGGAGATGACGTAAAAGCACAAAGCGGAGAGAACCGCTAAAACAAACACGGGTGGAGACAACCACTTTAAAAAGTCAGAGAAAATTTGCTGAAAGGCCGACAGAGAAGTCGTAAAAACACAGGAGGGTTTTATGGAAAACTTAAAGAAACTTTTGGGCGAAGCTTATCGTGAGGGTATGACGCTCGATGAAATCAATGCTGCTCTTGATGGCAAGAGTTTTATTGACAAGGCGCTCTTTGACAGAAAAGTGTCAGAACTCAACAACGAGAGCAAATCTTGGAAAGAAAAGTACATGCAAACTCTTTCCGAGCAGGAAAAAACTCAGCTTGAAATGGAAGATCTGAAGAAAAAGGCTCAGGAGTTCGAACAGAGAGAAAGGCGTCTAAAAATTGAAAGCTATTTGGCAAAAAGCGGTTTTAAGGATGAACATATCAGAACTCTTGCCGATGTCTTTATGACTGGCGACATTGATGCTTTTGGACAGGCTATGGCGAAGATAAAAGCCGATATTGCTGAAGCCGCAAAAACCGCAACGACAAAAGAGCTATTGCGGACACATACCGACGAGCCGCCCGCCGGCACCGCAAATGTAAAACCGAGTAAGATCGAAGAGTACAAAAAGATGCTCAAAATTGCCGAAGAGGCAAATGATAAAGCTGCACAGGCGGCGTATATAAGGCTGATTGCCGAAGAAGAAAAACAGATGAGCAACACTTTAAAAATTCAATAAAAAGGAGAGATAAACTATGTCTATTCAGGGAACCGTAACCACTTTTGGCCCGATTAATTATAGTGGGCTGTTATTTACAAAAGGAAATACCAGAACGCCTCTTTTGAGCGCAATTTCGCCGAGAAGGGTAATTACGAACAGCAAAAAGTTTGTTATCGGGCAGGAATACACAATTGATGATAGTGGGCAGATACCGCAGATTTCTGAAGCTGATAGCTTGACCGCTCCGGCTCCTACCTATGCCAATAGAACGCAGATGTACAATATCACCCAGATTTTCCATGAGTCTTTGGGAATTTCTTATAGAAAGGAAAGCAATATGGGTGAACTTTCGGGCTTGAACATCGCAGGGCAGTATCCCAATCCCGCCACCGAGTTTGATTTTCAGGTTGCAAGAAAGTATGAAAAGATTGGCAGACAAATAGAAAATACTTTTATCAATGGTATATTTAATGAGGCGTTAAGCTCCACTCAGGTTGACTCCACGAGGGGGCTTAATCAGGCAATACAGGCCAATGTGCTTAATGCTCAAGGACAACCCATTGATATTTGGTTGATTAATAATTTGCTGGCAACGATGAGGAATAACGGCGCCCCTATTGATAATCTTGTGCTTTGGTGCAATACGACCACCTTGAACCAGCTCAATGCCGACGCCGTAGAAAATAATCTTACCATTGTTGACAATGCAAGGGATGTCAATGGTATCCAGCTAAAGAGAATCATGCTTCCTTTGGCCGAGGTTTATATAAGACTTGGCGAGTTTATACCTACGGGAACGGCATTCTTGCTTAATCTTGATGTTATAAGGCCTGTCGAGCAGCCTGTTAATGGAAGAAACTTCTGGGTTGAACCTCTTGCCAAGCAGGGCGCAGGCGATAGGTGGCAGATATTCGGGCAAATCGGGCTTGACCACGGCCCCGAGTGGTATCATGGCAAGATTACTAATCTGTCCAATGTATTCACAAAACCCAGCGGAGTTAGGGTAAAAATTACTAATACTGACGCTAACCCCGTACCCACCAAAATTACTAATACTGACGCTAACTCCGTACCCACCAAAATTACTAATACTGACGCTAACCCCGTACCCACCAAAGAGATTGGAGGCGGAGGCGGAGGCGGAGGTACAGGATAATGCCAGATGTAAGAGTTAGGGTAAAAATTACTAATACTGACACTAACCCCGTACCCACCAAAGAGACTACATAATGGAGAGATAATCAGTGGACGCAGTTGAGTATTTGAAGGGCAAATACGATTATATGGAAGAAAAGGATATAGAGTTTTTTGTGAGTGCCGCAAAAGAAGTTCTCATAAATACTCTATATCCTTTCGACCCGTCCATTGACCCTGAAACGTTTGTTGTTCCTCGGAGATATGAAAACTGGATAATCAGGGCCGCAATAGAAATGATTGAACGAGCTGGCGTGAGCAGTGCCGTGGCTTATAACGAAAACGGAATAGGCGTTCAATACGGACGAGCCCAAATCAGCTCTGCCTTAATTAGTGAACTTACTCCCAAAGCGGGGATAATTAAAACATGATTGAGACGTTAAAGAAAACCGTATATATCGCCCATCGAACAGGCTTTAAGAATGATGATTATGGGAATGAATTTGCAATATATAGCGAGCCCAAAAAGTATCAAATGAATTATCAGCCTGTAAATGGGTATTTGGATATAACCGCTTATGGAGAAAGGGCCACGGCAATGAAAAAAGCTGTGGTAAAAGCAGCAGAATTTGCCGGCAAGATTTCAGAAGGCGATTTAGCTTACCTTGACGGCGCATCGCCAGAAGGGGAAACAGCAAACGGTCAAAAAGCAAACTATTTAGTGGTATCTGTAAGGCATTACAACCTTACAACCCATATCTATTTTGAAAAACTCCAAAAAGGAGAATGAGAGATGAACGATACCGTAACTGTATATAAAGATGGGCAGACAAAGATAATTCCGAAAAACCTCGAGCCTGATTATGTGAGGGCAGGCTGGGTAGTCATAGGTTCAGCGCCAAAGCAAGATGAATAAAAGGGTAACGATAGAGCTTTCGGTTAGTTCAATAAAAAACGCAATTGAACAGCTTCAGAAAGTTCAGAAAAGCCTTAATGCCATTAATGCAGAATTTATCAGGCTGTCTGTCGAATGGCTTAAGGGAAAGGCAAGCGAGAATATCGCAAGAAACTACCCCGATTTTGCTAATGACTTTGAAACAATCGTTGCTGAAAATTTGGGTATTTTAAGAACAACTGAAGAGCAGATGAGCTACATTGAGTTTGGCACTGGCATTGTAGGCAAACAAAGCCCTCACGAGCTTGCCGAAGAACAAGGCTGGCAATATGATGTCAATCAACATGGAGAGAAAGGTTGGGTGTTTTACCACCTAATAGACTCTAAGCTCGACGTCAAGGAAAGCAATATTATCCAAAGAATCAGAGCCGACCATACGGGATTATGGGAAAAGATAAGAACAAAAGGTGTGGAGCCTGAACGCTTTATGTTTAATGCGTTTGTGGACTTTTACGTAAAGGGCGAGTTTAAGGAAATCTACAAAAATGCTTTAAGAAATGTTTTGGGAGAAAAGCAATGAATTTAAACGTGCTGGATAAGGTTTTCCAAAAAGTAAAATCTCATCTAATCTCAAAAAGCAAATACTCGCCACATATTGTAAAAAGCGTTCCCTTAAAACCCAAATATCCTCTTGTGGTTGTCTCCGAGATAGATAATTATGAGATAGATCGGACAACTCTCAACGAGGAGATTATTGACGGCTATATATATGAATTTGACATCTATGCCGCTAATAAAGAAGAAGGTTCTAATAAAATCGCAGGCATGGAAATTGCTCGTGAGTTGGCAGGGCTAATTGACGAAGTAATGAAAAGAGGCGGAGCAAAGAGAATGTTTGCAAGGCCGACACCTAATGTAGCCAGAACGCTTTTCAGGATGACTATGAGATACAGAATAAACTAAAAGGAGATGTGAAATATGGGTTACTTTGAAACTTTTGACGATAAAAGAGCACAAATAGGTGCGGGCTCTGCGCTTTATGTAAAACTCCCAACGGAGGATAAATACTCATTGGCCTTGCCTTTAGAAGGTGTGCCGATGGTTATTGGCGCCCCTGAAAGCGTGGAGTTTGATATAACTACGAGCACGACAAGGGGCAGAGTTGAAGGTAAAATTATCCTCGAGGAAAAGGAAGTAAACTTTCTCGCTCACAGAGACAACTTTTTAAGGCTTAATGAGCTTGTTGGCAAAGACCTTGATTTCCTTGCCGTTAACGCCGATTATTCGGGCTGGAAATATTCTGGCACGATAAGTTTCAGGCAAGAAGATACAGCGAGTGGTGAGTTGTCGAGAGGCGTCATAAAGATTACGCCTAAAACAGCTGAACAAACACCTGTTGAGGACGTAAGGGATTTGCTCAAGCCAACCGTAAAATTTGCAAGCGCAATACCGGCAGATGTTAAATTGTCCTCTCCAACGGGAACGGCAGTGATTACGGTCGAGACCTCCCCTACTGACGCAACATTAACTGTGTCGACTAATCAGAGTGGTGGTTTTACTGCTGAATTTGGCTCGGGCGACAGCTCTAAGAAACTAACAATAACTGGCACGAATGGCTCAGGAACGGCTGAAAAATATGGCGTTGTTTATATAAAGGCATCAAAAGAAGGTTATGCAAGCTGGACAACTACCATAACGGTTACTGTGCCGGCGCCTAAAGTATAAAAGGAGGAATTATTAAATGACACCTTATATTGAGTATCAGGGCAAGAAATATGAGTTTAAGGTTAATCGCTACATAATTAAAGAGATAGCAAAACTACAAAAAAAGCATAATGTCTCTCAAAACGACACATCCAATGCATATGAGTTTTTAGAAGATGCAGGCAAGATATTTTTGACCACCAACTATGGATTGACTGATGAACAAATTGAAGGTATCTACGACAGCTTCAACCCGATAGAACTTTATGAATTGCTGGGTGCGGTGCTTGATACGGTTTTTACGAACTTGGGGGGCAAGGAGACAACCAACGATTTCTTGAGGGAGTACAGAATGAGGAAAACAAACGAGGGCTAATTAGCCTTAATGATGTCGAGGAATACTTTTACGAGGAGCTTCTCCCAAAGGCAATTGAATATGGTATGACCCCTGAACAGTTTTGGTTTGATGATATGCGCCTCTTCCGAGTTTATGAAAAGGCGTATTATAAGGGGCTATGTAACCGAGCTTTTGTTCAGGCAGTACATTTTGATTATGCATTACAAGTTGAGTTGTATAACTTCCTTTGCAAGAAGAAAGGAGAACAGCCAAAGGAGTTTTTAAACAAACCTTTTGACCCATTTGAAAGAAAGGATAAAGTTAAATCAAAAGAAGACATCGAGGCGCTTTACAGAAAACAGATGATGCAATGGATTTAGAGGTACGGATATGGCTGAAAACTACAATGTAGGAACAGTTGAAGTACAAGTAAAAACTGCGGCGGATAATGCGATTGCAAGTCTTGATAAACTAATCGCAAAGATAGATGCCGTTCAAAAAAGCGTTGAGAAAACCGTATCCGTACCTGCTTTTTCTAATATAACAAAATTTGCAAAAGGTTTAAATAATATCGAAAAAACAGTTAAGAAAACTGCCGAATCTACAAAAAGCGCAACAAGATTTTTTGGGTTAGGCTCCCTTTCAATGATGCTTAATTATGGCCGCAGAATAGCCTCGACCTTTACGAGAATTGCCAGTCTCGGCATAAACTTTATAGAAACCGCTAACCTGTTCCAAGTATCAATGGGAGAGATGTATTATCAGGCTTTGAGGTTCAATAATGAACTTGCCAGAGCATTTGGTCTCTCCCAAGCCCAGCTGATGAGGTTCCAAGCAACGTTTAATAACATGCTTACTGCCCTGCCCGGCCTTTCAAGAGAAATTGCTTATCAGCTTTCCGAAGTATTAACCAAGAGCGCAATCGACTATGCAGCTTTATTTAATGTTTCGATTGAGCGGGCAATGTTGGCTTATCAAGCGGTATTGTCCGGACAGGTTAGGCCTATAAGGTCCGTAAGCGGTTTTGACGTTACAGAAATTACGACTTATACAAAATACCTTGAGCTTGGCGGGCAAAAAACGATGAGGCAGCTCAATCAGCTTGAGAAAAGACTGCTGCGTATCATCGTTTTGCAGGAGCAGATGTACAATGTTGACGCCGTTGCTAACTACGCTTTGACAATTGAACAGCCCGCCCAGCAATTAAAAGTTTTAACATCGCAGCTTGAAGAGACCGGTCGTTGGATAGCCACTGTATTTATGGACACATTGGGAGATGTCCTTCCTTATATAAATGGTTTTGTAATAACTATAAAAGAGCTCATAAAATCCCTTGCCTATTTTAGAGGTTATCGTCTTGAGATTATAAGGGAAGAAAAAGACCCGCTTTCCGAGATTACAGAAGGGGCAGAAAACGCAACAGAGGCTTTGGATGAAGTCCAAAAGAGATTATTCAGCTTTGATAAGTTTGAGGCCTTAAAAAAACCTAAAGATGAATTATTTGGTATAGATCCCAGAATTTTAGATGCCCTGCAAGAATATGACAACTATATGGGCAAAATTGAAATGAGGGCTAACAAAATATCTAAAAGCATTATGAGTTGGCTCGGCTTTATTCCGGTAGATGAGCTTGATGAGGCTGGAGAAAAAACGGGAGGCATCGTATGGCAACTTCAGAACGGAGAAACGAAATTAAAAGAAATATTTGATACGATAAAAAAGATTGGCATAGTTGCAGCCTTTATATTTAAAGGACCATTCGCTGGAATTATTTCGATTTTGATAGATGCGTATGTTACTAACGAAAAAATTCGTGAAAGCATAAATAGGCTTTTGCCGCAATTGCTTTCATTGAGTGACCAAGCATTAAAGTCCATTTCGCAAACTCTTGATGCGCTAATGCCCGTTTTGGAGAAAGTAATAAACGATATTCTCATTCCATTAATTAATTTGCTTGCAGACATAATACGAAAACTTAATGAAGCGGGAATGACGCAACAATTTATAATAGGCATTCTTGCAGGGATAGCTTTCGTTGCTGTCGTTAAGTTTATTGAGAAAATAAAAAAGTTTGCTAAAGCCTTGAGTGAGATGAACTATACGCTTGCAGCCACCACAGCTATGATTGCCTTGCTTGCTTTCCATATATCTAACCTGATAACTAACTGGGATAAAATGAGCGACATAGAAAGAGTTGTTGGTGTGCTGGGCGCTATTGCAGCCGCCGCCACTATCGCTGCTATTGCTATCGCAGGATTGCAAAGCGCATGGACATTAGGGCTTGGAGCGGTTGCCATCGTTGCTGGTATAGCCTCTATCGTAATGGCAATCCAAAGGGCTAATAGAGAAGCTCAAGAGCAAGCGAAAGCTATGCAAAATATAGCGGGCTATGCCTCCGGCGGGTTCCCAAGACAAGGCGAGTTGTTTATAGCAAGAGAAGACGGCCCAGAGCTTGTCGGGTCGATAGGCGGCAGGTCTGCGGTTGCGAATAATGACCAAATTGTTGAGGGTATTGAAAGAGGTGTTTATAAAGCTATGGTTGCGGCGCTTTCTGATAATAGAGGAATTATGAATTTAACCATAGACTTTAGGAATGCGGATGATAGTGCTCTTGCAAGACTTTTGGCAAAACCCTTGAGACAAGAATTCGCAAGGCAAGGCGTAAAGGTTGGTGGTTAAAATGGCGGACGAAAACAAGCTGGGCGAAGTAATAATAAACGGAGAAGATTTTAGCGCCTACAGCGACATCTTTACCCTTGACACCATGACTTGGCAGGAAGAGCCTTCAAGAGCTTTGGATGGCTCAATGCCGGATATTAATGAAATTGAGAGATTTCCAGTTCCCAGAGTTTGGATTGATTTTTCTCTAATGCCCATAGAAGATTACAGACGTTTGCTTAGTGCCTTAAATAGGGACGCTGAATTTCCTGTTACGTACCGCAATCTTGAAACAGGGCAAATGGTAACGCACATGATGTATGTGCATCCGCTTGATAGATATAAAATCCATAACCGTGGCCCTGATTTAATAGGAATAAATGGCGTCAAAATTACGCTTGTAGGGACACTTAACAATCCCCAGACATATTCGGTGGCGTATGCCTTTAACGGTGCTTCTGGCACACCAAAACCCACTCAAACAGCCCAATACGGACAAGTTATAACTATAGAGGGTCCGGATGATTGGGTTTATGAAAATATGCAATTTTTCTCTTGGAACACTAAACCCGATGGAACGGGGATAAGACTTGTGCCGGGGCAAAAATATGTTGTAACAAGCGACATTATTCTTTATGCAATATGGATGGAAAACAAAATTAGAGTTGAGGTTATGGATATAACCGAGCCTACAACTATTAGACCATCCGATTATATTCCGGCAGAGGGGTATGAAAAATACTATGTTTTCTATATAAGACGATTAGAGGATGTTTCTGTAATTTGGGAAGGAGTAACAAGTTGGGCTTATGATGAGATTGCTTTACTCCCAAAAGGCAAAATCCAGAGAGTGCAGATTGAAACTTTTGATGGGCAAACCTTTTTCGCAACGGCAGGAGACTATTATACGGAGATTGGTTCATGGGACGAATTAAGGTAGAAATTGAATATGTGGCCCAAAACCCCGACAGCTCGATAAATTATGGCAATACCGTTTTTTCAGAGAGTAACAATACAAGCACCAATAACATTCAGGGCGGGTTTGTGAATTATAGGCCTTTTGTGATTGGCGCAAGCAAATTCGGGCAGGGGCAGAAGTTTATATCGAGATATAACGGCTTTGCTTCAAGGCAATGTTGTGATGAAAACGGAATATTTGCCAACCCGCCGACAATAACCATAAACGGAACTGCAATTGAGGACCTAAAAATACAATTCTCCGAAAGTTTAGGGCAGTACGCAACGGAATTGAAAATAGACGGGCAGACCTATGCAAACGACAGCCTGTTATTCGTTATCGGGGGTTTGTCGGGGGATAGCCATACAATACAAATAACTAAATGGAGCGCCCCAAAGTTTAACGCAAGAATAGATGGTATCACTATGGGGCATACCGTGGTTTATGATGAGAAGCAGGTAATGGAGCTAATTGTTGGCAATCAAAGTACTGCCGACGAGGGACAACCTGCTTATGGTCTTATCTCTCAATATGGCAATGTAACAATAAAGGACATTCAAAACCAAATAAAAGGACTTGCGGAACAGCAGCTTTTGAGAGCGGATTTGCCGGCAAAAGTTATATTTAAAGAAGAGTACATTGGCCATTTTTTAAGTGCAGAATGGAGCTATAAAGTAAATGATGTTAGGGTTGAATTTAAAGACAGTATGCTGGCTTGGCAAGAAAT
>ERZ795060.3938-NODE-3938-length-13068-cov-4.223623_pt1 | contig 13068 bp, 13 predicted proteins | sample MGYA00375144_ERZ795060 | MGnify/ENA primary metagenome ERZ795060 (study PRJEB30189, sample SAMN05720157) | activated sludge metagenome | isolation source: anaerobic digester from wastewater treatment plant | place: Japan | collected 2015-05-15 ... | reverse complement strand
AATTTTGTTGCCTTTTAGCAGGATCTTTTTAGGACAGGCAACGATGCACTTCCCGCATGCTTTACATTCTTCAGAGCTAATCAAAACAGAAAAATGAGGTAATTTTAATTTATCTTTCAAATTCAAAAGCAAAAAATTTTTTTATTAAGTTCTAAAAATAAAAAACAACAATTAATCCTTAAGTTTAGTCTTCTTTCTGAAAGAAAGACAAAAATCCAACATCCCGACCTTCTTTCTCCGATCTCATCTTCCTTAGGGCAGTAGTTTTTGTGACTTGAAAAGTCGCTTCTTCGAGCAATGAATCATATTTATGCTGTTGATGCTGCTTACCTGTATCAGTAGATGATACAAAAGGTTTATCGCTAACAAGCAAAACAGTTTGTCCAAGCCTGATATGATCACCTGCTTTCACTTCCACACGACCAGTCACCTGATCATTATTTAGTTTTGTTCCGTTTGTACTGCCATTGTCTTCAAGGAAGATTTTTCCGCCATCAAAAAATATTTTGCAGTGGAGACGTGATGCCTTCTTATCAAAAATACATATTTTACAGCTATCACTTCTGCCAATTGTGTTTTCACCTTCCTCGATGGGAAATTCTTCCCCTTTATTCATTCCGCTAAGGCAAACTAATTTTGGCATATTGACAAACTCCGTGTTTTTTTTACTTTTCTCTTCATAATATGGCTTCTCCTACAAAGAAAGTCAAACAAAATGAATATTTTTTTTTAAAAGATTGTTTTTTTTTAATTTGCAAATATTTTAAATGTCTTCTTAATTAAAAAAAATGAAAACAAAAATGGAGCAAAAGAAAATGAGAGTTTTCAATTTCAGTGCAGGTCCTTCAATGTTACCAACAGCCGTAATGGAAAAAGCACAAAAAGAATTCTGTGATTACTCTAATACCGGTTGCGGTATTATGGAACTCTCACACAGAGGAGCAGAATTCACTGCTGTGATAGAAAAAGCCGAAAAAAATATCCGCGAAATTATGCGAATTCCAGATGACTATTCGGTCTGCTTTATTCAGGGTGGAGCAAGCCTTCAATTCGCAATGATACCAATGAATTTTCTAAAAACAGGTTCATTCGCTGAATACGCAGATACTGGCAGCTGGTCAAGCGCAGCAATAAAACAATCTCAATTCTTCGGTGAAACAAGAATTGTATGCTCAAGCAAGGAGACAAAATACGATAGAATCCCTCCTTTCAACACATGGAAAACATCTTCTGATGCAGCATATCTACATATAACAAGCAATAACACAATATATGGAACTCAATACAAAACATTCCCTCAAACTAATGTTCCTCTTCTCGCTGACATGTCCAGTGATATAATGTCAAGACAAATTGATGTAAGTAAATTTTCATTAATATATGCCGGCGCACAAAAAAATCTCGGTCCAGCAGGAGTTGCTGTAGTAATCATAAAAAATGATTTCGCAGCAAAAGCAATAGAAAAAGTCCCAACTATGCTGAAATACTCAACTTATATAGAAAAAAAATCCTTATATAATACTCCACCAACGTTTGCTATATACATGATAGGACTTGTAACTGATTGGATAAAAGAAAATGGTGGACTCTCTGAAATTGAAAAAATTAACGAAAAAAAAGCAAAACTAATCTATGACAAACTCGACAGTAGCAAATTCTACAAAACACCTGTCCAAAAAGATAGCAGATCAAATATGAATGTAGTATTTACTCTTCCAAATGAAGAACTTGAAACAAAATTTCTGAAAGAAGCAAAAAACCGTAAACTCATCGGATTGAAAGGACATCGCTCTGTCGGAGGAATGAGAGCCAGCATCTACAATGCAATGCCTCTGGAAGGAGTAGAAAAACTCGTCGAATTAATGGATGACTTCGAAAAAACAAATGCATAAAATCGAAGCAAAATGGTACAAAAAAGAGTCTGCAGGAAAGGTAATCTGCAGACTCTGCCCAAGAATGTGTATCATCGCCCCTGAAAATCATGGTTTTTGCGGAGTTCGCAAAAATATTGATGGAACCCTTTATGCTCTTTCTTATGGGCACCCTGTTGCCATTCACATAGACCCTATTGAGAAAAAACCATTGAAAAAATTTTTACCAGGTACAAGAACTTTTTCAATAGGATGTTATGGCTGTAACCTATCCTGCGTGTTCTGTCAAAACTATCATCTTTCAAGAGCATTCTATTCTGAAGATGAGCTATGCGAATTTATAATGCCAGAACAACTCGTAAACACAGCATTGAAACAAAATTGTGCATCAATAGCTTTTACTTACAATGAGCCTATTACGTGGGCCGAATATATGATAGATATTGCGAAATTCGCAAAAAAATCAAACCTTGCCACGGTGATGGTTTCCAATGGATATCTAACAGAAGCAGCTGCAAAAGAAATATTCCGTCTAATAGATGCGGCAAATATAGATATGAAAGGTTTCTCTGAAGATTTCTATCATAGACTTACCTCTGCCTCATTGGAGCCAGTCTTGAACGCAATGAAATTATTTTTCTCAATGGGAAAACACCTCGAAATAACCAATCTCGTAATCCCTGGCGAAAATGATAGTAAAAGTATGATCGAAAATTTCTTAGATTGGACTGCCAAAAATCTCTCGATGAAAGTCCCCATACATTTCACTGCATATCATCCAGACTATAAATACAATTCCGCCCCCCCTACCCCTTCAGAAACGCTGCATTCAATAAAAAGTCTTGCTGAAAAAAAAGGCTTCAAAAATATATTTTTAGGGAATATTTTCTGACCAGCATTCCACCACAGTATAGTAAAAAATAACTACTGCTTATACAATAAAGCAAAATGAAATTCACATACAAGCCAATATTACTTCACTGTAAGTAATAAGACAATTCCAAATGCCATTGTGAAAATTGCGACTGTCTCAATGATTCCAAGAACCATAAGATAATTAGCAAATCCTTTTTCTGTTTCAGCAAAGGCATCAGCAGCTCCTGCTCCAGCTACACCTTGCAACCATGCAGAAATTCCAAGAGCTATACCACCAAAAATTCCAAGCATAAGAAAAAGTGGATAATTATTGAAAATCTCTGCTGTTGTTGCCGAATTCACTTTAAGATTTATTAACATCATAAGAATAAACCCATAAATCGTCTGGGAAAGTGGCGCTCCCGCAAATGCAAGAAGCAAAAAAGGCGCCTGTTTATTTTGTCCATAACATTTTTTCCACGCTCCGATTGCAGAACTACCAGCAGCACCGGAACCAAGCCCTGACCCCATAGCAGCAAAAGCAACGGCAGCAAAAGCACCTCCCTGACATAAAGCGCGAATGAGTGTTTCGTTCATTTTCTTCTCCTTTTATTGTTAGTTATTATTTTCTATTTTTATTTTAAGTGGATTATATTTAATTCCCTTCCATTGAAGTTCCATATGATTTGAGAATTCAAGAGCATTGAGCCTAACTCCATGTACGAGTACTCCGAGGAGGCAAAGGACGATATTCAAGGAATGTCCAAGAAATATTATTAATATTCCGAAAATAAAAGAAAGCACAGAAATAAACGGAGACTGCTGAACATCCAAGAGCATACCACCTATCTGATTTACATTCAAAGCCAGATAATAACTTGCCAGCCCTACTGCATAAAGCCTGATGTATGAAAGAACATCAGAAAAACTCCCGATTAAGGAGAATGGAAAATTAAAAATATCTCCAATATTTTTCCAATCTACGTAAAATAACAACAGCAATATGAAAGAAAAAATAAATAATGGTATAACCAATGAGAAATTTACATTTCCGCCATCAACCAGAAGGCCCTTTATAAGAAAAAAATTCATCCATATCATTGCAAACCAACCGATTTGACCAAGGGATTTCCTTCCGGCAATAATAAAAGCTCGCCACAATCTACCTACCGATAAATGAAGGGCGGCAAGAATAAAACAAAAAGTTTGAATTGTTTTATCCCTTATAGAAGAATCAGAAAGGCTCTTTAAACCCCTTAATGGCTCTGGCAAATACTTTGAATCAATACTAAACCAACTTCCACACAAGGCCCCCCAGATAATTGTACAAATACTTAAATGTATAAAAAGATTTATAGGCAATGAAAGTTCTTTTATCCCTTTAAACCTCATCTTTGCGAAAATCGCAAAAAGTAGAAATAAAACCCCATATCCAGCATCTCCTATAATCATAGCGAAAAATATTGAAAAGAAAAAGAAAAAACACACTGAAACATCAACTTCATCATAACCTGGCTCTATTCCAATAAACTCAAATACAGGTCTAATAATGCGGAAAATTTTGGGAACTTCTATCTTTGTAGGAACATTTTTATCATCAGGAGATACATCTTCAATTATAATTCCCCATCCATTTAATGCTGCCGCATCACTAATTTTACCGAGTTCTGGAGAGGGAATATAACCCGTTATTGCAGATAATATCCCATGTTCTTTCATTGCATCAATAGCTTCACATAAAGAGTATTTTTCTTTTAAGGTGAGAATTTCTTTTTTAAGAGAGTCTTTTGCACTTGCGAAATTCGCAAGTTTAGAATTCATTTCTGATATTTTTTTTTGAAGAGCATCTTTCTTGTTGATTAAATTTGAGAGGGAAGTTGTAAGATCAATATCAGAAAGAGGAAGTTTTGATTCATCCAACTTTGTTAATGACACCAAAAGAAAATAGTATCTGTTTTTTGTTTCAGCAATATTAAAAATGAAAGTATTTTCCGATTTTGTGACAATTTGATTTTTATTTTGCTCACAAAAATAGATGTAGATAGATTTCTTTTGAAGTTCATTAACAGTTTCAGGATCAAAATCACCCCATATTGAATTTTTTTCTATTTTTGCATTTAGAGCAGATAATTCTTTTGTGTAATTCGCAATTTGTTCACTAATTGCGATGATTTCTTCTGCAATTTCAGATGCTGTTTTTTTAGAATAAATAGATGAGTTTTCTTGCTGGTTCTTTATTTTTAATGATGATATTATTGAAAATGCCTTCTGGATTATCTCTATTCTTTTATGCACTTCTGCCCTATCTGGAGAATCCTTCAATTCTGCAGAAGAGATATGCATAAGTCCGAGTTTTGCAAGTTCTTCAATAGTATTCTTATTATTATTTGCAAGTGATATTATTGTAATTTTTTTCATTGGAACTATCATCTCTCAAGCAACCTCCATCATTTTTCTTTTTGCAATTTTGGAACGGCCTACCGCGGCTGTGTCTTCATCCCCAAGATATATCTGGATTTTACGTATATTTTCCTTTGCTTCGGGGATTTTAACTTTTTCAAAAAGATTTACTCTCTGAGATGTTATTCGCAGTTCATTTGATATTAATTCAATTTGTCTTCTCATTATCATCTCTTCTATCTTAAGCTGAATCGTTTTTTTTACCGCATCTATTGCATCGTCCAGAGATGGCATCGTATAAAATAAATCATACGGAAGTTCTTCAAAAACGACATTTTCCAGAACTGGAACGTCGAGTCCGGCAATATTATGTCTATTGGTTTGAATTTCCTTAATTGAGACTATACTCTGAATGGTGTCAAATATTTCTTTAAGAGAGAAAAGTCCTATCCATTTTTTGAGGAAATTGTTATGTGCTTCTTCTTTCTTTTTGACTTCCTCAATTTTTGCCTGACATTTTTGTATTTCGAGTTGAAGTTGCTGTTTTTTTAATTGTAAAGTAGGTAAAAAATGCAGGTATTGCTTAAGCGCATCACGCTGGTGTTTAAGTTCGCTTTTTGTGAATTTTATCTTAGCCAAGGTAACTTTTCTCCGTATTTTTTATCGCATAATAAATCATTTTTTATCATCAATTTTTTGTTTTTTCTTCCAAAATTCATCCAGTAAAGAACTTTTTATTCCTGTTTCATTTTTTTCAAAGCACTCTGCAAGTATTTCCCAACCGAGATCAAGGGCTTCTTCAAGTGGAATATTAACGGAAAGGTCCATCATCTTGCCTTCAAAAAGCTTCCCATATTTGAGCAATTTCTTATCCCAGTTGCTCATCTGAAAACCCATTGACTGTTTTTCCAGAGTTTCTCGATATTCTGCATATAACCTTATCATAGTATCCATAATGGCACGATGATCAGGGCGTGTTTTATCATTAACAAGCTGTTTTAAGCGGCTTAGTGAGCCAAAGGGTTCAATCCTACCATTCCTGAGATAGAACTGACCTTCAGTGATATACCCGGTATTGTCCGGGATAGGGTGAGTCACATCATCTCCTGGCATTGTAGTAACAGCAAGGATAGTAATCGAACCAGCTCCATCAAAGTCAACTGCTTTTTCATAACGCGAGGCAAGCTGGCTATAGAGGTCTCCTGGATATCCTCTATTTGAAGGAATTTGTTCCATAGTAATTGCAATTTCCTTTAAGGCATTACTAAAGTTAGACATATCTGTTAGGAGTACGAGAATCCTCTTTCCTTCAAGTGCATATTTTTCTGCAAGGGCAAGAGCCATATCAGGGACGAGAAGACATTCCACTACAGGATCTGCTGCTGTATGAATAAACATTACAGAGCGTGAAAGTGCGCCATGCTTATCAAGAGTATCCCTGAAATAAAGGTAATCATCATATTTTAGCCCCATTCCTCCAAGAATAATTATATCAACTTCCGCCTGCATTGCGATTCTCGCAAGGAGTGGATTATAAGGTTCCCCTGCAACTGAAAATATAGGAAGTTTTTGAGATTCAACGAGTGTATTGAACACATCTATCATAGGAATTCCTGTTCGTATCATATTTCTTGGAATAATTCTTTTTGCGGGATTTACTGAAGGGCCTCCTATTTCAATCAGATCTTCTTTTATTGATGGTCTTCCGTCACGTGGTTCTCCAGCTCCATTGAAAATTCTTCCGAGTAAATTTGCAGATCCTGAAACCATCATTGGCTTACTTAGAAAGCGAACCTCATCTCCGGTACAAATTCCTCTGCTACCAGCAAATACCTGTAAATAAACTTTTTTTTCAAGCATCCTGATTACCTGGGCAAGTGAAATCCCTCTTCGAGATCTAACTTCAGCGAGTTCACCGTAAGAAACATCTTCAGCTTCCACAGTAATTACATTTCCGGCTATTTGAATGATTCTATTATATACTTTGCGCATTGTCAGCTTTCTCCTTTATCTTCGAATCAATTTTCTTTTCCATTTCTGTGAACTTTTCATCATCCATCGCTATGTAATTCCAATCTATAAATAACTGTCTCAACTCCTGGAAAAATTTACGCGCTTCATCTTTTTCAGAAAATTTATAGTCCTTCTTCAAAGTATTAACAACTTTGGAGAAAACTCTTTTCTGACGTTTTTCATCATTTGCTCCATCAATTTCATCAAAAGTATTTTGTTGTAGATAAACATAATCGAGAAATTCACTTTTTAGATAAATCTGAAAATCATTTATATTTGTTCCTTCTTCTCCAACTACTTTCATCATTTGATGAACTTCATTTCCGCGACGTAAAATAAATCTTGCGTAATTAAGTTCATCTTCTGAAACAATACTCTGATATTTACTCCAACTATCCAGTGGATGAATCGCCGGAAAACGCCTTGCATTTGCCCTGTCTCGTGAAAGGCCAAGGAAACAACCCACAACTTTGAGTGTAGATTGAGTAACTGGTTCTTCAAAATTTCCTCCTGCTGGACTTACCGCCCCACCTATGGTAACTGATGCTATTGTTCCATCATTGAGTTTTACACAACCAGCTCTTTCATAGAATCCAGAGATTAATGACTCAAGATAAGCAGGAAAAGCTTCTTCTCCAGGAATTTCTTCCAAACGCCCTGACATTTCACGTAATGCCTGAGCCCAACGCGAGGTTGAATCAGCCAGGAGGAGAACGTGTAGCCCCATCTGCCTATAATACTCTGCCAGTGTAATCGCTGTGTAAACAGAAGCTTCGCGCGCAGCCACAGGCATAGAGCTTGTGTTGCATATTATGATAGACCTATCCATAAGAGTTTTTCCTGTTCTCGGATCCTCAAGATGCGGGTATTCGCGAAGAATCTCAACAACTTCTCCTGCACGTTCTCCACACGCAGCTATTATTACGACATCAGCCTGAGCATATCTGCTGAGAGCATGCTGCAGTACCGTTTTTCCAGCGCCAAATGGCCCAGGCGTACAAAAAGTCCCTCCCTTTGCGACAGGAAAAAAAGTATCAATTATTCTCTGTTGTGTTATGAGAGTTTCTGTTGGAAAAATCTTCTCTTTGTATGCTTTGATAGGGATTTTTACTGGCCATTTTTGTGTCATATTAACTTCACGGTCCTCACCTTTTTCATTTTTTACAATGGCAATTTTTTCTTTTATAGTGTATTCGCCTTTCTGAGCTATCTCTATCAATTCCCACGTACCTGAAAATGAAAATGGAAGCATTATTCTATGTGAAAAAATTCCTTCAGGCACAGTCCCAATACAATCACCAGCTTTTAATTTATCTCCAATTTTCAGCTTTGGAGTAAATTCCCACTTTAGATTGACATCAAGAGGCTCTGCATAAACTCCCCTTTGCAGAAAGAAACCCGTCTTCTCAGCAAGAACATTTAAGGGATTCTGAAGTCCATCATACACTCTGGCAAGCAAGCCGGGACCAAGTTCAGCACTCAACAATTCATCCGTAAACTCAATGTCTCCTCCAACTTTCAAACCTCTAGTATCTTCAAAAACCTGCAAATCCGCCAGATTCCCCCTTACCCTTATAACTTCAGCCTTAAGTCTCTTTTCTCCTATTACTGCATAAGCCATTTCATTTTGAGTAACCTGCGTATCAAAACGCACAGTTAACATGTTGCCGTTCACACCAACTATTTTCCCTTTATTATTGTCAAACATTTTTCAAAACTCCTGCTTTTTCAAAATATCATCACAGATTTTATTAAAATTTTCATTTGCTCTTTTTGCATCAATAAGAGCGTATTTGCAAAGAATCTCAAGTTTGAGTTTGTAAGATACTAAAGCGTAGAAATCAAATAGATGCAGGGAAAAGAAATCTTCAATTGCCTTCCATCTAGCAAAATCGAGATTTTTTTCCTTTTCTAATGGATTTTCAAACTGCATTGCAGTTTGAACAATTTTTTCAATTTCAGAGTAATAAGCTCTTTCCATTGGTAAATTTTCTAAAGATGTTTTTTTGCTCTTTACTCTTAACGAAAAAATTTTTTTTCTTAGAGAAATTTCCCAATCGAGCCACTTTCCTGCAGGTGATAATTCATAAAATTCCGACGGAGGAACTATGGATATTTTTTCCAGTCTTAAATAATCCTTCTCTGAAAGATAAGGTCTTACAATCTTAAGAAAGTTTTCTACTGTGAAGGGAGGAGTTCCTTCCCATTTCAAAGCAGGCAAAGAGGATATAAGATAATAGAAATTTTTCATCACTTTATTTCTTTTTCTTTCAATATTGCTGCAATTCTGGGACCTGCATAAGCGCAAATTATATCGGTAAATGCTTCGGAACTGAAATCAAGCAGAACGTCCTCTCCCTTAAATGAGATTTTAAAACCCGAATTAAATTCACTGTCTGCCAAAATCACAGGATTATTTTTCAAATCTTTTGAAAGAAGCTTAAGCAGTTGAGCTTCAAGTTCCTTAAGTTTTTTCTCAGGCAAAATAATTTTCAAGTCATCAGTATTCTTTCCGCTTTTTACAATTTCAACGATAATTTCCTTCATAAATTCAGGGGTCATTGTCTCTGAAATATTTTGCATCATAATCTTACGCAATCTTTCAGTAAGTTCATTTTGAAGGGAAATAACTATATCCCGCGCCGCTTGTTTTATAGCTTCTATGGACCTTCTCGATGATAATTCAGACTCAATTTTAGCTTTCTTTAATATTTCTTCAGCTTCTTGTTTCGCATCATTTACAATTTTTGAAGCCTTTTCTTTCGCATCAGAAAGTATTTTTTTCTTCTCTTCTTCGGCTTTCCAAACTGCTTCTTTTTGAATTTTATCCAGCAAATTTTTGATCTCTTCCATCTATCATCTCCTCGAAGATTATATTATAAAAATAAAAGCCCAATTGGTGAGCCTTGAAATCTACTTTTCGTAAGGAAATTTTCAAGAAAATTCTATTTTTTTTTGATAGAAAGTTAAAAAAAGTTTTTTTTAATTTGCATTTAATAGAATGCAGTTTAACTTAAAACTTCTATGCACTCGTGTGCATATACTAAAAATTATGAAATCTCCAACAAGAAATGATGTAGCAAAAATAGCAAAGGTGTCTCCAACCACCGTCTCAAGAGCTTTATCTGGCTCGCCTCTTATTCCTGAAAAAACCGCTGCCAGAATAAGAAAAATAGCTCTTCAACTCGGCTACTCTCCAAATATCCTTGCAAGTCGTTTCGCATTAAAACGCAGCTTTCAGATTGCTTTCGCAATAGAATTTAATGGAGGCCGCGTTCGCAAAGGCCCCATTCAACTCGGCTACTACTCTGGAATACTTGATGGAATTATATCCTCAGCTTATCCAGAAAAATATTCAGTCCTAATAAAACCTTATAAAGAAGAGTCTGAAATTGAAGCTTTAAATCTTATAAAATCGTGGTTATCAAGAGAAATCGATGGTATAATTTTCGCATCTCTCGAGAGAAATAGTGTTATGATACCCGTATTAACGAAAAGCAAAATGCCTTTTGTAATAATAGGTTCTCTCTATAAAAACCTCCCTTCTCTGACAATTGATTTTTATGAACCATATCTTAGCATTATGAAATTAATAAAATCTAAACATAAACAAAGTTTTATTTTCCTGGCAGGTGATAAACGTTATGAATATGCTATCAGACAGGAAAAATCCTTAAAACAAGCAGCAAAAAAAATGAAGCTAAAGATATCTGCCATATTAGAGGGAGATTACTCCTGGAAATGCGGCTATTCTCTCGCCCCTGAAATAATAAAAAAAGAAGGAAAAAACGGCGTTGCGATTTTCGCAAACGACCGAATGGCTGCTGGATTTTACAGATATTGCTATGAACAAAATATAAAGATTCCCTACGACATTTCCGTTGTAGGAGCAGATAAAGACCCAGTTGCAGATGGACTCTACCCATCACTGACTACAATAGTTCAACCACGGCTTAAAATGGGAAAAGAAGCCTTTTTTTTATTAAAAGAGTGCATTGAAAATAAGGAGCAGCAAAATCGAAAAAATCTAATCATCTCTCAGGAAGTTCTTCTGAGAGAATCATTATAAAAAAATAAGGAGAAAAAAATGAATAAAAAATTCAATGTAGGATTAGTAGGCTGCGGAAATATCAGCGGAGCCTATCTTAAAGCCGCTCAAACTTTTAAAGATTTAATTGAAATCTCTGTATGTAGCGACATAAATATGAAAGCCGCCGAAATGAAAGCAAAGGAATTCAACCTCAAAGCAGTCCCACCAAAAGAACTATATTCAGATAAAAGTATCGACATTATCCTGAACCTCACACTCCCTGCATCACACTCAGAAGTCAATAAAATCGCCTTAGAATCAGGAAAACATGTGCATTGCGAAAAACCATTCGCATTAAATATCACAGATGCAAACGATGTTCTCAATACTGCAAAGAAAAAAAATCTACGCGTCGGTTCTGCTCCGGATACCTTTTTAGGGGGAGGACTTCAAACCTGCAGAAAAATTATCGATGACGGATGGATAGGAAAACCGATAGCCGGAACCGCTTTTATGATGTGCCATGGACATGAAAGCTGGCATCCAAACGCGGGTTTTTATTATTTAAAAGGAGGTGGTCCAATGCTCGATATGGGACCTTATTATCTTACCGCACTCGTACATCTTCTTGGACCTATTCAGAGTATAATGGCCTTTACAGAAATGACTTTCAAGGAAAGAGTTGCAATATGTAAAGAGTTATACGGGAGAAAATTACCTGTGGAAGTCCAGACTCATCAAGCAGGTGTGATAAAATTCCTTAATGGCGCCATTATAAATATAATTATGAGCTTCGATGTATGGAAACACAGTCATAACCCAATTGAAATTTATGGTACTGAAGGAAGTATTCAGATTCCAGATCCCAACACTTTTGGTGGACAACCTAAATTATCCGTAAAAAACGGGGAATGGAAAGATATACCTCTATCTCACGGTTATACAGAAAATATGAGAATTATTGGACTCGCTGATATGGCTGCAGCAATAATTCAAAACCGCCAACACAGATGCAATGGCACGATGGCAACTCATGTTCTTGAAGCAATGCTTGCATTTGAAGAATCTTCAAAGAATATGAAAGCTGTTACATTAAAAAGTACTTGTCAACAACCAGCGCCTTTACCAATCGGTCTCTTCAATGGAGAACTCGATTAAAAATATAAAAAAATAATAATAAAATTAAGGAAATGAATTATGAAAAAAGCATTAATTACCTGGGGTGGATGGGATGGGCACGAACCCGAACAATGTGCAAAAATTTTTAAAGACGTTCTTGAAAAAGAAGGATTTTATGTGGATTTCTATAATTCACTTGAACCTCTGGCTGATAAGGAAAAATTGAAGTCCTTTGATTTGATTATCCCGGTATGGACAATGGCTGAAATCACAAAAGAACAATCAGAAGGCCTCCTCGATGCGGTAAAAAATGGAAGCGGAATCGCTGGATGGCATGGGGGAATGGGCGATTCATTCCGCACAAATACTGAATACCAATTTATGGTAGGAGGGCAATGGGTGGCTCATCCAGGAGGAATAATAGATTATGACGTAAAAATAAAGAAGAAGACAGACCCTATAGTAAAGGGTTTAAAAGATTTTAAAATGCATTCTGAACAATACTATATGCATGTTGACCCCGGAGTAGAAGTCCTTGCCACAACAAAATTTTCAGGAGAGCATTGCGAATGGATTGATGGAGTTATAATGCCTGTCGCATGGAAAAAGAAATACGGACAGGGAAGAGTATTTTATTCCTCTCTTGGACATCTTGCAAAGGATTTCGAAGTTTTCGAAGCCAAAGAAATTATGCGCAGAGGAATGCTCTGGGCAGCAAAATCATTAAATTAAATTTTAATTATGAATAAAAAAAATAAGGAGATTGTACCTTGAATAAAA
>ERZ795060.3936-NODE-3936-length-13075-cov-3.783180_pt1 | contig 13075 bp, 14 predicted proteins | sample MGYA00375144_ERZ795060 | MGnify/ENA primary metagenome ERZ795060 (study PRJEB30189, sample SAMN05720157) | activated sludge metagenome | isolation source: anaerobic digester from wastewater treatment plant | place: Japan | collected 2015-05-15 ... | reverse complement strand
TGATCATCCGGGATCACAGATCCCTCAGCCATCTGTCCGGGAGAAATTGCAAATTTCTCCCGATGTTGAATGTGTCGGGCGCAAGTTTGGCGGATATTTATCCGCCTTCCGCAGAATGTACGCCCGGAATGAATATCCCGTGCGATCAGAGAATGAATATCCCGTGCGATCAGATCTTCTCCCAATTCCGCACTCCGCACTCCGCATTTACATCAGCCTTTCATCTCATCAAGCTCATCGACATTTATGTTGCCTCTCAGCCTGAAGATGGCTACGATGATCCCCAGTCCCACAGCAACCTCTGCTGCTGCGACGGTCATTACGATGAACACGAAAACATGACCGTCCATCGACTGCTGATACCGGGCAAAAGTAATGAATGCCAAATTCGCTGCATTCAGCATCAGTTCGATGGACATAAACATAATGATAGGATTGCGCCGTATCAGCACTCCAAGCGTACCTGTAGTAAACAGCACAGCAGAAAGTATCAAATAAGGATAAGCCGGCAGCATAGCTTTAGGGCCTCCTTTTAGCAAGCACTATAGAACCAACCATAGCAATCAAGAGGACCGCACTCGTAACCTCGAACGGCAGCACATATCTGCTGAACAAAAGCATCCCTACAGGAGCAGATGTTCCAAATCCTTCGGGCAATTCTGATGCTTCCGGCACTTGAGCAAAGAAACCTGACAGAAAAACAACAGCTATTTCCACTAAAAGCACCATTCCGAGAGCAGGAGCCAGCCACCGCTGTGCTGGAAGCTTGTCCTGCAGGCTTTCTATTGCTCCAGTCAGGTTCAAAAGCATCACCACAAAAAGAAACAGCACCATTATCGCCCCGGCATATACCAAAATCTGGATAAAGGCCACAAACTGAGCAGAAAGCACCAGGTATAACATCGCCAAAGCAAAGAAATTGATTACCAGAAACAGCACAGCATACACAGGATTCTTTGAAAGTATCACTGCAAAAGCTGATGAGACTGCTACTATGCCTAGAATGATAAAAATCACCAGTTCTGCTATCATACCTGGTTAAATCCTCGTTTCCTCTGATTCCGGTAGATGCCTGCGGGCATAACACTGCGCGCTGCAATTTCTGTCGACCGGCGAAGATTATAAGAAGAGCCATAATAAGCTATTGTGATCAGAACAATGCTGGTGATTGTAAGCACGAGCACAGCTCTTTTCGGCACATAAGCAAGGACTATGGCTGTTATCGCCAGATTGATAAGCGCAAGCGGAAGAGATACTTTCCAGCCCAGTGCCATCAACTGGTCATACCTGACTCTGGGCCAGGTTCCCCTTATCCACACGAAAAGATACAAGAACAGCATCAGCTTCAGTGCAAACCATATAGGCTGAAGCCATACTATATCCGTAAACAACCTGTAGCCGCCAAGGAAGAACGTCACAGCCAGCGCGCTGATAGTAACCATGTTCAGGTATTCAGCCATAAAGAACATGGCAAACCTGAAGCTGGAATATTCCGTGTGATAACCTCCAATAAGCTCCTGTTCTGCCTCAGGAAGGTCAAACGGAGCACGGTTGACCTCTGCCGTGCCTGACATAAGAAATATGATGAACCCTACAAACTGCGGGATGATAAACCAGATTCCAAAGTTCGACTGTGCATTCACTACTTCGTTCAACCGAAGGCTGCTTGCAAGCAGCAGCGGCCCCACAAGCGCAACACCTAAAGGAAGCTCATACGACAGCATCTGCGCAGATGACCGCATCCCTCCAAGCAGTGAATACTTGTTGGCTGATGACCATCCGGCAAGCACTACTCCGTAAACTCCAAGGGATGACAACGCAAGGGATAGAAGTATTCCAGCATCAAGCTCTGGGACAAAGAATCCGTTCGGCCCTCTGTATTCACCCATTATCTGCAGAGTAAAACTGCGCTCCCCTATGGTCACCATCCCGCCTATAGGGATAACTGCAATCGCCAGAAGCGCTGGTACCATCAGCAAGGCCGGTGCAATCGGGTAGATCAACTTGTCCGCTTTGGCCGGGGTGATATCTTCCTTCATAATCAGCTTCAGAGCATCGGCTATAGGCTGCAGAAGCCCAAACGGCCCTACTCTGTTCGGCCCAATCCTTATCTGTATGTCTGCTATTACCTTCCGCTCAAGCCAGATCATGAACGGAACCATCGTCATCCATAATGCAAAGATAACGATGGTCATCACCAGTTTTATAAGTAAAAAGATGACTATTTCAGGCATATCTATTAAATAAACTCAACTTCTGAGAGCAAATCCCGAATTTGAACCAAAAGGACAGCGTCCTTCCCGTATATGAGTTTCATACTCGTCTCTAAAATGTAGAATACTGGACAGGACAGGCTGCGCAGACGCATCACCTAACCCGCAAAAACTCCTGCCGTTGATATTATTAGCTACATCCACCAGTCTATCGATATAGCCCATCTTCCCAATGCCATGCTCGATACTTTCCAGCATCTCCCGCATCCAGGCAGTTCCTTCTCTGCAGGGAGTGCATTTGCCGCAGGACTCATGCTCATAAAACTTCGCCATATTCCAGGTAGCACGGACGATGCAGGTGTCTTCATTCATCACGATAACTCCCGCGGAACCGAGCATGGAACCAACAGCTAAAAGCGATTCAAAATCAAGGTTGACATCCAGATGCTGTTCCGTAAGCATCGGAACGGATGACCCACCGGGGATAAACGCCTTCAACCGCTTCCCATCGAGTATCCCGCCTGCATGCTCGAATATCAATTCCCTTGCAGGAGTTCCCATAGGCAGTTCGTAGTTGCCAGGTTTGTTCACATGCCCGCTCACGCAGAAGATTTTGGTTCCTGTGCTCTTACCGGTACCTATTGAAGCAAACCACTCAGCACCGTTATTGATGATGTGAGGGACATTGCAAAGAGTTTCCACGTTGTTGATGACAGTCGGGCCATCGTAAAGCCCCCTGATAGCTGGAAATGGCGGTCTGAAGCGAGGCTCTCCCCGCAGTCCTTCAAGCGAGTTTAAAAGCGCCGTCTCTTCACCACAAATATAAGCTCCTGCGCCTCTATAGATTTGAATATCAAGGTTAAACCCGGAACCTTTGATGTTCTGCCCCAGATAACCTCGCTGGTAGGCTTCTAACAGCGCTTTTTCCAGCTTTTTGGCAGGTTCTACAAACTCGCCTCTGATGTAGATATAAGCCCTGTCAGAGCCTATGGCATGACAGCAGATTGCCATGCCTTCTATGAGCTGATGAGGGTTGCGCAGCATCAACTCCCGGTCTTTGAACGTGCCTGGTTCGCTCTCATCAGCGTTGCAGCAGAGATATTTTTTTAGGTTTGGATCTTTTGGGATGAAAGCCCACTTCTTGCCCGTTGGAAATCCTGCTCCGCCTCGTCCTCTAAGGCCTGATTTGGTGACAATATCTATAACGTCTTCTGGAGTGATCTCTTTCAGGCATCGCTCGAACGCTTTGTAACCACCCTCTCGCAGGTAGACATCTATTTGATCGATATCCGGCACATCCAGATGTTTGAAGAGTACACGCATCAGCCCTGCTCCTCGGCCTCTCTTCTGAGGTTATCAAGTATCTCATCCAGCTTCTCAGGAGTCAGATTTTCGTAGTATTTATCTCCGACCATCATTACAGGAGCACCGCTGCAAGCACCAAGACACTCAACTGTCCAAAGCGTGAACAAACCATCAGAAGTAGTCTCTCCTACCTTGACTCCGAGCTTCCTTGATAGATAATCCACCAGGTGTTCTGCTCCAAGCAGCGAGCATGATAGAGTAGTGCAGACTGCCAGCACATATCTGCCCACCGGACGATTGGAATACATAGTATAGAACGTCGCAACACTGGTTACATCCACATAAGGTATGCCAAGAAGCTCCGCAACCTCCTCCATGCTCTCATCAGTCAGATATCCCTGCTCTTCCTGTACAATATAAAGAGCAGGAAGCACGGCAGACCTGGCAGCGGGATATCGGCTGCGGCTCTCAAGTATTCTTTTTCTGGATTCCTCAGAAATCATAGTGCTTGCAAGTTGATTTGGAATTACCATAGCAGAAAGTAATAATAAACCTGTCTGCTACTCCCAATCAAGCGCTCCCTTCCGCCAGATATAGATGTAACCAATCATCAGCACTCCAAGAAAGACTATCATTTCAAGAAGCAGAAACAGCCTGGCAGCTCTGGCAGTAAGATAAATCACAGCCCAGGGATAAAGAAAGATAATTTCGATATCAAACAGGATGAAAAGCATTGCAACCAGATAGTACCTGATATGAAAAGGCCTTCTTGTCCCACCGATTGGAACCATTCCTGATTCATAAGGTGCCAGCTTAACCGGATTTGGACGTTTAGGCCCAAGTAAGCGTGACAGCAGTATAGCCCCACCAGAAAATGCAACCGCAACAATAAACAAAATCAGGAATGGCAAATATTGAACAAGCAACCTTCAAACCTCCCAAGCAGGTATTCCCGCATACAGCCGAGCCCAAACATGAGCTTATTATGAAGTGTCGCATCAAACCGCAGCTTATTCCCAATCTCCCATACGTTTCAGATAACTGATTTAACGAGAAACTAGAGAAAACCATGAAATGAGAGTGTAGATATGCTGTATAACCACAGAAAAGCTAGTAAGTTTTAGAACTTTCCACTTTACACTTTGCACTTTACACAGCTTTTGAGCCATAATCCGATTGACTCACATCAAGCCCAGCCTTATACTAAACTTGAGGTCAGGTGGTGAATGAACAGTATTGCACTAGATGATGTAGGGAAACGCATCGGGCACAGTTGGGCGCTTAGGGAAATCACGTTCGAGATCAATCAGGGCGAGAATTTCGGAGTGTTTGGCCGTGCCGGATCAGGTAAATCCACGCTTCTAAGACTCATTTCAGGGCTTGACCATCCAACTACAGGTACAGTAGTGCTTCATTCTTCTGGTGGAGATGATTCTTCCTGGTTGGATGCTCAGACAAGCATGGCGCTGCAGACTCCAGGGCTTGCCCCAGAGCTTACGGTTGCAGAAAACCTTAAAATGTTCGCTTCCCTCTGGCCGATACCTAGAAAAGGCCGTGTAAGCCGCATTGCGATGTACCTCGAGCTTCTTGGCCTTGTGAATGTGCGAAACAAACAGGTTCGAGACCTGTCTCCTGGAATGAAAGCCGCTGCAGAAGTCGCCCGCGCGTTGATCTCAAACACAGACATTATTGTAATTGACGGGCTGATCGAGCAGTTGGACAGACCTACCAGGCGCCGATTGTGGGAGTATATCCTTGCGCGGAGACGGCAGAACACAACGTTTATCATAGGCACTGCTTCGGCTGATGAGGCCGCATTGTGCGACAGATTGGCAGTGCTTTCAGACGGCAGACTGGTCTTTGTCGGCAAACCGGACGACCTCATGAACGCGGTGCAGAACGAAATTCTGGTAGTTGAGTCTATCCATAACCCGTTGATTAAATCTAAACTCCGAGACAGGTTCGGTACGGCAGTCACAGAGCGAAGTGGAGCGTTGGAGTTCAGGACTAACCATCCTGATGCGGATGTAGCGCATGTCCTGGCTGAGATAGGCTCGGATGTCGGATGTGTTTACCTGCGCCAGCCTACGCTAGATGACGTGCTGGACAGGATTGAGGGAGACTGATGGCCAGAGCTGTAATAATCGCCTACTGGGAACTGATAAGGATCAGACGATGTAAGCACAGCATGTCATTTTTAATGCTGGTGCCTTTTCTTTGCGCCGGAATCTGCATACTGCTTCCTCAAATACATTCAAGCCCTACTATCAAACTTTTTCCAGCGCTGATAGTGTTCCTCACCTTTGGATTGATCCATGTGAAGTCGATCTACGACAGGTCATCAGGTTTTGCTGCCGGACTAGACTCCACACCGGCAGCAGGTGTTTCAGTAGTAAGCGCAAAGTTCCTATGCGGATTGCTTCTGTCCGTTATCCAGATAGCAGTCTTTCGAGTTATTATCCTAATCGCATCCTAGTGAGATTATTAACTGCGAAAACAGCCAATTGTGTAAAGTATACACTCGGGCGCTACTCTCGGGCTAAATTTGCAATTTAGCCCGGAAGAATAGCTGAGGAATTTGCAATCCCTTCCATAGAATGGACTCATAACTAGGCTTCGGCGCAAAAACCGCGCTGAAGCATAGGCATCAAGATTGTATGTGTCGGCGCCAAATACAGGCGCCGACACATAGTCTATCATATTTTATCCTCGTCACTCATCACTCGTAACTCGTCACTGAAAGACTGCAAATCTCTCCCGAGAGAGCGAGAAGCCCCTGTGCTAATACACAATCATCTTCTGATAAACCTGCTACTTCAGTTGGCGTTTTTATCACCCCAGATACGCACATCCCAATTCTGTCCAACGTTGAACTGTGGTCTGTTGCTTCCATAGGAATAGTTGAACCATGCTGGTTCACCGACGCCGCTGATTGGAAGCGGGCCTGCTGGAATCTCTTTTTTGGCATAACCGCTGTCTCTAATCTTGAACATCGCTGAATGGCCATCAAGATACAGACAGTTTATGCTGACTCCATTCACAAGTCCTTTATTCTTTGCATTCCCATGCCAGCCAGCTCGCTCATAAAGCACCATTTGTGCCGATGGATACCAAAAATCGAATTCACGCGCTCCAACAAAGCTTGCCCTGTCCACAGCTGCCTTCCAGTAGTATGAAACAACAGCAGATGGATTATCTGACGGGTCATCCAAAGGACACCAGATAGCATTCGATTTTCCCAATCCACGAAGATACAGGTTCAAGGCCATCGGCCAGGTGGTTTTGCTGCTCCTATAAGACGGCTGGACTCCGCGAAGGCTCGCAAACGCAGTAAAATCATCGGGATTCCAAACTGAGCTGTGGTTATATAACGCTGAGGTCGGCAATGCACCGTCCCAATCGCTCATATACATCCTTAAAGCTGAGCCAATAGCAAGAAGATTGGACTGACAGGTAATTTTAGGATCACGAGACTCCTTAGTCTTGGCAGATGGTATATCGACTTCCCTCATTTTATCTCCCCAAAAACAAGGGTTCCAATTCTGCCCTTTACTGAATTTATTGTCAGCATAAGAATAATTGAACCAAGCAGGCTCACCTACCCCGCTTGCCGGAAGCGGCCCTGCCGGAACCTCCTTCTTTGCGTAACCGCTGTTCTGGATTTCCACTGCAGAGACCCGGCCATCCATAAACAGGCAGTTGATAACTACACCATCAGTAAGCCCCTGGTTTTGCCCACCTCGATGCCAACCGCAGCGTTCATAAAGCACGATTTGACTCTCTGGGAATTCAAAGTTCGTTCTCCTGGAGCAAATAGGCCCAGTCCCATCAGGTCCACCAAACCACGCAGCATCTATGGCAGCTTTCCAATAGTAAGACACCGAGGCATACGGAACATCTCTTCGGGTAATATCGGACGGACACCAAAACACATTCTCGTCTTTAACATACGCTGAAAGGAGCATAGGCCAGCTTACTACGGAATTGCTATTAACGTAAGCCGACTTTGAATATGGGGTAACATCACGCATCGATGCAAAAACTGAGAATCTATCTGGGTCCCAGGTTTTGTTCAACGTGTTAATGACGGAGCTTGGAAGAACATCATCGTAATCTCCGCAGTAAAGAGTCAGTGCAACTCCCAGCCCCATCAAATTCTCCTGGCATACACTCACAGGATTCTTACCAGAGGTTGCTATGATTGGTTGGATGAACAAAGCGAAGAATAATAAAGCCACTGCTGTCGCAATAAAAGCATTTCGAGCTAACTTCAGCCCTTCTCTCCCACAAACCTCAGAAAACATAATAACCTCCCCATCTCAGAACTACTGTAATATATCATGATATTTTCGACATCACACATATCAACCTTGTAGAAATGAAGCCAGCGGAAAGAGCCAAATAAAGAAACGAGGAAAACCGGAAATCTGGAACATCAGAAATCGAGATAAAGGTAGCTAAACCTCTTAATCCTTTTTCCTGCTTTCCCAAATTTCCAGTTTTCCTCGCAAAAAACTACTTCCAGACGAGCGAACGAAGCTACATATCTAGCTTTCGCTCATCCTTCATCACTTGCAACTCGTCACTTTTTCGCTGCAGCATACCTCTCTGCTACATTGTCCCAGTTGACCAGATGCTCCATGAACGCCCTTGTCCAATCCGGCCGCCTGTTCTGATATTGCAGATAGTAGGCATGCTCCCATACATCCAGCACCAGGATTGGTTCTACACCCCACTGAGCAAGGTTCTCATGCTTCTCGGCAGCGAGTACCACAAGCGCATCATCCATCTTCCTGTAGGCAAGTATCCCCCAACCGGAACCTTGAACCTGGTTTGAGGCTGCCAGGAACAGGTTTTTGAAGGCATCGTAGCTGCCGAAATGCTTTTTGATAGCTTCGGCCAACTCTCCAGTCGGCTCACCACCGCCATTAGGTTTCATATTAGTCCAGAAAATCGAGTGAAGGATGTGTCCCGAGCCATTGAATGCCAGATTGTCCATCGTTCCGTGAACAGCGCCGAAATCCTCAGACTGAGCCATCTGCCGGACTTTCTCTTCAGCTGCATTCAGGCCATTGACATAGGTTGCATGATGCTTGTCATGGTGCAGGGTCAGAATTTCTTTGCTGTAATAGGGTTCCAGTGCGTCATAATCATACGGAAGCGGTGGCAGCTCATGTGCCATAGTTGTGATTCCTCCTTTTGCTCTTTTATCAAGCTCTTGTGCAGTCTCTGACATACCTGGGATTGCTGCTGTTAAGATGCCCAAACCTGCAAGCGTCAGAAACTTACGTCTTCTCATTGATATTGATGGTTTATCATCACTCATTGCAGTGTCACATGCCAGTTTTCGATGTCTAAAGGCCCGGTCTGCCATTAAAAACTGGCTCTACCGGACCTAACTGATGAGATTCTACCCCAAATGTCTGCTTGCTAATCAGGTCTTTAGGTTGATAAATTTTGCACGAGCTTCAACTCTTAGCACTCCGACGGCTGCTCGCCATCCTGCGCTGGTCCAAATGCCTTCTGCAGGATTTCTTTCTTCGGCGGCTGTGTAAACAGGCTCACAATCGGCACCACAATCACCGGGACAATCATCGCAAGCGCTCCTGCGACGGGAATATACGGGTTCCCGCCAATTGGTTTGCCTGTCAGCAGCTTGATGACAAACATAGCCAATAGGATCGTCGCCAGCCCGGACAACATTCCTGCAATTGCCCCAGCTTTTGTCGTTCTTCTCCAGAAAAGTCCAAAGCAATAAGGCGCAAGGAATGCCCCGGCAAGCACTCCCCATGAAAGCGACATCAGGTTTACTATAAACTCTACCCGATAAAGCGCTATACAGATGGAAATGCCGATAAACACTCCGCAAAGTATCCTCATGAGTGCCATGACCACCCGCTTGTCTGCGTTTTTCTTGAGTCCGGCATAAAGATCAACGGCAATGGACGAACTGGACACCAAAACAAGAGAGGACAGGCTGGACATAGATGCTGAAAACACCAGCAGCATGATAACCATCGAAACCCACGGGAAAACGATATCCGGATTGGTAAGGAACTGGGGCATAAGGTCATCCAGATTTGCAGGAACAGGCAGTCTACCGCCGGCAGCTTCCGCAGGGCCATGAAAATACAGATGAGTCATAGCACCGGTAAAATATGCGCCAAAAGACAGGACAAGCGAAAACAGCGATACCACTATCATAGCCCGTTTGACGTCGGCCTCGCTTTTAATCGAGTAGAACTTCTGGACCATCTGCGGCAGCCCCCAGGGGCCGAAACTGGTCAGCACCACAAGAGACAGCAACACGAGCCAACCTGGAAAAAGCGCCTGCGGATTAGGCTGCATCGCTGGAGCCATGCTGCTTGCCGATAATTTATCAACTACAGAACCAAACCCTCCCTGTATGTGTACCAAAAACAGCACCATCAAGGCTACACCAAATAGCTCCACTATCCCCCGCAGGAAATCGGTCACGGCAAGCGCCAGGTATCCGCCCATTATCAAATAAACGCCTGTCAGCAGTGCCATAAACCCTATAGCTGCGCCATACGGAATGCCAAGGTTGTATTCAAATAAAAGAGATAACCCCTGATAGACTGATGCAGAATACGGCACGAGAAAGATGAAAATAATAAGTGCTGCGGCTATCTTGAGGAACTGAGAATCGAAGCGTGCTGCCAGGAATTCCGGCATGGTGAGCGCGTTCAGATTGGCAGTCATCCGTCTGGTCCGCCTTGCAAAGATTTTCCAGGCTAAAAAGCTGCCAAAGACCACATTCCCTAAGGCAATCCAAAGCGCGTTGATTCCAAAATTCCATCCCAGGCGTCCGGCAAATCCTACAAATATTACTGCGGAGAAGTAAGTTGTTCCATAGGCAAAGGCCGACATCCACGGCCCAAGTGTTCGTCCTGCCAGAAAGAAATCGCTGACAGTCTTCGTTCGCCTCATGCAGACATAGCCTATACCGACCATGACAAGCACATAGACGACTACAATCCACAAATTGAGATTACATAAATATTTTTGCATTTTTCTCCCTTAGAACAAAATCACCCCCTCCGGCACCATTGCCATGCAACGGGCTAATAGTCTAATTATCTACAGCAAGAACTCCAGCGTCAAGCTAAAACACTCCCACGAAATATACTCCCGATTAGGAATCCAGAAGAAGTATCTGATGAGTTTCTCTCGGATGGGATTTGCAATTCCTCCCGGATAAACAATCAAGGAATCTGTGATTCTGGAAGATGGTATGAGATTTCAATGACAGGGATTGCAAATCCCTCAGCTATCTTTCAGGGCTAAATTGCAAATTCAGCCCGAGCGTAGCTTGGCTGCACAAGGATGTGAAGCAAACTTTGGTCCGGTGCGAGACGAGCCGGACCATCGGGATCAGAGACTCATAACTGGGCGTCGGCGCAAAAAGTGTGCGCCGACGCATATAATTCCTCATCACTCGTAACTCAAACCCTCACTCTCCGGCGGACAACAGCAGCAAACCATATCAGTCCACCAGAAGCAACCAGCAGCCCGGAAGGCTCTGGAACCGGCCCTATCAATCCGGCAGAGTTGGCAAGACAGCCTACCGTCGACCGAGTCATATTGGTAGCATATATATAATCGATGTAGTTTGGTGTGTCTACGGAGTCTGTCTGCCTATGATAATGCGGATTGCTCCAGACAGCCGCTTCTATCAATAAACAAGCCTGATAGCCAGCCCATTCAAACGGCGCATGGTCACTGGCATTTAACGTACCTGCTATAGTAGGTGTTATCCCGTTTCCATAAGTGTTTATTGATGCGGCAAGAGACTGTTTCCAGGGATCGGATGATGCATAACCATGAATCAAAGCCTGGTTATGATAGGCTCCCGTAGGATTATAGGCAATCATATCCAGTGAGATCATCCCTTGTATATTATCACCTATATGCCTGTCAACATAAGCTCTGCTGCCTATCAATCCAAGCTCTTCCCAATCGAATGCAACAAATACAAGCGTGGCTTCAAAGCTGAACTGAGACAACACTCGAGCAGCTTCAAGCACTCCAGCTACTCCACTTGCGTTGTCATCAGCCCCAGGATTGCCAGCAGAGTCATAATGCGCTCCTACCAAATAAATATCATTTGGCCTGGTTGTTCCCTGATGTACTGCTATCAGATTGGCTCCGGTTACGGGGCCGGACTCATGTTCAAAGGTGAAGTATTCAGTGGTAGTCTGTAAACCATAGCTGGTAAACAGGTTGAGAATATTTGTACGCACAAAATTGTGATGCTTACCCCATCCACGATCATTCCCCAGACGTGTGTATAATTCGTTGTTCAGGTAGTCCGTGTAAGTAGCCTGACTGACCTGGTTCACCACATCCTGGATATCAATCGCAAGAGCAACAGGGATACAGCCAAAGACCAGATTAAGAACGGCAATAAACAAAACCAGCTTACGTATCATATTTCTCTCCTTTTCGAGTCGGCGGGCGGCATTTGGAAGGTAACTTTCTCTCTTACTGCACATTTATCACCAGGCAAGCTTATTGTCAAGCTTGTTTTTACGTATAAGAAGAAATTTATTGGGAACCAAAACAATCGTGTGCAGAGGTAATCTAAATGTAGCAATCACAGGTCAATCTAAATGTAATGATTAAGTTCTAAGAATTATACATAAGGTTGTAATTGTTTATCGATAGCACGGGAAACACACATGCCGTTTTACGAATTCAGATGCACAGAATGTGCACGAATATTTATATCAAAAATAGTAATAGGTGATGCTCAAAAACCTCTTTACTGCCCCACATGTGGAAGCACCAAATTATCCAGACTGGCATCTATCTTCGCCGGAGTCATATCAGACATTGACTCAGACAATGAAGACAACAGTTCATCCGATAAGGGCACGAATAATCAGGCTGCTTGAGTATTTACTGTTTAATTGTCTACCTCAAGGGTATTATGACTCTAGATGACTAGAGAGCTTGCTGGCCCGTATGGTCTCAGTTACGACTCACCCATAATTCTGACTGCACTGAGCTGGACGGGCCAGCATAATATATAATACAATGCCAGACAGTATTGAGATTCATGATAAGGAGGCAGCGCCATAGTAACGGTAAAAGTAACTCATATAGATAAAATGAGGTTCCGAGGGGAGAATGAAGATGGTCTTGCTGTCGTCTTAGACTCCGCTCCTGACCTTGATGGAGAAGCTGCTGGTATAAGCCCGATAGAATCACTGCTTATGTCGATTGGAAGCTGCACGGGAACTGATACAATCGAAATTTTGCGAAAGAAAAGGCAGAATGTCACAGGCTATGAACTCAATATATCAGGAGAAAGAGCCGAAGAGCATCCCCGAGTATTCACCCACATCAACATCGAGCATGTAGTTATGGGCAAAGACATCGACCCAAAAGCAGTAGCGCGCGCCATAGAGCTATCAAGTGAAAAATACTGCTCTATCATAGCGATGCTCAAGGCTGTAGTAAAAATCGATATAACCTACCGAATTGAAAACGATCCTACCACTTCAGTCAGGCCAAATACTGAGGCAAACCTG
>ERZ795060.3923-NODE-3923-length-13119-cov-3.853720_pt1 | contig 13119 bp, 15 predicted proteins | sample MGYA00375144_ERZ795060 | MGnify/ENA primary metagenome ERZ795060 (study PRJEB30189, sample SAMN05720157) | activated sludge metagenome | isolation source: anaerobic digester from wastewater treatment plant | place: Japan | collected 2015-05-15 ... | reverse complement strand
GGCGACGGACTCGCGACCGATCGCGGGGTCACCCGCTCGGGCGGTCCAGAACTGCAGTCCGGCCAGGTCGGGGGAGCGATGCAGCAGCTTGTCGTAGAGGGTGGTGACCCAGGACTCGAGGGTTCCCCCGCCTTTCCCTCGGAAGAACTCCGTCGAGGAATAGAAGAGCGAGGCGACCTGCGCGACCGTGAATCTGCCCGATCGGATCCAGGACACCCAGGTCGTCAACCCGGTGGGATCGGGTGCCCTGCCGAGGGTGTCGAGGTACATCGACGTGACGATCGTCGAGACCCATTCGGGCGACGTGGCGATCGCCCGCACCAGGGCCGCACGCGAGGTCCAGGTCGAGATCCGGAAGGACACCTCGTCGCTCGACGGTGAGCGCCCGAGGAAGTCTTGGTATGCCGCGCGAACGAGTGACGACGGGGCGACGAACAGTGGCTGGGGCGCTGCTGCGGCCCACTGTGGGCTTCGCGTCTGGACTGTCGACCCGCTGGCTGCGACCGCCCCCGACATGGCGATCGAGATCGTGAGTGACAACGCGAGGAGGATTCGCGTCGCTGCCTCCGGCAGTGCGTGTGGTGCCCGTCCTGGCATGAGGGTCCATGCCGCGGACGAATGCGAACGCGAACTCATGGCGAACCCCCCGGCTGAGGTGCGCCCGCCCTCTGTCCCGGGCGCCGCACTTCGATGATAGCCACGGGCACGGGATCACGAGGGCTGGCCGAACGCCGTTGCGGCGGGTTCTCGGCCCGCTGCCGTGCTCACTCTGCGTCAGACTGACCACACGCGCCGGCTGGTGAACGACACGACGGAAGAGGTGGACGGTGACAGGGGCACCATCGTTCGTGACGCCACCTGAGCCGTGGGAGGCGCTCGTTGCGGCCGAGCAGGAGTATGCCGCGCGGCGGATGGAGCTCTTTGCTGCGGGCGCCGAGTCGCAGCTTCGGAAGGCCCTTGCCTCGCCGCGCGGGCGTGGCGCCGCTCTTCGCGTGCTGGCCGACGCCCCCCCGGAGTTGACCATGGCCCTGATCGATGCCGTGTTCGGTGCTGCGGTGACCACGCACGCTCAGGTCGGTGTCGCGCGGTCGGTGATCGGGCGGCTGGACCCGGGCTGGCTCTCCCGTGCACTCAAGCCAATGGTGTCTGCGTGGATCGAGCGCCCTGAGGCCACCTGGGAGGACCTTCGTCGGGCAGCCGAACTCATGTCGGATCTGGGCCAGCGCGCGCTCCTGGATCAAGTGGTCGAGCGCGCAAACCGATCGGACGACGAGGACGTGAAGGAAGTCGCCGAGGACTTCCGGGCTCGGTAGCGGCCTAGCGACCCGGATCCCCGACTCCTGCGATGTGATAGCGGTCGGATTCCCGAGCGCTATCACATCGCAGGAGAGCAGGGCGCAGAAGAGCAGGGCGTAGGGAGCAGGGCGGGCGACCTGGCATCCTTGGTGACCGCCCATGGACCTGCCCATCACACACATCACCTCGCCGGCCAATCCGCGGCTCAAGACCGTCGCCGGGTTGCGGCGTCGCCGTGCCCGCGACGAGGCCGGCCTCACCGTGGTCGAGGGCCACGAGGAGCTCGCCCTCGCGCTCGCCGCCGGGATCGCTCCACGGACCCTGTTCGTCTGCCCCGAGCTCTACAGCCCGAGCGGCTATGCCGGCGTGCAGGAGATCGGTCGCCAGGAGGACCTCGTCGACGCCGCTCGCACGCGAGGCGCCGAGATCGTCACCCTCTCCCGGGCCGCCTTCGAGAAGGTCGCCTACCGAGAGGGGCCCGACGGCCTGCTCGGCCTGCTCCCTTCGGTCGACCGGCCCCTCACCGCACTCGCCCTGCCGGCCGACCCGTTCGTCCTGCTCGCCGAGGGTGTCGAGAAGCCCGGAAATCTCGGCGCCATCCTGCGCACCGCCGACGCCGCCGGGGTCGACGCCGTCGTAGCCGCCGACCCGGTCACCGACTGGGGCAATCCCAACGTCGTGCGGGCGAGCAAGGGCACCGTGTATGCCGTGCCCGTCGCCGCCGCATCGACGGCCGAGACCCTGGGCTGGGTGCGGTCGCACGGCATACGCCTGGTCGTCACGACACCCGAGGCGAGCGACTTGCACACGGACGTCGATCTCACCGGCGCGGTGGCGATCGCGGTGGGGGCGGAGAAGCACGGTGCCTCCGCGCGGCTGCTCGAATCGGCCGACATCCGGGTGCGAATTCCCATGTCCGGCAAGGCAAATTCGTTGAATGTTGGAGCGGCTGCGGCCGTCGTGCTCTTCGAGGCGGTCCGTCAGCGAATGGGTAAGCGTTTACATCTTTCCGCTCCATAGCGCGCACACATCTCGTGGTCAAGAGCACCCTCTGTGATGTGCCACGATGTCGACATGCGCGTCGACCACGTCTCCTACGCCGCCGAGCACGACGGCCTGCATGCCACGGCCGAACGGCTGGCCACGGTGATAGGAGTCACACCCGTCGACGGCGGCGTCCATCCGCGGTTCGGCACGCGCAACGTGATCCTGCCCCTCACCGGCGGGCGTTACGTCGAGGTCGTCGAGGTCCTCGACCACCCCGCGTCCGACAAGGCGCCGTTCGGCCAGGCCGTGCGCGCGCGCTCCGAGAACGGTGGCGGCTGGCTCGGGTGGGTCGTCCAGGTCGACGACATGGTCGAGGTCGAGCAGAGGCTCACCCGCCAGGCGACCGAGGGCCACCGGCGCACCCCCGACGGCCGCGAGTTGCGGTGGCGTCAGCTGGGCGTCAAGGGGCTGCTCTGCGACCCGCAACTCCCGTTCTACGTCACCTGGGATGCGGACGCTCGCCACCCCTCGACCGACGGGCCGAGCGACGTGAGCCTCGCGGGGCTCACCATCGCGGGCGACCCCATGCGCGTGCGCCGCTGGCTGGGGGTCGAGCCCGACTACGTCCCCTCGACCCTCGAGTTCAGCTTCGTCGCGCCGCACGGCACGCCGGGCATCCTCTCGGTCTCGTTCGACGGCCCCGACGGCCGGGTCACCGTCTGACTCGCCCCACCCGCAGGGGAGCGTATGCCGCGCGACAATGCGGCCTGCTACCTGTCCTGACCGGGCCGACCGACGCGCGCCAAGGGTCGGTGACCCGGACGCGCCGGCGACGTCAGTCCAGGTGCGCGACGAGCGTGGCCGCGAGGCCGGTGTATGCCGCGGGCGTGAGCGCCTGCAGCCGGGTCTCCACCTCGGGCGGCAGGCCGAGACTGGCGACGAACTCCCGCAGCTCGGGCGCTCCGATCCGGCGGCCCCGGGTGAGCTCCTTGAGCCGCTCGTAGGGGTTGGCCATGCCCGAGACGCCTTGTGCCGCAAGGGCTCTCATCGCCGACTGGATGGGCTCGGCGAGCACCTCCCAATTGGCGTCGAGATCGGCAGCCATCCGCTCGGGCACCGGATCGAGCCCGGCGAGGCCGCGGCATACATTGTCGATCGCGAGCAGACTGTGCCCGAAGGCGGTGCCGATGTTGCGCTGCATCGACGAGTCGGTGAGGTCGCGCTGCATCCGGCTCTCGACGAGGGTCGAGGCGAGCACGTCGAGCAGGGCGGTGGACACCTCGAGGTTGGCCTCGGCGTTCTCGAAGCGGATCGGGTTGACCTTGTGCGGCATCGTCGAGCTGCCGACCGTGCCCTGGCCGCGGACCTGCGCGAAGTAGCCCATCGAGATATAGGTCCACACGTCCTGGCACAGCCCGTGCAGGATCCGGTTGAAGCGGGCGAGGTCGGCATAGAGCTCGGCCTGCCAGTCGTGGCTCTCGATCTGCGTGGTGAGCGGATTCCATTGCAGGCCAAGGCTTTCCACGAATGCCCGCGAGGTCGCCTGCCAGTCGTGGTCGGGCACCGCGGCCAGGTGTGCGCCATATGTGCCGGTCGCGCCGTTGAGCTTGCCGAGGTATGCCGCGCCGCGCACCCGGGTGATCTGCCGGACGAGCCGCCAGGCGAGCACGGCGAGCTCCTTGCCGAGGGTCGTCGGGGTCGCCGGCTGGCCGTGGGTGTGGGCGAGCATCGGGGTCGCCGCCTGCGCGCGGGCCAGCTCCGCGAGCTGGTCGACCAGGCCCTGCGCGCGGGGGAGCCACACCTGCTCGATCGCTCCCTTGACCATGAGCGCATAGGCGAGGTTGTTCACGTCCTCACTCGTGCAGGCGAAGTGGACGAGCTCGCCGAGCCCGGCGTCGGCCGGGTCGGGGGCGATCGCCGCGAGCCGCTCCTTGAGGAGGTATTCGACGGCCTTGACGTCGTGGACCGTCACCCGCTCGATCTCGGCGAGCGCGGCGATCTCGGCAGCGCCGAAGTCGCGGACCAGCTGGCGCAGAGCCTCCTGCTCGGTCGCGGCGAGCGCGCGCACGCCCGGCACGACGGCATGGCTCGTGAGGTGGATGAGCCACTCGACCTCGACCCGCACCCGCTCGCGGTTGAGGGCCGCCTCGGAGAGGTGGTCGACGAGCGGCGCCACCGTCGCGCGATAGCGCCCGTCGAGCGCGCCGAGGGCGACGGGGGGCTGCAACTCACCGAGCGAGGGCGTGCGCGAGGGCATGGCGCCATCCTCCCAGAACGGGTATGCCGTGCTGCCGCCCGTCCGCCGTCGCTGCCGTCAGCGCTCGTCCCGCTCGGACTACTCGGCCCGCTGGGCAGGTCGGGTCGGCGCAACTGGCTGGGCGACGAGCACGTCGAGGAGCCCGCGGCAGGCGGCCTCGACCTCGAGCAGGCACCGCTCGAAGTCGGCGGTCCCGCCGTACCAGGGGTCGTCCACCTCGAGCGTCCCGGCGGCGACGGCCTGCGGATCGAACTCGCGCAGCAGCCGGACCTTCGCTCGATCGGCCTCCGATCCTGCGGCCCGCTGGAGGGCGCGCAGGTGGCCGCGGTCGGCGGCCAGCACGAGATCGAGGTCGGCGAACGAGCGAGGGTCGAATTGGCTTGCCCGATGGGCCGATCCGTCGTAGCCGTGCCGACGCAGCATCGTGACCGTCCGCGGGTCGGCGCCGTCGCCCACGTGCCAGCCGCCGATCCCGCAGGACTCGACTTCCACCCCGGCAACCCCCGCCTCGTCCAGCAGGTGGCGCAGGATCACCTCGGCCATGGGCGAGCGGCAGATGTTGCCCGAACAGACCATGCTCACCCGGAGCGGGCGGTCCTCGCCAGCGGGCGGGAGCGGGGCGAGCGGCATACCCGACATTCAACCGGAAGCCGCCGCGTGCCGCGGCCCTGGCCTACGGTGGCGGGGTGGAGTGGGACTGGCCGATCCACCCAGGGCTGGCGGGCCTCGTCGAGCGCTTCGTCGGCTACTCCTACGTGCTCGATCCGGCATCGGTCCACCACGCCAGCCCGGGGCCGGTCGCGACGGTCATCGTGTGCTTCCAGGCCCCCCTGGACATCGCCTGGCCGACGGAGCCGGGATCGCGGACCTCGCAGTGGTGCCTCGCCTCCGGCCTGCACACGCGGCCCGCGCTCATCCGCACCCACGGAGGGCAGCACGGCATCCAGCTCGGACTCACGCCGTTGGGCTGTCGGGTGCTGCTCGGCACCCCGCTGGCCGAGCTCGCGCACGCCTTGGCCGGGCACGCGGACCTGCCGCACGGCATACCGGAGGCGTTGCACGACGAGCTGGCAGGTGAGCCGAGCTGGCCGAGGCGGTTGGCGCGGCTGGAGCGCCATCTGCTCGCTGCTGCCAGAGCCTCGAGGGCCGACGTCGCCGACGATCTCGCGCGCGGCTGGGCGATGCTCGGGCAACGGGGAGGTCGGGTCCGCACAGCCGAACTCGCCCGCGAGCTCGGCTGGTCCCGGCGGAATCTGCTCACCCGGTTCCGGGCCGAGTTCGGACTGCCGCCGAGCGAACTCGCCCGCATCCATCGGCTCGGCACCGCGATGGGGTTGGCCCGGGCCGGCGGGCGGTGGGCGCAGGTCGCCGCCGACGCCGGCTACGCCGACCAGGCCCATCTTATTCGCGAGTTCGTGGCGATGGCCGGGCAGACTCCGACTCAGTGGCGGGCCGATGCCTTCCCCGTCGTTCAAGACGCCGACGGCCCGAGGCCGTCACGCTCGTCCTCATGAACACTCCACAGCTGTTCCAGGCGCTGTCCTTCCGCGACGCGGATGTGGGCATCGCGTTCCTGCGGACCCTCGGTTTCGCCGAGATCCTCGTCGTCCGCGCCGACGCCGACCCCTCGGTCGTCGAGCACGCCCAACTACGCTGGCGCGACAACGGCGGGCTCATGTGCGGCTCGGCCGACCGGCCGGGCGAAGGCTGGGAGCGGCGGATCGGCGCGGGGTCGTGCTACCTCGTCGTCGCGACCGACGGCGAGGTCGACGAGGTCCACGCCCGCGCCGTCGCGGCCGGCGGGCGTTCGACCCAGCCCCCGACGGACCAGGAGAACGGCGGGCGGTCGTGCACGGTGCAGGACGCCGAGGGCAACCAGTTCTCGATCGGTTCCTACCCAGGGGCTTGACCGGTCCGGCCTGAAGCCGTCCCGCGGGTCAGCGCAGCGACAACCACTCCGGTATGCCGCGGGCGAATGCCTCGGGGTCGAGCGCTCCGGCGCCGTCGGGCAGCACCCCGAGCACGGGGGCACCGGTGACGCGGGGCAGGTCGAGCAGGTTCTCGGTCATCGCGAGATCCGGCTGTGCCGGGTGAGCGGGCCAGGCGCCTACGACGAGTCCGAGCAGGTCTAGGCCGCGACGGTCCAACGCCTCGGCGGTGAGCACGGTGTGGTTGAGCGTGCCGAGTCCGGCGGCGACGACGAGGACCACCCCGACCTCGACACCGTGACGGCGGACCGCGAGGCCCAGATCGGCGAGCGTCCTTCCCGCGCCGTCGAGTTCGACGAGCAGCCCTCCGGCGCCCTCGACGAGCACGACGTCGTGCGCCGTGGCCAGCTCGGCGACGACGGTGGCGTGGTCGGTCACGGTGGGGATCGTCCGGCCCTCGCGTCGGGCCGCCGCCGAGGGCGCGAGCGGGTCGCGCAGCCGCACTCCCTCGTATGCCGTCGCCCCGGCGTCCTGCCCGGCGCGGGTCGTGAGCTGGGTGGGTACCCCGGTCGGCACCCGGACGTCGGCCCCCAGGACGACATCGGGCTCGACGCTCGCACGCAACCCGGCCGAACGGCATACCTCGTCGAGGTCACTCGGCTCGTCGGCCGTGATTCCGGTCTGTGCGGGCTTGACCACGGCGACCCGTCGACCGTCGGCACGCAGCGCCACGAGCAAGCCCGCAGTGGCCACGGTCTTGCCCACCCCCGTGCCCGTGCCGGTCACGAGGATGACCGGCGGCAGCGCGAGCCGCTCAGGCACGGGTGATCTCGCTCAGGACGGCGCAGGCGTGGTCGAGGTCCGTGTGGTCGGCGTGGGCGGTGAGCCGGATCCGCGAGGATCCGTCCGGGGTGGACGGCGGCCGGAAGCAGCCGATCCGGATGCCCGCTCGAGCGGCGCCGTCGACCGCGGCGAGTGCCTCGGCCGGTCCGGGCATCACGCGCGACAACACGGCGCCGGCCGGTTGCTCCACTGCGCACGCCTCGGCGAGTCGGGCGGCGTTGTCGCGTACCTGCTTGGCCAACTCGGGCGTCTCGCCGAGGACTGCGAGCGCCCCGAGGGCAGCGCCGGCAGCGGCCGGGGCCAGGCCGGTGTCGTAGATGAACGAGCGCGCCGTGTTGACGAGTTGGTCGCGCACCGCGGGGTGGCCGAGCACCGCTCCGCCCTGGGCGCCGAGGGACTTGGACAGGGTGAGGGTGAGCACGACGTCGGGATGGTCGGTGATCCCGAGACCCGCCGCCAGCCCCTCGCCGCGGTCGCCGACCACGCCGAGGGCATGCGCCTCGTCGATCACGAGGACAGCGCCCTGGGCCCGGCAGAGCTCGACGAGGTCGCCGAGCGGTGCGGCGTCGCCGAGCACGGAATAGACCGACTCGACGACGACGAGTGCCCGCGGTTGGCGGCGGGCGGTGAGCAACTCGCGGACGTGGCCGACGTCGTTGTGCCGGGCGATCGCGACCTGCCCCCGAGACAGTCGGCTGGCATCGACGAGCGAGGCGTGGACGTGCGCGTCGCTCACGACGAGCGTGTCGGCGTCGGTGAGCGCCGTGACAGCGGCGAGGTTGGCGGCATACCCGGAGGAGAAGACGAGACCCGCGGGTGCGCCGGTGAGGGAGACGAGGCCGGCCTCGAGTTCCGCGTGGATCGGCAGCGTGCCGGTGACCAGCCGCGAGGCACCCGCGCCCCCGCCGTATGCCGTCGCCGCCTCGACCGCGCCCGCGACGACCCGCGGGTGGTGGCGCAGGCCGAGGTAGTCGTTGCCCGCGAGGTCGAGCAGCCCGGGGTCGCCGATCGCGGTGGCGCGGACGAGGCCACGCTCGGTGCGCAGGCGGGCGGCGGCGTCCAGCCAGTCGAGAAAGGCGGTCACGCCCGTGATCCTCTCATCCCCGTCGGATCTGCACGGATCGGTCATCTAGAAACTACTTGTCAAAATGGAAAGTAATGTCTAGTGTGTAGTCGTCTGCCACCGGGGCCGGCCTTGGAGCTGAGGGAGTGACCATGCACGCGACATCCGCCGCATCCGCGGGAGGCCGATCGACGCCGCTCAGCGCCCATCACCTGGCCGTGCTGGCCGCCGGGTTCGGACTCGGCTGTGCCTCGATGATCCTCGCGTCGCGGGGGGCTGCCGCCTCCGGATCCCCCGCGGCCATCGTGATCCCCACGAGCATGACCGGGGTGCTCGTCGCCATGACCGCGGGCCTGGGACTGCAGCGATCCGGGCGCCCGCAGCGGCGTCGGCTCGGGTGGGCGATCGGAGCGACGCTCGCGCTCTTCGGGGTCGTGCTCGGGTGGATCGGCTGGGGGATGTCGGGGATCCTGCCCGCTTGGCCGCTCACGATCGCCGTCGCCGCCCTCGTCGCTCTGCCTGCGCTCATCGCGGCGGCCAGGCTGTGGCGGAACGCTGATGTCTGAGCACAGTGGCGTGAGGGGAGGCCCCGGAAAAGACCCCACGAGGGACCCGAACGCCGCCGATGCACTCGCTCCGCTCGGCCCGCTCGAACCGCTCGGCCCCGACGAGGCACGGGCCAGGCTCGCTCTCGTGGACAGCGCGTCGCTTGCGACGTCGCGGGATCGCTCGCTGCACGTCGCCTTCAGCGGGGGTATCGGGATCGCCGTCGCCGTCCTGCTCGTCCTCTGCTGGTGGATGGCGTCGCACGACAACCGACTCGGCCTGTGGCTGAGCATCGCGGGCTACGGCGTGGTCCTCGCGCTCATGTTCGTCCTCAAGGGTCGGGCGCAGGCCGCTCCGCGCGGGTTCACCCGTGTGTTCAACCGGGGCCTCGGGCTGACCATGACCTTGTATGCCGTGGGCATCGCCTGGGTCTTCGGCCACCAGGACCCGTGGCCGACGGTCACCGTGGTGCTCGGCCTGGCGGTGGTGGTGGCAATGCCCAGCCTCGTCGCAGCCGTGCGGATTGTCCGGATGGGCCGTCGATGACCGACCAGCAGCACGCGCGGTTCCGGCTCGACGAGGTCATTCACGCGCCGATCCGCTTCTCCATCGTCGCGACCCTGGCAAAGGTCGACCAGGCCGAGTTCTCCGCGGTGCGCGATGCCGTGCAGGTGAGCGACTCGGTGCTCTCCAAGCAGGTGTCACTGCTCGAGCAGGCCGGCTACGTCACGGTGAAGAAGGGCTACGTCGGCAAGCGGCCCCGCACCTGGCTGTCCCTGTCGGCCGCCGGCGAGTCGGCGTTGGCGGCCCATGTCGAGGCCCTGCGGGCCATCGCCGGCGGGTAGTGCCGGGGTCGCCCCGTTGCTCAGGCGGCGAGCGCCTGAGCGCGACCGAGAAGCGCTCCCACGAGGTCGCCGACCGCGTGGTCGAGCTCGCCCTCGACGAGCAGGTCACCGGCGAAGGCGGCCGGGCCGCCGGGCACGCCCACGGTCTCCTCGAGCACGTCGGCCCCGGCCACGCGGAGCACCCGGACGGCGTCCTCGCGGGCCCAGCGCGCGGCATACCCGCTGAGGCTCGCGCCGAGCACGGCGGCGGGCTTGCCGGCAATCGATGCCTGACCGCGCGGGCGGGACAGCCAGTCGAGGGCGTTCTTCAGCACGCCGGGGAGCGACCCGTTGTATTCCGGGGTGACGACCAGCAGGGCATCGGCGGCCGTCATGGCCGTGCGCAGGGCCGCCACCGACTCGGGAACGGTCCCCGTGAGCCCGCCGTCGAGGTCCTGGTCGTAGTGCGGCAGGCGCCCGAGGTCCGGCCACACGGTTGCGGTGGTGCCGGCGGGCAGGTGACGCAGGGCGACGGCGGCGAGGCGGCGGTTGAGCGACCCGGCGCGCAGGCTGCCGACGAGGACGAGGACGTGCATGGTGTCGTTCCGTTCGGATCTTCGATGGTGCGGAATTTCTCGATGTCGTGAAGTTGACGCTTGGAACATCGAATCATGACGGCCTGTTCCCGGGAAATCCGTCCCGAGGTCCAGACGCTCGGGGCCCGCTGACGCCTCCCAGGGTGCGGGGATGGGCCGCTGAAACCCCGATCGAGCGGCCCATGTCCGACAGTTGCATGTCCGGTGAGGCCCCTGCGGCTCAGCCGTGGACCGCGGCCACGGCCCCGACGAGCGCCGCCGTTACGGTCGCGAGATCCTCCGCCGAGGTGACAAAGGGCGGCATCGTGTAGACGAGATCGCGGAACGGCCGCACCCACACGCCCCGTTCGATCGCGTATGCCGCGAGCTCACGTCCGCGGACCGGCTCACGCAGCTGGATCACCCCGACCCCACCCCGCACCCGCACGTCGCCGACGCTCGCGAGCCCGCGGGCCGGCTCGAGACCCGCGGTGAGGCCGGCCTCCAGCCCCGCCACCTGGGCCCGGACGTCGTTGCGGACGAGCAGGTCGAGGCTGGCGCCGGCGATCGCGCAGGCGAGTGGATTGGCCATGAAGGTCGGTCCGTGCATGAGTCCGCCCGCCTCGCCGCCGCTCACCCGCCTCGCCACGTCGCCGGTGCAGAGCACTGCCGCGAGCGTGAGATACCCGCCGGTGAGCGCCTTGCCGACGCACATGACGTCGGGCACCACCCCACACTGCTCGGCCGCCCAGATCGTGCAGCCGCCGGTGCGGCCGAAGCCGGTGGCGATCTCGTCGAAGATCACGAGCGCCCCGTGCTCCCGGGCGAGCGCGGTAAGCACCCGGACGACATGCGGATCGTGGAAGGTCATCCCACCGGCACCCTGGAGCACCGGTTCGAGGATCACTGCGGCGATCGAGTCGGCGTGCGCGGCATACAGCTCGCGAGTGCTGCGCTCCCAGTCGGCGAGGTCGGCCCCGGGCGGCGGAGGGTGCGGCGCGAAGACGTGCTCGGGGAGTATGCCGCGGAAGAGCGAGTGCATCCCGCCCTCGGGGTCGGTGACCGACATCGGCGAGAACGTGTCGCCGTGATAGCCACCGCGGATGGTGAAGAAGCGGGTGCGTGGGCGACCCTCGGCGACGTGGACCTGCAGCGCCATCTTCATGGCGACCTCGACCGACACCGAGCCCGAATCGGCGAAGAAGACGTGCGCGAGCTGCGGCTGGGTGGGGTCCTGCGGCGCTCGCGGTGCCAGCTCGAGGAGTCTGCGTGCCAACGAGATCGCCGGCTCGTGGGTGAGCCCGCCGAACATCACGTGCGACATGCGTCCGAGCTGGTCACGCGCGGCCGCGTCGAGCTCGGGCACGGCATATCCGTGGATCGCGCACCACCAGGAGCTCATCGCGTCGATGCACTCGCGCAGCGACCCGTCCGGCAGCCGCAACCGCAGCCGCACGCCGGCGGCCGACTCGACGAGATAGGGCTGCGAGGGCGCGAGCGCCGAGGAATAGGGGTGCCAGACGTGGTCGCGGTCGAAGGCGAGCGCCTCGGCCGGCGCGAGCCTGGTGGGGTGCCCGGCTTGCCCGTGATCAGCCGCCGTCATCGGCGCAGGCTCACGCCGGCGCCCAGGTCGAGCGGGTGAGCTCGCCGTGCTCGGAACACCGGGCCGTCCAGTCGCCGGGGGTCACCTGGACGACCATCCTCCGGCGGCAGGACGCGCAGTAGCGCGGGGGCTCGAGGGTGAGGGCAGTCCGGCATACCGTGTGGTTGCCTGCCCCCTCGGGCATCCCGCACCGGGGGCAGTAGGGCGGGCCGTCGAAGCGTGGCTGGGTCGGGGCCGGATCGGCGTCGAGATCGTCGTGCAGATCGTCCTGCATGGTGATGTCCTCAGAAGGTGTCCGAGAGTGCCTTGATCGGCATCCGCAGCTCGTCGAGCAGCGCGAGGTCCTCCTTGGGGTCGCGCCCGAGCGTCGTGAGGTAGTTGCCGACGATCACCGCGTTGATCCCGCCGAGCAGTCCCTCGCGGGTGCCGAGGTCGCCGAGGGTGAGCTCGCGGCCGCCTGCATAGCGCAGGATCGTGCGCGGCAGGGCGAGCCGGAAGGCGGCGATGCACCGCAGGGCGTCGTTGGCGGCCATCACCGGCAGGTCGCCGAAGGGCGTGCCCGGCCGGGGGTTGAGGAAGTTGAGCGGCACCTCGTGCGGTTCCAGCTCGCCGAGCTGGTCGGCGAGCTCCGCGCGCTGCTCGAGCGACTCGCCCATCCCGACGAGCCCACCGCAGCACAGCTCCATGCCGGTCGACTTGATCATCTGGCAGGTCTCCCAGCGCTCGTCCCACGTGTGCGTGGTGACGACCTGGGGGAAGAAGGACCGGCCGGCCTCGAGGTTGTGGTTGTAGCGGTGGATGCCCATCTCGGACAGCTCTTGCGCCTGCTCGGGCGTGAGGATGCCGATCGAGGCCGCGACGTGGATGTCCACGCTCTCGCGGATCGCCGTGATGGCCGCCCGCATCTGCTCCATGAGCTTCGCGTCGGGCCCACGGACGGCGGCGACGATGCAGAACTCGCTCGCGCCGGTGTCGCGGGTGAGTTTGGCGGCGCGCACCAGCTCGGGGATGTTGAGCCACACCGAGCGCACGGGCGAGGTGAACTGGCCGGACTGCGAGCAGAAGTGGCAGTCCTCGGGGCAGCCGCCGGTCTTGAGGCTGATGATGCCCTCGACCTCGACCTCGGGACCACACCACTTCATGCGGACGTCGTGGGCCACCTGCAGCAGTTCGGGCAGCCGGTCGTCGGGTAGGCGC
>ERZ795060.3912-NODE-3912-length-13147-cov-4.234036_pt1 | contig 13147 bp, 12 predicted proteins | sample MGYA00375144_ERZ795060 | MGnify/ENA primary metagenome ERZ795060 (study PRJEB30189, sample SAMN05720157) | activated sludge metagenome | isolation source: anaerobic digester from wastewater treatment plant | place: Japan | collected 2015-05-15 ... | reverse complement strand
TGCTGCAAAAAATGTGTACATTCTTCGTGGCCGCGATGTCTTTCAAGCTCTGTCATGGTCCGAAGGAGCGCAGATTCCATATCCAGCCCCTCGATGATCAGTGCTATCAGATAGGCCAGCGCCCCGGCAGAGAGGTAGCCCGAGGGGTGGCCGTGGGTCAGGGCGGCAAACTCCGCCGCCATTTCAAAGGCACGCTCTTTGCGGTAAAAGAGGCCGGCCGGGGCCACCCGCATCACCCCGCCGCAGCCCTTGCTGTTGTTGAGCGGTTCGCAGATGGAGCCCTGCTTTCCAGAGTTGAGGGCCGTAAGACAGGTGTTGCCTGGCGCCCGGCGGGCATGAATCTCTTTTAACTGGAGCAGCCAGCCGTCATAAATCCAGGCGAATTCATCTTTTTTAGGGTAACCCTGGGTGTGCAGCCAGCGCTGGTAAGCGAAAAAAACCATTGACGGAGGATGGCATATCCCCCTCTCGGCGCCCCTGGCCTCCGCCCTCAAGATGCCTTCGGCGGTAAAGAGGGTCATCTGGGTATCATCCGTAATCTCGGCGACGCCCGCTGCGGACAGCGGCAAATCCTGGATGCCGTCTGCGCCGTAGCGACGGACGATTTCATATAATCTGAGAAACTCCACCGGCCAGCCCAGGGCGTCGCCGAGGGCGCCTCCGACCAGGCAACCTTGAAAATGTTCCAGCTTTCTTTTCATTGACCCGCCCTTTCCTTTCAAAAATATAGCTTTTAAATATATCTAAATCTTAACATCCGGATAAAATATGATATAAGAACTTCGCCTGCTGTTCAAGTTCACTGATGCTGCCGGCATGGGCGCTAAACCGCTAACCATCTTACCAGAGATACTCTACATGGCCGGCTCATTACTGCTTTTCATTGTTCCTCGCAACTACGGATGCATTCCCAAAAGCCTGTTAAAATGGCCGTAATAAAAGAGGAGCGGGATGCCAGGTATTTTTTGCATGGGAGAAAAACGTGGTGCTTTCTTTTTTCCGGGTTGAGTATTTTTAGCCTGTAGTCATTTGATGCAATTAATATTGCAAAGCAGGTAATTTATGGTCAAGCGCTCCTTTTCCTATCCCTATTCACCTCAAGCAAATTATACCTTACATAACAGGAAATGTCTATTCGCAACGCTTTTTCTGCCCAAAATATGCCTGAACCCTTTTCGGTTGCCAAGAAAGGCTGTTACTCAAGGCGATGCTTAATGATTGCCCCCCGGCAAGCCGATTCGGCCAGGCGGCTGTACAGGGAAAGGTAACCATTAGTAAATTTGGGTTTCGGCCTTACCCATTTTCCCAGGCGTCTTTTAATTTCTTCTTCCGCCACGTGTAAAGTCAGCTTGCGATTCGGAATATCAATGGTTATCGTGTCCCCATCCTCGACTGCGGCTAAGGGGCCGCCTTCTGCCGCTTCCGGAGAAATATGACCAACAAAGCAGCCGTTATTAGTACCGGAAAAACGTCCGTCCGTAATTACGGCTGTTTTGAGAGACAATCCCAAACCGTAGAGAACCTTGGGAATTTGGGCCATCTCTCGCATACCGGGGCCTCCCTTTGGCCCTTCGTAACGGATAACCATAACGTCTCCTTCTTTGATTCCGCCGTTCATCAATATTTCCTGGGCCTGCTCTTCGGATTCAAAAACTCGTGCTTTTCCGGTAAAAGTCCACATGGAGGGATGAATTGCCGCAGGCTTGCAGATGGCCGTTTCCGGAGCCAGGTTGCCGCGCAGCACCGCCAGCCCACCCTCTTTGTTAAAAGGACTATCCAGGGGTTTAATAATATTGCTGTCGGTGATCCTGGCGGAAGCAATATTTTCGCCCATACTTTTACCGGTAACAGTTGGAACCTCTAAATTTAAAAGAGAAGACATCTCTTTCATGACGGCAGCTACACCCCCGGCTCGATGAAAGTCGGGGACGTTGGCAGGGCCGGCGGGGTATATCCTGGCAATTTGGGGGGTGATGCGGCTGAGCCTTTCAAAATCTTCGATGGAGATATCAACTTCCGCTTCGTAAGCAATAGCCAGCAGATGAAGAACAATGTTAGTAGAGCCTCCAATAGCCATACCTACTTTAATGGCATTTTCCAGGGAGTTTTTGGTAATAATCTGCCTGGCGGTAATACCTTTTTCCACCAGCTTCATGATGGCACGCCCTGATTCCTGGGCTAGACGCAGGCGGGCAGCCGACGTAGCCGGGGCAGTACCACTACCGGTTAAGGTCATGCCAAGGGCTTCCGCAACACAGCACATGCTGTTGGCTGTGCCCAAAAACGAACAGGAACCGCATCCCGGAGCCACGTTGTCTTCTAGTTCTGATAATTGATCCATGGTTAATTGGCCTCTCTGGACCATGCCCACGGCTTCCTTCAAAGAGGTCATATCAGAGGCGCGGCCATCAAATTGAACACCGCCTTCCATACTGCCTCCCGGAACCACGATAGCTGGCAGGTTCAAGCGTGCAGCGGCCATTAGCATACCGGGAACTATTTTATCGCAAGAGCCCAGGAGCACAACGGCATCCAGGCAATGGGCCTGGATCATCATTTCAATATCGCTGGCAATAAGGTCCCTGGTAGGAAGAATGTAGTGCATACCGGTGTGTCCGTTTGCTATTCCGTCGCAGCCGGCAATAAAACCGAACTCCACCGGCGTTCCTCCTCCCTGCCTGATACCGGCCTTAACAGATTCGGCTACCTGCCGAAGGTTAAAGTGACCCGGAACCAGGGTGTTCCAGGAATTGGCCACTGCGACCAGGGGCCTTTCCAAGTCGTAATTGGTAAAACCCATGGATTTATAGAGGGCGCGCTTGCTATTAATTTTCATGAGTTCTCTACTGCGCCAGAACATAAAAACACCTCCAGAAAATATTGATTAGATTCATAGAATCATAAAACCTTGGAGGCATGAGATGAACATACCCCTATAAAAAAGCTGGAGCGAAAAATAAAGAAGCCCTGGGGGCGGCGAACAAAGGGGCCGCATGCTTCCGGCCCTACAAATATTTCAGCAGCCAAACCGGACGTAAATATACTTGTCCCTGGCCATGGCCAAACCCATTCCAGGGGCGACACATAGCCGAAAACAGTATTAGTGTACTAATCAAAATCAGGACAAATTAAAATGGCAGGCCCCATATAGACGTGTATATCACCGATCAAATATCTCTTGTTTCCCTGCAGCGGGGGTAATTTTTGCACCCGTAAAACTGGCCCCGCTTTGAATTCCTGATGACCATGGGGATGCCGCACTTCGGGCACAGGATATCAGCAGTTGAAGCAGCCGTTTCATTAGCTGCAGCTACCTCACCGGCACCTGCTGGTATTTCTTTTGAGTCCTCACCCCGAATCGCCGGCAATTTCTCTTCAAAATATCTCTTCAACTCAGCCAGGTTATAAGAGGCAGCAGCGGTTACCCGGGCCAGGGGCAACCCGGCGGCCTCAAATACTTCGTTCACGAAGACATCCCTCTGCTGCCGGTCATTCCTGCCATGAGATCTATCATCCAGTTCTATACCCAGTACCGGTTTTCTAGTCTCCAGGTCGTACAGCAGAAAATCTACATGCTTCCGGTCAATCTTGTTATAAAAGCTGATGTTCTCGTTGGGCCGGAGCACATAGAATATATCTTTCAATGCAATTTTGGGGCAGATGTAATACCTGTCGCCGTAAATCTGTCTCAATACCCTAAAAAAAGAATACTCGGCATCGGATAAAAAGTCATCACGAACCCGGTAAGGAAGCCCCGGATCTTGCTGGGGCTTCTTTCCTCCAAACAGAAAACCAAGACAACCACGTTTCTCACTCATTTCAAAACCTCCTCTCCCGCACTCTAAACAAAACCCCAATCCCGGCATCAAGGTGCCGATGCCCTTAACCAACCAACTAAACGGGAGATCTACTTAATTTGGAGTTATTATTCTCCAATGAGTTTAGGTAGGGGTCCTATTCTAAATTGATAATAGTAAACCCTCTCGCCCGCAAGTAACCATTCGTCTGCTCTCCATCGGTGAAATTGTTTCTCGATATACCTGTTGCTATGCTGATTATCATCTTTGGCGGATACAGCTTCCTTTTGTATACGATAGCGTATTTTTGATTAGCCTGCTGTTCCCACCCAATCCATCGCTTATCGTTTCTGTATTCTCTATCAAACTTATCCAGAGCTGCAACAATTTTTTCTTTCGCAACATCGGGGATTGGCAAACTGATCACCCTTTTGGTTGCAAAGTTTTGTCTTTATTAATAAACCCATATACTTTTTATCTATTGGCACAAATGTTTCAGATATTTTCACTTAACATTTCTTTATACTCTTCTTTTAAGACTAACGCTTAAACTGAAAGATCAAGCCGCCGATTCTCCCAGAGCTTGATAAAACCATCGGTACCTCCAGGCTTTGAAACCAAGCTTATTGCGGTGGCCACTCCTCCCATCTCAGAAAGTATTTGAAGAAACCTTGTTGGCCTATAGCCAATTTCCTTGTCTGCCCTGTAATAATGACGGAGGATGACACATACCCCTCTCAGAGCCCCGGGCCTCTGCCCTCAAGATGCCTTCGACGGAAGGAGGAGCCATCCGCAATCTCGGCTACGCCCGCTGCAGACAGCGGCAAATCCTGGATGCCACCCGCACCATAGCGACGGACGATTTCTTATAATTTTAGAAACTCCACCGGCCAACCCAAGGGGTCGCCGATGGCCCCTCCAATCAGGCAACCTTGAAAATGTACAAGCTTTCTTTTCATCATCCGCCCTTTCCTTTCCAAACCGTAGCCTTTACATATGTAAAGCCTATTCATGGCGATCTATCTCCAGGGGAAAAAAAATTTCAGGCCTATTATTCAAAGTAAACCGTTATGATCTCGGAATCAAAAAGAGTATCCCAGCTATCTTTATCGAAAACGTGAAAATAAAATTCCAGTTGTTCAATACTGTCAATATCATTATCCAGTAAATCAGATTCCAAAAAGGTAATGGTGTCAAAAGCTTTTTTCCCAGCCAGGACATCGACAGAAAAAATGGGATCGACCATAAAACCGTTGACCGACATATCTCTGATCTGGATGGTAGCATCAGTGTTACTGTTATTTTCAATATAGACATGTACATCCGCGCCCCATAAACTGTCTTCACTGCTGAGCCGCTTAATGACAATCTTGAATCCATGCTGATCGAGTGCCACAAATCCGCTATCCTCAAAAGACTGGTCAAATGATGCATCTGCTGAAGTAACGATTCTTATTGGTTCTGAATCAAAAATTGTATCCCAGGATTCACTGTCAAACACATGAAATTTCAACTCGATCTCTTTGATAATCTCAATTCCGGCAGCCTCCAGGTCCGATGACATGAAAACGATCTCGTCGTTTGCTTTTTTACCCGCCGCTACATCGCAGGAAAATATACTCTCAACCATGGCTCCGTTAATGGACAGATCGCGAACCTGAACTGTAACGGATCTGTTGCTGCTGTTTTCCACAAGGACTTTTAAACACGGTCCCCACAGGTCATCTATTGACAACGATTTGACCGTAATCCGAATTCCATCCTGATCAAGGACAACCTGTTCGTCAACCGTAACCTGGTTTATAGGCTGACCTGTTTCTTGGTTATCTTCAACATCGCCAACGCTGTTATTGGCATCACCAGGAAGACTATTGCCAGGACTATCACTTAGTGTGCATGATGATAATAATAAACAAAGACCCATCAACATAATACAATACCATTTTTTCATAACCAAATTACCTCCTTGAAAAAAATTGAGGTCTACAGATAATTTACTTTAATCAGTCTTAAACGCATCCGGATAAATGATCGTATTAAAAACCTCACCGGTATTAAAGTCTTCAATATTGATGGTGACACTGATATCTCCTTCCTGAACACCATCAAACAACTGGTAGTACATGGCAACCAGAGCCAGTCCAAAAGAGGCAAAGCCATCCAGGCTTTTTTCATATGCCTCCTTTTCCACAATTAATACTATTGAGGTAAGATCTTCGTTGGCTTTGATCTCTTTAATGGAAACAAAATCCTCACCGGTTATAATTTCTGCAGCAGTTTCATCAAAGCTTTTGCGCAACTCGCGCATCATATTGCTATGCGTAGATTTTGACATCTTGTATGTTAGTGAACCGTCTTCATTTACCACTACTTCCTTAACGCCATTTTTTTTGGCTTCCGCAATTGTAGCCTCAATGTCGTCTGCTTCAATCATTGCAGCCGGCAACGTTACGGTCACATCAAACAGCCCTTTCTCAACCTCCACCGTATCGCCCGCACCGGCGGAATCGTTACTTTCCTCAGCAGGAGTACCGCTATCGCTGCAACCGGACACAATTAATAACAACAAAACTGTTAAAACTAAAAATAACTTTTTCATTGCACACCCTGCCTTTCTGTAGGTTTGTCCAGCTAAATATTAACAAACTGCAGTGACAACTAGATGTCGCAGATCAAGAAAACTAGTAATTGCTGTTAAAATGGGATTTTACAGTGATAGGACTATTGTTGTTTTTGGTAGCGTAGTAAAAGCTTTTGCAGCTCTTGTATCAATTGTTTCCGCAGCCAGGCCGGCTCGATTACTTCCACCGCGCCGCCCCAGCTCATCAGCCAGGAGATCATCTCCTGCGCCCCCATCAACCGGAAAGTAACCTCGATCTCTCCGCCGGGGAGCTCTTGAACGCGCTGGCTCTCATGAAAAAGAGTATGCCTGAACCGCTCCGCCGGACCGGCCTCCACTTTAAGGCGCACTGTTTCCAAAACCGGCGTTTCCTCCCCGGTCCAGGTTCCCCAAACACTTTGATAAGCTTTCTTTAAGGAAAACCCGGGGGGCATGCGGTAAAAGCTGCGTTCCAGCACATTAAGCTCCTTGATATTCAACAGCAGAAAAACCCTTCTTTGCTGCCGCTCCATGCAGTGGCCGGTGAGGTACCAGTTGTCCAGGCGGCACAGCAGCCCGTGGGGCTCCACCACCCGTTCGGTCTAAGTCCCGTCATAGGTCCGCCAGTAGCTTAGCCGAATTCTTTTTTTCTCGCGGATGGCTCTTAATATCTCTTTTATCAGCTTCTCGCTTCTGGCGGGATCAGCGAGAGCAGAGCCTGAAACATGCACCACATGTTCCAGTTCACTGATGATGCCGGCATAGGCGCTTAAACCGCTAAGCACATTGCTAAAGATACTTCGCATGGCCGCCTCAATGCTTCTTTTCATTGCTCCCCGCAACTGGGGATACATCCCTAAAAGCAGCATCCTCGCATCGTGCGGCTCCAACGGTAGATTGCAATTTCTGCCGCGAAAATAATAATAGGTCTTGCGGCCACGTTTTATACCCTGGATAACCTTCTCGCCACTAACAGGTTCATCAATTTCAGCAGAAAAATCTTCTTCGCCGGGTTCATGTTTTTCGCCATAGCATAAGGGGTCAAAAAACAGGTTCAACCGCCTGATAATGCGGTAAATGGTCCTCGCCGAGGGCTGCCGGTCGTTAATTTCCATGTAAGCATCTTTCAAGTCATCCAGGGTGGCCCCTCCGGCAGGTGTTTTCTCAATCACGGTCATTAATAGCTTCACCAGTGTTTCCGGCTGAGTACCGGTTCGCGGATAGCGGGACATGAATATACCACCTTTTGCCGGTATCCCCATATCAACCGACGATCTGATTATATCATGTTAATATGACACATATATGTCACTCCTGGGATGTGCTCCAGGACCAGGTAAAGGCTATCAAGTATCACCAATTAAATATCAATATCTCTTGTTTCCTTGCAGTGGGGGTAATTTTTGCACCCGTAAAACTAGCCCCGCTTTGGATTCTTAATGACCATGGGGATGCCGCACTTCGGGCTTTTCTAAGTGTGTTTATTTTCCATTGATTTTTTATAGAATTCTATCAGTGCCTCTTTCCAGTCAACCTTTTATGAATAAACTCCATGCCCTTTTGTTTCCTATTCCAACCCCATATGCCAGCGTGGTAGTGCAATGCAGCCAAATGACTTGCGATTTGCCCATCAGCAGGAGGGTATCTCAACTCGTTAACCAGGAAAGTTCCAAGCCCAGCTACCTCTGTCCCATTATTTAATTTCTCGACGTTGTTGGCTAAGGGAACCCACTTTGCATTTTTCATATAGCAATTTAAGCGGCATAAATACTGAGAAGTGACCGTGTTATATTTTTCACCTGATTTAAATTTCCTATAGATTGTTAAGTTGCCATCGTTATCAATTTTCCAGTAAAACAATTTTTCTTTTGAACCGAGCGTACGCGATGTTATCCATCCACCTGGGGCATCGATTCGGGATGAACTTATATTGCTATTCACGATTCTGTTGGGAGATTGAGTTTTAAGCGACTTCCCATATGCCCATAAGGCTCTATCTATTCGCCAAAATTCAATCTGTTTGTATTTTGCTTTCATCTCTTCAAAGAAATGCTTGTATTGCAGATACCCATCCCAATCCCAGGTTGGTCCGGATGAGAATACTCTACTATCTTGATAATGGTTAAGCTGCAGAAAAGCTCTAAAGACATGCTGGTCGAAAAGCGGGTAAATGGCAGGGCTGATACAGTGAAGAACAAATGCAGAATATACAAAGCCAATTCTGTCAAATGATTTTATTCTCTGGAATACGTCCGGTTCAAAGGTCGGGAAAACGCTTGGGATATGGTCGCGTAATTGAGGTTCCTGATCACTGATTTCCTCCCACGACCTTCTTGCGACAGGAGCATCGTAGTTCCACCGATCGGTGTAAGAGTAGGGTTTCTTAGTTAAACTTAGATATGCCATATTTGTATCGCCTAATCTCAAACACCCTGTTTTCCACGCACCCATGATGGCTATTCTTCCAGGATAATTTCTCTGTTTAACAACCAAATCTAGGTAAGGCTCGGTAGGGTACTTTTCCAAGTTATACTTTCTTTCCCATGCGAATAAATCAAAATCAACCATATTCATCCCCTCACTATTCCAACCATTTATAAGCATTTCTTCCTCCCACTTATCTTTTTTAAGTCATAGTATAGTTCTACTGCTGAAAGCTGATATTAAAAACCAGCCTGTTTGAACGGAAGCATATACCCACAACCCTTTTTTGTCCGGTCATAATTAGTGCAACCGTAAAAGCGTTCTTCACTATCTCTTTTTTTCTTAACAACCATGTACCCGTCCGGGCATTTGGGACATTTAAAAATATCGTGGGGGGCTACTTTATCGTTGGTCATAAAGTCACAAATTTCCGGTTCATTGGTGCACATATAGAGGCGCAAACCATAGTTTTTATTATTTTCATATTTAAGTATAAACGCTACAATAAAAGTGATCCAAAATTAAGAGAAACGCCAGGAAAAAAGTGATCCACTTCAACTTCATAGCGCCGATTAGAATCAACATCCTGCAGGAGTAAATCAAGACGCCCTGCTCGAGGCTGAAATCTTTCACGATCTTTTAGAACCAAGTCGCCTAAACCCAGAATCGCAGGATCTTCTGCAATACGATCCTGAATCCATCTCTCATTTAATTCCGGATGATTTTTTACTGACACTACATCAAATTTAGTAAAATCCATCTTTCTCCTCCCCCCATTTGTGTGTAATAAAGTTCAACCCGGTTCGGTTTGTTAAGAAAATCATTATATCTCTAACTTGTTTGCCTGAAGAAATTCCTCCACCGAATTGAAAGCGTTAAAGAAAAGCGGTGTTCCAGCAAATGATAAAGGGCTGACCGGGCCGATGGTCATGAAGGAATACTGCCTGCTGGCAACATCGAAAGCAGAATGGGGATCGCGGAACAGCTGGTAGAGGTCCAGGGCCGGTCCGGCCGTGCCCACCAGTTGCCGCAAAGACATGAATTCCTGCCCCAGGGCCAGGCCGAAACCGAAAAAGAAGATCCGCAGCTGCTGCAATATCTCTGTGTGCAGGCTGGATAAGGTCTGGCTGATGAACAGCCAACCGAGGCCGTACTTACGGGTGGTCCGCGCCGCATCGATGAGGATACTGCGCACGCTCCTGGCGGCGTCATCTTCACGGGGTAGATCCCGGGGCGCCAGGCGGTGGGCTTCGTCAATAACCACCAGGGCATTAAGGTTTTCTTCCCGTTTGAAGTAATCCTCGGCAATATAGTTAAGCCCGTCAAGCAACCTTTTAATGACCAGCGCCTGAATTTTTTCGTTCCAGAACAAGCCCTGGGCCTGCTCCCGGGATAAGTCGATCACCAGGATTGGTCTCTGATCAACATCAGGGTCCAGCAACCACCGCAGTGCCCTGTCCACGCTTTTTGCTCCGGCCCGGTCTTCCCGGAACAGCTCTGTTACCGGCCGCCAGTAATTATCGTAAAATTCATCGGCTTCCGCTTCTTCCAGGGTCGATGCGAACCTTGTCCGCGGTCCTTCTGAGCGGTAAAATACTTTTTGAACCTTCTCGTCGGAAAGGATGCCCCACGCCTGATCAAAAGAAGCACGATCGTACAGATCCGCCAATTTCACCCTGGCTTTTTTCAGCTTGTCCGCCAGCACGGTGCAGGCAATCTCCCGGTTCTCGCCTTTGGGGATAGTCAGGCGTTCAAAGAATGCCGACTCAAAGAGGATCTGCTCAAACAGTTCCCAGCGATCCAGCACCAGATTGCGTACCGTTAATATTACCGCTCTTTTACCCAATTTGCGGACAATTGAACCCAAAGGCAGCGGAAACTCTCCGGTGACTTTCCCCGGCTGCATATCCTTGGCGAATTCGCCCTGGGGGTCGATAACCAGTAAGGCCATCTTAGGGTAGCGCGCGTAAGCCAGCAGGATCATCTTTGCCAAAACAGATTTACCCGAGCCGGTTTTGCCGAAAACGCCGATGTGATAAGCTTCCCCCGCCCCATGGGGCCCACGGTCGAAATGTTTAAACCAGAGGGGCAGCTTGGGTCTGGAGCCGTAAACATGACCCAGGTAAAAAATTTGATCCCGGTAGGGGCTTAACACCTCGTTTAATATATCATCAGTCACCAGTTGTACCGGGGTGCCCGTAGATGGAACGGTTCCAAGGATACTCGGCTCATACTTGTAAGGCCCCCCCTGTTTAAAGACGGCGCTAATCATCATCTTGCCCAAATGAGTATCCTGCCGTTCGCTTACCGCCTCCACCCGCCCGCGCTGACGGATCAGGCTGCGCATGGTCGGATCTTCATGCCAGATATTGCGCAGCTCTATCTCGGTAATTTGACCCAGGGCATAATGAGCGGCTTCATCCTGGGCATATTCAAGCAGCGCCAGTTCACCGACCAGCTTGCGGGCAACCGCTGTTCCCAAAATATCCAGCGCCAGCTGCGAGGTGGATGAAGGCGAGCCGATGACCCCCAGTCGCTCCGCGCCTTCGATTAACGCACTTATACTACCGTGCTCAGGCATAATTGATCATCCTCCTGATTCGCTGCGATAACCGTGCAGTGAAAAAAATACTTCATCGATGCTTCCCGCATACTTCTCCGCCACCCGCTGTGTGGCCACCTGCTTGAAAGCAGGAATGGATCGCGACAGCGCTTTAACCGTTCGATCGGCCAGGTAGAGCGGGTACGGCTCCAACATCGCCGCGGTGGCGCACTGGTGTTTAATCCCCTGAACGAGCACTGCCAGGCGGTGCTTATTAACGGCAATGGAGCGGGCTGTTTCAATACGCAGCGCAGGCACATATTCATGAGGTTTGTAGTAGAAGACGTGCAACTGCTGCAACCCCTGGATAATGGTATCAACCGTTCCGGCAATTCCCGGCGAACTCTGCTGCAGGGAGCGAACATTCAAGTGCCAGGGTTGCTGCGGCTGCTCCAGCGGTATCGGTTTGGTCAACTCTCCCGCTCTCAATAAATAAGTGAACATACCGCGGTCATCATATTCCGCAGCCCAGCTCAACCGATTACCGTATTCTTTCCGGGTGGAATACTTGGGAATACCGGCAAACGTCTTATCTGAACGCCTTGCCTCCAGCATCTCCGCGTATGCTTTCAGATAATCTGCTGCCTTGCTTGTAAATTCCCGGGCACATTTCAACTCCCGCACTTCCGGCGCTTTGTTTAAAGCCTGGTTGAAATAGATGGTCGGCAGAGTAAGGGTGCCGTCAAACATGACCAGGTCATGCGGCGCTTTTACCGCCAGGAGAAGTTCGCCGCCTAACATCACCGCCCGCAATACGGTTGCCGTGTCTGGATGATGCACCTCAGAGGCGACAAACACCTGGTGCCGCGGCTGCTCCCAGTACCTTCTCTCTGAAGGAGGCACCAGCCCTTCCACCGCCACCGAAGCCGCCACCGCCAGGTCGACAGTCAATAGACGATCAATAGCATAAGAGCCATCCGTCCCACATGTTGTCGGCAAAGGGGGATAGCCCAGTTCGGACTCGTGTAAAAGCAGCCCGCTTTTCTCCAGCAGCCGGCGGCATGCCGCTTTCTCCTCTTTCATCTTTTTAAAGCTTTCAATCAGCATATCGCCGACCGAGGTGGTATGCTCGATTACCTCTTCCACCAGGGCCGCCGGCAAATCGGCAAATGGAGCTATCTTTTCAGAAATCGACTTCACCCCCTACCACAACCGCCAGCTTTCCGGGTTGAAATCCCGGTAACGCCGGTCCCGTTCAGCCCGCGGCAGCAGCCAGCGTTCGCGGAACCATTCAAAGATCTCGGCGGCGGGTTGGTCGTAGTGCCCCAATTCCAAATCTTCACCCTTCAAAAAAGCCTGCGTATTCCGGGCCAGGGGGACCACAAAGATTTCCCGGCGTACCTGGTGAAAAGCCAGCTTCCAGGACAAACCCAGTTCGGAGAGCACTTTACGGATTACCTCCCGCCGGTTTCTAAACCCCTTCCCCCACTCTTCTTTTTTCGCCGTGGGGCGGCAATGTTCCTTGGCAAATTGTACCAGTTCTTCGTATATTCCGTTAGAAAAGTGAAAATCACCGGAACCGGAGGTAAACCCGACACTCTGGAACAGTAGCCTGTCACGGTACTTGAGACGGTTGTAGATTGAAGAACGGCCCAACGCGGAGGTCGTAGTGATCATGGCCAGCTGCCCATCATGGGCCCCTCCGCTGATCAAAGAAGACCTGTCCCGGTACTTCTCCCGAAACGCCTGTTGTACTTCGTTGCTGGCGGCCAGCATGGCGATCAG
>ERZ795060.3910-NODE-3910-length-13157-cov-5.795909_pt1 | contig 13157 bp, 4 predicted proteins | sample MGYA00375144_ERZ795060 | MGnify/ENA primary metagenome ERZ795060 (study PRJEB30189, sample SAMN05720157) | activated sludge metagenome | isolation source: anaerobic digester from wastewater treatment plant | place: Japan | collected 2015-05-15 ... | reverse complement strand
GGGCTTCAAGCCGCATAAGGCGTTGCTCCTGTTAGCCACGGTAGACCAACTCGAACAGCAGGCGCATCCGCAGAACCGCATCTATTTCAACGACCAGTTGAGGCAGGCGTTCACGCAGTATTTTTCGCGGTACTCGCGCGATACTGATCGAGACCGGCCATATACGCCCTTCTTCCACCTGAGTAGTTCTGGATTCTGGCATCTCAAAGCGAAACCAGGCCAAGAATCGGCCCTTGTGGCTTTGAGTACGGTTGGGGGGCCGGGAGCCCTGACCGAGGTTGTTGACTACGCATATCTAGATGATGATGTCTACGAACTGCTGCAGGCACCTGACAGCATCACCCGTGTGAGGGAGTGCCTCTTCGCCATGCTCACTGAATATTCCAAACCGGAAGAGCCCTCGGCCATCGCCGATGAGAAGGGCAAGTACTCAATCGCTGACCGCAACCGGTCGCTCTTCGTTCATGAGGAGAACGCCATCGCCAGGATCGTGGAAGGCGCCAAGAACACTGCGGCAGCAATAAGCAATGTTCTGCTCCACGATAAGCAGTCGAATAGCTACCTGGAGGTAGACCTGGTCGTAGTGTCGTGGACTCAGATCTGGGTAGTAGAGCTGAAGCACTGGTCGGGCACTATCGAGGTTGCGCCCTATACCTGGGTGAGGAACGGTAGCAAGCGTGTGGCAGATCCACACCGCAACAACTCCTTTAAGTGCAAGGTGCTGAGGGGCATCTACCAGCATCAGTTTCCCACGTACTCGCCGCTCTGGGTCGAGTCTGTTGTTGTGCTCACGCACCCCGATATCCGCGCGCAGGGCACCTCCGATCCCAAGATAGCCGCGGAACAGGGCACGAGTAACCCCACCTTTGCCTGCATTGATGACTTCCTTTCCTACCTTAGGAGAAGGGCTAACACGGCTCCGAGATCTGCACTTACTGATGCGCAGGTGATGCAGGTCGCGAACTTCTTCAGAGATCTGCAGCGACCCAAGACGGGCAAGGGCTACCATATCCCAGGATATGAGACGGTGGAGTATCTCTTTCAGAGCCCTGAACGCGTCGATTTCATCGCGCGACCAATCAGCGGCCTTGAGAAGGGTCTCAGGCGGATCAGGGTCTTCCGCTTCCCGGTCGGCACGCCCCCGGAGAAGAGACAGAGCATCCTCAACAAGATACGAAACACGGTCGACGCGATCCGCAAGATGGGCGACCACCCACATATCCATCGGATATGGATCCATCACAACGATGAGGGGGACATTGAAGAGTACTCGGACTGGTCAGAAGTCGGTACGTTGCGCGATCTGATCACCGAGCGCAGTGGCGCCTTCCCCATCGATGAGGCCCTTAGTATCTGTCGTGGTATTGCTGAAGCTTTGAAGCATGCCCATAGAGTGGAAGTCTACCACCGAGCCGTGAAGCCCGAGAACATCCTTATGATGAACGGGATTCCTAAGCTGACGAACTTCGATCTCTCCTTCCATTGTGAGGAAGGCACGCGCCACACGGTTATCACCGATCCTGGACAGTTGCGTGATGATGCCTACATCTCGCCAGACCTGCTGCTTGACCAAGACATCGACGAGAGCACCGATTTCTTCAGCTTGGGTGTCATCGCCTATGAGCTATTGACGGGGAAAAAGCCGTTCACCAGTAGTCGGCACTTTGCTGCCCATGGCGGCCGCCTTCAAGCCGAAGCGCTACAGCGGCTTACTGAGTGCCAAGTGCCTCCGAAGACGATCGCGGCATTGCGCGAGATGATCGTCAGTGACCGGGTGCAGCGCTCGGCGGATGTCGATGCCATCATCGACGCCTTCAGCCCCGATGTGCCGATAGGCAAGCCCCCCCTCGTGCCTACGGTGCTGAACGCCGAATTGGACCCAGGGAGCCGTTACGACAATTATGAGATTGTCGAACGTATCGGCCGAGGAGCACACACTCAGGTGTACCGGGCGAGAGGATTTCTCGGCCGCGAGGTAGCACTCAAGCTCTTCGACCGTGAGGTACCCTTGGAGCGTATCGAGCGCGAGGCCCGCATCGCCGGTGCCGTGAAGTTACGCGAGTCACCTTACGTAGTCACGTGTGATGGCAGGCCCGGACGCTGGCACAACGACCGCTTCTTTCTGGTGATGGATTTCGTCGATGGGGAGCTGCTGCGGAAGAGAATCGAGCGCGGTGAGAGGCCAACTCTGGATACCTTCTGCACGACCGCGCTCGGCCTGCTGGAGGGGGTGAAAGCATTCCACGAGCACACCGACCCCGACGGCAATCCAATGCCCTACTTGCACAGCGACATCAAGCCCGACAACATCGCTATCACGGCAGACGACCGGCCCGTTCTGCTCGATCTCGGCAGCGCCGGCGAGCCACGGGTGGATGTGTTTGAGGGCACTATCGGCTACGTGCCCCCGGATAGTATCTTGGGTACAGAGATGCAATTCTCGGAGAGCGCCGATCTCTTCGCCCTCGGTGTCACCCTGTGGGAATGGCTCTTTGGTCAACGGCCGTACGAGAACCCGGTCGTCGGCGATACGCCAAAACTTCCGGAGAGCGGCACGAACGCGATACCGGATCCTTTACTCGCTTGGCTCCGGAGAGCAGTTGCCACCAAGGCAGGCGACCGCTTCGCCTCGGCCGAGGAGATGCGTGCTGCGCTGGTGTCTGCCACCACACCGCCCGCAGTAGCGCCACCGCCACCCGAGCCAGAAGCGCTGGTGACGCCGCCGTTGATAGCAGAGCCGTGTCATAACCCCTTCACAAGCTATCTGAACTCACTCTCTAGCGCTTCGGCGGGCAACGAAAACGCGACGGCCGAGTCCCAGGTTGGCAATCCTCTCTTCGACCGGGTGATGGTGCCGCACCCTCTCGCGGACCTGCTCTACCGGAAGCTGGTAGAGGAGCGAAGAAGCGTGATATTGACCGGCAATGCAGGAGACGGCAAGACGACCCTCGCCTCAGAGGTGTTCCGGCGGGTCATGGGGCAGCTCCGTTCCCTCCGGCAGCGCGAGGAGATCCCCAGGGCGAACCTGACGATTATCAAGGACATGAGCGAGCTGGCCGAGGAACAGCGCGAGGCTACCCTTCTGGAGGCGATGAGGGCGCGTGACACCACCTGGTTGATCGTCTCCAACACCGGGACGCTCATCAACAGTGCGCGGCGGGCGGCCCCGAAACTCAAACTACCGGAGGATCAGATCGAGAGTGAGCTTCTGACGCATCTGGAGGCCGATGAGCCCAAGCTGGTCCTCGGCGAGCGGTTCCTCCTGATCAATCTGGGCCGGTTCGACAGCATCGACGCTGCCTGCGAAGTATTCGCTCGCATGTTGGATGCCCAGAACTGGGAGGAGTGCAATGGGTGCGGATGCGCCGATGGGTGCCCGATTCTGGCGAACATCCGGCTACTTCAGGAGCACGCCGAGGTCGTACGCGGGCGCGTGGCGCTCCTCTATCGGCGGCTCTACGAGTACGGCGTGCGCCTGACGATGCGTCAGATGACAGGGCACCTGGCTTACGCCATTACGGGAGGCCGGACGTGTGAGGAATTGGCAAAGCGCTCCTGGATAGCGCGGGCAGAGGCCGACACAGGGGCCCTCTTCTTCAATCTATTCTTCGGAGACGATGGTGACCAGCCATTACCGGAAGCAGGACAGCTCGTTCCCATCCAGCGCGTGCGCGAAGCGGAGTTTGGCGTGACGCTCGATCCACTCTTCGAGCGCAGCGCGTGGATGAAGGGGGGGGATGGCTTGCCGCTCCATGGCAGTGCTCAGGCAGTCTTCCAGCGCTTGAGGCAGCCCTGTCAAGGAGACGACGGCGCCGAAGGCTACGCCGGCGCATGTGGTGCCCCAGTGCGCCGCCAGGCACGTCGCCTCGTCTACTTCTTCGGCTCTCTAGAAGACGAGAAAGACAGACGCTATCTCTCCACCTTCATCCAATCCCCAATGCTGCTGGAGTCCATGCGGTTTGCACCAGGCACCGATACCATGCCGCGCCTGGTGGAGCGTCGTCATCGCGTGCGTGTGCTGCAGGTGCTGCAGGAGTTCTTCACGGGGATACGCCTCCCCGAGGATCAGGGAATGGACCATCTCTACATCACGCTCAACCGCCGCGATGGCAATGCCGCCACACAAGTGGTGCTTGCCGACTTCCGAGCCGAGGAGTTCCGGATCGAGGTGTTGCCACGCTACCAGGGTGTGCCACACACCGGAGGCATCTGGCGTCTCAGACATGAGTCGGGGGTAGCGATGGATCTCGACCTCTTCTTCCTCGACTTCGTGGCACGGCGCTACGAGGGTGAGATTGCGCAAGAGCTAACAGCGTACTATGCCGACCGCTTGGAGCGCTTTAAGGTGGGTCTGCTGCGTACACGCCAGGAAGCAGGCCCACCCGATGAGAACCAACTCAGACTACTGCGCATCGGACCCGACCGCCGCTTCGAGGTGATAGAGGTGGCAATCACGGATCAGGGCCTGGAGGTGCTGCGATGATCGATTCGCTGCCGAAGCCTTTTCCAGCATTGGACGTGAGTGAGGATCGGAACCCTGCGATGCGCCTGTTCGGCCTGCGGTTCTTCCAAGACCAGACGGTGCTTGAATACCTTACCGAGTTCCTCTCGGTTGTCTCATACCCCAAGTGGCTAGCTGATGGGGAGCCGATCCGCGATCCGTTGCCACCATTGTCGGTTCTACGGTCCTGGAGCGACCAGAAGCTTCGGTACAAGCCGAGGTTGCACCTTTTGGTGTGTAAAATGGTCAGGCGGCGATCCTCAGCAACTCCTCCTCAGGGCACTGTCGCCGCACCCTGACCCCGTTCTCGTAGGTGGCCCCGTCCGCCACCTCGGCACATAGCCCCGGCATGTCCAGCTTCCGGAAGCTCTGCTGGGCCAACAGCAGCGTCTTCCAGATGACCGCCGTCGCGTTCGCTACCTTCTTATAGCGCTTTGCCGCGTTCGTCCGCAGGCGGGTTGCGGCGAAGGGTGACTCCACCGGGTTCGTCGTCCTGAGGTGCTTCCAGTGCGCCTCCGGGAACTGGTAGAAGGCCACCATCCGTTCCCAGTCATCGTCCAGGAGCGCTCCTGCCTTGCCATACCCTCTCTTTTCGCACCACGCCTGGAACAGCTTCTTGCCCCGTTCGGCCGCTTCTCGCGTCGGGGCATAGGGGATCTGCGTTAGTAGCGCCTTGGCATCCGCCTGCGCCTTCTTCGGGAGCTGGTCCAGCACGTTGCAGATCCGGTGGTTCCAGCACCGCTGCTCCACCGTGCTCGGGTAGACTGCCGCCAGGGCTCCCCAGAACCCGAGCGCCCCGTCTCCCAGCGCCAGTCGTGGCGCGCTCAGCCCTCGCGCCTTCAGGTCGCGCAGGATCTTCAGCCACGACTCGGTGCTCTCCCGGTAGCCACTCTCCACCGTCAGCACCACCTTACTCCCGTCCCGCAGCGCGGCTACGATCACCAGCAGCGCCGCCTTCTCCTTCTCCAGCCCGGCCTTGACATAGACCCCGTCGACCCACACGTAGACTACGTCCAGGTCATCCAGCCTCCGCTGCTTCCACGCCTCGTACTCCGCCTGCCACTTCGCCTTCAGCCGCGCGATCGAACTGGCTGACAGCGGGGCGGCGTCTCCCAGAAGCCCTCGCAGCGCCTTGTCGAAGTCGCCCTCCGACAGCCCGTGCAGGTACAGCTCGGGCAGCAGTTCGGCCACCTGCTTGGTTCGCCGCACGAACAACGGGAGGATTGCGCTCTCGAAGCGCTCCTCCAACCCTCGCACCCGAGGTCGCCGCACGGTCACGGTGCCCATGCTGGTTGCCAGTTGGCGCGGCTTGCCATAGCCGTTGCGGTATCCGCCGCCAGGCCCGGGCGTCTCCTTGCGCTCGTATTCGTCTCGGCCCAGCGCCCGATCCCGCTCTTCCTCCAGCAGGTCCTGCACCATCACCTCAACCTGATGCCGGGCGTGGTCCTCCAGATTCTCGAACACGATCCTGGCAGGAGCGGCAGGCGAGACGCCCAGCGCCGGCTGCACACCCTCCAGGCGTGTATACTGCAGTACCACCCTTGACTTGGCCGGCTGTTCCAGTGTAAGCTTGAGCATGGCGGTGTGTCCTTCCCTGGCCGAGCCCGTGCCCGGCTTTCGTTTTCTGCTCATAGGGGGAATACACCGCCTGCCTTTTACACACCTTTAGACGCAACCTCTACAAGCCTCCCGTCAGACTCAACCTGAAGCTCTTTGCTCTACTCGGTGCGTCCAGAGCAGACTCTAGGCATGAGACACACCTGGAACATTACCGTGTGATCTTTGATGCCCTCCGCCGTAGCATTAGCAGCGATCAGAGCGCTGAGCGGATTGTACGCGTTCTTGAGGAACTCCTCCGAGGGTACCAAGGAGCGGGACTCAACCGCACATGGTGTGCGCAGACGTTCTATCCGGTTACGGCAAGTCTGATCACTCAGGAGACGCTATGGAACGACACGGTCGCTAAGAAAAGGGATGTAAGAGACTGGAACGAGGCAGTGAGCCACTTCCACACGTTCTTCAGCGTCTCGAAGCACCGTTTCATGGCACGAGGAGGGGAACTCCTATACCTGCAGATATGCAATGCGCTGACACGTGATAGCGAGAGTACCGCAGATCTCGCACGGCGTGTCGGCATCACCGAGAATGAGGGTAGCCTCGAGACTCTGCATGCATCTCTACAGGATGGATTGGCTGCAGTCTATGGTGTGCAGGTGCGAAGCCTTGACCGGTTAGTAGAGTACATAGAGGGGCTCCACCCTGAAACACATGGACTGACCAATGAGGATTCGGGTGATGGCAGCAACGCGCAAGTCTGCGGGTGGTGCCCGCGCGATAGCTGGCAAGAGGGCTATCTTTTCGCGGTTGAACTGAGCCGGGTCCTATCGGCTGCACTTGATCCGATCGAGCGCCTGGAGTTGCTGATGACGGGGTGCACACTTCAGGTGCTCCGCAGCCTCTGTGCGCAAAGCGCGCGCTATGCAGAGCCGCCCGCTCCTAACGGACGTGGTGGGGTACTCGGATACGCCTGGATCTTCACACACCCCTATTCCGCTTCACGACCAAGCCGATTAGCATCCCAGCGTAACCTGCAGGCAGTGCAGGCGCTGATCTACCGGGCCTTGCGCCATCCGGCGCTGCAGGACAATGCTGGGCGTGCAGGTGCCCGTACAGACCTAAAGACCCTTAACAAAGAGGCAGACACCAAGTATGGTCACAAGCTCTTCCTCTCCCTGGGGAAGAAGCTGGGCATCATCGCTCCGCTCAAGGGCTCCGGGGCACGCTTCGTCATGACTGACGGCCTCCTTCGCTACCTGGTCATGGCGTTATTGCGGCCGGAGGAGCGCTGCACGGACCGGGTCTTCATCGAGCGTCTCTACCGCCACTACGGCATTGCCGTCGAGGGTGAGAATCTGACGGATGCCGTCCTCTGGAGCGGTCTGCCTGCCAACAGCTCCGTACAGCCCGAGCGCGGGTCCTGGTTGGCCGAGATGCTGCGCGCAGGCGGCTTCCTGACAGAGCTTTCGGATGCGTGTGCCGTCGTGCGGCATCCGTTCGGAAAGCTACGGGATGACCGGAGAAACGCATGAGGTATATCCAATCGACCATCGTTGAGCATATCACGAGGCAGTGCACTCCTGATGCCGGCACGCTGCATTTCGTGCTGCCATCCTACCCGTCGCGGATCCTGCGCGGCATTGGAGAAGAGATTGAGGAACATCTCGCGCGTCACCCCGAACTTGGCGCCCGCCTGCGCTATGGGATTGCCTACCGCCTGGGACGCGAATGGCAGGACTCCAATGATGCAGGGGAGCGCGCCGATTTCGCGGTCATCCGTGAGCGTAGATGGTATAACGAGGGAAACAACCTCACCAGCCTACGCAATGAGGCGCGACCAGCGGATGTGGGCTGCCTAGTTAGCCTGATCGCCGGCTACGAGCACATCGACGACCGCGCCAGCCTGCGCGACTTCTACCGTCTGGATCAGCGTGCGATCTGGGAGATCTGCCTGAAGCGCTCCTTCCTGTCCTGGGTCAAGGAACGTCTGGGCGAACACTTGGATCCCTGTGGCAACCGTGATGAGTTCCAGCGCATCGCCGACTTGCTGAAAACCTTCTACGAACATGGCCTGGCGGATCTGTTAGGTATCAGCCTCTACCTGGAGAAGCTTAACCTGGACGGGGTGATGACCGGAGGAGAGGCCTACCAACTGGTGCTCACTCAGCTTTCAGACTTCGGCCTTCCCTGCCTGGCCGGACTCTCTCGATCGCGGGCGCCGGCTACCCGCTACATTGCCCCCGCACAGGAATTCATGAACTACAGCATGTTCCTGGAGCCGACGTCACGGGACCGAGCGATGACAGCCATCGAGAACTTCCGGAAGGACAAGAGCGATGAACTGCCCGAGGAGAGCGTCCTCGGCCCGTTTTCTTCATTGGGTGAGCTCATAGACGCGCTTGAGCGCTACATCATCGACCGGTCAACTACAGACCGTGATAGGCTGCGCCAGGCGGACTTTGTCTACATCCACGACCAGATTCTCGGGTATCGCAAGCGTGGCACTCGCATGAGGCGGACGGCACGGAAGCTCCGAGGCTTGGCGCCGGAGGTCTTCCTACGAGCTCTATGGCTCACGCTTGCCGACTGGAAGAAGGGCGCAGACGCGAGCACTGCGCAACTGGCGGAGGGGCTGAAGAGCATCGCGTTGGAGAGCGTCGAGTTCAAGCACGACTTCGATGCGGGCGATGAGGCTGAGAGCGGATACGAGGACCGAGACCTGGCGGAGGCCTTCCTGAAGAAGGTCCTCGGGGGCCTCGACAGCTACCTCAAGGACCAGATCCGTCTGACGGTCGACGGTGCGGATGGCCCGCGCGATGTGGAGATGCAGTGCCGCTTGGAACCCGGTGGTGAAGGGGTGTCGTTGGTCTACACGCGAACGAGCACCGCGCAGCCGACGCTGAAGTTCGTGGTCGTGGTAATGGCACAGGGCGAGGCGCCATACCGGCAAGAGTTCCTTTGGTGCCTGCCACCGCACCATCAGTCGCGTATCCTGGTGCATCTCTACAACTGCGTACGGGAGGACTATCAGGCAGGGCGCGACGCCCTGCCAGCCGTCGGATTGCCTTTCATCCCAGAGACCTTCCTGGCACGTGACGCGGACGAGGTCTGCCGGCTGCTGAGCATTGCGCTGCAGAGCGAGGACCGGCTCGTGACGGACCTGCTGGCGGCTGAGGGCATGAATGAACTCGAAGCGGTGTATAGACCGCTGCGCGACTTGGCCGAGGCTTACCAACGGTTCATACACGCGTTTCATCACACAGGCTTCTTCGCCGCGCTGAACAGCGACTTCGACAGGCTGCAGTCCGCTTACCGCGAGGCCTACCGCAAGCATATCGAACATGCATCGGTGAGTGTATCGGGCCCATTGCTCCTCAAGGCGTTCATGGTTGTACCCAAGGCGGCAGCCGAAGCGTCGGACTGGGCATGGCAGCGCCAATTGGAAGGCGCGGTAGTTACGCCGCTGCATCCTGCCGTGCTTGACATGATCCGGCACCAGCACACCTTTCTCTGCGAGAGCTTCTGCTTCTGCGTAAGGCAGGCTCTGGCCGACCCAGAGGAACATGCCTTTTCCGAGCGACACTGGAACCGAGTGGCAGACCTGGCGCAGATGCAGTGGCCCATCTTCGGTACCCTTGCAGCCGATGGGCAGACACTCGATACCAACGTGCGCAGTTATGGCTATCTGCACCTCGTCGGGGAGTGTAGCGGAGCGGCATCTCTTGTCACCTCCCGCCTGCTTCTCGATGACGATGCCGATGATGACGAGGAGATCACCGATACCGAGCTCTTCCGCGTGACGCAGGCGTCCAAACTCATCCACCAGGTATTGGGTGACTACCGCAGCCTACACGCCCATGCCTCAGATGGCATCAGCATCGGCGCTTACTGCGGGCGCGAGATTCAGCCAGTAGTCGCGGGCATCGATGCGTTCCTGAAAGATGCGATGAACGGGCGCGATGAGCGCCCCTACTCACTGCAACTTACCATCTTCTCGGATAGCCGCGACGATTCCTCCGTCATGCGTTGGATCTCATCGTGGCGTGATCGCTGGCAAGTTGCAGAGTGCGCGCAGGGAAAGGCACACTATGCTCACTGTCGGATCTCGATATCCCACCGGGTGATTGCGCCCGGAGCGGACCACGAGCCTTTTGCCAAACTGCTCAGTGGGGCCAGCTTCGACGTAATGCTCTTTACCGAGTTCATCACCGCGGGTAGGAGCAGCTTCGTGGATCTGGGCGAGGGCCCAGCTTTGGCGGATGATTACCGAAAGTTCCCGGTGCTAGAACGGACCTGCTGTGCCGTTCGTGGTGGAGGCCTTGAGAGGCAACGAGAGCGTGTCTTGAGTAATCCTCGCTTCCTTCTCGGCAGCCTCCATGCCGAGGTGATGGCGCGCTTGAACGACCATCACCAGCCATCAGATTGCCATGCTGTGATCAGCCAGAGCAACTATCAACCTTGGGAAACCGTGGTAGATGCCGCGCACAGGTGTAGTACCTGGGTCGTGTGCATCGATCCCTCCGTGGACGAGTATCTGCTTCGTCGCACTGGTGCTGGCGATGCGCACAGCCGAGAGATCATAGGATTCGGCACCGGCGTTGGCCCCCATGGCGAGAACAACTACACGGTCTCTACAGAGCAGTTCTCGATGGCAGACGTCCGCCGCCGCATCAGCGACAAGGTACTCAGCTGCCTGGGCCCTTGGGATGCCACTACCCGCGAGGCGATTGCCGAGAGCCTCGTTCGGGAGGCATCGCAGATTGCCGGCCTTTCGGTCGTGAAGGCGACTGGACCTTCGGAATACGTACGTGATTACATCGCCTATGCCACTATCCGCAAGCTACTTCCGCCCGATCCCAATAGCTTCTGCGACGATCTGGTATCCGTAGATGCCTACCGCCATTGGTTCGACGAAACGAAGGATGCGGAGCGGCCGGACCTACTACGGCTGCGTGCACGCATTGTGGATGGCTACATCCGTGTGGATGCGCAGATCATCGAGTGCAAACTCGCCCAGCAATCAGAGGGCTACCTAGTGAAAGCCCGACAGCAGATTGAGAGTGGTCTGCGCCGCCTCGTGCCCTGTTTCCGGCCGCGTGAACCAGGACGGCCTACTGGTATCGATGATCCGCCCGACCAGCGCTATTGGTGGATGCAGCTCCACCGGCTCATTGCCAGCCGTGCTCAGACATCGAGGCCAGAGTACCAGAAAGCAATCATGGCGCTGGAGCGGCTGAGCGAAGGGGAGTTCTACATCTCCTGGCAGGCAGCGGCTGTGGGTATCTGGACCGATGTTGCTGACGGTACGCTGAGGCATCGATCGCCTTGGCATCTGAACCTAGACGGCGGCAGCATCGATATCTCCGTGGTGACCGCCGGAAGGGAGTTCATCCGCGCAGCCTGTTTGACAGATGCTAGAGGGAATATCTTCAGCACCGAACCGGCCCTGCGTCGCGGGCCCTGCTCTAGTTCAGCAAGCATCTCTGATGATGCTGACCCCACTAGTCAGGTGGGGCACGCAGAGGCACCGGGTGTCACGGGTGGTTCTGTACCGGCTGAGACGGATACGAGTCCTCGGTCCCTGGCTGGTAACGCGCTAGGGGCAGAACCGACCGATGTCGATGAGAGTGAACCTAAAGCGAGCCAATATGACCAGGATGTCGGCGGTATGGTGGCTACAGTAAGCCCCGCCAAGCCAATGAACGACTGTGCCAAGCAGGCAGGCGACCCACCCATGTCGGTGGATGACAGTGGTCACCATGGGTCGATGATCCCTGCCAGTTCTGCTGGAACCGCCGGCATAGTTCATGCCGAGGCCTCTGCGGGAGCCGGCGTACGAGGGCGAGTCCCGAAGCGTATCCTGCTGGGCCAGACGACATCAGATGGGAGAGACGTTTACTGGGAGTTCGGGCACCCTGATCTTCCCAACCGGCACATTCTGGTCTTCGGGGCATCTGGTACAGGCAAGACGTATACCATCCAGGCCCTTCTGAACGAGCTGGCCGCTTCGGGGCAGAATAGCCTGATCGTGGACTATACGAATGGCTTTACCAATCCGCAGCTGGATGCCGTTACCGTTGCACGATTGAATCCAACCCAGCACGTTGTGAAGCGAGAGCCCTTGCCCGTGAACCCCTTCCGCCGGCAGACCAGCACGTTCGACGGGCTGGAGATCGAGGAGTCGCCAGCAGATACTGCCGGGCGCGTCAGCGGCATCTTCAGTGAAGTCTACCAATTGGGTGATCAGCAGAAGTCCGCGCTTTACTCAGCCATCCGTGACGGCATCCAAGAGGAGGGTGACGCGTTCTCTCTTTCGAAGCTTATGCAGCGGCTCGAGGATCTGCGCGCGGTCGGTGGACCGACTGCCAACTCAGCGGCAAGCGTCATCAGCCGCATCCAGCCTTTTGTCGACACCCGCCCCTTCGGCCGCGAGGCGGAAGGAAGCTGGGAGCGGTTATTCAGCGACGATGTCTCCCGCTGCCACATCATCCAGCTCGCCACTTTCATCAAGGACAGTGCGCGCCTGATCACGGAGTTCGCCTTGATAGACCTCTACTGGTACTACCGAGCTAGGGGCAGCAAGGATCAGCCCAAGGTCATCGTGCTTGACGAAATCCAGAACCTTGATCATAGGCTAGAGAGCCCCCTCGGCCAGTTCCTAACGGAGGGCCGGAAGTTCGGGATTTCACTCATTCTCGCGACTCAGACGCTCAGCAACCTCAGCAAGGACCAGAGCGACAGGCTCTTCCAGGCAAGTCACAAGCTCTTCTTCCGGCCAGCCGACACTGAGATCCGCTCCTTCTCGAAGATCCTGGAAACGGCAACGGCTACCCACGCTGATGTATGGGTGCAACGCCTCTCATCGCTGAAACGGGGGGAGTGCTTCTCTCTTGGGCATGCCCTGAACGAGACAACGGGGAAGCTTGAGACGAGCAAGTACTTCCGCATTCGCGTGAGCTCGCTCGAGTCGCGTCTCGGTGGAGTGTGACGGATAATGCTGCCCACGAATTTCCACAAGACATTCGTTCCAGAGCGGCGCCTGATTGGCGCACTTCTGGAGTACGCTGCGCTGGGGAAAGGGGGCGACCTTCAGACCATC
>ERZ795060.3908-NODE-3908-length-13166-cov-4.913126_pt1 | contig 13166 bp, 10 predicted proteins | sample MGYA00375144_ERZ795060 | MGnify/ENA primary metagenome ERZ795060 (study PRJEB30189, sample SAMN05720157) | activated sludge metagenome | isolation source: anaerobic digester from wastewater treatment plant | place: Japan | collected 2015-05-15 ... | reverse complement strand
CCTGAAATTTAGCGAGGCATCCAAATGCTTTTAAAACTGTGGACCCCTGATAGAACCATTCAGGGGTGACGAATTTGGGGATGATAGAGACATTCAGGGGCAGGCTAAAAACGACTCGAAAGTCGCTGGGGTGGCGAATAAGAAAGGGGTTAATAAGGGGGGATTCTTTCTCCTTTATAATTCTCTATCCTCTTGCGATAAGAGAGGAGTTCTCCATGGTGGTGGATAAGGAGCTCCTTTTAGTAGCGGAAAAAAGCATGAACATTGGGGGAGAAAAATCTCCCCCAATGGTTTTTACAGGTTTTCATGCTTTTAATAGCACTTATAGCTTAACTTCTTCCTCTATTCTCTCCTTGCGGCGAAATTTTATTTCTCCATCTTCTAAATAAACCTCTATAACGTCGCCAGGCTGGAAAGTACCCCGAATCAACTCTCCAGAAAGAGGGCTTTCTATCTCCCGTTGAATCAGACGGCGAAGAGGTCGAGCCCCATAGTCAGGGTCATAACCTGCTTGAGCCAGATAGTCTTTTACCTCCGGGGTAAGGACTATATCCATTCCTTGAGCTTGAAGCCGATTTCGCAAACGATTTATCATCAAATCCACGATTTTCTTTATTTCTTCTCTACCTAAGGGATCAAATACGATTATTTCATCAATCCTGTTCAAAAATTCCGGTTTAAAATGGTTTCGCACTTCTTCTAAAACTTTCTCTTTAGCCCGGCGCAAAGCCTCTTTATCTTTTTCCGGATCTATCCCCCGGAAGTAAGCACTTCCTAAATTAGAAGTCATAATGATAACTGTATTTGTAAAATCCACCGTTCTTCCCTGGCCATCAGTTAGTCTTCCATCGTCCAGTACCTGCAGCAAGATATTAAAAACATCAGGATGGGCTTTTTCTATCTCATCAAAGAGAATTACCTGATAAGGCCTTCTTCTTACTACTTCGGTTAGTTGCCCTCCCTCTTCATAGCCCACATATCCCGGAGGAGCACCAATCAAGCGGGAGACAGAATGTTTTTCCATATATTCAGACATATCAATACGTAAAATGGCATTCTCATCACCAAACAGAAAATCAGCCAAAGATTTAGCTAACTCGGTTTTGCCCACCCCGGTAGGGCCAAGAAAGAGGAAAGAACCCATAGGGCTTCTTCCTTCAGCAATACCTGCCCTGGAGCGACGAATAGCTTCTGCTACCGCTATAACTGCTTCATCCTGTCCCACTACTCTTTTGTGCAACTCTTCTTCCATGCGTAGCAATCTCTCTTTTTCCTCTTCCACCAATTTAGCCATAGGTATACCCGTCCAGGCAGATACCACCTCAGCGATGTCCTTTTCGCTCACTATTTCACTGAGCTCTCGTTCCCTCATCCATCGTTCTTTTTCTTCTTGATATCTCTTCTGTAACTCTTCTGCCTCATCTCGTAGAGCAGCAGCCTTTTCATACTCCTGGGCCTGCACTGCTGCCATGCCTTCCTTAGCCAATTTTTGGAGTTCGTCTTCTAAGATTTTTATTTCCGAAGGGATACTCTCTATTTCTATTCTCTTTTTACTGGCCGCTTCATCCATCAAATCTATGGCTTTATCGGGTAAAAATCGTTCAGTAATATATTTACTGGATAGCTCAGAAGCAGCTTCTATAGCCTCATCACTGATTTTCACCCGGTGATGAGCTTCGTATTTGTCACGCAAACCTTTTAGTATCTCTTTGGTCTCTTCTGTAGATGGCTCTCCCACATATACCGGCTGGAAACGGCGCTCTAAGGCCGGGTCTTTTTCAATGTATTTTCGATACTCATCCAGAGTGGTGGCTCCAATACAGCGCAATTCTCCTCGAGCTAAAGCAGGTTTTAAAATGTTAGCAGCATCAATGGCTCCTTCCGCTGCCCCTGCCCCCACTACGGTATGAAGCTCATCGATGAAAAGAATGATTTTTCCTTCCGACTTCTGGACTTCCTCCAGAACCGCCTTCAATCTCTCCTCAAATTCTCCTCGGAACTTTGCACCGGCCAACAGTGCTCCCATATCCAGAGCAATTAGCTTTTTGCCTTTCAAGCTTTCCGGGACTTCCCCCTTAACGATTTTCTGAGCCAGTCCTTCTACAACAGCAGTTTTACCTACTCCCGGGTCACCAATTAAAACTGGATTATTTTTAGTACGACGGCTTAAAATCTGAATCACTCTTTTAATTTCTTCGTCTCTACCAATAACCGGGTCTAACTTCCCCTCCCGGGCTAACTGAGTTAAGTCTCTACCGTATTTTTCTAAGGCCATATATCTTTCTTCAGCATAAGGGTCATCCACTCTTCTCCTCCCCCTTATTTCCTGTAAAGCTCGATAAATTTTTTCTACATCTAACCCATGGGATTTAAGAATACGGCTGCTTGGCCCGCTTTCCTCTCGAGCCACAGCTATCAGGAGATGTTCTACTCCCACATAAGAATCTTTCAGCCTTTTGGCTTCTTCCTCAGCGTTATCTAAAACTGATTTTGCTCGAGGAGTAATATAGATTTGTATCTCCCCGCCTCCCTGGTAATAAACCTGAGGAAAACGCTGCAAAGCTTCTTCGACCTCTTGAGCTACAATCTGGGGATCAACTTTACATCTTTCCAGAATCTGGCCAGCTAATCCCTCTTTTTGCTTTAAGAGAGCTAAAAGAATATGCTCTACGTCCAGCTGATTATGATGGTGTTCCAATAATATATCTTGAGCTAAAGAGATAACTTCTTTAGCTTTTTCAGTAAATTGTTCAAACCTCATTTTATTTTCCTCCTTCACTCTTTAACTGGAGGTTCAGTATCAATTTTTTTATTTTTTTCTTCTAATTGTTTCTTTATGTCGTCTCTTTCTTTCTGCAACTCTTCTATCTGCTCAGTGAGCTTAAAAATCACTTCTACTCCTGCCAGGTTTATTCCTAAATCTTGGGTAAAAACCTTTATTTTTTTGATTTTCTCCACGTCTTCCAAACTATAAAGCCGAACATTACCCTCGCTACGACGGGGTTTGACTAACCCCCATTTTTCATAATTACGCAAGGTTTGAGGATGCAATTGAGTTATACTTGCCACCTCTCTAATAAACAGGTATTGATCGGGTTTTTTCTCTTCTTCCATATCATCACCTTAAGTTCTCACCAAATGCTGACGAGGATTCTCCTTGCGCAGGGAAGATAATTCCTCCAATAATTTCTTTTCTTTGTCGGTTAAACCTCGAGGCACTACCACTTTAACTTTCACCAGCTGGTCTCCTCTTCCCCCTCCTTTAGTCCGGGGAAAGCCTAATCCTCGCAGGCGGAAGGTAGTCCCATTTTGAGTTTCAGGAGGAATTTTCATTTTGACCTTACCTTCTAAAGTGGGGACTTCCACCTCTGTACCTAAAGTCGCTTCGTAAATAGTAATTGGCAGTTCTAAAATGACATTATCCCCTTCCCGACGGAAAAAGGGATGGGGTTTTACCCGGACTCTCAAGTACAGGTCTCTTCCTCCCAGTATCTGGGGAATTCTCAACTTCGTACCATCACTTACTCCAGGGGGAATGGTAACATTTACCTTCCGAGATTTCTTTTCTACCCCCCTTCCTCCACACCTCCGACATAGTTTCCCCTCACTATTTCCACCCGTTCCTCCACAACTGGGGCATATTTCTTCATATTCTACTTGTATAATTCGGTCTGTTCCTTTAAAACTTTCCTCAAAAGAAACCTCTACCTCACTCTGTACTTCAGAAGGTGCTTCCCTTCTTACTCCTTCGTCTTGAGTATAAAAACGGGAGCTCCGTTCCCGGGAGGCTCGACGAGTTCCTCCTAATAAATCACCGAATATAGTCTTAAAGAAATCGCTGAAATCTCCAACTTCAAATTCTTCCTCAAAAGTGGTATAAGTGGGCCCTCCCCCATATCTTCTATAAAAATCATTCCAGAACTCGTCAGTATTCTGTCTTCCATAACTACTCCAGGCCGATCCTAACTCATCATATCTTTTCCTTTTTTCCGGATCGCTCAATACTTCATAGGCTTCATTGATCTCTTTAAATTTTTGTTCCGCCTCTTTGTTGCCAGGATTGAGATCTGGATGATACTGACGAGCCAGACGTCGATAGGCTTTTTTTATCTCTTTTTCATCAGCTTCTCGAGAAACTCCCAAAATTTTATAGTAATCTTTGAATTCCAATTTTCATCACCTCTGGGGGTGGGAGTTTTCCACCCCCAGAACTATTTCACCTCTTTTACTCTACCTGAACGTTTACTTTCCTTGGTCTAGCAGCAGAAGATTTAGGTAAATGGATCTCTAAAACTCCATTTTTATAAGTGGCTGATACTTTGTCCACTTCTACAGGTACCCGGAGGAGAAAAGAACGGTTGAATGGGCCAAAAATTCGCTCCTGTCGCAAAAATTTCTCCCCTTCTTCCGGTGCCTTTCTCTCCCCTTTAATGGTTAGCTGGTCTCCTACCACGGTAATATCCACTTCTTTTTCATCTATCCCGGGTAAGTCAACGAACAGCACAAACTCCTCCTCTTCTTCTTTCACATCTACAGGAGGAAGCCAGCTTCCCACGGTAGTTTCTTTCCCCCTACGAGGAAAAGAACTCCCTAAAACACGGTTAATTTCCTCCTGCAGTTCAACTAAATCCCGAAAAGGATCCCAACGATTAATAGCCATTTTATCTTACCTCCTTTGACCTTTCTTGACCTTGCAAAGCAATTATAAAAGAAGCCCATAATTTTGTCAAGAATAGTCAAACACCACCGAAAATCATAAGCCCAGTTCCTCTTTTTTAGTCTGCATGGCAGAAAGAGCGATTTCCAAAAACTCCTCCAGAGAGAGACCTAAACTTTCTATGCTTTTCATTGCTTCTCTGTTAGCCCCTCGAGCAAAACTTTTTTCCGAAAAACGATTAAGAAGAAAAGAAAGGTCTAAACTCTCCAGCTTCTTTTCCGGATGTATGAGGGCACAGGCTACGATAAAACCACTTACCGGATCTACAGCATAAAGAGCTCTCTCCATAGGAGACTCAGGCCTAATACCAGTGGCTTCGGGGTTATGAGCCTGAACTGTTCTGATTACTTCTTCAGGAAGACCTGCTTCTTTGAGTATTTCGGCTCCCCACCTCCCGTGCTCTGCGGGTTCATCTTTAGTTTTTTCATAATCTATATCATGCAAAAGTCCGGCCAAAGCCCACTCTTTTTCGTCTTCTCCCAGACGACGGGCTAAAAACTGCATAACGACCTCACAAGCTATACTGTGTTTCAAAAGATTATGGTTTTTCAAGTGTTCTTTCAGTAAAACCCAGGCTTCTTCTCTTTCCATTTTACTTGCTCAAATAATCCGAAGGATTAAGACATTTACCATTTTTCCTCACTTCAAAGTGAACATGATAGGTAGTAGCGTTTCCCGTCATCCCCACTCGAGCAACAGCGTCTCCCTGGTTTACTTTTTGTCCTTTATTAACCAGATTAACTGAATTATGAGCATACAAAGTTTGCCAGCCATCTTGATGGTCAACTATTACTACTCTACCATATCCATTCATCCACCCGCTAAAAGAAACTACACCACTGCGAGAAGCTTTAATCAGCGTACCTGAAGGAGCTAAAATGTCAATCCCGGAGTGAAGCCTTCCTCCCCGCATACCAAAAGAAGAAGAAACTCGACCAGAAACAGGCCAGAGGAAAGAACTACTGGCCTTTTCATAATTTTGAGGAAGGTGAGAAGGTATGCGAATACTTTGCCCTATTTGCAAAGTGCTTTTCTCATTAAGATTGTTGACTTTCATTAAATCCTGCAGGGAAACTTTATAACGACGGGATATTCCCCATAACGTGTCTCCCGACTGTATCCGATAAACTTCATAGCTTTCTTTTTTCGCTGGAGGAGAAGAAGAAGCAGAAGAAGCAACACGAACCTGGGGAATAGTAAGTTTCATACCAATGGAGAGAATGCTATCAGGAGTGAGATTATTGGCTTTCATAATGGAGTCCATATCCACCCCATAAAGGCGGGATATCAACCACAAGGATTCTCCCTTTTCCACCGTGTGGGTAACATTAGAGGAGGTAACAGTAGTGGTGGTGGTTTCTTTTCTCGAAGAAGATGAAGAGGGCAAAATAATTTTCTGTCCTACTCGAAGGACAGATTTCTCCGAGAGACCATTAGCTGCAAGAAGAGAAGAAAGGGGAATGTTAAACTGACGTGATATCCCCCAGAGAGTGTCTCCCGCCTTAATCTGGTAAATTGCCTCTTCAGTTCCTTCTTCTAATTTAATTTTCTGTCCTATCCGAAGGGTAGATTTTTCCGTAAGGTTATTAAGCTTCAAAAGTTTTTCGATAGGTATCTGGTAACGGCGAGATATGGCCCAGAGAGTGTCTCCTTGTTCTACTACGTGGTAACTACTTGCCCAGGCAGGAAAAATCCAGGTGTTGATTAAAAACAGAAAAAGGAAAAGAAGCTTTCTTTTTAACCCCATTACAATCTCCTCCTTAAAGCCAGTACTAATTTTTTTCCGTTTAGCTCCCATTCTTTGCTAATTATTTCTCTTTCTCCATCACCACATAAAGAAAGAGAAGAAGCTAAAACCTCGTCTTGAATCAAGGAACTATATTTTTCTATTAAATCTATCCATTCCGGGTCAGTTCCTTCTCTGACTTCTAATTCAATTCGGTCTTCTACTTCCAAGCCGGCTTCTTTGCGCCAGATTTGGATGGCATGTATTAAATCCCTTACCATCCCTTCCTCCTGGAGCTCCTGGTCTAAGAAAGTATCTAAAATAACCGCGTATTCTCCTTCACTTTCTACCGCAAGACCTTCTCGAGCTTGCAACTCTAACTCTACTTCTTCTCGCTTTAGTATAACCTCTTCTCCTTCTAAAAGTAAAGACACCTCTCCCATTTCCCAGAATTGTCGACTTTTGTCTTCTTCCAAATTTTTTAATAACCGGGCTATTTCCTTTACTTTTTGACCATATCGAGGACCTAAAATGGAAAAACGAGGTTTCAGAGAAACAGTAACCTCTTCAGGAAGATGAGAAATCCATTCTATCTCTTTAACATTTAATTCTTCTTGAATAATAGAGGTAAAAGGAAGGGCCCGTTCTCTTTCTTTCTCCTGGGGAACTACCATAATCGCTTTTCTGAGAGGCTGTCTCAGTTTGATATTCACTTTATTACGAACCGAACGACCTAAATTGGTAAGCTTCCTTGCTACCTCCATAGCCAATAGTAACTCCCTATCTATGCTTTCTTCCTCTGGTAGAGGATAGTCCTCCAGATGAACGCTTTCTCTTTTTCCCCGAGCATCAGCTTCCAGAGTTTGGTAGAGTAACTCAGCAGTAGCAGGAATAAAAGGAGCTAAAAGTCGGGTTAAACTGGTAAGAACTTGATAAAGAGTGTGATAAGCGCTGACTTTATCTTCGTCTTTTTCCGCTTTCCAGAAACGGCGACGAGAGCGCCTGATGTACCAATTGCTTAAATCTTCTATTACAAAATCTTCTATAGCTTTACTCGCTCGAGAGACTTCATAGTGGTCTAATGAATCTCGAACTTCCTTTATCAGTTCTTGCAAGCGAGATATAATCCACCGATCAAAAACACTTCTTTTTTCCAGAGGCAAAAAAGAAGAAGTTGGTGGCTCAAAACCATCAATATTAGCGTAAAGAATAAAGAAGTTAGTTACATTCCATAAGGTATCAAAAAATTTACTGAGAACTCCTCTTATCGCCTCTTTTCCGAATCTCTTGGGCACCCAGGGAGGAGAAACAGAAAAAACATACCAGCGCAACGCATCAGCTCCATAGTCCTGAATCAAATCCCAGGGGTCAACCACATTTCCCACGTGTTTGCTCATTTTTTGCCCTTTCTCATCCAGCCCCAGCTCGGTAACCAAACAATTGCGATACGCCGGACTATTAAAAAGAGCAGTAGCTAAAACATGAAGACTATAAAACCATCCCCGGGTCTGGTCTATGGCCTCACAGATAAAGTCAGCAGGAAAACTTTGTTGAAATTCTTCTTCATTCTCAAAAGGAAAGTGAAGTTGCGCTACAAACATTGCTCCAGAATCAAACCAGCAGTCAACTACTTCTGGCACTCTTTCCATAACTCCTCCACATTGAGGGCAAGAAAGAGTAATTCTATCCACGTAGGGGCGATGCAATTCGATTTCTTCTATTTTTTCTCGTGATCTGTTCTTTAACTCTTCTATGGAACCAATAGCTTCTTTAAAATTGCAATTTTTGCATTGCCAGATATTGAGAGGTGTTCCCCAGTATCTCTCTCGAGATAGAGCCCAATCCACTACGTTGGATAAGAAATCTCCAAATCTCCCCTCTTTAATGTGAGAAGGATACCAGTTAATTTTTTGGTTATTTTCTAACAATGCATCTCGAAAAGAAGTAGTTCTAATAAACCAGCTTTCCTTAGCGTAGTAGAGTAAAGGAGTATCACACCTCCAGCAAAAAGGATAAGAATGCCGGTAAGTTTCCTTTTTAAATAACTTCCCCTTTTCTTCTAAATAATCAATAATCAAAGGGTCAGCGTCCTTTACCCACATTCCTTGCCAGGGAATAATTTCCTCTCCATATTTTCCATCTCGTCTTACTGGTTGTAAGAGGGGAAGATCTTCTTGCTGAGCTAACTGCAGGTCATCTTCACCAAAAGCAGGAGCAATATGGACTACTCCAGTACCTTCTTCCGTGGTGACAAAATCGGCAGAAAAAACTTCATATCCTTTCTCTGCCACTACGAAATCCAGCAGGGGTTCGTATTTTATTCCTACTAATTCCTCTCCCCGATATTTTCTGATTACTTTATAATGGGTATCTTCTCCCAGTAGGCGATAAAAGCTATCTTCGCTAAGGATATAATGTTCACCGTTTTCCTCATTGACCACTTCCAGGTAATTAATATTCTTACCTACTGCGAGAGCCACGTTGGCTGCCAGAGTCCAGGGGGTGGTAGTCCACACCAGAAAATAAGTTTTTTCTCTATCCCGAAGAGCAAACTTAACATAAAGCGAAGGGTCTTCCGTTTCCTGGTAGCCCAGAGCTACTTCATGGCTGGAAAGAGAAGTCCCACAACGAGCACAGTAAGGCAAGACCTTATGCCCTTCATATAGTAATTCTCTCTCCCAGAGTTCTTTTAACACCCACCACAAAGTCTCAATGTATTCATTACTACAGGTAATGTAGGGGTGCTCCAAATCCATCCAGATACCCAATCTCTCGGTTAGCTTTTCCCATTCTTTAATATACTTAAAAACACTTTCTTTGCACTTTTCATTAAATTTATCCACTCCATAGCGCTCAATATCCGGTTTTCCCGAAATTCCTAATTCTTTTTCTACTTCCAGCTCTACCGGAAGACCATGGGTATCCCAGCCTGCTCGGCGAGGAGCATAATAACCGCACATAGTCCGATAACGAGGAATCAAATCCTTAATGCTGCGACCGATTACATGGCCGGCATGAGGATAACCATTAGTAGTAGGAGGACCTTCGTAGAAAGTAAAACGGGGTGAGCCCTCTCTTTGTTTTAGGCTCTTTTTAAATATATCTCTGTTTTTCCAGAATTCTAAAATTTCTTCTTCTTTTTGGGCCAAACAAGAAAGCTTGCCCAGAGCTTTAAACATTAATCCTCACCTTCCTACTTTTCTCGATAGACTTTTACTACTTGATAACTACTTGTTGACTTCTATTGGCTCTACTAAAAGGTAGGGAAGCAAGATTCTACCCCCTATCCAGCGACTATCCCGAGAAATTTCTTTAAGGTTAAAAAGAGCCTGATAAGTATTTCCACTGATCATCACATCTTTCACCCGCCCCTGAATTTCTCCTCCTTTAACGTAAAAACCCAGGTGGACATTACAGGAGAAATAACCTGAGGCAACATTGCTCTGTCCCAGACCTAAAACACTATCCACTATCAAACCTTCTTCCAGCTCTCCTATTAAAGTGCTACTATCCCGCAAACCATTCTTAACCCGGAGAGAGGAAAATCCCGGTTCGGGTAAATCCCGGTAGGAACCGCGAAAACCGTTTCCCGTGGGTTTAATTCCCTTCTTTGCTGCGCTCCATAAATCCCAGAAAGCGCTTTCCACCTTTCCCTTGTTAATTAGATATTTCTGAGCCCTGGTCATGATTCCTTCATCATCAAAAGGACAGGAGCCCAGAGCCCAGGGCTCTTGTATTTCTTCTAAAGAAAAAAGAGAGGAAAATATTACTTTCCCTTCTTTGTCCTCCAGAGGCGACCTTCCAAATACCCAATTTTTACCATTTAATCCATAAAAGAGAGCAATAAGTAAAACCAGACTACCAGAAGGAGTGAAAACTACCGGGTACTTCCCACTGTTTAAATCAGCCACTCTTTGAGAGAACTCCAGCTTGGAAACTATCTCCTGCACTAAACCTTCTACATCAATATCCCGGCTGCCCCAGCTTCTTTCCGCATAAACTTCTAAAATATCCCCTTCCCTGGTCTGATTGGCACTTACCCCTACTCCAAAAAATGTTCGGGCAAACTTCAATTCTTCTTCATGATGATTCAAAAGAGACTTTTCTTCCCTCCCAGCACTGATAACTACATCTACCAGAGCCTGGGGACACTCTTTCCTTATTCGGGAAAGAATATAATCTCCCAGCTCTATCATCTCTTGAGCATCTAAATTTTCCACCCGGGGGTCAACAAAATCTTCCCATTCCCAGGTAGATGGATAAGTAGGAATAGAAAAATCTACCCTGTCCCCTAACTGGCTAACTTCTAAAGCTTTCTCTACAGCCTCTTGAGGATTCAAAAGACGATTAAAAGCGTAAAATCCTAATTTCCCCTCCGGATTAATTGCTCGCAGGCCATAACCTTCTCTCTCTTCCTTTTTGTATCCTTGAAAGGAATTAGCTTCATAGTTTACTTCCTGGCTGAAGATTCGGTGAGTAAATAAATCACCAGGTATACCCTCTTTTTTAAGCAAGCTCGCTACTTCAATCATTATGGCTACCTCCCACCAGAACTTCTCTCAACCGTATGTGCGGACTTCCTGTAGGAGTAGGAAGTCCTATCTGTCCACCTTTCCCACATCCCCCCACTTCTGTCCAGCGAAAATCATCAGCAACTGCATCTATTTTATCCAGAGTTTGAAATAAATTTCCACTCAATACCACATCTTTAACTAACTCCTTTATTTTACCCTTTTCAATCAAGTAACCATAAGCAGCAGAAAAAGTAAATAGCTCGAGAGCAGTATTCCCTCCAATATACTCTACCGCATACAGCCCTCGTTCTATATCAGAAAATAAATCCTCCCGAGAAGCTTCCCCTGCTTCTATAGCCGTATTGGTCATCCGTACTATGGGAGGAAAACGATAGTTAATGGTCCGGGCATTACCGGTTACCTCTTCGTGCATGAGAAAAGCGGTTTCACGGGAATGGAGTCTCCCATCCAGGTGACCATCTTTAATAAGATAGGTTCTGCCTGTAGGTATACCCTCATCATCATAAGGAGAAGATCCTCGCAAATTATCCAGGCTTCCATCATCAAAAACGTTCAACACTGACGAGGATACTCTTTTGCCTTTAGCCATTATTCTTTTCAGCTCTTCATTGCGATAAAGAGTGTCAGATTCACTAAGATGTCCAAATGCCTCGTGAATAAAAACCCCGGCAAGAACTGGATCTAAAATCACATCATACACTCCTCCCGAGAAAGAAGGAGCTTCCAAAAGAAGAACAGCTCTTTGTCCTATCTCCTGAGCCAGGGTTTCCTGATTTTTAACCAGCTCAAATCCTGCTTTGCCCGCTACTCCATTCCTGTATATCTCTATGTTATCTTCCTTTCTTGCCGTAGCCACAAAACTCACGCTTATGTCAGGCTCTTCCAGATAAATTAAAGAACCATCGGAGTTAGCTAAATAAATCTGCCGAAATTCATCCCGGTATTCTACTAAAGAACTTACCAAAAAAGGAGAAGTTTCTCTCAAAACCTGATCATACAAGAGAAGAAGAGAGGTTTTATCTTCAAGGGATTTAAAACGGAAGTCATCGGGAAGAGTAACCTTGTGTTCATCCCGAACTGGCGCTCTTCTTACCACTTCAATGTTGCTTTGAGGCAAGAGAGAAGCGCCAGCTATAGCTTTTTCTACCTTATCTTTCAAGTCATCCCATCGCTGAAAACTTTCAAACCACCAGCTACCTCGAGGAGCAAGGAGGCGGATGTAACCTCCCTCATCCGTCCCCACTCTCATCCTCTCCACTACCCCATTTTGAACTCGGATAGTGGTAGAAAAAATATTTTCCAAGCGGATTTCCATATACTCCCCCTTCCGGGGAAGGCGAATCAGCTCCTCCAGAACTTCCATCATGGCTGGCTTTCTCCACCTGTCTCTCCAGGAATTTCTGACTGAGGAGTTGTTTCCTTAGGAAGGTTTTCTTCTATTATTGCGATTTCTGCCTGGCTTTTTAGCTCTTCAATTAACTTTTCAAAAGCCTCTTGTTGTTTTTGAGGAAGAAGGCGGTTAGATATTTCTCCTTTTACCTCATCTACCTCCTTAAGACGAGGGTCAATGTGCTCTTCTACCAGAAAAATATGAAAACCATAGCTGGTTTCCACAATATCACTAAATTTGCCTGGAGCAAGGTCGAAAAGAACTTTTTCTAAATCAGGGTCCAGGTCTCCTCTTTTCAGATAACCCATTTCTCCTCCCTGCCGAGCATCGGGAGATTCTGACTTTTCCATCGCTACTTCTTCAAACGGCCTGCCAGATTGTAATTCCTGCAAAACCTCCTGCGCTTTCTCCTCAGTAGAGGTCATAATGTGTTTAGCCTTAACTTGCTCCGGTTCAGTATAAAGAGAAGGGTTAGAAGTATACTCTTTTTCGATTTCTTCATCGGTTACCTGCACTTTGTCTATTATCTCTCTTTTAATCAACTCCTGGACTAAAAGCTGCCGCTTGATATCCTCTAATCGTTTTTGAATAACCGGATCATCTTCTAAACCCAGCTTTTTAGCTTGTTGAGCTAATAAAGTTTCTCGAATTAACTGCTCTAAAAGATCCTTAATGCCCCCTGGAAACTGGACTCGATAAACTTCTGGAAGCGCATCCCAGATTTCCTGTAAATCCTCAAGATAAATAGGTTCCCCGTTTACCTCAGCCACTACGGTTTTTTCGCTACTTTCTTCCTGA
>ERZ795060.3902-NODE-3902-length-13187-cov-4.648188_pt1 | contig 13187 bp, 10 predicted proteins | sample MGYA00375144_ERZ795060 | MGnify/ENA primary metagenome ERZ795060 (study PRJEB30189, sample SAMN05720157) | activated sludge metagenome | isolation source: anaerobic digester from wastewater treatment plant | place: Japan | collected 2015-05-15 ... | reverse complement strand
AAGTTTGCGCCTGCTGCTAAAGCAAGTGCTAAAACGCTTAACAATATAGTTGCGATCTTTTTCATCGAATATAGCCTCCTTCACAGAGTACTCTGCTCATCCGCTAGTTAAGCATGCTATATTCGCTTCGCTCATTTATCTTCGCTTCATTTTAGCCGGCATTTTAGGCTATTTTGTTAAAAATCTGTTGATTGAATCTAGAGTGGCTTTTGCAACTGAAAGGTAATAATCATTTTTTACAACACATGAGCCAGATAATATGATCTCCTGACCATTCATCAAGCTTGAAACTAGTACTACAACAACTTGTACACTAGCAATATTAATATTTCTTATATCTTCCACTATAAATAAATCATTAATCCCAAGGGAATCTTCTACTGCCATGACAGTAGCTTCAGCAAGCATTCTTTCTATATTTCTGTTAGAATTAATGCCTGTTTTAAGAGCAACGAACTCCTCATCAGCTTTAAGAATGCTGACCTTTACATTGGCTTTGTTTCCTGATGTTTCTTTTGAAATTCCATTTAATTTTAATCTAGGTTTTATCTTTCTTATATCTATATCATCTAATTGGGCAACGCTGATTTTCCTATGATCAATCCTATAATCAAAATTTGCCAATAGAACTGATTCAACGTCTCTTGCAATTTGCTTAGGATTTCGTGCGCCATTGGAAACAATATGGATTTCTTCAATCTGACTTTCCTCTCCAATTATTATTTTACTTGAAATCACAGAGTCGATTTGTTGTAAATTTTCTTCAATAATCTTATGATCCATATTATCCCCCACTTTTAAGAATTTAGTGACAATTCACTATATATTGATGATACCATTAATGTAATTGTTTTTCAATAAAAGTTAAAAATAAAGCTCTCATTTTAAGCGAGAGCTTCTACTTAATGACGACTTCCTTATGTGTATTGTATGCGGAACTATTTTTCTTTTAACTTTCCCTTCGTTTATATATTCAATCAATATTTTTACTGCTTCTTCTCCTAATGTATCCGCATGTATATCTACCGATGTAATTGATATTTGAAATTGTCTAGAAAGTATGCTGTTGTTAAAGCTTGCTACTGCAACTTCCTCTGGTATTTTTATATCTTTTTCTAACAGATATCTAACTACTCCAAATGCTACTAAATCGTCTGTCGCAAGTATTGCGTCTGGATTTATTTTATTGTCAAATAAGTACTTTGCGTAAGTATATCCTGTTTTTTCATCAAAATCGCCTGTATAAATCAAATTCTCATCTATTCTATATTGAGCTTCAATAAGAGCTTTTTCATATCCTTTTATTCTATGAACGGTAGCTATCATATTTTTATCTCCGGCTATGATGGATATCTTTTTCTTTCCTTCATCTATTAGATGTTTAGTTAATTCATATGAGGCGATTATATTGTCATTATCCACATGATTAAAAATTTCCATATCATTTAAAGGTGATCCTATTACGCAAAACGGAAAATTAATTTCCTTTAGATACTTTATTGCTTTGTCATTAACTCTACTTGTCATTAGAATTACTCCATCAATTTTTGACGCACTAATTAGCTTCTTCATTGAATCTATTTCATCTTCTCCACCTTGAAATGTTGCTAACAATACATCATAAGAAAAAACAGTAGCACCCCTTACAATTCCTCTTAAAGCTTCCTGAAAAAAAGGATTTAGTAGAGTTTCTCCTGGTCTTACAGGCATGATAAGGCCAATGGTATTAGATACACTACTAGCTAAAGACCTTGCAATAGCATTAGGATAATACCCTAATTCATTCATGCAATCTTTTACTCGTTTTGCAGTTTCTTCGCTTATCCTGGGACTATTGGATATTACTCTTGACACTGTTGATGGTGAAACATTAGCCATCTTTGCAACATCTTTTATAGTAGTTCTCTTAATACTTTGCATTCTATCTTCATCCTTTTAATTAATTCTCATAGTCGTTTCTGTGTCAAAAAAGTGAATAGCATTTATATCAAATCCAAATTTGTGTACCTCTCCTTCATTGTACACATAATGGCCCGGAGTTGATATCACTAAATCTGAACCATCTGATAATCTAGCATGGAGTATTTTCTCTTTTCCAAGCATTTCAACCACTTCGATAGTGGCTGTAAATGTATCTCCAAATTCTCCACCGCTCTCAAATCTTTCAGGTCTTATGCCTATTGAAATATTTTTATTTTCATATCCCTTTAGAGCAATTCTATCTTCTTTAGATGGTGTGAGAATTATTGTCTCATTCTTTGATATGAACTTACCTTCTTTGTATATTCCATCTATAATATTCATTGTAGGCGAACCAATAAATTTTGCAACAAAAATATTACTTGGCTTATTGTAAAAGTCATCAGGCTTTCCTACTTGCTGAATTTTCCCTTTGTCTAATAAAACTATCTTAGTAGCCATAGTCATAGCTTCCGTTTGGTCATGTGTTACATATATTGATGTAGTACCTAATTGTTTATGGATTCTCACAAGTTCAACTCTCATATGCTCTCTTAACTTAGCATCTAAGTTTGACAAAGGCTCATCCATCAAAAATACCTTCGGATTTCTGACAATCGCTCTACCTAATGCAACTCTTTGTCGTTGCCCTCCTGAAATATCTGCAGGCTTAGAATACAGATAATCTTCAATTTGCAAAAGCTTTGCAGCAGCTCTTACTCTTTCATCGATTATTTTTTTTCTTTCTTTTCTCATTGAAAGAGAAAAAGCCATATTGTCGTAAACTGTCATATGAGGATATAGAGCGTATGATTGAAAAACCATCGCGATATCTCTATCTTTAGGTGGTACTGTATTTACTCTCCTCCCGTCAAATAAAAGATCCCCTTCAGTGATAGAATTAAGACCTGCTATCATTCTCAATAGAGTGGTTTTGCCACAGCCTGATGGCCCCAATATTACACAAAATTCTTTATCATCAATATCTAGATTTATATTTCTTAAGGTGAAATCTTCCCTGCCTTCATATTTTTTACCTATGTTTTTAAGTTCTACTTTCATTATATAATCCCCCTATCCTTTTACAGAACCGCTTGTTAGTCCAGATACAAGCTGTTTTTGCAAAGCTATGAATAGTATTACAATTGGCACAGCAGTTAAAAGCCCTCCTGCTGCAAAAGCCGGTTGATTCATAGTCCTAAAATCGGTTACAAGTGTATAAAGCCCAGCAGCTAAAGTATATGATTGCGGACTCGTTAAAAGCACTTTAGCTAATAAATAATCCATAAAAGGGCCGATAAATGACCAAAGCGCGATAATAGTTAGCATTGGCCTAGCTATTGGCATGATTATCAACCTGTAAACATTGAAATTAGAGCATCCATCAATTTTAGCAGCATCATCTAATTCTGTAGAAACAGAGTCTATATAACCTTTTAGAATAAATGTATTAGAGGCTATTGCACCCCCTGTGTAAATTAAAATTAACATCATCTGTCTGCTGAATTGAGGAATTATAGACGAAACTATTGAATGCATTGTAAAATAAGCTGTTATACCAGCAAATGTAGGTATAGTCTGGATTAACATGATCGCCATTAAAGATGCATTTCTGCCTTTAAATCTATACCTAGAATATGCATATCCTGTAAATGATACAACAATTAAAGTCAATAGTGCAGTTGTTCCCGCAATTATCAAAGTATTTTTAACCCATGTCAAATAAAGTGTTTCTGTAAAAAGGTATTGAAAATGTCTAATTGAAAACTCAAAATTGGAGTTTGCCATTATATATTGTTGCTGTTTCCCATTGAACGCTGAAACGAACATTTGAAAAAGTGGCCAGACAATGGCATAAACCCAAGCAAACAACACAACATATGTTAAAAATATTCCTATTTTACCAAATAAAGTCAATGGAGGTTTATCAGAAAGATATAATTTTTCTTTGTTCTCTTTTCTTTTCTTCATCACAGTCTTCCCTCCTTAAATTGCTTAGAATTTTTAAATCCAATAAATGTAAATATCATAAGACCTAATGATATAAACATGGTAATAGCTGCACCTATAGCTTGGTATTGATTATCCATAGTAAGTTTGTAAATGTAAGAAATCAATATATCCGATGATCCGGCTAAATTCCCGTATTTTATAGGATCAAAAGGTCCTCCTCCATTAAATAAAAATATGGCAGAGAAATTGTTAAAGTTGAAAGTGTACTGTGTAACTAACAGCGGTGCCGTCTGAAATAATACAAGCGGCACAGTTATTCTTCTTATTTTATCCCAAGCAGTAGCTCCATCCATGTCAGCAGCTTCATATAAATCTCCAGGTATTGCCTGAAGTACACCTGTTGTGAGAATAAAAATGTATGAGCTGCCAAGCCAACCCTGCATCAATATCAGTGCTATTCTCGTTAGAGTAGGATTGTTTTTTATTTCAACTTTTAGCCCGGTTAGATTATTAATTATCTCTGTCAGTACTCCCCCAGGTGCTACCATTATGCTAAAGAACATTATAGTTATAAACGCAGGGACAGCCCATGGGAGTAAATATATAGTTCTGAAAAATTTTTTTCCCCTTATCCTTTCATTATTCACCAATAGAGCGAGTATAAATCCGATTAATATCGCTAAAGTTGTCGCTGCTAATGTCCATATAACAGTCCAACCAAGAATAAGCCAGAAAACTTTACCTGCAAGGCCCTCTCCCATTATGATCATTTTATAATTATTCAATCCGATCCAAGTAAACTTCGATTGATGCTGCGGATCCATGTTGGTAAATGACAATAGGAAAGTTGTCATAATAGGCACGAGAACTATGAATACTATAATTAAGAGTGCTGGAAGTGATACAATGTATGGAAATCCTTCTTCTGAAATTGTCATTTTGGTTTCAAACCAATTGCTAGGTCTGATACCTTTAATGGCATTTTTCTCAACTTTGTGCACATCTAAAAATGATATTATGAGTATTCCCACAGCAATTATTGAAAGAAATACTGCTACAATTCCTTCAATCATGAATATTATCGACTTATGAATCCTAAGTCCACCTTCTGCTAAACTTATAAGTCCTGCAATACCTTGCCCTTGATAATTCCCATACCCTAAAGCATATGGTACTGCTACTAAATAGATGAAAATTGTAGCTATGAAAAATAAAAGCATTTTCATATACTGTTTATTTAGCCCTTGCCCTAATCCTGGAATTAGTATAGTTAAATATGAATAATAAGGTATTGTTTTTTCAATTTCAACCGGTGTTTTTCTCCTATAGTCAGAAATATCTGCTTCAAGAACCTTTGTCATCGTTTTTAAATTTTTCTTCAATTCATATTTTTTGGTTTTTATAAATTCTTTGTTTGCAAATTTTTTTGATTCTCTTTTCTTTATCTCTAAAGCATTGTCATATTTCTTTTTAATTTCTTTTAACCTGTTTTCTTCAGCTTTCTTTGAAATTAATCCCTGTTTCCTTAAATTTTTAATTCTTAATTTCTCTTCCTTAAGAATGTCTTTCTGGAAAGCTTTGAATCTCTTAAACTCATTATTAAAATCATTTTCATCAAGATTTTTTAACTTTTCTTTTTCCGCTAATGCACTGCTTAGTTCACTCTGCCCATCGATAAAGAACTCTATTATCTTAGGTAGATGAATTGTATCTAGACTTGCTTTTCTATATTCGAATTCTGCATCATAAGATAAATCAATATATTCTTTGTAGAAAGTCAATTTTTTCTCGCTTTCAAATAACCTTGTCTTAAGCTTTATAAGCTTTCGGTTCGTTTTATCCTCTTTTAAGCTTTTAATGTATTCCTTTTTACTTCTTTTAAGCTCATTTAAAAATGCTTTCTCTTTTTTTTCATAATCTCTCAAAGATATTATATAAGAGTGCTTGCTCTTATTTTTCTTTATTTCTCTTCTTTGTTTTTTTAATTTTCTTTTTAAATCATTGTCCTTTTCATTTTTGATTTTTTCATCAAGAAGTGCAAGTTCTAAAAGATATTTGTTTTTTCTTTCATAAGTATTTCCTATGTTATCGTATAGAAAAACACTAATTTTCCCCAATTTTTTCACCGCCTTTAATTATAGTCTTCTTTAAGAGCTATAAATATATATGTATATACTATTAAAACAACATATAATGACAATATCAGAAAATAAAATAGTGAATTAAAATTCCTTTGAATAGCAGTGAATGTTAATCCCCCTAATTCAATCAACAGAAATACATAAACCAATATTTTATTTATATAAAACTTTGTCAATGTCAAAAATGCACTTATGCCCAATGCTACTGGAAAAATAATTCTCAATGTATACGATATTAAATTAGCATTTAAATACTCAACAAATGTATCTTCAATGGGATACTGAGTTAAATTGTTTGTTATCACCCATTTATTAAAGATTGTACTGTCTTTAATGATGATCATCAATTCTAGTGAAGATAACAAAATGATGACTGAGCATAAAATGACGAGTATGTAAAAATGTTTATTTGATAAATGTTTCATATTATCCCTCTTTATTGTTTAATACTCTGGGGATAAAATTTATCCCCAGAGTATCTTAAACTAAAAGTTATTCATCATCGACTTAAATGCAGCTTGCATTATTGAATAAGCTTCTTCTGCACTTGCTGGTTTTGTAGAAGACCATGATAATATCCCGTTTTTCCAAGTATCCCATACTGAACCCCATTCAGTAAATAGTGGTCTTGCAGGAGCGTTGTTATATGATTCAATAACTGCAGATATTACTTTCTTATCTACATCTGATAAATCTGAATTCATATATTCATCTACTTTTACGTTTTCCATAATCTTTCCTGTTGCTTTAAAGAAATCAACTGCATATTCTGGGTTTAATAATTCTTCTATGAAAGCTTGTCCCAATGCCATTTTGTTTGCATCGCCTTCATTTCTAGAATTGATAACCATTCCCCAGCCACCTTTCCAGTGAGCTAATGGATAACCTTCCACTGTAACTTTATTGATAGGGATGATATCTAAATCTGCACCATTTCCAGCAAGTGCGGAAAGACTTGCTGTTGACCATGGACCTTCAAGTCTTATAGCCGTATTTCCACCTGTTGTAAATTCAGTATCCATGTATCCCCATGCAGCATCAGCATCCCATAAAGGTGTGCCGTTTTCATTATGTTGTTTCCAGTAATTATATAATGCAGTAAATACTGCTTTTTGTTGCTCATTTAGTTCGCTAAAATCTTTAGTCATATCTGAATATAAATTGCCAGAATCATCTTTGCCTAATAATTCTAATCCAGCTGCATTTGTGAATGATACTCCAAACCAGGCATCAAATGCTGGAATTAACATATCTTCATACCCTAGTTCAGTGAATTCTATGTCTTTTGTCAAATCAATGCCCAATGTCTCAGCATTTTTAGTATTAACAAAGTTTACAAGAGTTTCGATATTCATAGGGAATGCTAAATACTCTCCATCAATATTGAAGTTCCCGCCTAAACCTTCATCAAAATTTTCAAATCCGCCGATATTTTCAGCCATAGTTTTAGCATCTAAAGCTGCTAATGCTTCATTTTGTGACAATCCATAGATTCTATCTGCTGGTATTGCAAAAACATCAGCTACGTCTGGATTTGTAACATCTGTAGAGTCAAGAACATCTAGATGGTCAAATGATGGAATCTCAATAAATTCAATCACTGCTTCTGGATTCTTTTCAATAACTCTTTGTGCTGCTGCTTCGTAGTAAGGTTTCCAAGTAGACTCAACTTGTACACTTATTGTAGCTTTAATGCCTTCTCCTGCTGGTGTTGGCTCTTCATTGGTTGGCTCTTCAGTTCCTGATGAGCATGCTGTGATCGAAAGTGCAACAACCAATAACAACGCTAATAAAATTCTTTTCTTCATTTTTCCCCCTCCATTTTTTATGCATACGATTGCATAATATTTAAATATATAATTTAACTTCTTGGGCCGCGAATTCACGACCCTCGAAAATTAAATCCTCTCTATTTGCCAAATTTCTTTAGCGTATTCTGTTATAGTTCTATCTGAACTAAATTTACCCGAATTTGCAATATTTAACCATGCTTTCTTAGCAAACCCTAGCCTGTCTTTATATGCAAGATCTACTTTCATCTGCATATCACAATAACTTTGAAAATCAGCTAATACAAAGTATACATCTGGTCTTTCCCAACTAGTGCCATAGATAAGTGAATTATATATATCTCTATAAGCTCCAGTCGTATCTGTGAAAGTCCCATCAATTAATGTGTCAACCACTCTTTTAAGTCTAGGATTGCTTTCATAAATTTGTTTTGGATCATAATTAGGAGCTAAATTTTGAATATCTTCAACTCTCAGTCCAAATATAAAATTATTTTCTTCTCCAGCTTCTTCAACTATCTCTATGTTTGCCCCATCATATGTCCCAATAGTATGTGCTCCATTTAGCATTAACTTCATGTTTCCAGTACCTGATGCTTCTTTACCTGCTGTTGATATTTGCTCAGAGATATCTGCACTAGGCATTATTTTTTCAGCATAAGATACCCTATAATCTTGAACAAATACAACTTTTAATTTTCCTCTTAAAGTATCATCATTGTTTACTAAGTTTGCTATGTCATTTATATATTTGATTATCCCTTTTGCTCTAAAATAACCAGGGGCAGCTTTGCCACCAAAAATAAAAGTTCGAGGATATATATCTAACAATGGATTTTCTTTAAGCCTAAAGTAAAGATCCAAGATGTGAAAAGCGTTAAGAAGCTGCCTTTTATACTCGTGTATTCTCTTTACTTGTACATCAAATATTGAATCTATTGATATTTCTACGCCTTCAACTTCTTTGATGTATTTAGCTAGTTTTTCTTTTCTCTTTTGTTTTACATTTATAAACTTTTCAAGTACATTTTTATCATCTGCAAATTTCTCTAACTCTTTTAATTTGCTTAAATCAGTTATCCAACCATCTGAAACAAGTAAGTCAGTTATTAAGCTTGATAACTCTGGATTTGCTTGCAATAGCCATCTTCTTTGAGTTATTCCATTTGTCTTATTGTTAAATTTTTTAGGATATAATTTGTACCAATCATTTAGTTCTTTATTTATAAGCAAATCTGTATGAAGCTTTGCTACACCATTAACTGACTTAGAGCCATAAATAGCAAGCCATGCCATTTTTATGTTGCCATTGTGGATTATCTCATATTTATATATTTCTTCATCTTTAATACCCATACTTTTGACTTCAGTTATTAATCTCTCATTGATTCTATTGATGATATCTAATATATTTGGAAGTAATTCTTCGTAATATTTGATTGGCCATTGTTCTAAAGCTTCTGCCATCAAAGTATGATTTGTATATCCAAATGTCTTTTGAGCAATCTCAAAAGCTTCATCAAAAGTTAAGCCTTCATCTAATAACAGTCTTATGAGTTCAGGTATAGCAACAGCAGGATGAGTGTCGTTAAGTTGAATTGAATGATATTGAGAAAACTCGTGCAAGCTGCGATTATTTTTCTTAAACTTTCTAAGCAAATCTTGTAAAGATGCAGAAACAAAGAAATACTCTTGTTTTAATCTTAATTTTTTCCCTTCCTCATACGAGTCGTTAGGATATAGCACTTTAGCTATGTTTTCAGCATCATTTTTAGCTTTTACAGCTAAATCATAGTTTTGATCATTAAATGCTTTAAAGTCAAATTCATCTAGAGATTCTGCTTTCCAAAGCCTGAGAGTGTTAATTAATTTCTTATCATATCCAATTATGGGATAATCATAAGGTACAGCTTTTATTATTGTATGATCAAAATTAACATAAACAGTTTCTTTGACTTTTCTAATTCCCCAAGGATCACCGTATTTAGTCCAGTTATCAGCAACTTCAACCTGTTCTCCATTTATGAATTTTTGTTTAAATAATCCAAAATCGTATCTAATGCCATATCCATCTAAAGGATAACCTAAAGTAGCAGCTGAATCGAGAAAACATGCAGCAAGTCTTCCTAATCCACCATTCCCCAAAGCAGGGTCTTGCTCTGATTCCTCAATTTCAGAATAACTTATTCCTAAGTCACTTAAAATTCTAACAACTTCATCTTTTACTCTCAAACTAATTAAGTTGTTATCTAAAAATCTGCCTAGCAAATATTCCGATGAAAAGTAATACGCCCTTTTCTTGTCTTTTGTCTTTTCAATAGATTCATTCCAAATAGGTAAGACTGTTTCCATCAAAGCTTTCGATAATGCTACATATTTTTCGCTATCATCAAGGTCTTTAAAACCACTCCCAAAAGTTGTTATTGAATATATTTCAATCCTTCTTTTCAAATCTTCGTGATTAATCAAATTATTCCCTCCTGTAAGTCTTTGTCAGATCTTTTATAGATGCAGCCAACTCATCAGTTAACATAGACTTATCTATTCTCCATTTCCAGTTATTCCCTAGGGTAGCAGGTGTATTCATCCTAGCCTCTTCTCCAAGATTTAGAAAATCTTGCATTTGGCAAACTGCTAAATAAGCTCCAGATGCCCAAACTCCTCTTATAAGGCCCCAGTTGTATCCTTCATTTTCATCAAGTTTTAAATATTTTACTGCAAATTCTTTTTCCGCTGATGGAGCTGTATCAAACCAATCTTTTACTGTCTTGTTATCATGAGTACCTGTGTAGAAAGTCGCATTTCTGATTAAATTATGTGGCAAATTTTCGCTATCCCCATTAGGATCAAATGCGAATTGAAGTATTTTCATGCCGGGAAATCCTGTATCTTCTATCAATTTTATCACTTCTTCAGTTTGATAGCCTAAATCTTCAGCAATTATATCTAGTTCTCCCAGCTCTTCTTTAATTTTTTTAAATAATTTTATCCCTGGGCCCTTAATCCATCTGCCGTTGACAGCATCTTCTGATCCATAAGGTACTTCCCAATATGATTCAAAACCTCTAAAGTGATCAATTCTTAAGGTATCAAACAAGTTGAAACTATGTCTTATTCGCTCTACCCAAAACTTGTAACCGTCTTGCTCCATCTTCGTCCAATTATATATTGGATTTCCCCAAAGTTGCCCTTTACTTGTAAAATCATCAGGTGGTACACCAGCTACTGATTTAGGTATTAAATTTTCATCTAAATTAAAATTATATGGATGCGCCCACAAATCTGAGCTGTCTTCTGAAACATATATTGGCAAATCTCCAATTATTTTTATCCCTTTGCCATTTACATATTCCTTTAATTTATGCCACTGTTTTTCAAAAAAATATTGAGTAAAAACCCAAAAATAGATTCCATCAGTGTTGCTCTTTTCAAAATCAATGACTGCTTTGCTGTCAAACTGTCTAAATTCAAGAGGCCAGTTCAACCATGATTGTCCTTTAAAATTGTCTTTTAATGACATAAATAAAGCAAATTCTCTCAGCCAGTGTTTGTTTTTTTGATAAAATAAGTCTAGTTCTTGCTTTATCGCATCTTTAGCTCTATCATATGCTATTCTTAGTAATTTGTATTTTCCAACATACAATTTCCCATAATCTACATAATTATTGTTGTCGCCAAGATCTTCATTCTTAATTTCATCAACAGTGAGATAATTTAATTCAATAAATTCTCCTAAATCGATGAAATATGGATTTCCAGCAAATGCTGAGAAACATTGATAAGGGCTGTCTCCAAATCCAGTCACTCCCAGTGGAAGTATTTGCCAATTCTTTTGGCCAGCTTTTTCTAAAAAATCTGCAAAAGCATAAGCTTCCTTTCCAAAATCCCCAATCCCATATTCACTTGGCAATGACGAAATATGCATTAAAATCCCACTAGTTCTCTTTTCCAAAGTGTACGCCTACTTTCTATAACTTTGTGCAACCGTTTGTACAATTTAGTATTAGTTTATCTTAAAATTCTTTTTTTGTAAAGGTTTTTTTTAAGATATTAAAAAGCTGTGCATTATGCACAGCTTTTAATATCTTAAGATTGCAGCTATAGGTTTTTCTATTGGTAAATTTTCTTTTTCCATAACATATACTTTACCACCATTAAATAGGGTCTTTAGTGCTATCAAATCAAATAAGTCTGTATTTAAACCTGTCTCTTCGTTAGTAACTTCAACTTCAAATTTTTCTTCATCAAACTTACCAAATAGTTGGTAGTCCTCTGCAACAAACAATGTTTCAACATTTCCAGCATAGCTTAACTTAACTAATTCTTTTGCTTCTTCGCACACTAATTGTGGATTTGCATTTTTTAATTCTAAAAATTTATTCTTATCCTCTTCTATTTTCTTCTCAATTAATTTTGAATGTATTAGTGTAGCTTTTTCATGAATTTCTTTTTCTTTAACTTCAACAGGGCTTCCTTTTATATATTCATCTAAAATATTTTTATATGAACTTACCTCTTTATACATTGAATATATATATTCAACACTGTATATAATTAAAGGCTTTTTATTGTCATCAATTAATTTACAAACTTCCTTATCGATATTTCTCAAAAAATTTGATATTTCAATTTTTTCTGTTTTGCTCAGCTCATGAAGGCTGTGCATCCTCCCTCCAAATCCTCTTGCTGCACCCTTTGGACTTGTAGCTTCCTGATGAAGTTCATTTCCTGGAACAAAGTTCTTTACTATCTCATCTATTTGAGGAGAATCAATTTTATTTATTTCAAATGGAGTAGCTTCATACAATTTGACATCTTCTAGGCTAAGTGCCAATACATAAAATTGAGATAATTGAGTAAAGTATTTCAATAGGGGCCTGATGTAGAACCTATTTGACACGATTGACATCTCTTTAAATTTAACTGGTAAAGTGAAATAAGTAAAAAAGTCATCTGAAATAAATATCGCCAGTCCATCTTCTTGATATTGCCAAAAAATAGTTTCATCGACAAGCCTATAAGCAGGTTTTAATAGGTTTTCAATATCCCTTTTTATATATCCTAAACTTGAAAGTTTCTCTTCCACCTCATTTAGCCTATTTTTTAGGATTATCCTATTTTGATTCACTTCAATGCCCGCTCTATAAGTAGGCATGTAAATAGATACCAATGCCTTACCTTCAAAGTTAGATAAATTTATGATTGTATTTAGTTCTAGTTTTTTCATCAGCATCTCCCCCTTATTGTTTTGTAGTCAAATTCAAATGTCTTATATAATAATTACCACTTTTCACTCATTATAAACATCTATGATAAAGATGTCAATAGTCAGTGAAAATGTCAT